>Ga0182745_1003472_pt1 | contig 13572 bp, 8 predicted proteins | sample eDN3rd30CKraftBY_FD_128523 | JGI IMG/M metagenome (GOLD analysis project Ga0182745, IMG submission 128523) | Enriched backyard soil microbial communities from Emeryville, California, USA - eDNA 3rd pass 30_C Kraft BY (version 2) (version 2) | ecosystem: Environmental > Terrestrial > Soil >...
CCGCGCAGCGTGGCCGAACTGCGGCCCGGATGCGAGTGCAGAGCCTGGAAGCTGACCTGGGTCAACAGGCCCGCGTACGGGCTGTCGGCGGGAAATTCATAGGGCGTCCAACCTGGACCGCGCACGGCGACTTTGTAGATCGGCGCCAGCGATGGCGACATGAACGTCTGCCGTGTCGTGAACAGGTTGCGATAGTCCTCGTGCCGCACGACCAGGTGGTCGACGATCGTTCTCAAGGTCTGCTCGCGCGCATCCACTGCGGTCTCGCCGGTGAAACTGGGGTAGACCTGTCCGTCCTTGCTCAACATGCCGAAGTTCTCGAACTCGAACATGTCATCGAACAGGGCGCGCACCCCGCTTTCGAGCCGGGGGCTCGCCAGCATGCGGTCGACCTGCTTCGCAAGACCCTTGCGCGTATGCAGCGCACCGCTCTCGGCAGCCTCCAGCAAGTCGGCATCCGGTGGCGCATTCCAGAGGAACAGACTGAGCCGGGTAGCCAGCGACCAGGCATCCAGGCGCTGCGCTCCCGGATGGTCCGGATCCGGCTCCGTGGTCTCCGCCACCAGCAGCACACTGGGACTGAGCAGCATGCCTTCGACCACCACGCTCAGACCTTGGTAGAAATCCTTCAGCGAGTTGGCCGTCTTGTTCGCTTCCTCGACCAGCACGTCGACGTACTCAGGCGACAAGGCCCGTCGATACAGCAGCGGTCCGACCTGTGAAATGAACTTGCGGGCGCACTCCGGATCGGCCGCGGCGGGCTCGGCCGGCATGCAGGGGACCAGATATTTGCGACTGTCCTCGCTGATGACCTGTTCGGCCACCTTGGAGGCGGTCTTCTGATACACCTCCAGTTGGGAATCGGTAAGACCGGCCTGGGAGGCCCCGCTGGCGAGCAGACCTTCGATACGCGGCAGAGCGGCGAATCGCGTCATCGGCTGCACGTCCGGTCCGAACGCGTAGGCGAGCATGTTCAGGTACTGCTGCTGGGTGAGCAGGCGCATGGTTGCCGGAGTGCCTTTGGACTGCGGCTCCTTCGGATGCCCGACCACACCCATTCCTACGGCCACAGCGATGCCAGCCACCACGGCCCCGCTCGCGCACCACAACAGTACCCGCGCCGGCCGGTTGTGCGTCCCGATCAGGTTTCGTACTCGTTGCAGCACTTGACTCATCCCCCTATCGAATGGGCAGTGGACGCGATCCTGTCAGGCTAGATGCCTGCCGGATACGGATCAATGAGGCCCAGTTCATCTCGGTTTAGCGCCACTTAAGTGGTCAATGTCCGCACAGGCGCGGCCTGCACGGATCGTCGATGATCCAATCGAAAATTCCGGGTGCAGAGGTTGGCCAGACAACAAACGGCCGCGGCCTGCGCCAGCCCGGTCCCGGCAGGCCCGGCAAACCGATGCAAAGCATCACCTGGCGACAACTCAACGAACACGGACATGCCGCTCGCTCCAGGAAAAAGCCGTATCAGCCGATCCCTGGCTCTCCGTCGACGGTGACACGGGACCGCGAAAGTCCCGTGTCACCATTCAGCGAGGTCAGAACTCGAAACGCACGCCCGCACTGAACACACGGCCCAGCACGTCGTACAGGTTCGGATTCGCCGCAGGCAACGTATCGGCAAAGCTACCGTACGCCGCGACGACAGCCGGATCCCGGTCGGTCAGGTTACGCACGTTCAGGAACAGGTTCGCTTTCGAGCTGGTGCCGAAGTCGAAATCACGCGAGATCGAGGCGTCCAGGTAGAGAGCACCAGCGACGTGATTGTCGTTGATGGTGACGTTGCGCGTATTGGACACCGGGCAACCCGTCGTGCACTCGACAAAGTAGTTGTTGAGGGTGCCGGCACTGATGCCGCGCGCCGTCAGGCTTGCCCGCCAGGAGTCCAACGCCCAGCCGAACGTCGCCGTGTAACGCCAGTCGGGCACCGTGCCGCCGCCACCGATCGTGCTGTTCTGGCCGGCGATCTCGGTCTCGATGCCATTGTTCACGGACGAGTTCTGCAGGAAGTTGGTGGCCATGACACGCAGCGAGAAGCTCCCGGGCACGAAGCCAAGACCGAACCGGTAGCTGGCCTCGATGTCCAGGCCGCGGTAGCGGGCATTGGCATTGTTCACCGGCGAACGGCGCACCGTGAGGATGCGGCTGCCCGGCCCGGACGCGAAATCGATCAGCGAACAGAAGTCGTTCTGTCCGCCGAAGCAATTGTCGACGATCTGCTGCTCGGTCAGCGCCGTGGCGATGGCATCCGTCACGTCCGTATCCCAGTAGTCGATCGAGGCGCCGAAGCCAGGCAGGAAGCTCGGCTGGAACACCACGCCAGCACTCCAGGAGTCGGCCTTCTCCGGCTTCAATGCGGGATTACCCACGTTCAGCACGCTGATGCCATAGCCGGGCGAGGGAATGGTCGGCTGCCACGGATCAAGGATGTACGGCGCACCGGCGATACCCGAGCTGTACAGCTCGATCAGGTTCGGCGCACGGATGTCGTGCGAGATCGAGCCACGGAACTTGACGCTGTCGACCGGCGCCCAGGTCGTGCCGACCTTCCAGGCCGTCACGGCACCGGCGGTGCTGTAGTCCTCCCAGCGAACCGCTGCCTGCAGGTCTGCCGACCGGGCGAACGGCAGATCCTTGGCGAGCGGAATCACGGTTTCGAGGAAGACTTCCTTCACGTCGAAGGAACCAAAGCTGGGCCGGCTGTTACCTGCCCACCACTGGCCCAGCATGGAGTACTCGTCGACAGAGCTCTTGCCCATCCATTCCCTGCGGTACTCGACACCTGCCGCCATCGAAACGTCGCCCGCCCACATCGAGAACGGAGTTCCATCGATGCTGAAGGACGCAACGTTCTGCGTCAGGTAATTCAGGCGCGACTGGGTAACGCCGTTGCCCTGAACGTAGTTCACCGCCGCCTGATTGTTCACACCAATGCCCATCGGGTTGTACGGCACACAGGGGTCGGTCGGATCGGTGAGCGTGACACGGCACACGATCGCACCGGTGTCCGGATTGATGACTGCGTCGTATGCCTTCTCGAGGAAGGTGGTATTCCACATGCCCGGGGTGGAATAGGCCTGCTTTGCTTCGCCGTACTGGTAGTAGGCGTTCCAGCCCCAGCCATTGCCGAACGAGCCATCCAGGCTCAGCACGGCGCGAGTCACCGTTCGATCACCCGTGCCCTTGGCGATGTCGAGGTCCGGGTGCATCGTGCCCAGGCTGATCGACGTGAGACCGTTCGCATCCATGGCCGCCTGCACGGATGCCGGAAGGAACGGATTGCCTGAATCGATGGAGATGCTGCCGTAATCCTCCAGCGAGAAGGCCCAGTTGCGGGTCTTGCTGTTGTTGCGCGAAACCAGCAGCGAGATCTTCGTATCGTCGGTCAGCTGCCAGGAAACGTTGGCGAGCGCGCCCACGCCGCGAATCTCTGAAGCCAGCGGCGCACTGCCGTGCTTGCCGCGGATGTCAGCCTGCTTCCACATCGGACCGCCCCGGTTGAACTGTCCGCCGCTATAGAGATCGCCGTAGACGAAACTGTAGGGGTCGCCACCCTCACCGAATGCTGTGCCCCGCAGCGGTCCCGAGGTGATGATGCCGCCAATCAGGCCATTGGCCGTCGAGATCTGGTCGAGGACGAGCCGCTGCGGCACGCCGCTGTTCGTCGTCGCGTCATATTCGGGGTTGACCACCACCTGCCAACCCTTGAGGTTCCAGCCGCGGGTGTTGTGGATGATGGGGTCTTCGTCCTCGATCGAGCCGCTAAACAGGAAATGACCGCGACCGCCACCGAATTCGGTACCGCCCGTGAGCGTGAACTTGCGTTTGGCATTGTCGCCGCGGCTGGTTATGCCGCCCTGGAACGATGTCTTCAGGCCGGTGTATTCGGTGTCGAGGATGAAGTTCACGACACCGCCGACGGCGTCCGAACCCCAGGATGCCGAGGCACCGCCGGTGACGACTTCAACCCGCTTGATCAGCTCCTGCGGAATGTTGTTGACGTCGACCAGGCCGTTGGATGAAGACGCGACGATGCGCTGCCCATTGAGCATCACCAGCGTACGGTTGGTGCCGATGTTGCGCAGGTTCAGCGCATTGATGCCCGCGTTGCCGCTGCTCGCGTTTACCTGGTTGGCGGCTGGCGTCCAACTGCCAGCGAGCGACGGGAGCGTGTTCAGCGCATCCGCGACGTTGGGAGAGGCGAAGCCTTGCAACTCTTCGGTCGTCACGACGCTGACTGGCGTCGGTGCCTCGTACCCGTCACGGACGACGCGCGTACCGGTGACGACGACTTCTCCCAGAGTGGTGCCAGCAGCGGACTCGGCCGGCTCGGCCGCAGCGGCCAGCTGCGACTGCGCGAGCGCTACGGTACCCAGCGCCGCGGCACCAAGTACCGCACGAATCGTTCCCTTCAGACTTACGAAGCCAGTGTTGATCGACAGCATTGGAATCCCCCCCTAACACCTAATGTTGATTCGCATCCGACCCCATTCGATCACCCGATATGTCTATACATATACTCGGATATGCTTATATATACCAAGGCAAATGAGTATTCAAGGCACTTCGTTTGCAAATTTTTTGCTATGTGTTCGAATGATTTTTCATGTAGGGCGCTTGCATCGACATGGGGCGGATCGCCGTTTCGCTGCACGAATACGCAGCAGAAACAGGCGTCGCAGTGCACTGATCGTGGGTGCGTGCGCCCGATGAAAGCGCAACGAAAACTTTCGCGTGCATCGCACAATGCATGTTCAACGAAAAATCCTTCAACTGAGTGGCCATTCCGATTCGCGACCAGATCGTCAGCGCATCGGGCTCTATCCTCGTCTATCCAAGATCCGTACCAAGATCTGGATCCGTCTGGAATCGGATTGCGGTCATCATGCCGCGATCGCGATTCTGGGTTTATGCGCGGGAACCTCCGACGCGCGGAAAGCTAGCGCCGGGTCGAGCTCCGCCTGATGGCCACGGGTGAATTCACCACGGTACGCATCCGTGGTTTTCCGATGCGAGCCATTCCTTGCCTGGCACCGATGGGCACGCAAGTGCTGGAAATGAAATTGAGACGTTGATGAGTGACCGACGGAGCCGCCGGACGTTTCGGACACTAGCTATTTTCCGATGCAGAAGCTCGAGAAGATCCGTCCCAGCAGATCCTCCGACGTGAACTCGCCGGTGATCTGCGCCAGGCATTGCTGCGCGAGGCGCAGCTCTTCGGCCATCAACTCACCTGCCCGCTGCTCCGTGAGTTGTCGGGCAGCTTCTAGAAGGTGAGCATGTGCGCGTGCAAGTGCATCGAGATGCCGGCGACGCGCGGAGACAGTGCCGGCATCGGCGCCGTGAAAACCAACGCACTCCTTCAAATGTTCACGCAGCAGATCGATGCCTTCGCCGGTAACTGCAGAAAGGTATACGCGCGACGGTTGGCTCGACTGCAGGCGCACCGTGCCTCCCGCCAGATCGACCTTGTTGAAGATCCAGGTCACCGGTACGGTTTGCGGCAGCATCGCCGTTTCCCTGCGAATCGACTCATCATCCAGCGCGCGCGTGGCATCGATGACGTACAGGATGCGATCCGCCCGCGACATTTCGGCATGGGCGCGGCGAATGCCTTCGGCTTCAACGACATCGGCTTCGTCGCGCAGGCCCGCGGTATCGGCAACGTGCAGCGGCATGCCATCGATGTGAATGCGTTCGCGCAGCACGTCGCGAGTCGTACCAGGAATGTCGGTGACGATGGCGGCGTCGTAGCCCGCAAGGCGATTCAGCAGGCTGGACTTGCCGGCGTTGGGACGCCCTGCGATCACGACCGTCATGCCTTCGCGCAGCAATGCCCCTTGTCGAGCGCTCGCCGCGATCTGCGCAGACAAAGCCAGAGCATGATCGAGTCGCTCGCGCAACGCCGTATCGGCAAGGAAGTCGATCTCTTCCTCGGGAAAATCGATCGCGGCTTCGACGTGCATGCGCGTTTCCGTCACTGCCTCGGTCAGCGAATGCACCACGTCAGAGAATTCACCTTGCAACGAACGCAACGCAGCTCGCGCTGCCTGCGCCGAGCCGCTGTCGATCAGATCTGCGATGGCTTCGGCTTGCGTCAGATCGATCTTGTCATTGATAAATGCGCGCCGGCTGAATTCGCCAGGTTGCGCGATACGTGCGCCGAGCTCGACGACGCGGGCGAGCAGCAGGTCCATCACTACCGGACCACCGTGTCCGTGCAGTTCGAGCACATCTTCGCCAGTGAAGGAAGCTGGAGCCGGAAAATACAGCGCAAGGCCGCCATCCAGCATCTCGCCGGCAGCATCACGAAAGACGCGTAGCGCTGCATGACGCGGTTGCGGTAGATCGCCGAGCAGTCGTTGCGCAATCCCGATGACGCGGGACCCGGAAACACGGACCACGCCGATACCGCCGCGACCAGGTGGTGTCGCGATGGCAGCGATGGTGTCGGAATCGGAAAGCGGGCCTGAGACCATGGACGGTGCGGTGATCACAATTCGACGCCCAGTCTACCGTGCACGGTGCGATGAAATAAGCCGGCATTCGCCGGTCCTGGGAGGATCGTCATCACGGCAGACTCTGCGGAAAAAAGCTGCAGCCTGGCGGGTCGCTTACGTTGTCGCGTGCAGCACGACCCGCGGGACTCTCAATGAGTCCCGCAGGAATTCGCTTGAGCGCGTCAGTTGTTCTTCTTGTCTTCCGCCGCCACCAGCTTGTTGATGCGCCACTGCTGCGCGATCGACAACAAGGTGTTGGTGAACCAGTACAGCACCAGGCCGGCCGGGAACCAGGCCATGGTGGCCGCCATGATGACGGGCATGAAGGCGAAAATCTTCGCCTGCATCGGATCGGTGGTCGGCATGGGCTGCAGCTTGAACTGCGCGAACATGGCCGAGCCCATCAGGATGGGCAGGATGAAGTACGGATCGCGCGTGGACAGGTCGGTGATCCAGCCGAAGAACGGTGCCTGGCGCATTTCCACGCTTTCCAGCAGCACCCAGTAGAACGCCAGAAAGAACGGAACCTGGATCAGGATGGGCAGACATCCGGCCAGCGGATTGATCTTCTCGCGCTTGTAGATCTCCATCATCTGCCGGCCGAGCTGCTCGCGATCGTCCTTGTAGCGTTCCTGGATCGCCTTGATGCGCGGGGCGATGTTGCGCATCTTGGCCATCGAGCGGCCGCTGGCAGCGGTCAGCTTGTAGAAGGCCAGCTTGATCAGGAAGGTGACGATGATGATGGCCAGGCCCCAGTTGCGCACGAAGCTGTGGACCTTCTCGAGCAGCCAGAACAGCGGCTGCGCGATGATGGTGAGCTTGCCGTAGTCAGCCGTCAGCTGCAGTTCCGGGCCGGTGGCGCGCAGCTGGTCCTGCAGCTTGGGACCGACGAACAGGGTTTCCTTGAACGTGTACTTGCCACCGGCCGCGACGCTCTCGAGCGGACCGCGGTAGGACAGAATGAAATCGTTGTCGGCGTCGACGCTCAGCTGATAGTCGTAGCTTTCGTTGACGGGCGGCACCGCAGCCGCCACGAAATGGTGCTGCAGAGCGGCGGCCCAGCCGCCGGTGATCGTGTTCTTGTAGTTGCGATCGTCGGCCTTTTCCACGTTCAGCTTGCGCGAGCCCTTGCCGTCGTACACCGCCGGGCCGCGATAGGCATAAGTCTCGACGTTGAAGTACGAGCGTTCGACGTGCTCGTAGTGGCGCACCAGCTGCACGTAGGAGGCGGCTTTCCAGTCACTGCCGGACTGGTTGTCGACGTCGTACTTCAGGTCGATGCGATAACTGCCGGGATGGAAGATGTAGGTCTTGGTAACCGTGATGCCTTGGCCGTCGGTCCAGGTCAGCGGCACTTCCAATTGCTGCTCGCCGGCTTTCAGCCGGTACTCGGTCGCGGCCGCCTGGAACATCGCAAGATGCGTCGGCTCGGCACGCTGATCCGCCGCGCGCAGACCGGAGCGGGCGACGAACAGTCCAGGGCTGCCCGTATTGAATAGTCGCACCGGATTATCCGGCTGATTCTTGACCTTGGGATACTTCAGCAGGTCGGCGCGCTGCAGCTCGCCACCTTGCGTGCTGATGTCCATGTCCAGCACGTCGGTGACGACGCGAATGACCGGCGCAGCAGTCGCGGCCGCTTCAGGAACCTGCGGCGTGCCGGCCGCAGCGGGTGGAGTGCCGGTCGTTGCCGAGGGCAAATCCGGCAATGCTTGCGATGCCTGAGCGTTGTCCTTGGCAGGTGCCGTCACCGAAGGCGCGGGTGCTGGCGGCGGTGCATAGTCCTTCTGCCAGGTAACGTAGTTCAGCCACAGCACCAGACCGAGCCCGGCCCAGACGAATATTCTTTGGTTATCCATTAGAAAACGGGTTCCAGCGTGAGGTGTGCGGCGCGGCCGGCGGAACCGGATCGTAGCCGCCGGCATGCCAGGGGTGACACCGCAGGATGCGCCGGGCAGCCAGGTAGCATCCCTTCAAGGCGCCGTGATGTTCGATGGCTTCTTCGGCGTAGCAGGAACAACTGGGATAGAAGCGACAGTTCGGCCCGAGCATCGGGCTCAGGCAGTAGCGATAAGCGCGAATCAGTGCTTTCAGGACGGCGCGCATTGCTTGCTCACCGAACGCCAGTGTTTCTCGAGGCTGCGCACGATACTGGCGTTGTCGACATCGCGCGCCCCAGCACGCGCATTGACCACGATGTCGACGGCAGGCAGGTCATGTTGATGTTGCCGGAACGACTCTCTGACTAATCGCTTGATCCGGTTGCGCCGGACCGCGCCACCGATCAGCCGCGCTGCAACCGATAGGCCCAGCCGGGGCGAAGTGCCGCCATTGGGGCGAACAAAAACCGCGAACAGGGCGTCGGTAAAGCGACGCGCCTCTTTATAGACGCGATCGAAATCCGATTTGTTGTGAAGACGTTGCGCCGGGGTGAACGGCCGGGCGTGTGCTTGCAAGAACGCGCGCTAACGAAGGCGATCGGCGCAGCCGACCGTCAGACAGTGAGCCGCTTGCGGCCCTTGGCGCGACGCCGGGCCAGCACCAGCCGTCCGGAACGGGTGGCCATGCGCGCACGGAAACCGTGAGTACGGGCACGATGGATCTTGCTCGGGTTGTAAGTGCGCTTCATGCTTCAATCTCGTGGCGCGAAAATCGCGCTAAAACAAGCACATGGTGGGTCAAAAGAAAGGGCGGCAAGGGTACGCAGCGTCCCTTGCGGTGTCAAGCTCGATGCGGCCTGCAGCGCTGCGGCCAATAGCACCTCGCAGGCTGTGGATAACCCGAGCCCGGCGCTATAGACTCGCCTTCCTCTCGCGCCCCCGACATGGCCGACCGGCGCAGAAAAACTTCTTTGGACCTAAGTTCTTACGACGGACAGTCTCTCGGATTGCGGACTATTGGTGGGGGCGAAAGCGTGCAGGGTTCGTTATGGCATCGCTGTCTTTCGGCACTGGAAGCGGAGTTGCCGGAACAGCAATTCAACACATGGATCCGGCCGCTGCAGGCGGTCGAGGACGGCCATGTGCTACGCCTGCTCGCCCCGAACCGGTTCGTCGTCGACTGGGTGAACGAGAACGTCGCCGGCCGGATCTCCGAGCTGGTCGACGCGGTCGGTTCGGAACCCGGGCCATCCATCGTCCTTGAGGTCGGCTCGCGAGCGGCCCAGGGCGCGCTCGCCCAGCCCGCCGCGATTCAAAGCAGCCGGGCGCCGGTGCGCGAGCCGCCGTCGGTACTGGGCAGCCGCCTGAACCCGGATTTCACGTTCACGAACTTCGTCGAAGGCAAAAGCAACCAGCTGGCCCGGGCGGCAGCTTCGCAGGTGGCCGAGAATCCCGGCCGCGCCTACAACCCGTTGTTCATCTACGGTGGCGTGGGCCTGGGCAAGACTCACCTCATGCACGCGGTCGGCAACGTTATTCGCTCCAAGAACGAGCGGGCGCGCATCGCCTATGTGCATTCCGAGCGCTTCGTCGGCGACATGGTCAAGGCGTTGCAGCACAACACCATCAACGATTTCAAAACCGCGTATCGCTCGCTCGATGCGCTGTTGATCGACGACATCCAGTTTTTCGCCGGCAAGGATCGTTCGCAGGAAGAGTTCTTCCACACCTTCAACGCGCTGTTCGAAGGCCAGCAGCAGATCATCCTGACCTGCGATCGTTATCCAAAGGAAGTCGATGGGCTGGAGGAGCGGCTGAAATCCCGTTTCGGCTGGGGACTCACGGTGGCGATCGAGCCGCCGGAGCTGGAAACCTGCGTGGCCATCCTGATGAGCAAGGCAGCGGTCAGCCGCGTGGATCTGCCGGAAGAAGTGGCATTCTTCATCGCCAAGCGCATCCGCTCCAACGTGCGTGAGCTGGAGGGCGCACTGCGCCGGGTCGTCGCCAACTCGCAGTTCACCGGTCGTCCCATCACGATGGAGTTCGCCAAAGAGGCGCTGCGCGATCTGCTGGCCTTGCAGGATCGGCTGGTGACCATCGAGAACATCCAGAAGACCGTGGCCGAGTACTACAAGATTCGGATGGCGGATCTGCTGTCGAAGCGGCGCAGCCGCTCGATCGCCCGGCCGCGGCAGCTCGCCATGGCACTGGCGAAAGAGCTCACCAGCCACAGCCTGCCCGAGATCGGCGATGCCTTTGGCGGCCGCGACCACACCACCGTGATGCACGCCTGCCGCGTGATCAAGGAGCTCCGGGAATCGCACACCCGGACCAACGAGGATTATCTGAACCTGTTGAGAACCCTGGCGGGTTGATGTGGATAAGTTGTGCACCGCCGCGGGACTGATTTCATCCACAGCTCATCAACAGTTTTGTGACAACGTGTCCGGGGTCTAAACGACCTGGTTATGCTTTGAATAATTCGCTGATTTAATTGAAGAAAAGATGGTTTTCCACAGGCGAGTAGCCGCTTAGTAATCATCATAAATTCTTAAATATCTTTAAATTCATTTGATTAAGAGCCTACAGGTGACGCGATGAAGTTCAGTGCCGGACGGGAAGCGATTCTTTCTCCTCTGCAAGCGGTCATTGGGGTGGTGGAACGCCGGCAGACGATGCCGATTCTCGCGAACGTGCTGGTATCAGGTCGTGGTGAGGATCTGTCGCTGACCGCGACCGACCTGGAAGTCGAGCTGGTCGCCAAAGCCAAGGTTTCCATCCAGCAGGCGGGCGAGATCACGCTGCCCGGACGAAAGCTGCTGGACATCGTTCGCGCACTACCCGAAGGCGCAAACGTCACCGTATCCGTTGAGGGCGAGCGTGCCATCGTGAAATCGGGAAAGAGCCGGTTCACGCTGACTACGTTGCCGGCCAGCGATTTCCCCACCGTCGAGGACATCAAGGCGCAGCAGTCGCTGAAAATTGCACAGCCGGCACTGAAGCGACTGCTCGACAAGACGCATTTCTCCATGGCGCAGCAGGACGTGCGTTACTACCTCAACGGCATGTTGCTGGAAATTGCTGATAAGTTGCTGCGAACAGTAGCGACTGACGGCCATCGGCTCGCTTATTGCGAAGCTGAGCTCGAAGCGCCCGCCAATAGCTCGCAACAAGTGATCGTGCCGCGTAAGGGAGTTCTCGAACTGCAACGGCTGCTGGGCGCTGACGGCAGTATGGAACTGGCGGTCGGAACCAATCACGTTCGCGCCCAGATCGGCGATATTCGCTTCACTTCAAAGCTGATCGATGGTCGATTCCCGGAATATGGCCGTGTGATCCCAGCCAATCCGCCGAAACAGGTCAAAGCGGACCGCGAAACTTTGCGTTCAGCCCTGCAACGCGCCGCCATTCTCTCGAACGAGAAGTACCGCGGTATCCGCCTGGCAGTGAAGGCCAATGCGCTGGTATTGCAGTCCCATAACCCGGAGCAGGAAGAGGCCGAGGAAGAACTCGAAGTGAACTACGCTGGTGATGAAGTCGAAATCGGCTTCAACGTCAACTACTTGCTGGACGCCCTGGCGGCTGTCGATGGCTCCGAAGTCGAGCTTGGGCTGACGGATGCGAACAACAGCTGCTTGCTGACGTCGCCCGCAACCCCGTCGGCCAAGTACGTCGTCATGCCGATGCGACTGTAAGCGTCCGATGTCCCAGCCGTGCTGTCCGCCCTAGAGATCCAGAATTTTCGGTGTATCGAAGACGCACGGCTGGAATTCGATGCCCACGGCACAGGCATCCTGGGTAACAACGCCTCGGGCAAGACCAGCTTGCTCGAGGCGATTTTCTTTCTGGGTCATGCCCGATCGCTGCGGACCAATACGCGCGACAAGCTCGTCCGTCGGGGTGCCGACTTCTTCCGTATCGTTGGCCGGATCGAAACGGCGCGTGGCTCGCTGGTGGCCGGCACCGAGTACAGCGGCGGCGAAACCAAGACGCGACTGGCTGGGCAGGGCATTTCCAGCATCTCCCAGGTCGCGGAGATCCTCCCCATCCAGTTGATCGATCCCGGCGTGCACCGGTTGATTGAAGAAGGCTCGGCGCGCCGCCGGCGCTTACTGGACTGGGGCGTGTTCCACGTGAAACATGAGTTCATTGCCAGCTGGCGCCGATACCAACGTGCGCTGCTCCAGCGAAACGCGGCGCTTCGTGCGGGCGAAGATCTTTCCGTCATTGCCGCTTGGGAGCGAGAGCTGGTGGAGTGTGGGATGGCCGTCGACGCGGCGCGCTTGCAATACACCGAGGCGCTGAAACCGTGCTTCGAGGGGCTGGCTGCTCAACTGATGGAAGAACCGGCGACTTTCGAGTATCGCCGCGGCTGGGCGGGGGATGCGCCCCTGGCCGACGCCTTTCACGAAGCCCGCGGCCGCGATCAGAAACTCCGCACCACGACGGTCGGGCCGCACCGTGCCGACCTGGCGTTCAAGGTCAGCGGTGTGGCTGCTCGTGACCGGGTATCGCGGGGTCAGCAGAAGATGCTGGCAGCTGCATTTGTCCTTTCCCAGATCCAGCTTCGAGCGCAGATCGCCACGGTGCCGACCTGCCTGTTACTGGACGATCCGGCGGCCGAACTGGATGTGGATAATTTGGGGAAACTTCTCGCGGTGATCCGTTCTGTCCCATCTCAACTGGTCGTCACGTCGGTCAGTGAAGCGGGTCTGGCGGGCATCGAAATCGGGCGAAAGTTTCACGTGGAACAAGGCAAATTCACCCCAATGCTATAATTCCGCCGTTCCGCTACCAGGGCCCACCATGACAGATTCAAACGTCTACGACTCAAGCAAAATCAAGGTTTTGAAGGGGCTCGATGCGGTGCGGAAACGGCCTGGAATGTACATCGGTGACACCGATGACGGTACAGGTTTGCACCACATGGTGTTCGAGGTCGTCGACAACTCCATCGACGAGGCACTGGCCGGTTACTGCTCCCAAATCACCGTCACCATCCATGCCGATGAGTCGGTCACCGTGGCGGATGACGGCCGTGGAATACCTGTGGATATCCATCCGGAGGAGGGCCGTTCCGCCGCCGAGGTCATCATGACCATCCTGCACGCCGGCGGGAAATTCGACGATTCCTCCTACAAGGTTTCGGGCGGTCTGCACGGTGTCGGCGTCTCGGTCGTGAA
>Ga0182745_1003473_pt1 | contig 13572 bp, 8 predicted proteins | sample eDN3rd30CKraftBY_FD_128523 | JGI IMG/M metagenome (GOLD analysis project Ga0182745, IMG submission 128523) | Enriched backyard soil microbial communities from Emeryville, California, USA - eDNA 3rd pass 30_C Kraft BY (version 2) (version 2) | ecosystem: Environmental > Terrestrial > Soil >...
AATCTATTGCAGGGAATAACAATCGTTGCTACGACATTGTCAAACGATAATGGGCTTTATACGTTTACAAATGTGACTCCAGGAAATTATACAGTTCAAGCCTTAAGGGCAAATTATGCTACAAATTCAGTAGCAGTAGTCGCATCTAGCGGTATCTCGACCACCGCAAATATACCCTTGACACCTTTACCTAGTACAATATCAGGGAATGTATCAAATGGAGGACCGATTAATAATGCATCTGTTACCTTAACGAACCAGGAAGGTAATGTCATTGCTTCTACAACAACAAATGGTGCAGGGAATTACACGTTTTCAAACGTGTCGCCTGGCGTTTATAATGTCTCTGTTTTAGCAGCAGGATTTCAGTCACAAATTCAGTCTATCATGGTTGAACCTAATCAAAATTATTCAGTCAACTTTGTATTAATCGCCAACCCTGGAGCCATCACAGGAGAAATAAGGGATTCCATAACAAATACGGTTATTCCAAATGCAACTATTGAGTTATTAACACAGGAAAGCGTATTTATCGCTTCAACTACATCAAATGGTGCAGGAGTTTATTCGTTTACAAATCTTTCACCTGGAACTTATTTAGTAAGAGCTTCAGCCACAAACTATGCTACATCATTAGTATCTTCAACCGTAACTGCTGGAAATACAACGACAACAAACCTGTTTTTACAACAGAATCCAGGAGCAATTCAGGGTACGGTTAACGACAGTGGTTCACTCGCTCCAATTCCAAATGTGAATATACAGGTTGCTAACTCTCAAAATATTGTCGTTGCAACAGCTGGTACGAATGTGAATGGACAATATACAATTGATCAATTATTGCCTGGATCGTACACTCTTATTTTTACAGCAGATGGATATTCTAACGTTACATTAGGTGCAATCGTTACAGCCAATGGTACAGCTATTGTTAATACAGTTTTATCAAGGCTGGCTGGAGCATTGATGGGAAATGTACAAAATCCTCAAGGGAATCCTCTTAGTGGAGCATCCGTTTCAGTGTTCCAAAATAATGTCTTTATTCAAACAGCTTTAACAGATGAAAACGGAAATTATATGATTACCGGCTTGGCACCAGGTACTAATTATTCCGTTGTTATTAGTGCAGAAGGTTTTTCTACCTTTACTTCTGCTACAACGATAATAAATGGCCAAACAACCACTTTAAACGCAACATTGACTGAAAACCCTGGTAATTTAACAGGGATTGTAAACGATAGTAACAATAATCCAGTTGCGGGAGCAAATATAAGTGTCCAATTGAGTACAGGATCGGGAATTATTATTGCTACAACTGTTACAGACTCAAATGGAAATTATTTTGTACAGGGGTTAGCTCCCGGAAACTATTCCGTCGTCGTCACAGCACCAAATCTTCAATCTTCAACTTCGGGAACAACCATTACCACAAATGTTACATCAACTCTTAATTTTACATTACTACCGGATCCCGGCTCGATCTCTGGTCAAATAACAAATGCACAGACAGGAGTTCCGATCAATAGTGCAAATGTACAAGTAAGAATTTTAGATGGAAGTGGTGCAATAGTTGCAATAGTTTTGTCCGATAGTAATGGACAATATGTTGTCAATCAATTGGCTCCGGGAATCTATACCATTGTTGTATCCGCAGAAAACTTCCAGACAAATGCGACAACCATTCAAGTACTACCAAATCAAACAGCATCAGGAAATGTAGCACTGGTACCTAATCCAGGTCAACTTACCGGGTTTGTTATTAATAGTGTTGGGGGAAGTCCAAATATTGGTGCTACTGTTAATGTAATAAACAGTGTCGGAGCACTGGTCACAACAGTATTAACTGATCAAGGAGGAGGCTTTACAGTAAATGGGTTAGCACCAGATCAGTATACATTAAACGTATTTGCCCAAGATTTTCAGAATGGAATAATAGGGGCGTTTGTTAACTCTGATCAAGTAACTCCTGTAGAAATTGCACTTTTAGCCAATCCAGGAACGATAACCGGTACGGTAACACCCATTATTTCAAATACACTCGTTCAACTATTAGATGTTAACAATTTGCTTATTGATTCCGTTTTGGTAAGTAATGATGGCAGTTTTTCGTTTCAAAATCTAAGTCCTGGCGTTTATACTGTTACCGCCACTGCACCGAACTATTCTGCAACTTCTGTAGGAGCAAGTGTTTTAGCAAATCAAACGACAAATGTTTCCATTACAATGACTCCTAATCCTGGTTCCGTTTCTGGAAATATAACAGACGTTATCGGCAATCCAATTGGAAACGCAGCTGCTCAGGTTTTTGATTTAAATGGGATTCTTATTGCAACTGGTTTTACCAGTACAGAAGGGAACTATACAATAGGTAATTTACCGAGTGGTTCTTTTACAATCGTCGTTAATGCACAGGGTTTTGGTCAAGTAAGTGTTGGGATAAACGTTAGCCCGGGAGAAGATTTAACAGGTATTGATGCTATTCTGGTTGCAAACTCGGGTTCCATTAACGGGCAAGTCATAAATCAAAACACAGGAATTCCTATCGAAGGAGCTGTTGTGTCCATTTTTGATAGCATATCACAGGTTCCTGTCTCAGTAACCACAACTTCAATTTTTGGAAACTACACCGTGTCAGGTCTTAGCCCGGGAAGCTATATTGTTACTGCTTCAAAATCAAATTTTGGTACAAATCAAATCGGGGCCATTGTCGTAAGCGATAGGACGGTAACAGCTGATATAGCTCTTGCGTCAAATCCCGGTGGGATAAACGGTAATGTCATAGATATAAATGGAGAGCCGGTTACAGGAGCAGAGATTCGAGTGTCTGTTTTAAATGAAACTCAAATAATTGTTGTGACAATGTTAGCTACTTCAGATGGGACGTATACAGTTCCATTCTTAGCACCAGGGACATATTTTGTGACTGTTAGTGCTCCCAATTATAGTTCCTCCACTGTTACAGCAACGGTAGAATCAAATCAAACCGTAAATGTTACTAATATTTTGACACCAAATCCGGTCACTTTATCGGTGCAAGTCTTTAATTCTGACACGCCAACCCCTATTGCGGGAGCATCTGTAACAGTAAGAAATTCAACAAATATTCCTATCACTTCAGGAGTAACAGATCAAAATGGTAACATCACCTTTTCTTCTTTACCAATAGGTGTATTAAATATTTCGGCGAATGCACTTAATTTCGGTACTGATACAAAAACTGTCATAGGTAATCCAGGAGATATACTTTTCACTCAATTGTCGTTACCACCTGACCCTGGAAATTTACAAGGATTTATTACAAATATAGCAAATGGCGACGCTATTCCAAATGCTAGCATTCAGCTTTATGATTTTACAAATATTTTAGTTCAAACAACCGTTTCTAACCAATCTGGCGAGTATACGTTTTCCGGTATTACACCAGGTGTATATACAGTTGTTGCAAATGCAGCTAGTTTTGGTCCGGAAACTGCGGGTGCCATTATCAATTCAAATGAAACAAATACACTTAGTTTTGCGCTATTTCCTAATCCGGGAATTATTCAAGGATTTGTAAGGGATATGGTGAATAATGCTCCTATAGCTGGAGCAAGTATCATTGTCAGGGAATTTTCAGGTACTGGTCCAATCATCTTTTCAACAATAACAGATGTTAACGGCTTCTTTCAAACTACATCATTATCTCCAAAAACGTATGTATTAGTTGCCAGTGCAGAAGATTATGGAACAAATAGTGTCTCTGTTAATGTCATCATTGATAGCATTTCAACCACTGAAATTTTGCTAACAAGAAACCCTGGGGTTCTTCAAGGCATCGTCAGAGATGCTGAAACATTAACCCCTTTACCAGATACCCTCGTTCGAATCATTAATGATCAAGGAATTATTGTTAGAAGTGTACAAACGGATAGTATTGGTTTCTATTTGCTCACTGGTCTTCCCGAAGGAATCTATACTGTAGCTGCTATAAACCCGAATTACCAGTCACAAATCAATCAAACACAGATCGTAGCAAATACCACAGGCACACTGGATTTTGCTTTACAAGGAAACCCTGCTACTCTCTTTGGAACAGTTATTGATTCAGAAACTCTTTCACCATTAACAGGCGTGATTATCGAAGTTCGTGTTAGTGGAACAGATATTCTCCTTAGAAGAACGCTAACAGATCAAGATGGTAATTATATGATTGAAGGACTCCCGCAAGGATCATTCGATGTGACTGCACAAATGAGAGACTATGCAATCAGTAGCAGTACAGTATTTCTTTCACCAAACGAGACTGAATTTCTTAACTTTGCGCTAACTCCTTTCCCAGCAACCATTCAAGGTCTAGTTGCCGATGCATTATCAGGTGATCCTATAGTAGGAGCATTAATTTCAGTTGTAGTACCAAATACAGACATTATCATTGAAAGTATTGTGACAGGAAGTGATGGAACTTATTCGATAGGTAATTTACCACTGGGAACTTACAATGTTGTTTTTACGGCACCTAATTATGGTAGTACAGTTATACCTGTTATTTTAACCCCAAATGAGGTAGAAACAGTCAATGCTTCCTTACTACCCAACCCGGCAGCACTTAACGGTACTGTAATTAATGTACAAACAGGAATCGGGATTTCTGGAGCACTAGTTAGAGTATTTGATCTAAATGGTACATTGATAAAAAGTTCATTAACAACTGAAATTGGTCAATATACAATTACCGGTCTATCACCTGGAAGCTATTCGGTTATTGCAAGTGCTGAAGGGTTTGGCAATATGATAAATGTGATCACATTATTACAAGGTGAAATTGAAACTCTTGACTTTGCACTTAGTCAACAATTTGCAGATTTAAGTGGAACAGTACGTGATGCTGCAAGTGGTCAAACCATCCAAAGTGCCCTAGTTCAAGTGTTCCGTATTGGAACAGAACTTCCAATCGCTTCAGTCTTTACCGAGGGAAATGGTGATTACTTTATTACAGGACTTGAACCACGTGAATATCGGGTAGTCTTTACTGCTGATAATTATTCGAGTGAGGTATTTAGAATCTTTTTAGAGCCGGGGGAAAGCAGGGTTATAGATGTAGATCTTGAGGCAAATCCGTCAGTAATAAGAGGGCAGGTAACAGATGCAATAACAGGGTTTCCAATTGAAAGGGCAGGTATCATTACCGTTCTTAGCGGCAGTGGCGTCAACATTGCTTCAACAGAAACAGATCAAAACGGCATATATATTCTAACTAATCTCCCTACTGGAACTTATGATGTTATTTTTTCAGCAGAGGGATATGTGACCGAAACAAGGTCGATTATATTACCTCCGAATGAAATGCTTTTTTTAAACATTGCACTAGATCCTAATCCAGGGACCATTCGTGGTTCTGTCAGAGAAGAAGGATCTTTAACTCCAATAGGCGAAGCGCTTGTCCAGGTCTTTTCACCGACAGGAACACTATTAGGTGTAACTTTAACAGACGTTGAGGGGAATTATTTTATAACAGGTCTTCCTGGAGGAGAAGCAGTCGTTGTTGTGCGGGCAATTGGTTATCAGGCGCAAATTCGTGAAGTCATCATTATAAGAGGTGAAATTGGTACAGCTAACTTCTTATTAATAGCTAATCCTGCAACAATAACCGGAATTGTTACAGACAGATGTACAGGTGAACCATTAACTGGTGTTCTTGTTCAGATTTTTCCTGAAAATATGAATGTTCCAATCCGTTCCACTTTAACGGATGTAGATGGATTTTATATTTTAACAGGGCTTCCTGGGGGGACTTTTACCGTTAGATTTATTATAGATGGAGAATCTGTAAGGGAAGTTAGTGTTGAGCTTGAAGCAGGTGAAGAGCTAACGTTAAATATTGAACTTGGAGCGATTACTCTTATTTGTCCTTCGAATATTGTGATATCAAATGATCCAGGTGTATCTGGTGCAATTGTAAACTTTCCACCTCCTATTGTAATAGAAGATTGTCCAAATGTAACAGCAACATGCACACCGGCTTCGGGCACATTTTTCCCAAGTGGTACAACAACTGTAAATTGTATAGCAGAAGATGCAGATGGAATGCTAAGTTCATGCTCCTTTATAGTAAAAGTTGTTATTGATCCATGTAGATATTTAGGCTGATGTTATTGAATTCTCATAATAGTGGAGCACAGTGATTAGAAGCGGTGCTCCACTTACAATAAATTCGTGTACCAAAAGCCTTTTTATCTTTTAGTCTTACGCCTGACCAATCTTCACAAAAAAACATAGTATAAAAGAGGAAAGTGTTGAAAGGTTGTATAAAAATGCCGATGATAAATCAAGAAAGACTGTGTATTACAACATCAAAAGTATATGATTGGATCGTTGGTCAAATTGATGTACCAACTCAAAGTTTTAGAGGAACTGCAGGACTTGAAAGGCTGGACTTTTCTTGTGAAAATATAACTGATCAAACAAGCAGCGGTCCCTTACTTTCTGAATGTATTCCAACAGATGCAGAGGGAAATCCGATTGACCCTTTATCACCAGGCTCTATATTATGTACAGAACTTACACAACCTGGCGGAAGGAGAAATGTTGATGTTACTCTTTCTTCAGGAGAAACTGTCACTTTGCAAGAAGTGATGTTATTAAATAGAGGATATTATGTGATACAAATCAGCAACCCTAGTGGTGTTACGTGTACATCCTCACCACAGACCTACTCCGTTATTCAAACATTCATTCTTTGTGCACCTGAGGGAACAAATTTAACATGTGATATTTCAGATTTTCAGTGCTTTTCTTGCAACTCATGTAGTTTAGATGAAGAAGGTAATCAACAATTTCAACAGATTGATGTTTCAATTACGATTTGTAATAGTCTACAGGTAGAGAGCACTGTTACAATAGAGCTGGATGCAGATATTTGTCAACCGCGATTAACGAAAATAGAACGTAACTGCCCACAAATCAATATTCCATCAGGATGCCCTGCTTTTCAAAATCAAAATATATTCAAATAAATATAGAGATGTGCCCCTTTAAATCAAAATAAGGCACATCTCTAATTTCTGTTCAATTTACTATTTTTTATCTAACAGCAACGATCGATTTTCTTTTATATAACAAAGATCCCAATACAAATGTACATACTCCCCATAGAACCATTATTCCAATACCAATCCATAGGTCTGAAGAAAGTATACTTGTTTCATAGACCATACTTTCTCTCAAGCCTTCAACAAAATAGGTGAGAGGAAGAACATTCGAAATTGGTTGTAGCCATTCCGGCATCGTTTCAACAGGGAAAAATACACCGCTTAGAAACATCATAAGAAAGTTTGAAATATTGGCTACACCCATATATGCTTCAGTGGTATTACTAAAGGAAGAAATAAAATATCCCATCGCTGTAAATGAAAGGATACCAAGTAAAAAGACAATCAGAAGGCTTGGAAGATTGATAAATAAGTTGGCACCAAAGATAAATACGCCTATTAACGATAATAACAGGATTTGAACAACACTAAATAACACACGCATAATCATATCGCTTAAACCAAAATAATTCATATTGGCAGGCGTCATCCGAAGCCGTTTGATCAAGCCCTTTCTGCCCATCTCAACCAAACCTACCATCCCAAACATACCACCTTGCGCAATGGAAAGAGCAATCATACCTGTTAATAGAAAATCAGTATATTGTAATTCCGTATTACCTGAAGAGATTGCTTCAATTTGTAATTCATATGTTGGTGTTACACCTGCAGCAGAAAGGTTTGCTTGTTGAACAAATTGATTCAGCATACCTAAAAGGGCTTGAGCAGTCACTCCTTGCTCATCTTCTTTGTTTACAACCAACTGAAGGGCCGAAGCATCAATTGATTCAGGTAGGATGATAGCAGCATCCACTTCCTGATCTCTGACCAATTGTTCAGCCTTTTCTCTTGAAACACGACCTTCGTTCTCAAATTCAAATACTGGAATATGCTTAATTTGCTCAAGGAGCATCGTAGAGGTAGGATTCGGATTTTCATCAACGATGGTCACACTTGCTGAAAAGTCTGTATCACTTCGCCCGCTAAAAATTGACATAAAAATAACCATTAATATAACTGGAAAAAAGATACCCCAAAACCATGATTGCTTTTCTCGAAACGTTAATTTAAGTTGGGCCATAAACATTTGCTTAAATTGGTTCATGTTAATCCCTCCATTCCTTGCCCGTATATGCAATAAACACATCCTCCAGACTCATTTCACGAATGGACACCTGTTCTACCTGATAGTTTTTTTCTTTTGTAAATCCAAATAACTCAACCAACGTATCCTCAGGCTTTGTTGTCCACAACTTTAATGAACTACCTTCGCGCTCAGTATTAGTTACTGATTTGAGGGTTTTCACAAACGCATCTGCTTCCCCAGATGCTTGATCACCATCAAGAAAGGTGAGACGAACTTCTCTTTCTTTTGTTAGCTTTTCTATTAGCGAAGAGGGAGTATCTAATGTGACAACTTTACCTTGATCAACAATACAAACCCGATCACTTAATTTTTCTGCTTCTTCCATATAATGAGTGGTTAATATCGTTGTTTTCCCTAATTCCTTAAGCTGCAAAATAATATCCCATATATTGCGTCTAGCTTGCGGATCTAAACCTGTTGTTGGTTCATCAAGGAAGATGATGTCAGGATCACTTATCATCGCAAGACCGATCGCAAGTCGCTGACGTTGACCACCTGACAGCTTCTTAACTTGATTTTTCCTGTGATCAACAAGATTAACAAGTTCTAATATTTCATGTGTAGACCGTGCTTTGTCATAGAAGCTTGCAAAGAGGTTAAGATTTTCTTCAGGAGTTAATAAATCGAACATGGCACCTGATTGAGGCTGAACCCCTATTTTCTTTTTAATTTCATTTCCGTTCTTTTCCCATGATAAATTACCGAAGGTAATTTCACCGGCATCAGGAGTCACTAATCCTTCAACCATTTCCAGTGTTGTAGTCTTTCCAGCACCATTAGGACCGATAATGGTGAATATTTCTCCTGAGTTGACTGAAAAATTAATATCCTGAACCGCACGAATTGAGCCAAATGACTTTTTTAAATGCTTTACCTCTAATACAGTCACGTTTATTCCTCCTTTTCGTGAATTTTGCAACCATATAATTTTACGCAATAAATCACATAATAGTTTCACTATTTTTAAAATTATAAACTTTATTTCTTTGATCAATATATTTTCAACACAAAAGCTGCTTAATGGTATATTTATAAATAAGGATAGATACGGTTGGTAATTGTACATTTTTCAATGGGGGAAGACTTATGTTTAAGGTGAAAACAGTGAAAATTGATGGTGAAGAAATTCACGTATTTAATAGCGCTATCTTTATTTTTGAGGCCAGTACTGGAATAACTTTAGAATGTAATCTGATTGTGACTGAAGTTGTCGTGAAAAAATATCAACGAGAAGAAAATGTTATTGTAGAAATAGAATTAGAAGATGGAAGAATAATCAATTCAATTATGATGGTGAATACAATACATGGTGGTTTGCCACAAATACATTTATGCTGCGATATAGATGACACTGAAGAATATAAGGATTTTGATCGGGTAAACGAAAATGATACAAGATTTCCAAACATAGAAGAGGGAGTGACTCTGGAAGATATAAGAAAAGTTGACATGCCAATTGAACCGATTACTCTAAAATTAAAACTTCCTATTGATCAGGTAGAATGGTTAAAAAAGCAAAGAAGGACCGAATTGAACGAAATAATATCTGAGTTTATTAAGATGAAAAGATAATAATTTTTTTCAAAAGATTGGTACATTTCATGACACATTTTCTTTCCTCCGACATATATTAGCTTCTGTGAGAATTTTTAAGCTGAAAGGAAACGTGATCATGAGCAATTATCAAATAAAGGTACCAAAAAAGGAAGAATATAAAGATGGTAGTAATGGATATAAGGTTATTGAAGTAAATGTATCCAATTCGACCGATAGTTTATATGCTGTAGTTACTCCTGTTAAAAAAATGTAAAAATGAAGAAAAACAATCTTTTTGTACATATACATAGAAAGATTGTTTTTCTTTTTAACAGTAAGAAAGGTGATGTTTCTCTCAATTTCTAAAAACTGTACGTACTTGTATCAATTGATCATATTGAGGGCATAGTAAAAATAAAAAGGAAACAAACATGATTTTACTTTTTTCTTCCATTATTTTATTTAACTTAATTGCCTATAAATATTCTAAGAGGCTAACTCAAAATCAAATCTGCCATATTTGGCTTTTCACCATTTCCTTTCAAGTGTTATTTGATCTATTTATGGAATATAAATATATGGCTTACTGGTATTTTGATAAAGGTGTGGATTGGCTGGGATTGTTGGCACATCTCTTCTTAATACCTCCAGTAAATATCATTTTTCTGAACGGGTTCCCATCTAAATCAACTCCACTGAGGCAGTTAGTATATATTGCCTTATGGACTTGCTTTGTGCTCATTTATGAATACACTACTATATTACCGGAGCCGATAGGGTTCTTTCATTTAGGCTGGTGGCATGTTTGGTATGATATTTTTGTTGCCCCAGTTCTCTTCATCATCTTACTAGGGTATTATAAGTATATTTTAATTTTAGAAAAAAGGGTTTTAGATAGTAGGAACACATAAAAAACGCCAAAAGGCGTTTTTTATGTGTTCTAGTTATTTTTAAATGTCAGTCCAAATTCCTGCAATGCTGAACGAAGTTTTGGTAAAGAGGAGGGACCTATGCCATGCAATGATAGGATTTCCTTTTCACTATATTTTGCAAGCTTCTCGACGGTTAAGATTTCTTTGCTCTCTAGTGCTCGTCGTGCTGGTGCAGATAGAAGGGACAAAAATCCTGTTGCAGGCTTTCGTTCATTTTCACAAATAGGGCATGTAGGGCAATCACTGCTTTTCTCGAACACATGTCCATTTTCACATGTTCGTTTTGTCTTTTTAGAGTCTGTCATTAGCAAAAGGCTCCTTCGTTTCAGCTATTTATAAATTATTGTAGCAGATGAGCCTGTCGATATCCTCATTAAACATAATTCATATGTAAGTTTAACCGATATTTGCAATTTGGAAATAATAATATTTCTCTATTTTAAGTGTAAAACTTATGAAAAAGAAAGAATTTTCATAATATAAACTTATATTCTAGCTTTTCAGAAAGATAAATTAGTATAATATTATTCAAATAAGAAGAAATATATTGATTATTTAGTCAATTAGAAGTACCCTTATAATATCATTCTTGAATTATGTTTAGTGAAGGGAGTTTTGAATGATGAATTTACGTAGCAATATGATTAAAAAGGGCTTTGACCGCGCCCCACATCGCAGCTTACTTCGTGCTGCAGGGGTAAAAGAAGAGGATTTTGATAAACCGTTTATTGCGGTTTGTAATTCATATATTGATATTGTACCTGGTCACGTACATTTACAAGAGTTTGGAAAAATTGTTAAAGAAGCAATTCGTGAAGCTGGCGGAGTTCCGTTTGAATTTAATACGATCGGTGTAGACGATGGAATTGCAATGGGCCACATCGGAATGCGTTATTCATTACCAAGCCGTGAAATTATTGCGGATTCTGTAGAAACAGTAGTATCTGCACACTGGTTTGACGGAATGGTTTGTATTCCAAACTGTGATAAAATCACTCCAGGTATGATGATGGCGGCATTACGTATCAACATACCTACACTCTTTGTTAGTGGAGGTCCAATGAAGGCCGGTGTAACAAGTGATGGTAAGAAAATCTCTCTATCTTCTGTTTTTGAAGGAGTAGGTGCCTTTCAATCTGGTAAACTTGACGAAAAAGGCTTAACAGAACTAGAGCAATTCGGTTGTCCAACATGCGGATCTTGCTCAGGAATGTTCACAGCCAACTCAATGAACTGTTTAGCTGAAGCACTTGGACTAGCAATGCCGGGTAACGGAACAATTTTAGCTGTTGATCCAAGACGTAAAGAGTTTGTTAAAGAATCTGCTAAACAATTAATGAATTTAATTAAAGATGATATAAAACCAAGAGATATCGTAACAGAAAAAGCAATTGATAATGCTTTTGCACTTGATATGGCGCTTGGTGGTTCTACAAATACAGTATTACACACGTTAGCTTTAGCGCACGAGGCAGAAATTGAGTACCCAATTCAACGTATTAATGAAGTGGCAGCTCGTGTTCCTCACTTATCAAAATTGGCTCCAGCATCAGATCATCATATTGAAGATTTGCATGAAGCTGGCGGAGTTTCAGCAGCATTATATGAGCTATCGAAAAAAGAAGGAGCGCTTCATCTTGACACACTAACAGTAACCGGTAAAACATTAGGTGAAAATATTGCCGGCTGTGAGGTACAGGATCATGAAGTCATCCGACCAATTGACAATCCTCATACAGAAAAAGGCGGACTTGCTGTATTATTCGGAAACCTTGCTCCTGATGGTGCGATCATTAAGACAGGTGGCGTACAAAACGGAATTACTAGTCATGAAGGTCCTGCAATCGTATTCGAATCACAAGAAGAAGCAATCAACGGAATTGCCAATGGAAAAGTAAAAGAAGGCCATGTCGTGATTATCCGTTATGAAGGACCAAAAGGCGGTCCGGGAATGCCGGAAATGTTATCTCCAACTTCGATGATCGTTGGGATGGGGCTTGGACCAAAGGTAGCGCTTGTTACTGACGGACGTTTCTCAGGTGCATCTCGTGGTCTTTCAATCGGGCATGCTTCACCTGAAGCAGCTGAAGGTGGTCCACTTGCGTTCGTTGAAAATGGTGATCATATCGTGATTGACATTGAAAACCGTACAATGGATGTTCAAGTTGATGAAGACGTATGGGCAGAACGTAAAGCAAACTGGAAAGGCTTTGAACCTAAAGTGAAAAAAGGGTACTTAGCCCGTTATTCTAAGTTAGTTACTTCTGCAAGTACTGGCGGAATTATGAAAATCTAAAGATAAATACAGAAAAACCATATTAACAGATTGGGGTTGGAAGCTGAAAATTCCAACCCCTTATTATTGTATAAGTTTGAAAAAAACCAAGTTCTAATTAAATTCAAAATATATAAGAAAAAATTGTTACTACACCGGCGAATAAAATGCCCTTTTCCCCAATAAAACTTCCAATTCTTCCCTTAAAAAATTTCAGCATAGACCAGCAATGATTGAGAATAAAAAACAAGGATATATCAAAAAGATGCTTAATCTATAGAAATTCTTATTTTTATGGGCTTAATTCCCTTTTTCAAAAATAGTATATTGTAAGCCGAGTTTTTCATTTAGGGAGGAATTTATATAAAAGCGATCTTTTCCAGCAATTACGGTCCACCTGAAATCCTGGAAGTAAAGGAAGTACCAAAACCAAGTGTGAATGATCATCAAGTTTTAGTGAAAGTCCATGCAGCCTCAATAAATTATGGAAATCTGGTGTTACTTAAGGGAGAACCTAAACTTGCGCGTCTTGTATACGGACTATTCAAACCTAAATATTCTATACCTGGGGGAGACATAGCAGGGATCGTTGAAGAGGTAGGACCACTTGTAAAA
>Ga0182745_1003476_pt1 | contig 13566 bp, 12 predicted proteins | sample eDN3rd30CKraftBY_FD_128523 | JGI IMG/M metagenome (GOLD analysis project Ga0182745, IMG submission 128523) | Enriched backyard soil microbial communities from Emeryville, California, USA - eDNA 3rd pass 30_C Kraft BY (version 2) (version 2) | ecosystem: Environmental > Terrestrial > Soil >...
GAGCGAATGCACCGGGAACGACAGGAAGATCAGCGCCAGATCCTGGATCTGGAAATGCAGCAGGCCCGCTACGAGGCTTCTCTTGCTGAGCGCCGCTACGCTGCCTGCGATCCTGACAAACCGTCTGATCGCCGCACAGTTGGAGAAGAACTGGGAGACAGCGCTGCGCCGCGTGCGAGACCTAGAAGCACGCCAATCTGCCGAACATTCATCGAGCATCGAGGTCGATCCGCACACCTTCGCCAATCTGGCGGACAATCTGTCAATGGCCTGGAATGCGCCCGATGTGACGATGCGAGCGCGCCAGCAACTGCTCCGCACGCTGATTGCCGATATTGTCGTGGATGTTGAGGATGCGGTGCGCGAGGTCGTCCTCACGATCCACTGGCGGGGCGGTCGCCATTCGGAACTGAGGGTGCGCAAACCTCGAGCAGGCGAACATGGTTGCGCAACCACCGAGGATGCGTTGGCGGTGATGCGAAGCATGGCAGGACGTTGGTCGGACGAACATATTGCCGCTTCTCTCAATCGCATGGGCATGCCTACAGGACAGGGCAAAACCTGGACGGCCCACCGTGTCGCCTCGGTCCGGCGCGTGCGTGGCATCCACGCCTACCGGCCCGCGGAAAAGGATGGCGCCTGGCTGACCATGACCGAAGCTGCGAAAGCCTTGGGCGTCACAAACCACCGGATACGCCGCCTCATCAAGACAGGCGTGCTGCCTGCCGAGCAGGTTGTTCGTGGCGCGCCTTACCAAATCCGTGCCGATGATCTCAACTCGACGCAGGTTCAAGCCGCGGTAACCCGAAACAGTCGCCCGTGTCGCCTCGCCGATACAGACACGCTTCCAATGTTTACAGACAGTTGATGATGGAGTGCACAATGACTCGGCCGTCGCGATGGGGCGGATCGTGCGCTCGACGGTATTGCTGTCGAGCTCGACACGACCATCGGTCAGGAAGCGGCCGAGACCGTCGCGGTATTTGGCGATATAGGCGAGTGCCTCGCCCAAGGGTGATTTGGCGGACGCTCGGGCGCGGTGGTGGCTTAGCCAGGTGTCGATACGGGCGAGGATCGGGGCGGAGCGTTCCTGCCGCACGGCGAGGCGCGTTGCGGGGTCGTTACGGCGGATGTCGACCTCGATGGCATAGAGATCGCGGATGAGGGTCACGCCTTCCTCGGCAATCGGCGCGGAACCGTTGCGGGTGATCTCGATCAGCTTTCGGCGCGCATGGGCCCAGCAATGGGCCAACTGGATACTTGGGCCGATCCGGTCTGGCGCGATCAGCCGGTTGTATCCGGCATAGCCATCGACCTGCAGGATGCCGCCAAAGCCCTGCAATATCCGTGCGGCATGTTGCCCACCCCGACCGGGGGCATAGGTGAAGGCCACGCCCGGGGGAGACGTGCCGCCCCAGGGGTGATCATCGCGGGCCAGCGCCCAGAAGTAGCCGGTCTTGGTCTTTCTGGCCCCCGGATCGAGGACCGGGGCGCGGGTCTCGTCCATGAACAGCTTGGTGGACCGCTTCAGATCCGCCATCAGCGCATCGTGGACGGGGCGGAGTTCGAAGGCGGCACGCCCGACCCAATCGGCAAGGGTGGAGCGGTCGAGATCGACGCCTTGGCGGCTGTAGATCTGGGCCTGACGATACAACGGAAGATGGTCGGCATACTTGGCTCGCCAGCACATGGGCGACCATTGCCTCGGTTGGCATGCCGCCGGGGATCAGCCGTGCTGGGGTCAGAGCCTGCGTTACGCCATCGGTGCAGGACCGGCAGGCATACTTGGGGCGGCGGGTGACGATGACGCGGAACTGGGCGGGCACGATGTCCAACCGCTCCGAGACATCCTCCCCGATGCAGTGCAGGCAGCCGCCACAAGCGCAGGTCAGGCTGTCCGGCTCAATCACCTCTTCGATGCGCGGCAAGTGTTCGGGCACCGATCCGCGATTGGCGGCACGCGGCTTGGCCGGGCGCTTGGCAGCGCGAGCTTCGGCATCCTCTTCGGCATGGATTGCGGCGATGGCCGTCTCCAGGTCTTCCAGCGCCAGTTCGAACTGGTCCGGATCGCTCTTCTCCGACCGGCGTCCGAAGGCTGCGTGTTTGAAGGCCGCGACCAGCTTCTCCAGCCGTGCGATACGCTCGTCCTTGCGCAGGTTATGCGGCTCCGAGGCGATCAGCATCGCCTTCAGCGTGGCAATTTCCTTAAGCAGATCAGTGGTCTCCGGCATGGCCGCAGTCTATCACCCGCCACGACCAACACCCGCAAAAAGTGCTGCGGAGCCCAACAAAAACAGGACTATTCCACCGCCTCCGGCGCCTTTGCTCCGATGGCCCGGACCCGCCGCCAGTCCAGCCCGGCAAACAGGGCTTCGAACTGGGCGTGGTTCATCGTCAGCAGCCCGTCCTTCACCGCAGGCCAGGTGAAACTGTGCTCTTCGAGCCGCTTGTAGGCCATCACCAGCCCCGTGCCGTCCCAGTAGAGCAGCTTCAGCCGATCGGCTTTCTTTGCGCGGAATACGAAGACGGTGCCGGTGAACGGATCCTTGCGCAGCTCGTTCTTCACCATCGCCGCCAGGCTGTCATGGCCTTTAAGAAAGTCGATGGGCTTCGTCGCCACCATGATCCGAACCCGGTTCGACGGGAAGATCACGCGCCCGCCGTCAGAGCACGCGCCACGGACGCGATCCGTTCCGCCGAGGCGCCGACTTCCAGGCGTATTACGACGGCACCGAAGGCAATTTCCGGGCCGATCGCGGCTGGGCCGACCGGGCGCGGACCATCATCCGCAGGCCCGAGCAACAGGGCCGCGAATTCGACAGGATTCTCCGGCGCTGGCAAAACCAGCCGCCCCTTCCGCGCCAGCGTCCGCCATGATGAGATACGGTTCGCAGGCAGACCATGCCGCCGCGCAACATCATGGACACTTGCGCCCGGCACCAGCGTTTCCGCCACGATCCGCGCCTTCACATCGTCAGGCCAACTCCGGTTTTGGCGACCGGAGCCGCCAACCGAGAGAACCTCCAATGTAGTCTCCATGGAGAAGCTCCATCATCCAACCTCGATGGAAGCCAATGATCCCATCAAGAACCGCGCCGGAGGGTGGGATGGGGGCAGCGCTTACGACATTCGTGACCTGCGCCGCTGAAGATCGAATCTTCCCTTTCACAACATTGGCGCCGAGCGCAGAACCTGCTGAGGTCCTGAGGACAAAGCTCGGACAGGAAGGTGGTGAACCGAAACTCGTGGTCTTGCTCCAAGGCAAGATCAACCCTTGCCTAGTCACCCACGCTGAAAATTGGAACCAGTGTGCTTACCTTGTTTCCAGGCGATATGCTTCTCTACTGCGCTATTGGCAATCCAAGAAGATGCCGCGTTTCGTGCAGAGCGCGACTGTACCGTATACCAAGAGTGGCAAACTCGGCAGCGATATCTGTGTTTAGAGCGCTCGTCATGCTGGACACGAATTCTTTGGTATTTGAAGACGCGAAGACGATATCTGCGGTATGCCCCAGAACTCTTAGATTGTTTGCCACCTCCAGGTAGGTCTCGACTACGACGCAGTCCTTCGTTGAGTCTTTACCTAGCTTCGCAGGAGTTCGTTTCTGCGTCATGCGGCCAATGGCTCTGTATGTCAAATCGGGGGTTGTCGCATGAGTTATCGCAACGCCCAGTATATCTGCCATGACAGATTCGGCGACGGGAACACGTGTAAGAAAGTGACTGATCTGGGTTTGGCTGGCCTGCCCAAGGGCTTCGGACCATTTATCGATCCGCGCAATCTCATCCCGCAGCCTCCTCAGAGCCGTGTTCGTCTCCTCGCGGACGGTCGGGAGATTGTCGTTTAGTTCATTGCGTACTTGCTCGGCAACCACGCATCCAATCGCTTCGCTTTGAACAAGGCCATCACGGATGGCTTTGCCCGCGAGCATCGCGTTACCATCCACGTTCTCGCGGCGCGGCGAGCGCAATAGGTCCAGAAGAATGCATGTATCTGGAAGAAGGACGGGTACATTTGCCTGTGCAATCGCTTGTAGAGAGAGATACGCCAACGTGCTTATCCTCTCAGGTTCGCATCATATGCTCCAAGGAGAGAAATTCCCTGCTCGAATTCTATGGCTAGCTTGTTGGCTGAAGTCTCGCTCCAGCCATCGACTTCGATCAGCCACTGCGTGAGGATATCGACGGGCAGGTTATCGCCGTTGCGATGTGCTTCGATCACAAACTCCTCCCACCGTTCGCGGTCGTTGGGATGCGAGTTCGTTGTGCTCTTGTTGGCCAAGGCGGAGAATCGGCGCAGTGCATCAGCAGCTTCGGCACTCGTCCAGGTATCCAAGCCGCGAACATCGTCGGTTAACGTAAGAGCGAGTTGATCTCGAACGGTGGTCTTGTCGACAACGTTAGCCACAAAACAGACAAGAAGGTCGTTATATAGCTTAACACCCAGCTCCCCAACTTCGGCGGGCACGATATTGGTAACTGTGTATGAGTTCCCGCGCTGCCAGAGCGTCAATGACGCCTTTGGAAGGGTATTGCCCACATATTCAAATACGAGGATATCCTCTTGGCGCATGCCGACAGCGTGCTCTTTGAGGTTGGCTTCCTGCTCTTCATTGTGACCCCACTCTTGGGTCTCGACACCAAGAAGTGACGCACGGATTCCATCGATTTGGACATGATCCGAACCAATAGTCAGGTCCCGAAAGACCTCGATACCTGCCTGTGCCATGGGCTCTCCTCTCACGCGCTTAATCGCTTATGACATCAGGTCTGTCTCACACACGGCAGGCAACTGCGCAACGTCGTAGAAAATTTGTGCTCAGAATAGTTTGCTCAAACGGGGCTGTAAGTCTTCAACTTTCTGCTGGATCACGGACAAAGGCCGACCGGCGGCTTTGTCCCGCATCCCGACAATGCCTGCCGCGTGTTTTGCTGCGGCAACTTCCGAACGGCGGATTTGGAGCATGCTGCCGCGCAGCATACGCGACAGCCGAGCGGCAGCTCTGGGCCGCCGCCCTCTCCGAGGAGCAGGCTCCTGGCTCAGTCTAGCCCGCGATTTTCGCCCCGCAGCGCGTTACTCAAGCCCTTCGCCGACAGTCGTACGGCCCGCGGCGGTGGCCTGCGTTCGCGAATACAGCGAAGAAGGCGTGCCCCATCAGAGACATCAGGTGGGGCCGCAGAATGGTGCAGCCTAGCGGCTGTATCCGAAAATCGCGCTCGACGCGGGAGATTGCGGTCATTGAAGGACACGATGGTGCGGTTGAATGTCACACCATCGCGTCGGTCCAACAAGAACGAAGCTGGGCTGCTGGCATTGCTGGGTAGCCGGATATTACTCTTTCCTCAAAGTATCTGAATACTCGCACCTCAATCGCTGGTTCCACCATTACCCCGTGCCCCCCCCGTCAGCGCGAGTACGTAGGCATACCTCGCGATCACCAAGAAACTACAAACGATAGCGTTGATAGACCTTATTGCTTCACTTTATTTGTCTCATGCAAAGTTTTAATCGCTAACTTGATGCTGTCTTGAAGGTGCGCTTTGCATTCCGAAGCAAGGATAAATGTCGGAAGAGAATTTAGTCTCCCCAAGAATTTGTTCAGGCGAGCGACCGCAAATCTCATATTTCCATTCATTCTTGTTTGGACCTCAGGGATCCTAGTTGATAGAAGTTCGCAAAAATCGTTTAGTGGTATATCTAATCCTATAATTTTGTCACACAAATCGAAAAAGGCGACAAAGTCATCTCGGCTAAGATGACGCCGAAGGCCTATACTTATTGTGTTCTCCGCCCGCTCTTTATAGGTTAGCAGTGCCGGGTCTTTCGACGCCACGGCATCGCCATACGCTAAGACGTTGTTCAGCACGCTTAAGTTTCTCAAGCTCGTGCTTTCACTTGGTGAAGTGAGTTCAACTTCGTTTGCCTTAAGTGACTGATACCGAGCAAGGCGTTTTCTAAATGTAGCCCTAGTTCTCCCGTCAAATCCGTCTGATTTTAGAACTTTTTCGCAAACCGCGATGCCATTAATTATCTCAGTTCTATTATCCCTTTCCAGATTTAGCCAGCATATGTACATTTCGTAATGCCGATATCCCAGAGTATATGCCGACTCGAAGCTTTTTCTGGCTTCAATCACGTTCTGCGGGGTCGCATAGGTGTAAGCTCTTCCTAACAGCGCCTTGACCTCAGGGTGCTCTTTAAATGCGTCTGGCAGATTTGATTTTGTAAGAAAGCTAATTGCCTCTTTCGGGTTACCATTGCTGATCATCCTCGCCGCCCTTCCGATCAGCGGGATGAAAGATGCCGGGGTTCCATTCGATTTAGAGTTGAAGTGTTGTACTCGAGCCTCAATCGAAGGGAACATATCAAGTTGATGGGACATCTCAACGATGAACAATCGCGTTGCTGCGCCGATGTCATAAAGATCGCCATTTCCAGATAGGCCGGGAGATACTTTCAAAAACATATCACGCGCCTCGGCTATGGCGTCTTGCAATTGCTCGGGAGAAAACTGCAGGACGTCACGCAGAGTGGCGAAGCTCTGCGGCCCTTTCATGAGTGACAGCGCAGCAAGCAAGTAACGAGCACGGTCGTCCTTGCCAAGTTGCTGATACTCTCTACTGAAAAGATACGTTCTGGCCTCGCCAGACTGCTCCTGCCAGCGGGTAAATGCGTCTGTGTAGGTGGGTGTGATTCGTCTCATGCCGATAAGTGTCTCAATCGCAAGAGGACGGCATTCGGAGTGATCTGAGATCAGCGCCTTCTCAGCATCATTAGGCTCTGGCACCTTGAAGTTTCGGCAGCACAAACTAACGAATTGGGACATCTCATCGCGATTAAGGGAGGGCACCTCCACGGCAGCGTTAGGAGCAAAGGACGGAAATCCTCGCTGTGTATATAGTACCTTTGTCCCCGACTTGGCACGAGACAAAAGTAGGAATAGCTCTTCCATTCCGCCATCTTTGTTGGCTGTTGTGAGGGTGTCGATATCGTCTAGCACAATTATCTGCGTCTCAATATCGAACAAATCCTCAAGTGCCGATATGCACTCATCATATGTGTATGATTGGATCTTTTCATAATCATCCCATCCAGACAAGGACAGGATTGATTTAAAGATACCATCAGCAGTATCAAAATCCCTTACTGATGTTGCCTCCATTTTTCCCGTGTGCGGATTGAGATGTATGGCCTTTCCAGATACATATATCACGCGGTCAATGGATTTTCCGGATTTATTCCTCAAAAGCTTTCCTGAGTTTGATATTAGACTCGCAAACTCGTAGGCAATAGTGCTTTTCCCGGAGCCTCCTTGGCCCCAGAGAAATATCCTTGGATCCCTCGACTGGCGCACCCATTGCGTGAGGTGCTCCAGTGCTTGAAAACGACCAACGAACTCCTGAATAGTCGCTGGGGATGGCGGCATATTGGCGGATGTCGAGTGATCGATAGTATCTTGGTCCAAGAAAATTGAGTCTCGACTTCCATAGAGAAACGATAAATCGGCGCCGGTAGCTTTTAAAACCTCCGCTCCCTTGCGAAGGTAAATCACGCCGGCGGGATACTCGGAAATCTGCTTTATCGGATACACCGGCGGCACCATCGCATCGCGCGGCGGAACAATAAGAAGCTGAACGGATCCACTGGGGGTATCGACGGAGGCGACTCTGATTTCAAGCGCGGAGGACAATGTCTCCCGAATTTTTCTGTTAATTTTTTCAGAATCAACTATTACCTTGTTTTTGCCGGCTGTCTTTTCCTCGTTGTGAACACCAAATACTATCACGCCGCCGTACGAATTGTGCATCGCGCATACAAGGCGCATGATGCTGCCAAATATGCTATCCGTTCCGCTAAATGGATATTCCCTTTTGTAGTCATGCAAGGGGCCTTCATCTACGAAAAATCTTCCATTCGCGTCATGGAGCATTTTTACGACTTCCGAGGCGTCGATTCCATCATCTGTCGCAAGACGTTGTAACGCCTCATTGTAATTCTTGAAGCTTAAATCAATCGAGCTTCGGGGCGTTATTACTGCCTTCATCGGAGTTGTTCCATATTAACAAATAATCAATAGAGATGTATGACAGTCATGCTTCGGAGGCAGTCAGTCAAGCGCCACTTCACCATTAAGGGCGAAATCCGAGATGATGGAACCCTCAGTGCTCACAGCGGCGTGCAACGGTGTACAGATCGCTACATTTCAAGCAGATAGCTGCCCAGCATCTGCTATCTCTTTGATAATGTTGTGGCGTTGTTGAGAGAGCTAAGTTGTTCGGTTCAAATTGGGACTCACGCCTCGGTGCCAAAGAGAGACTTGCAAGCGCGAACGGCAGCAACGTCCGCATCGCTACGATCTCGCCGAGGATTTCGCTGCGCAGTGCGTGAGGGGCGGCTTCGGTGAATGCCGCCGTGCAGCATGGTGACAGGCCAGGCGGCAGGTAAGGCCGAAACTCACCCGCAAGACCGCCTCGCGAAGTGTCAGCAAATACTCTGTAGCCCACCTTTGGACGGATCTGATACCTCTATCTGCCTGTCAGTGGGTGACCAGCCCCTTGCTCCCTCCACCGCAGTTCGGACAGCGACGCTGAAAGATGTCCGAGCCGTTTGCGCCGTATTCGGTAGCACATTGGCGACAGCGCAGGACGTAGACATTTTGGTTGTGATCATTGCCTGGCAAGTCCGTGCGTTGAATGACTTCCTGCCCATTTCGGTTGAGATAGCCAATCCGGGTTGTCTCGCGAGCGCTGCGTGGGACCATGGCAGGCCTCGGCTTCCTCGGACTCGACTTGGGAGGCCCGGACGGCTCCACGCCAAGGATCCATCCTTCGACCCTGGCGGTCGTGGCGATCGGTCCGGACTCAAAGGGCCTCAAAGCACGCTGAAGGCTGCCATCCAGATCAGCCTCTTGCAGCCAGCGGGCCACTGCATAGGCGTCGTGCTGGTCCGGGCTCCGCCCCTCGGCCGGGTAGGCAGCGCTCCAGAGCCTCGGGTAGACCTCGGCAATCACCGAGGCGCCGGAGGGCGGTGACCAGCCGTCGAAAGGCCAGAAGTGTAGCTCGGGACTGGCGGCACGGATACGACGAAGCCAGGGGATCCCGGCATGAGTGGATTTGGCCGGCGAGCCCTGGACGTCGAAGTGGAACACCGACTTCGCGGAGCCGGCGGCCTCCTCGGTCAGGCGCCTCCAGCGCCGCTCGCCTTGCCGATCTGTGCCTGCTCCCACGGCACCGTGGCGGATGAAGTCGACATAGGTGTTGGGCGCGTCGGTGGGCCAATGGGCGCAGAAATCCTCGAGGAAGTGACCCCAGTCGGGCTCCAGTCCATGCCGCTCGAAATAGCGCATCGGGAAGGAGAAGCCATGATCGATGCCGATGATCGTGGGCATTCCGTCCGAGACAAGCGCAATCAGCCAGTCGGCGAGGCCGCGTCTGGTCCAGTACTTCTTCGAACTTGTCGGAGGCACGACCTCCTCAGGGGCGAGATCACCGTCCGCGCGATAAACCCGCAGCCCCTTGAGGCTCGACTCGGCTGTCTCCGCTCCGGAATAGTCGATGCCAATGGTTCGGGCAAAGCGGCGCTCAGAGTATGTCTCATCGGTCATTGGAAGCTCGCCTGAAAGCTGGTCGGGGTGAGGGCGACATGGGCGGCCAGCGGGGGTCTCAACTCGAAGGCGCGCGTCTCGCGGGCAAAGTCATAAAGGCGAAGCAGACACCAGTCCTCACGGCGGGCTTCGGCGACCTCGAGTTCGTTGCTCGAAATATGAAACGGCGTGCGCTCCCAGCCCGTGGTGGTCTTGACCTCGATCAGCCGATCCCGTCCCTCGGGGGTGAAGCTTGCAATATCATATCCCGCGCCATCGCCGTCCTCTGCCGAGACCCACCGAACTTTCCGTGCCAGGTCGTCCCGGCCATACTGCCGCAGTACCATTCGCTCATGATGGAAGGCGCGCTCTTCCCCCGCACGGCCAAGCGCTCGGTTGCGGGCGTCTCGCCCAGCTACGTCGAAGTGCCGGGCAACGGCTTGAAGCTGGGTCAACTCTGCGGGTGGTGGCGCGTTGCGTAGAGTTGGCGCGACACCAACGAAGAGCGCAAACGTCTCCGCCATGCCGGAAGCAGGCCGAGGGCAGAGCGCGATTTCCCATTCCGGATGCTCGGCCAGCCAGCGCGCGATCGCCTCGGCAAGCGACATTTGGAAGTTGAACCGAGGTTTGTAACCCAGGATTATCGGCAAGGCTAAGGCCTTCGCTGCTGCCGAGATGTTGCACAGCTTGAACTCTATCGAGCCGCGACTTCGTCCGAGGGCTGTTTGCAGTGCTCGGTTTTGCGCCGCCTTGTTATAGGGAACGCCGCCAAGTTCGGCGCTGAGCATGGTGAACCAAGCCGCGACGATCGTGTCGTTTTCATCGTCTGACCAGTTCTCGGACGTCATGTGAGTGAGGCTAGGGCGGGAGCATCCGGCTGTCACCGGCAAAGTTGATCCGAAGCCAAAGCTTGGCGAATGCTCGATTTCGGTACCTTCCACTTGACTTGGAACAGAAATCGAACTCGACGAAGTGTCGCAAAATTATCTAGCTAAAACAGATCAATAAGCTCACTTTACCGAAACTGGCTCAGGCAACAGCTTTGGAGAATTTGGCGAGTGGAGAACGAATTTCGCACCTAATGGATCATCGTCGGTGAAGCGGCGCGCAGCCATAACCCTCGAAAACAACGAGAAAATAGGAGTGCCGCCTTGCGAGGAGATTGGTTTTGCCAAGCCAAGTGGCGGAGGAGGTGGGATTCGAACCCACGGTGGAGTTACCCCCACGTCGGTTTTCAAGACCGGTGCATTAGACCACTCTGCCACTCCTCCGACCCGCTGGACCTAGCGTGAAGCGCGCCGGGCGACAAGGGGCGGATGTGTTACTCTGCCGCCTTCGCCATCGGGTTATTCGGATGCATCGTCCAGTTGGAATAGGGCTGGACGACACGACCGGTGCGGGTGTCGATCTCGCCCACCGGGACTTCGCGCATGGTGATGCAATTCTCGACCGGGCAGATGTCGACGCAGAGGTTGCAGGCCACGCATTCCTCTTCCTTGACGGTGAAGACGCGCCCCGGACCCATGGCGATTGCCTGGTGCGAGGTGTCCTCGCAGGCCGCATAGCAGCGACCGCAGCCGATGCAGGCCTGCTGGTCGATCACCGCCTTGGTGGTGTAGTTCAGGTTCAGATACTGCCAGTCGGTGACGTTCGGGACCGCGCGCCCGACGAGGTCGGAGAGCGCGATCTCCTTCTCGTCCAGATATTCGCGCAGGCCCGAGATCATTTCCTGCACGACCTTGAAGCCATAGGTCATCGCGGCGGTGCAAACCTGAACCGTGCCGGCGCCGAGGGCCATGAACTCGGCCGCGTCGCGCCAGGTGGTGATGCCGCCGATGCCGCTGATCGGCAGGCCGCGGGTGGCGGGGTTGCGGGCTATCTCGGCCACCATGTTCAGCGCGATCGGCTTGACCGCCGGGCCGCAATAGCCGCCATGGCTGCCCTTGCCGTCGATGGTGGGCTGGGGCGCGAAAAGATCGAGGTCGACCGAGGTGATCGAGTTCACGGTGTTGATCAGGCTGACGGCATCGGCGCCGCCACGCATCGCGGCCTCGGCGGGCTTGCGCACATCGGTGATGTTGGGGGTCAGCTTGACGATGCAGGGCATGCGCGAATGCTGCTTGACCCAGCGCGTGACCATTTCGATATATTCCGGCACCTGGCCGACGGCGCTGCCCATGCCGCGCTCGGCCATGCCATGCGGGCAGCCGAAGTTCAGCTCGACCCCGTCGGCGCCAGTATCCTCGACCTGCTTCAGGATCGCCTTCCAGCTTTCCTCGTCGCAGGGAACCATCAGGCTGATGACCAGCGCGCGGTCGGGATAGTCGCGCTTGACGGACTTGATCTCGCGCAGGTTCACCTCAAGCGGGCGGTCGGTGATCAGTTCGATATTGTTGATCCCAAGCACGCGGCGATCCGCGCCATAGACGACGCCGTAGCGCGGGCCGTTCACGTTGACGACCGGCGGCCCTTCGGAGCCGAGCGTCTTCCAGACGACGCCGCCCCAACCGGCCTGAAAGGCGCGGCGGACGTTCACTTCCTTGTCGGTGGGCGGGGCCGAGGCCAGCCAGAACGGGTTGGGCGACTTGATCCCGACGAATTCAGTAGCGAGTGCGGACATGGAACCTCCTCTGGCTACGTCATGGACGTGGCTGGTTCAGCTGGTTGCGGATGATTTCGCTGCGGTGACGGAAGACATTGGCGCGGGTCAGATGCGCGGCGGAAAGCCCGGCGCGATGGATAAGGTCGGAAAGGCGCGGGCGGTCGGCATCGAGGGCCGCAATCGCCTCGATCAGGGCGGAAGTGTCGCCCCGCCCGACAAGGATACCCGCACCCTTCTCTCCGGTCAGTTCGGCCGAGTAGGGGTCGCGATAACCGATAAGGGGCGTCGCGGAGTGCAGGCTTTCGATCAGGTTGCGCGGGGATTCATCGGTGAGATGGCAGAACAGCAGCAGATCCGCTTCGCGATAGGCGGCGCGCACCTTTTCGGGATCGGAAACGAAGCCCTCGAAGCGAAGCTCGTCCGAGGTCAGGCCGGCGCCGGTTGCCGCCTGCCTCAGCTCATCCAGCAATTCGCCGTCGCCAAGCCAGCGGGCCCGGAAGGCGATCCCGCGCGCCTTGAGGCCGGTAATGACGCCCAGCCAGTCGCGCGGACCTTTCATCGCGGCGGCGCGGCCACAATAAAGGATGTTCAGCGGCCCCGTGGCGGCGCGGGCGGCCTTCTCGGCAACAAACTCGCCCGAGACGCGGTCGCTTTCGGTGAAGTGGACGTCCTCGACCTGATAGGGATTGCGGGCGATGTCCTTGAAATGGTCAAAGACCGTGGCGCCATGCAGCAGGGCAAGATCGGCCAGTCGCGCGGCGCGGTTTTCGTGATACGAGAACACCGCCGCGCGCAGATTGGTCTTGAGGCGGGCGGCAGCCGTATCTCCGGTCTCGGCCCGGGCGACCTGCGATTCCACGCGGTCGAACCAGACGGCATGGGACATGCCGTGGCGGCGCGCGACCGAGGCTGCGATTTCGCCCGGATCGCCGATCCAGCCGCCATAGGCGAAGGTCCGGTAGCGCGCGCTTTGCATCAATTCCAGCATCCGTCCCTCGAGCGTGCGACGCTGCGCAAGAAGCGTCCTGAGGCTATAGGTGTTCGGCAGCGCCACGGTCTCGATCTCGGGGGCGGTGATGCCTTCGGCTTCGGCGTCCTGCCAGCCCGCAGGGGCGGGGCCGTCGCGACAGATCGAGAAGGCGGTGACACGGTCGAAATTCTCGCGCCATGCCTTGAGGCCGAGGATGGTCTGACGCTCGGCCAGAAGCCGCCCGCGACTGTCGCGAAACAGGGGAGAGCTGAAGCCGAGCAGCAGGGAATCGTCATGTGGGACCATCAAGCGCCTCGTGGATGTCCTCGGCCGCGTCGCGTCCTTCGGCGACTGCGGTTACTGTAAGGTCATCCCCGCCGGCGGCGCAATCGCCCCCCGCCCACACACCC
>Ga0182745_1003478_pt1 | contig 13562 bp, 13 predicted proteins | sample eDN3rd30CKraftBY_FD_128523 | JGI IMG/M metagenome (GOLD analysis project Ga0182745, IMG submission 128523) | Enriched backyard soil microbial communities from Emeryville, California, USA - eDNA 3rd pass 30_C Kraft BY (version 2) (version 2) | ecosystem: Environmental > Terrestrial > Soil >...
TGTTATGAATACCTCTCTACGAGCGTCGGCGCACGTCTCGCATAAAGATTGGTACTCTATTGATTGGAGTATTATACAAAAATATGTAGCGAAGTTACGACAAAGAATTTATCGTGCCGAACAGCAAAATCAACAAAGAAAAGTAAGGAAACTTCAACGTTTACTCCTACGGAGTAAAGCAAATCTGCTGCTTTCCATTCGCAGAGTAACACAACAAAACAACGGTAAGCGAACACCTGGTGTAGATGGCTATACGGCTTTAAAACCAAGCGAACGTATCAAACTTTATAAACAGATAGTTAAATGTAATGTCTTCCGACATCGTCCAAAGCCAGCAAAACGAACGTTTATCCCGAAGAAAAATGGAAAAATGAGACCTCTCGGTATCCCCACGATACGAGATCGAGTGTATCAAAACATAGTAAAAAACGCACTCGAACCACAATGGGAGGTCAAGTTTGAACCAACTTCTTACGGTTTTCGTCCTAAACGAAGCACACACGATGCTATAAGTAATCTTTTTAATAAGCTTAACACGAATAGTAAGAAAAAGTGGGTATTTGAGGGAGATTTTTTAGGATGCTTTGACCATCTTAATCATGATTGGATAGTAGAACAAACATCTATGTTTCCAGGAAACACTCTCATCAAAAGATGGCTTAAAATGGGTTACATAGAGCAGGATATGCTTCGTACGACAACAGAAGGAACCCCTCAAGGGGGTATTGTGTCTCCCCTTCTAGCTAATATCGCCTTATGCGGTATGGAAGAAGAAATTGGTATTGTTTATAAAAAGACATACAAACCAAACGGAGGATACGCAATCGATCCAAAATGTAAGATAGGACGTGTTCTCTATGCCGATGACTTTGTCATCGTAACGGAAACGAAGGAAAAGGCTGAAAGCATGTATGAGAAACTAACTCCTTACTTACAAAAGCGAGGAATTACACTTAGTAAAGAGAAAACTAGAGTTACACATATTGAGAACGGGTTTGATTTTCTCGGTTTCTCGCTGCGTCAATACAAGACGGAACAAGGTAATAAGCTACTAATCAAACCTAGCAGAGACAGCATTAAAAAAGCAAAAAATAAGATAAAAGATACGTTCGCATTAATGAGAGGACGCCCAATAAAAGAACTAATACGTGTTTTAAATCCAATTATTCGTGGTTACGGACAGTATTGGAAACATGTCGTTTCTAAAAAGACGTTTGGATATATGGATAATTACTTATTCCTTAAAATAACAAAACACCTTAAACGACTACATCCAAAGAAGGCGTGGAAATGGATTATTAAACGTTATTTTAAGAAGCCCAACCATGGAGGGAATGATAAATGGACTCTCACATGTCCACTTACTAACATTCAATTGTTAAAGATGTCTTGGATTAAAATAGAACGGCATGTCATGGTAGCCTATAAAAACAGCCCAGATGATCTGAGTCTAAGAGAGTATTGGGAAAAACGAGACCGTAAGGTCTTTAATAATGAAAATACATTGGATAGGATGAAACTCGCAAGAAAACAAGGATATCGTTGTGCATTGTGTAAGCAGACTTTACAAAATGGAGAGAAAGTTACAGTGCGAAACTTAGAGGTTTCCACAGGTGAATTTGCTAAATTAGTACATGTACCATGTATTAAATAAACAAGTTGTTCGGATAAAAAGAAGGCTTGAGCCGTATGACGGGAAATCTGTCACGTACGGTTCTTAGGGGGGCGGGCGCTCGTGAGAGTGCCTGCCTACCCGACTTAACTAACCTTGTATATGATATACATCAAGAAAACAAGAAAGAAAGCTGCCAGGGAGGACAGCTTTCTTTCTGATAAGGTTGCAGTGGAAGACGCCGTTCAGGCATCTTGAGTAGTTTGCTCTTTATAAATAAATTTATTAATTCAGAAAAAGTAGTTTTTGTTTGAGAAGAGTTAGGTATGTACTATGTACTGCTTTGAATAAGTATTTTTTTATTTCTCATAGTTCACATAGTCAAAAATCGTACGATTAGCAAAGTGAGCTTAACTAATCGTACGATTTTTAAGATTTATATTTGATGAACAGATTAGTTTTCTTTTTACAAGGTACACTATAAAAAAGAAAAGTGAAAATATAATGAGTTATATAACTAATATAGTCTTAAATGGAGTATACAGTCTAAAAAAAGCGAAAGATTACTGTTAAAAACAGAAAAAACTACCTTATGGGTGGAAATAGTTTTTTCTGTTTTTGAAAAGATTTTAATGAATAGAACTTTGCAGCTTCCTGAGTAGTTTGCTTAAATTATTAGAAATTACTCGTTTGTATAAGATAGATATTTTTATGTCAATAATTAATAGCTAATAGTTGATACTAATTGAGATTTCCGACTAACACTTAGGATGTGAAAGTATTGGATTTTTTTTATAGTCAAGAATCACTTACTGCAATTCAATGGATTCTAAGAGCAGTTATTTCTTTTTTCTTTTTACTCATTGTTACTAAAATAATGGGACAGCGATCGCTGTCTCAGTTAAGGTTACTTGATTTTATAATGGCTTTATCCATAGGGAATATTATTGCTCATCCTTTGTCAGATCAACATTTAGGAATGAAGGGTTCTATGATCACGATAGTTGTATTAGTTATTTTATATTTTATTATGGTATTTTTAAGTCTTAAGTGGTTAAAATTCACAAAATTTGTCGATCCTTCGCCTTTTCCTCTTATAAGAAATGGGGAGATACTTTATAAAGGTCTAACTAAAGCTAGGATCCCCATTGATGTTTTATTAACAGAATTAAGAAAAAAACAAATACATGATATTCAGCAGGTTGCTTTAGCATTATGGGAATCAGATGGTACTATCTCGTTTTTTTTAGAATCTCAGTATCAAACACTAACTCCTAAAGATATGAAGCTAATAACAAAGCCATTCTCTCTTCCTATAACAATTATTAAAGATGGAAAGATTGATTTTGAGGAATTAAAACAGACGGGTAAAGATGAGGATTGGGTAAAAAATCAAATTAGAACGATACATAATTTAGATATAAAGAATATTTTATTAGCAACTATGGAGGATAAGAATGACAAAATAAATGTGTTTTTATATAAGTAATTACACAATCCTATGTGTATGTGTAAACTGTCTTTCAAAAAAATCAACAAACGTATATAACTGTTTTAAGGTATAAAATCCATTATATCTGTTTGTTTTTCCTCCTGTAGTATTTCAATTCCACCCATAGCTTCTAAAGCATTAGCAAAAGCTTGAAGGGAAACCCCTATTATTTCTAGTTCTTGAGCTTGGAATGTTACCTGTTCATTTATTACTGAAACTTGTTGTGATACTCCTATAGTTTGTAAAAATTGACCGACCATTTCAATCCAAACTGCAGATACCACCTTTTCATCACCAGATGATGGATCTTCATTTATTAGAAATAAATTTGATACCCCAATGGTTTCAATAATTTGACCAATCGTTTTAATCCAAACTCCAATTGCAATTATGTTTTCAAAGTTTAATTTCAGTTCTTCGTTTCCTGTATATTTGTCACCTTTTTCTGTCTCCATTTATTTTCACCTCGATTATTTAAGCTCTATTATGATTGTTATGATTTAAAATGTAAGGGTCATGTTTATTAATTATTAAGCCTTTATCTATACATTATGTTCAATATTGATCTCTGATTATTTTCAGTAAAATTCAGTATGTTTTTCTAACTCTACACACTATCTTTTCCTTCTCATATAAGTATTAAGAATTTATTTAAAGAATGGAGGAGGAAATATGGAACACTATAATACACCTCAGAATTATCAAGATTCTTCTAAGTGTAGACAAAGTCCACGTTTACCTTATTATCAAAAGTATGCAACGTATTCGATGTATCCAGGCTATCTTGTATATCAATCATATCCGGTATATGTTCCAAGTTACCCTGTATATCTAGCATATCCAGGATACTTTCCAAATTATCCTGTGCCATATTCTTATCATTTTGAAGATGAGAGCTTGGATGACGACCAATATGATTACGATTAATAAAAAAGTTATTTAAAAACCCAAATAAAGTATATACTTTGTTTTTTGAACAAGGAATCTTGGTTAATTTACTAAACTCACTAAGAGCTTATATATCGGAAGGCGAAATGAAATTCAATTATTTGTGTCAGAAACTATAACAGGATTATGGATTATTTATATCAATTGCTATTAATATAAAAGTAGTTGTTTGGAGATGTGAGAATATTTCTTTGCATAAGAACAGCGCCCAATTAATTGGGCGCTGTTCTTATGCAAAGAGTTCACAGTTGTTTTGTCCCTGACATAATGTAGAAAAAACATTTTGTATCAGGGAGGTTATTTTTAATGTATGAAAATTATGATGCTAATATAAATCCTATGTACAGACAGCGAATTTCTATGCAACAAGCACAACAAATCGCTCTTCAAAGGATACCAGGACAAATTTTACATGTAGATATGGAAATGGAAGATGGTATGTTAGTGTATGAAATCTTTATTTTGACATCACAAAACAGAATATATGAAGTAGAGATAAGTGGGAGAACAGGTAGAATTTTAAAAATTGAAGAGGAAAATGATTTTGATTAATTATTTAAGATAGAAAAGAGAAGATTATAACTTTTTCTTTTAGTCTATTTTATTGATTGGACAATTCACTTAAAATGGGCTAATGAATATAATGAAATTTGTAAGTTAATATAGCATTTCCAGCTTTATTTACCTATCCACACATATAACACATTAGAAGCCCCTTGAATTAATCATTCAAGGGGCTTCTAATGTCGATAATTCCGTTGCTATAAAGAATCTATAGAGTACAACCTTTTTATTATGCTTAGTTTGAAACCATTTACTATTAATGGATTAGTTATTGTTATCCCCCTAGAATTGTAAATTGGTTTCACTCCAACTTATTGCAGTTTATAAAAAGGTAGGTGTAGGGTTATATTAATGGTGAAATTATATAGATCACGGGTTATTTAAACCTTTTTAAATGGAGGATACATATGCTAAATAATTTATTCTTTATGAATATGAAGTTGGTGACATTATGCTTAATCATTGGTTTGGTCTTTTCCTTTAACAATTCATTTGTTCAAGCAAAAGAGGGAAATCTAAAAGATATTGATGTGAAAGATAAGGAAACCTCCAATGTGGAAGATTTAGAACTTGAAAAAAAGAGGGATGAAATACGGAAGCAACTTATTAAATCTAATTTTTTTAGCAAAGTTAATCGAAAATTGATTGAAAATAAGTATAAAAGGTATAGCTTTAGAGGTGAGTATGACATAAATTACCACATAATAGAGTTGGAAGTTGATGAAAAATCCGATGAAAGTAAAGTTGAGACCATCGAAAATATTGAAGAAATTGTTAGTCAACTAGCGAGGGAAAATAATTTAATTTCATCTCATGCGAGAGTAATATTCCATCAAAAATAAATTGAAGATTATAATCTAAAGCCATAAGGCTTTTTTTCAGTCGTTCTACAGAATAGATTTGCTCTAAATTTAAAAAACAAAGGGTAGCTAGGATTTTCATTATGTTAACTAAAGATGTATATCATATACAGCTTAAAAAGAAAAAACTACTGAACAGGGATCAGTAGTTTTTTCTGCTCTATTGCAGTAAGGATTTTCGCAGATGCCTCACAGCGTCTTGAGTAGTTTGCTCAAAAAATAAAATTTTATTCCTAATAGGCAAGTTACCTCAGAGAGAATGGAGACATATAGTGTAGGTAGAATGATTTCACTGCTCGATTGGTATCTTTTATAGTCTTTCTGATAATAACTATTATGTTAATTGGATTAAAAGTTAATATTATGTCCTTTCATGAAGCATTCTAGTAATGAAAGGAGCTGCTTTATGAAAAGACATAAATTTGAAAACCAATTCTTGCGTATTTTATTTATTCTAAACGTAGGGCTTTTAGTCCCAATATTGTTTAGAAGACCTCCAATAAAAGATTGGTTATTGGTTTATTTATTTAATGCTTTTACTAACAGTATCATAGATCATTTTCTTACTTCACATAATATAGTAACATACCCAGTTCGTTTTTTAAGAAAAACCACGAAAATTCATGTTCTATTTGATCTCCTATTGTATCCGACCTTTACAGTCCTTTACAATCAAATGACGGAAAAGGATAAACCATTTTCTATCTTTTATAAGCTTGTTTCTCTTGTAATCCCCTTATTTTTTATTGAATTTTGGGCAGTGAGAAGAACAGATTTAATTAAATGGAAGAAAGGATGGAATTGGTATCATACGTTGAGTAGTATTATACTTAAATCTTTAGTAACTAGATCGCTGATTGCAATTATACGAAAAATATCAAAACACCAAGTGCAATGATTAATTAATAATTAGTTCAGAAAATAAGAATTTAGCAGTAAAAAGCTCTTGCATTAAATAACAAGAGCTTTTTTACCATATTTAGTTTCCGTAACACCCATTACGTAAATTAAAAGAACTTCGTTGTCCTTATAAGATATAAAACAACTTTAAGTTGTTTCTAATTGCCTTAAGGCAATTTTTTATATTTAACGGCTAAGATCTGGGCCTTTATTCTTTGCTCTATTGATAGTTGTGCTCCTCATACTTCCTATTTGCTGTCTTTGCTTAGTAATTTCTTCATTACGAGTAGCCTGTTGGAGAGCATTAAAAATCGTATTTAGAGTATTTATGTTGCTCTCATGTGTTTTTATTTCTTTTTCTAACCATGGGACGACGGTTTTCTCCATTGTGTTCATACGGCTTTGTTGTTGTTGTAAATCCTGTTGTCCTTTGTAGCCCAGTTCTTTTAGGTTTTCACGTCCATATTTAGCTTCACTTTGCAATTCTTCATAATCTTGACGGGCTTTTTTCGAGACAAGTCGTTTGGCTTTTTCTCCTGGGTTTCTATCTAATTCATCAAGCTTTTTCTCCACGCTGCTGAGCTTCTCTACTTCTTTACTCATAGTTGAGACATGTTCTTTCTCTATAAGGACCATTTTCTGATGTTTTTTGAACTCATCTAGCTTCTTCTGGTTAGCATCTAGACTTTGTTTGATGTTAGATAGTCTAAATTGATTTTGTTGAGCAGTATCATGATGCTGTTCTAGCCTTAATGCATTGCTGTACGTGAGGTGCTTTCCAGCTGTTTTGAGATCCGGATAATGAGAGCTTATCTCGCGGATTTTGGCTTGTTTAATAGCTTCTTCAGCTTGTAATAGTACCCTAGTTTCGACTTGAACTTGTTTTTTCTCATACGTAATCTGATTGAGTCGATCTTCTTTCTTTTGAGAGAACTCTTGGTAACGCTGATAGAATTCTTCTTCACTTGAAAAACGAAGAGGCTCCTTATATTTTTGAATGCTGCTTTCATAGCTTTCTTTGTTGCTTTCTAAATCAGAAATTTTATCAAGATGACGTCGTTTCATCATGTTATTTTCTTTGAGTTTAAACGGATTAAGGGACTTCTTAAGTTCCTCTACTTTTTCTTCATTCTGTTGAATTTCACGCTTTAAATCGCTCACACGATTATAATAATTGCTTACATTTAAGAATTGCTGTTGTTGTATATGGAAGTGTCGTTCAATGGGATCATGACGATCACTCATTTTGCGGAGTTCTTCGTGACGTGCTGTAATATCTTCTAAGGTAATAACCTTTTGACCTACAAGAGACGCAGCTTTTTGAATATAAGTTTTCTCTATATCTGTAGAAAAGCTGAATTGCTTCTCTTTTTCCTTCATTTTCTTTAAGTGTTCTTCTTTTTGGTGACGGTAGGCCTGTAAATCAACCACGGCCTTATTGTAGTCTTGGCGCTCCCTATTGATCTGGCCACGATCTGTTTTCTTCCCTTTCTTCTCCATGTCATGTGCGACATGGCCTAAGTGAACCATTGGTAAGGTTTCGAGTCCACGCTTTTCATGAGAGAGATGGGTAATACGTTCATTGATTTGAGCTTGTTCTAGCGCTTGATTTGCATAGTTCGCCCACTGTTCACGAACGGATAAACAGCTTTTGCTATTTTTAACGTACCCACGATTGTTTTCTTTTGCATTCGCAAAATCAGCATTCCAGTCACGATTCTTTTTGCCGAACCCATCTTGGTCTAGATTTCTCATCGTTAACATGATGTGAGCGTGAGGATTATTCTTATCATCGCGATGAATAGCAATATCAGCAACCATTCCTTTTTGAACAAACTCATTTTGAGCAAAAGTTTGAATCAGGTCTTTTTGTTGATCATGATTTAGTTCAATGGGTAAAGCAATATTCAATTCGCGTGCCAGTTGTGAGTCTTTGCGCTTCTCTACTTTTTCAACTTCATTCCATAAACGGTTCCGATCTTTCATCCATTCTGGCGCATTGGAAGGAGTCAGAATCATGGTTTCCGGTTGGACATTACGAGCATAAAACTTTTGCTCGTCTGTACGTTCATCATGTAGTTTTTCGCCACTGCGATAAGCAGCTGCAGCGACAGCCGATTGTCCTTTTGAACGACTGATGATTTGCATCGATAGATGGTAAATAGCCATGATTCATTCCTCCTTTCTTGTGAATGTGTTTTTGTTTTAGGAATAAGTTGATGAGAGCATAAGATGCGCTAATCAACGCTTTAAATGAAATCAGCATCATGAACACCGAAGGTGTCAGATGGTGGTTTCATCTTTGCCGATAGGCAAACAGGTTTTATGAAATTCGCCATCTAGGCGAATGGGTCTTTGGTTTTTTCTTTTTGTTCCGAAGGAACCGCACACATCGGTACGATGTATAAGTGCGCCCTTATCTCTTCGATCTAAGGGAATTATACCATATCCTGGTGAGAGAATCTATGCTAAGGATACCAAATTATCTCAATTTTTGATATAATTAAAACAAACATTAGAGAAGAAAAAAAGGAGATGAGGATGGGTGCCTAAGAAGCGAACAGACGAGGAAATTCTTCAGGAGTTAGAAGAGAAAATTGAGAAAATGAAAGCGAAGAAACAACAAGTTGAAGCGCGTAAAAAAGAAAAAGAGAGAAAAGAGAGAACAAGACGACTTATTCAAGTCGGCGCGATCTTCGAGAAATACTTTGAGATTCAAAGTGAAGAAGAAGCTGAAAAGATTGCGAAGGCATTGCAATCTTATGTAGGAAAAAATAAAGATAAGATTTTACATCATGATGTAGTTGTTACACAGAAAAACAACGCATCCAAGGAAGTAGCATCGACAAAAGAATAAATGGTTTGTCTTTGTTACATTTTACATAAAAAGAAATAGAAAAACGTATAGGTTCCTAGCGCAAACATTTGGCTATCATTTTTACTAACGCACGAGGGATGTAGCCAACTTACAACAGATCTTTGGCCACTCGGTACAATCTGTTACGCTGCGTTATATTGGTGCCGATGATGACATGATTGATCGAACATTAAAGGTTTTTTCGTTATAGCGAAGGTATAATGGCGGCCAACTAACTTTTAGTTGGCCGTTTCTCTTACTCTATTTTCAGCATGCTCAAAGTAGTTCTGTAATGCTTCGTAGCTTTGTTCAAACTTTTTCTTTATGAGCTTGATTGAAAAAACAGGCTCTAAGTTCCAATTTTGTTTCCCATCAACACGAATTTTTCCGAATTCACGCTTCTTATAAACTTTAACAGATTCTAATGTTTCGAGTGCTGGGAAGATACCTTTCATAAGGTCATATGGTATATACATGATAAATAAAGGACGTTTATCGTTCTCTCCGTATTGATCTAATACAGCTAATGAATACAGCGTATAAAAATGTTCTTCTCTTTTTTTACAGTTTTCACATGCTTGCAAAAGTTCCTGATTTCGGTTTAGAAAATGGTGCACATTTACGTTTTTTCGTTTCATCATGCCGTAATGGCGATAGCATAGCTTATTGGAGAAACCGGGGATGTATTTTCGTAATTGTGTATATTGACTTTGAGATAAAAGCTGCATACCTTTCCTTTTAATCGCAAACAATTCTTCTCGCTTTTCTTCGCTCTTATTTGCAGCATAGTAACTTAGCCAATATGTCCAATACGCTAACTTACCAACTAAAAATAATTCTTCACTTTCCTTTCGCCATGTCTTTTGTAAGGTTAGATAGTCCTCTTTGTACCCTTTAATAGCATCATGCTTTTGTTCCATCCTATTACCCCTCTTTCCGTTTATTTCTCTCTTTTTCTATAGGATTATAGTAGCAAAATCATTTTAAAAATTCCTGATTTCTTTCCTTTCTATTACCCTGTTCCTTTTCATTCAACTCTTCCGGCTTTTCCTGTCATAATTAGATAGAATCATATCACTATTAATCTACCTAATTATGACAAGCTACTTTCTTAATAATCTACAGTCTATAGACAAAAACAGCATACAAGTTAGACTGATTACGCGTCTAAATCTAAAAAATTATAGAATAACGGATTAGATTTATTCTTTTGAACTTCTCTTCTACGTTCAGCAGCAAATAAACCTCTTAAAGTCCCGAAAAAATAGGCTTCAAAGGTTGTTTTTATTCGATTTCTTTTATAAGCAAAGACCGTTTCTTTAAATGCTTGAACAGCAATTGATACTAATTCCTCAATAGGCTTCTCTAGACGGCTTATTTTGTGTGCTAAGCGTACTTTCCCCCATAAGTGATAAATATCATCTGCATAGTTAAAAAACGGCTGTACGGCTTCTTTAAATGGTGTTGGAATAAAAGACGGTAGATAATCCGTTGAAAGCTTTATATCTATGTCTTTACGTATGTATTTATTTAAATCTTTTAAAGTTAAATTATAGGTAGGGATTTTTTTTGCCTCTTCATCCTTACTCTCACAAGGGGTTTCATCATTTTCTGCTTCAACATCTGCTTCAACATGAGAAGTCAAATCGAGCTGTAAAAAGTTTACCCAGTACTCGAAGTAAGGGTGGTTAACAAATAAGTGTACAGGATTCCCTTTGCCGTTATTACGAGGGCAACGTCGATAGACAGTTACAATTTGCCCTTGTTCTCGTAACTCTTTTATGTGACGGTCAATGGTTCCTTTGGATTTTTCATAGGTTTTACCTAAATATGTACTGCCAGGAAAGCAAAAGCCTTTCTCTGCACCTAACCAGCATAGCCGATCTAAAGCTTTTCTTGTTCCATCATGTAGACGATAGTATTTATCACCATAGAGATGAATAATTTCTTTGAGTAATTTTCGTTTCATAGATTGATGTTGAGGGCGATTTTCTGTATAGCTTTCGTAGGCTTGCATGTGGTTAAACTCTTCCGTAGTAAGTATGCGGCTAATTGTCATTGGTTCATCTTCTCCTTTTAGGAACAAAAAAAGACATTGTCTCCCTTAACAAGGAAAACAATGTCTTTTTTTGTGATGAACTAAGCTCTTGAAATAGATGTCAATTTCGTATAAGATAAAACTATAAGTTTTATCTTATCGATAATGAAACTATTAACAAGAGACTTCGACAGGTGTTTTCCCTAGGTGGTTTAGGGGGAACGGTTTAAGAGTGTTTCCCGCACATCTTAAACAGTTGAAGTCTTTTTTCTATTCCGGACATTTTTGTTAATTCTATTATACCTTCTAGTAATCTGATAATTCAATGGAAAATAGTAATATAAACCAAAAAAAGAACGTTCCATTGCAATGGAGCGTTCTTTTTTGGTTTATATGGGTTAATAGTTTAATTTGAGTTTTTATCGTATCCATAGTTGTCACTATCTTTTTTTATCTTTTTCTCGTTAGAGAAATAAAAAGTCTGAAAAATCCCCATAAAGGTGTTTAAAAGTTTTTAACAAAATGGAGAACAAGTGCTGTTCTTGATGAGAACAAGCCAAAAAATACTGTATGGCCGCCATTGCTTAATAGCTATCCTCATGCTAATTTCATATGTTATTTAAAGAATAAGGAGGAGAATATTATTCTAAATCGAAAACACTGTTAAAATAGCCTATATACTAAATAATTGTTTATGTTAAGAATAGGTGGTGAACATATGTCTCAACAAGTAAATGAAATGGTCTATTTAGGTGGCGAAGTAACAAAATCATTAGGAATAGCTCGTAGTTCTCTTACAAAATATTGTATTGCTTTAGAAAATAAAGACTACAAATTCATCAGAGGATCTAATAACTCTAGAGCATTTAGAAGTAAAGATCTTGTCTTGCTACAAAGAATGAAAGATCTAGTACAAGACAAAGGTATGACTATGGAAACGGCTGTAAATGTAGTATTATCAATGCTTCCAGAAGAAGAGAGAACAGGTGCTGTTCTCGACGAGAACAAGGTGATTTCTTCCGAAGCTACATCTAAAGAACAAGAAGAGAATACTCAAATTTCTCTTCTTATCGATAAATTAGAATATCTTGATGAGATATCTGATAGATTAAATTCGATGGAAAAAGAGCTTAAGGATATTAAAGTCCAAAATAAAATTTTACAGGATCAAAACGATGAATTAAAAACAACTGTTGAAACAAGTTCAAGCAAAAGAGATGAAAATCTTTTATCACTGATTCGTGAAGTTCAAGATACAAAAAAAATGATAGCAGCTTCTCAAGAAAAAAAGTGGTGGGAATTTTGGAAATGAGAAAGCTAGCAAAATGCTAGTACAAGAAAAGCCCTCAAAATTAATTGAGGGCTTTTCTTACATGTGTAGTTGATCATAGTTGTGTTTATAGTTGATAAAAGTGAAAGATATACATGTACATATCTAAAGTATCGTATTAGATTGTAATTTGTCCACCCAAAAGGTAAACAAATTAAAAAACAACCTCGACAATTGGCAAGCGAGGTTGCTTTTTACAGCTAATATTTTTTATGAGGTAGAAATATTAGTACATAAATAATAACACGTTTTTCTATAACGACCATATTTTTTTGAAAAAAGCATATGAATAAAAGGTGCGCTTTTTATTCATCATCTCTTCACTTGCCTGTAAGGAGAACTCCGTCATATCAAGGATGTATAAAAAGCTGCATAATCGAGAAAACTCTTCTTTCTGCGAGCCCTTGCCTACCAAGGGTTCTTTTTTGGTGTGTGTTCCGGAAAGAGGTATTATGTCAACTAGTTTTGTATATCCTATACAGCTTAAAAAGAGAAAAACTCCCTGAATGCGTTAAGGGAGTTTTTCTGTGTGAATACATATAAGGTTTGTAATTGACGCTTTGCATCGTCTTGGGTAGTTTGCTCATCATATAAAATCTTTATTCTGAATAGGCAAGTTACTTAAAACAAAGAAGGTGAATATACTGAAACTGATAAAATCATACAACATTAGTTTTCCCACTCTCATAGGCTATCTCAAAAACCTTTGGATCATTGATCCCAGGGCTTTTTTGATATGGTTCATTAATATATGAAAGTCTCTAATTTCAAGATGAACCTTTTTACTCCTTGTACATATTTTGAAAGTATAAATATATAGGAGTGAAAATATATGCTTATTCGTCGATGGTGGCGTTGGCAATGTTTACGTTGGTGGAGATCATGGCTACAAAAATGATCTCAGTATTTGATTGTTTTATATATGAAAGTGAATATATTTTTTAACTTATGGTTCCTGTAA
>Ga0182745_1003480_pt1 | contig 13554 bp, 15 predicted proteins | sample eDN3rd30CKraftBY_FD_128523 | JGI IMG/M metagenome (GOLD analysis project Ga0182745, IMG submission 128523) | Enriched backyard soil microbial communities from Emeryville, California, USA - eDNA 3rd pass 30_C Kraft BY (version 2) (version 2) | ecosystem: Environmental > Terrestrial > Soil >...
ACCCTGTCGTTGATGATGAGCCTGATGCCTTGCCAGATTGGCCAGATTGGAGTGACGCTCCATTTTTTCAAGGGGAAGGTTGTGTAGTGTGGCCTGATGAGGCAGACGCTATAGAAAGAATGGTTGAGGGTGAAGCTGTGGATCCACTTGCTACTGCCCCTAATCCCGTTATTTTGCCTGATGTGGTAGGGTCTGAGTCGGCAGTTGTAGCTGTCCGTCATGTTGCTGAAAATATACTGCGGGGGGAAAACGGTTTTGAGAATTTAAATATTTTGCAACCTGAATTTCCGCGTGATCAGAATGCCCAACAATTGCTCTGAGCGGCTCCTGAAAGATGAAGGGGGGTTCAAATAGGTATTCAAGTAGGCAGATTTGCCGCTCCATATCTTTTGGGAGATTTTCCATTGGGGTTGATTGCTAATAGAGTTATAGATAGGGCGCAGTTAGTTAATCCTCAGAATTTTATTGATCCAAATGAGCCTGTTCGTGTACCGCAGGATATACCTCAATTCGATCTATCGGCTGTTGTTAAAGCGGGATACGGTTTTCTTGATGAAGAGAGTTTTCCAGAAGTTAGTTTAGAGGGGGCGCAGTCAGGTTCAGATGAGTGCAATAACCCTTTGAAAGCTAGTACTAATAGTGTGCCTTCACCCCGTAGCAGTTCCTCTTCAGAAGAGATAATTTTTTTTGACCAATGAGACCTGGAAACTGCGGAATCTAGCGATCATCCTCTGTACCCGTCTAAAGCTTGAAAAAGACAACACCGTCATGAAGAGTAGGTACTTAAGTTTATTTATTATTTTTAATTTTTAGTTATGGATCTTTTGTACATAGTATTTTTTTTGCTTTTTATGTTCTATCTTACTTACTGAGGCTTTAGACGTACTTTTTATAAGTGTTATCAAAACCGTTGGTTTAGATTTTTTTTTAGAGTAATAGCTTACGGGTCTTTTTTTATACTTTGCTATGTAGTGCTTTCTAACTAAGTTGAGGTAATATAAACTTGAGAATTGTTTTTTTGGGGTGGGTGGATTTTTAACCCACCCCCTTTATTTTTATTTTATTCTTTATCTTTGTGTGTATTTATAGCAGTATAGATTTTACTATTACTTTTTTATTATTTTTTTTTGTTGTGATTTTTGTTTCTCTTTTTAGTTATTTGTTATGGTGCAATTTAATTGCGCATTTATTTGAATTATATTTTTTTTTGGTTTTGTAAAATAGTTAAGAAAATTTATTAAATTTATGGATAGTCTAAATAAAAATTGAATGAATTTGAGCGATTTAGAAGCTAATCTAGCGGTATCGGATATCAGTTTATTTGATATTTTGAAAAGTGGGGGTGCTCACTATTCTGATGCAGCTGTTTTTGAAAGCTTCGTAGGTCATGATGCGAATAATGAATTGGATCCTTCTGTTGATGTAACTTTGGAAGGAGAGGGTGTTGTTACATCCTATAAAGATTCTGTAGTTACTATTACAGGTCTAGCTGGAGTCCAAGCTAATGAATTGATTTATTTCAGTGGCGGGGCTTCTGGTGTTGCTTTAAATTTGGAATATAACGTTGTGAAAGCTTTAGTGTTTGGAGGAGTTGACGAGGTTAAAACTGGGGAAACTGTCAAAAGATCTCAAGCTGTTATGCGCGTAGGTATTGGGCAAAGTTTATTGGGTCGTGTTTTGAATCCTTTAGGTATGCCTGTTGATGGTTTAGGTACTTTAGATTTTGAGGACTATAAACCTATTGAGCAAAAAGCTCCTGGTGTTATTACTCGTAAAAAAATTAGTCAACCTTTAGAGACTGGTTTAAAAATTGTTGATGCGCTTGTTCCAATTGGAAGAGGACAACGTGAGTTAGTATTAGGAGATCGTAAAACTGGTAAAACTACTATAGTCCTTGATACTATCTTGAATCAAAGAGAATCTAATTCTAAACTACGTGAGCCTGTTGTGTGTGTTTATGTTGCGATAGGTAAACGAATGTCTGAAATGGTTAGACTAAGAAAATTATTATTGAAAAACGAGGCGATTAAATATACTATTCTTGTGGTTGCTAGATCATCTGATCCTGCTTCTATGCAGTTTATTGCCCCTTATTCTGCTTGTACAATGGCGGAATATTTTACGTATAAGGGTCAAAACGCGCTTATAGTTTTTGACGATTTATCTAGACACGCAGATGCTTATCGTGAGTTGTCTTTATTATTAAGACGTCCTGTAGGTCGTGAAGCTTACCCTGGTGATATTTTCTATTTACATTCTCGTTTATTGGAAAGAGCTGTTAAATTAAATATTTCTCATAAATTTGGTTCTTTGACTGCATTACCTATTGTTGAAACAATTCAAGGAGATGTTTCTGCTTATATTCCAACTAACGTGATTTCGATTACTGATGGTCAGATATACTTAAACTTAGGAAGACATCAAGAAGGTTTACGTCCTGCTGTGGATCCTGGTTTGTCTGTTAGTCGTGTTGGTTCTTCTGCGCAAGAGAGAATGATGAAACGTTTAGCGGGTACTTTGAAATTGGAATTAGCTCAATATAGGGAAGTTGAACAATTTTCGAAATTCGGTTCAGAGTTGGATGCGGCAACTATTAGACAACTAAGAAGGGGTCAACGCTTAACAATGATATTGTTACAAGAGCGTAATAAGCCTATTTCGACTTTTGAGCAAGCTGCATTATTACAATGAGTAAACTCTCAATGATTCCACGTAATTATGGAAATGTTGGAGAATCAGTCTGAAGATTACTTTAAAGAGTACGCTTTGTTTTTAAAATACCATACAGTGTTTTTACCGGTTAAGCCAACTTTGGAGAGTTCTAAAGTACAAGAGTTTGAGTTGTTTGTTTTGATGTTAATACATTTCAAAGTTTTTTACAAATTTAACATGTATGTTAAAAAAATTTATGGTCCAAATGCTTATGTAGTTAAGGGTAGCGGTTATATTCGTATAGTTGGCGGAGCTAGACCTAGTTTTGACAGTGTGTTAAAAGAAGTTAAGACATTACAAATCTCAGCTCCTAAGTTTGAGTAAAATTTTGTAGTTTTTTTTTATTAATGTTAGTTATTAGTTTTAAATATATATAGGTATTATTTTTTAATACTATAAATCTGAAGTTTTTCGTAGTTTTTTTTTTAAAGGTTATAGAAGGATGCCTTGGTACTTATAATTTAGGGGCGTTTTCGAGTTTGCGAAAAGTTAGGTGGAGTTAAGAAGAGACTTATTACACTTAAATTCCCCTTTAGAGGAAACTTTCCTTATAAGGATCTTTTTTTTTTTTAATAGAAAAAAAGAGTGAGCTTCCGAACTGAAAAATCTTAGTAGGCGGGCGAAAAGAAATCAACCGAGATTTTGTTAGTAGTGGTGAGCGAATGCGAAATAGGCCTGTGTTCGTATTATGAAGCGGTCGAATAAAAATTTTTTTTAGCTTTAGGTTTTTAAGCGAAAAATTTCCACAGAGGGTGTTAGTCCCGTACGACCATATTTTCTGATACTGAAACTTGAGTAGAGCGGACTAGGTTAATTCTGCTTGAATATGGTAGAACCACCTACCAAGCCTAAATATTATAAGTGACCGATAGTGAACTAGTACCGTGAGGGAAAGGTGAAAGAGACGCCCATTTGGGTTAATGAAAAGAAACTGAAATCTATAACTTACACAGCGGTTGGAGCTGTTTATGGCAATAGCGTATAAGCAGTGACAGCGTACCTTTTGCATAATGGGTCAGCGAGTTAATTTATTTGGCAAGCTTAAGTTTTTAAAGAAACGTAGGCGTAGTGAAAGCAAGCTTTAAACGGGCGATTAGTCAAGTGAATTAGACCCGAAACCAGGTGATCTAGCTATGAGCAGGTTGAAGGTAATTTAATCGTTATTGGAGGACCGAACCCGTATTTGTTGAAAAAAATTGGGACGACTTGTAGCTAGGGGTGAAAGGCTAATCAAACCTGGAGATAGCTGGTTTTCCGCGAAATCTATTGAAGTAGAGCGTTATTAGGTTATTTTTGGGGGTAGAGTACGAGATTAGCTAGGGGGTCGTCGTCGATTTACTGAATTGATCGCAACTCCGAATACCAAATTAATAATAATAATAGCAGTCAGACTACGGGTGCGAAGATTCGTGGTCGAGAGGGAAACAGCCCAGAATTTAAGCTAAGGCCCTTAAATTTTAGTTTAGTGTGAAACGAGAATGTTTAAATTTTTTTTTTATTAGGAGGTTGACTTAGAGGCAGTCATCCTTTAAAGAAAGCGTAAAAGCTCACTAATTTTATTTAAATAAAATTTAAATGTTCGTCAATGAATAGGGACTTTAACTAAATGCCGAAGCTAAAAACAATTTGTGTTATAGCAATATTGTGGTAGCGGAATGTTCTGTTTTTTTTGATATTTTGTGAAAGTTGTTTATTATAAAACGGAAGTAAGAATGCTGACATGAGTAGCGACAAATAATGGGGTATGTTTTACCTGAATGGGTATAAATATGCTTAGTATAACATTATCGCCGTAAAACTAAGGGTTTCTTCGCTCGGTTATACCGCGAAGAGTTAGTCGGTCCCTAAGAGAAAAGTGATAACTTTGGTTGATGGGTATAAAAAGTTAATAATCTTTAACTATGTGAATTTTTTTTTATGATATATAATATATATTACTTTAGTTAGCTAAGTGACGAGTTAGGGGACGATTTTGACATTGAGTCGATTATGTCAGGATTTTTTTTTAATTCTTTAAAATAGCTGAGCTAGCTTTGAGATTTTACATAACCGTACTAAAACTGACACAAGTAGTTAGGTAGAGAATACTAAGGCGCTTGAGAGAACAATGTTGAAGGAACTCGGCAAAATAACTCTGTAACTTCGGGAGAAAGAGTGCCTCATTAGAGTTATATTAATTTGGTTTATTTTATTTTAAATCTAATTAAAGGATAACTTTTTTTTTAGAGAACTTTAATGGGGTGGCACAGAAGTGAGGATAGCGACTGTTTACTAAAAACACAAGACTCTGCTAAATTGTAAAATGATGTATAGGGTCTGACACCTGCCCGGTGCTGGTTAGATGAAAAGGATGGGTTTATAGCTTTGAATTGAAGTCCCAGTAAACGGCGGCCGTAACTATGACGGTCCTAAGGTAGCGAAATTCCTTGCCATTTAATTGATGGCCCGCACGAGTGGTGTAACGACTTTCCTACTGTCTCCAACATTGGCTTAGCGAAATTGAAGTTTCCGTGAAGATGCGGAGTACTTGTGGCTAGACGGGAAGACCCCGTGCACCTTTACAATAGCTTTGTATTGTTATTAAAAATATACTGTGTAGTATAGGGAGGAGCCTATGACCCCTTTGCGCCAGCAAACTGGGTAGGCGTAAGTGAAATACTCTTCTGTATATGATTTCTAACTAATTTTATTAAGACAGTGCATGGTGGGTAGTTTGACTGGGGCGGTCGCCTCCTAAAGGGTAACGGAGGCGTACAAAGGTAAGTTCAAGTTTGCATAATATGTGAGCTGAAGAGCGTAATGGTATAAACTTGCCTGACTGCAAAGATTGACAAATCGATCAGGGACGAAAGTCGGTCATAGAGATCCGGTGGTGCTGTGTGGAAGGGCCATCGCTCAACGGATAAAAGGTACGCCGGGGATAACAGGCTAATGATTCACTAGAGACCTTATCGCCGGAATCGTTTGGCACCTCGATGTCGGCTCATCACATCCTGGAGCTGTAGGCGGTTCCAAGGGTTGGGCTGTTCGCCCATTAAAGTGGTACGCGAGCTGGGTTTAAAACGTCGTGAGACAGTTTGGTCCCTATCTACCGTTAGGCTTGAGAATTGAGAGTGATTCCCCACTTAGTACGAGAGGACTGGTGTTTGTGAATTCTGGACGGGTTCATGTTAAGCGAGTAAAGTTACCAAAAACGATTTGGGGGTATACCTATGGTGTTCCGGTTGTTAGGCGAATAGCAACGCCGGTTAGCTATGTATAAAAAGTGCTAATTGCTGAATACATCAATGCAAGAAGCAATCCTCGATATTTATTCTCGTAAACTTGTAGTAGGCTACTACGTAAATAGGCAGAATGTATAGGTCTTGAAAAAGATAGCGCTGTTCTGTACTAATAAGTTGTTATAAAATTTTTATGAATTGGGTTTTCAACAGAATTTTTTTTTGATAAGGTTGTATTCACTTTTTTTTAATTAATTCAAATTCTTATTTACACCGAACCACAATAACTCATACAGAACTAATTTTGTGAAAAGTGTATGTACTAGTAATACTGACGAAAAGTTGGAAATTTATAGTGAATTTGTTTAATTTTTAGGGTGGGTCAACCGATTAGCACCCGTAGCTCAATTGGATAGAGCGTTGGTCTTCGAAATCAAAGGTTCTAGGTTCAAGTCCTGGTGGGTGTATAGGCGGAGTGGAGAAGTGGTAATCTCGTCAGGCTCATAACCTGAAAGTCGTTGGTTCGAATCCAACCTCCGCCATAGCTGTAGTAGTATTCGGCATTTAGTTTATTGTTGAGGGGTTGTAGTTTAATGGTAAAATGCTGGTTTGTCGCGCCATGTGATATGGGTTCAACTCCCGTCATCCCCGTTTAGGTTCTTTTGAAGGGAGGATGGCTGAGTGGTTTAAGGCGTCGGTCTTGAAAATCGAAGGGTAATTTATTTACCTCGCAGGTTCGAATCCTGTTCCTCTCTTCGCGGCTGTAGCTCAATTGGCTAGAGCGTCCGTTTTGCAAGTGGAAGGTTATGGGTTCGAGTCCCGTCAGCTGCAAAAGTAAGTTTTTATGTTATGCGTTTTTTTCAGCACGTGACGGAATGGTTAACGTGTCCGCCTTGGGAGCGGGAAATTGAAGGTTCGAATCCTTCCGTGCTGACTATTGTTTTGGCACCCTTAGCTTAATGGATAGAGTGGTGGTTTTCTAAGCCTTCAGGTATAGGTTCGAGTCCTATAGGGTGTATAAGTTTTTTGCGGGGGTGTATAGCTCAATTGGTAGAGCGGTGGCCTTTTAAGCCAAGGGTTCTAGGTTCGAGTCCTGGTACACCTATTTTTTTTGGAGAGAAGGTGGCTGAGTGGTTTAAGGCGGCAGACTGTAAATCTGTTGGGTATTTCCCATCGCAGGTTCGAATCCTGTTCTTCTCAGATTTTAATTTTGAATTTATCGCACCCTTCATCTAGCTGGTTTAGGATGTTGCTCTTTCACAGCAAAAACAAGGGTTCGAATCCCTTAGGGTGTATTTAAGTCTTTAGGGGGCGTTATGTGTTACTTGCTCGTTTGGCGGAATGGTAGACGCGGTAGACTCAAAATCTATTTCTTTTTTGGAGTATCGGTTCAAGTCCGATAACGGGTATTGTGACATATTTGTGTTGTTTGTGGGAGGATGGCTGAGTGGTTTAAAGCGGTGCTTTGCTAAAGCATTTACCGTTTTGGTAGCATGGGTTCGAATCCCATTCCTTCTGTTGTTGTTTTTTAGCTTTTTTATATTGGTTGTATTTTGATGAGCTGCGCTCGTTTGGCGGAATGGTAGACGCGGTAGACTCAAAATCTATTTCTTTTTTGGAGTATCGGTTCAAGTCCGATAACGGGTATTGTGACATATTTGTGTTGTTTGTGGGGGGGTAGTTTAATGGTAGAACGGGAGTCTCCAAAATTTTTGATGTGGGTTCGAGTCCCACCCCTCCTGTAGTATTTAATTTGTGGTATTTTTTTTGATTGTCTCGGTAGCTCAATTGGTAGAGCGAGCGACTGTTAATCGTTAGGTTGTTGGTTCGAGTCCAATTCGGGACGTTTTTTTGGTTTGAATTTAGCTGCTGGTAACGGGTGAATAGCTCAATGGTAGAGCAGTAGTTTTGTAAACTATCGGTTCGAAGTTCGACTCTTCGTTCACCCTGTGGCGCCTGTAGCTCAATTGGTAGAGCGGTGTTTTGTGGCAGCATAGGTTGTGGGTTCGAGTCCCATTAGGCGCCCTATGAGGTAAAACTTGTGCTTGTAGCTTAATTGGATGAAGCGTCGAATTGCGAATTCGGAGATTGAAGGTTCGAGTCCTTTCAAGCACGACTTTTGAGTCTTAGTGTTCAGATTTTTGTCTGGGTAGCTCAGTGGTAGAGCGGAGGCCTGAAAAGCCTTAGGTCAGTAGTTCGATCCTACTTCCAGACAAAAAAAACTTTCGTATTGTGTTTTAGTTGAGGGTGACTAGCATAGTGGCGATGCGTTGGATTGCAAATCCAAATAAGAGTGGTTCGATTCCACTGTCACTCTTTTTTTTAAATGCTTTTGGCGAGCGTGATGGAATGGTAGACATGTCGGATTTAGGCTCCGGTGACGATTTAGTTGTGTGGGTTCAAGTCCCACCGCTCGTAGTTATTTTAGGTGTTTACAGTGGCTAGATTAATTATTTTTATCTAGGTACATATGAATAAGATTTTGATCCTGGCTCTGAGTGAATGCTAGCGATATGCTTAACACATGCTAGTTTTTACGTATTCATTAATTTGAATAGGTGGCGTACTGGTGAGTAATGCGTGACAATCTTTAAGTTGTTTGAGAAGAATCTCAATTAATATGCTATATAGTGTAAAAAGTAATTTACGCTGCTGAATGAGGTTACGTGGGATTAGGTAGTTGGTTGAGTTAAAAGCCTACCAAGCCGACCATCTCTAGTTGGTCTGGGAGGACGACCAGCCACAATGGGACTGAAAACGGCCCGAACTGAACAGGCTGCAGTGAGGGATTTTGGACAATGAGTTTTGCTTGATCCAGCAATATCGCGTGGGTGATGAAGGCGAACGCTGTAAAACCCTTTCTCTGGCGAAGATAATGACGGTAACCAGGATAAAGAAGCCCCGGCAAACTTCGTGCCAGCAGCCGCGGTAAAACGGGGGGGGCAGGTGTTATTCATCCTGACTGGGCGTAAAGGGCATGTAGGCGACTTGCTGTGTTTCTGATAAAAGTCTCTGGCTAAACCGGAGGAATATCATTTAAACTAGTTAGTTAGAGTCCGTTTGAATAGGTCTGAAAAGTTTATGGTACACCTAGTGTAGAAGTGAAATTCGTGAAAATTAGGGGGAACACCGCCGGGCGAAGGCGATCCTATAATTGTGGACTGACGCTAAGGTGCGAAAGCGTAGGTAGTGAATGAGATTAGATACCTCAGTAGTCTACGCCCTGACCGATGAGTGTTGAATGCTAAGTTAATTAGTTAGACTAGTATTTAAGTAAATGCTTAAGCACTCCGCCTAGGAATTACAACCGCAAGGTTCAAACCTAAAGGAATTGGCGGAGGGTTTTACCAGCGGTGGAGCATGTGGTTTAATTTGATATACCGCGTAGAACCTTACCAATTTTAGGACATGTCATTTTGATGTTAATTAGTGTTAACTAAGCTGGTATTCTTGTTGAATTTTAGCTTTTGTAGATGGCAAACAGGTGCTGCATGGCCGTCGTCAGCTCGTGTTTTGAGATGTTCGATTAACTTCTGTAACGGGCGTAACCCTAATCCTGAATTTGTGTAAAGATGTTTTTAAGCCACGTAGTGTGAAGTAAATGTGTATTTTTAAAGATTCTATGCGTTTTTTAAATTTTATACTTATTAGTTTATTGTTTTTGCTTAGAGTCTTGTTTATGTTCTACTGCGTGTGTTGAAAATTATGTAAAATATTTATATTAACTTTATTACTTTAGGAGACTGACCGCGAGATGCGAGGTGAAGGTTGGGAGTATGTCTGGTCTTCATGGCCTATACAGATTGGGCTACATACGTGCTACAATGGTAATTACAAAGAGAAGCGACTTCGTGAGAATAAGCAAAACTTTAAAAATTATCTTAGTTCAGATTGTTTTCTGCAATACGAAAACATGAAGTAGGAATCGCTAGTAATCGTATATCAGCATGATACGGTGAATACTTTTCAACTCTAGTACACACCGCCCGTCACGCGGTGGAAATTGGCGCTAGCAGACATAAGCGAGGGTTTTATTAGTTGATTTTTTTTTAATCTCAAATTAAATTTTAGCTTTTAATTTACTGTTTATAACCCTAGAGTTGAGGACCGCTGCGAAGTCGTAACAAGGTAGTTGTAGGGGAACCTGTGTCTGGAGACAAAAAAAAGTAGTATTTTTGTTATTGATATGTTTTTGTTTGGCCCAATAGCTTAGTTGGTAGAGCATGCATCTGATAAGTGCGGGGTCGTTGGTTCGAATCCAACTTGGGCCATTTTTTATATATAAAAGTTAGGGGTGCGTTGGTGCTAAATTTTTTAATGCTTGCGTGTTTTTTTTTGTTTGAGATTTCGATGATGTTTAGTTGTTTAGGTCTGATATTTTGGTGGGTTAGTTTATACTTTTTTTTTGATTTTTTTAGTTTATGAAATTTTTTTTTCGCAATTTTTTTAGAACTAAAATTATTTCGAACTTTATTTATGAATTTGCAGTGCTTTATCCGACTCCAGCTAATTTGAGTTATTTTTGAAATTTTGGTTTTTTAGCCTTAGTTTGTTTAGTTTTTCAAATTATAACGGGGGTTATCTTAGCTATGCATTATACACCTCATGTCGATCTAGCTTTTTTGAGTGTTGAGCATATTATGCGAGACGTAAATTATGGTTTTTTCTTACGTTATGCGCACGCTAATGGTGCGTCTGCGTTTTTTTTTATTGTTTATTTGCATATGTTAAAGGGTATGTATTACGGTTCTTACGTTTACCCTAGACGTATTTTGTGAGTTAGCGGGGTTTTAATTTTATTGATTATGATTATGACGGCTTTTATGGGTTATGTGTTACCTTGAGGTCAAATGAGTTTTTGAGCAGCTACTGTTATTACTAACTTATTTTCTGCTATTCCTTATATTGGTTTGGATTTGGTTTATTGATTGTGGGGTGGTTTTTCTGTTGATAATCCTACTTTAAATAGATTTTTCAGTCTTCATTACTTTTTACCTTTTTTTATTTTAGGTTTGGTAGTTTTTCATCTTGTTTGTCTTCATAATTGAGGGTCTAACAACCCTTTAGGTTTAAATATTAAAGTTGATACTTTTTCATTTACTCCTTTGTTCTTTTTGAAAGATTTTTCTTATTTAAATTTTTTTTTAATTCTTGTATCAATTTTTGTATTTTTTTATCCGAATGTATTAGGTCACCCTGATAATTATATTTTGGCTAATCCTTTGGTAACACCTGACCATATTGTTCCGGAGTGGTATTTTTTACCGTTTTATGCGGTTTTGAGGGCGCTGCCTGATAAGCTATTAGGTACAATGTGTTTGGCAGCTTCAATATTAGTTTTGATGTTGTTGCCGTTTTTGCCGAGTACAGCGATCAGAAGTTCTTATTTTAAGCCAGTTTTTGAGATTTTTTTTTGACTTTTTGTTGCTATCGTGTTAACTTTAGGTTGAGTTGGGGGGAAACCTATAGAACCTACATATTATTTTATAGGTCAGTTTTCAACTTTCGCTTATTTCTTTTATTTTTTTGTGTTAGTGATTTTTTCTAATTATTTGGATTTTTTTTTATTAGAACACTCCATGTATCGAAATTTGCATGTGTTGAGTCGTTTTTATGAGGATATTTGGTACGTTCCGTTCTTTTAGAGTGTTAAGAAAAAAGTAATTACCTATGTTTTCACCTATTGAAAAATTCGATGTCGTTAATCTGGCTTTTTTTAATGTGGCAGATCTTCTTGATTTTTCTGTTACTAATATGTCGCTGTACTTGTTTTTTGTTGTAATTTCTATTTTTGTTTTTTTATTTTTTTTTAATTTAAACTCTAGGTTTGTTTTGAGTTTTACTCAGTTATCTGTTGAAGCATTATTTAAATTTATTTTAGGTTTGGTTGATAAACAGATAGGTAAGAAGGGTTACATTTATTTTCCTTTTATTTTAACTTTGTTTTTGTTTATTTTGTTTGCTAATTTATACGGTATAATGCCGTTTAGTTTTTCGCCTACTTCGCACATATTGGTTACTTTTTTTTTTTCTGCTATGGTGTGATTTATGGCTATATTTATGGGTCTTTTAGAGAATGGTGTTCATTTTTATAAGTTGTTTGTGCCTAATGTGCCGCTTTATATGCTACCTTTTTTAATATTAATTGAAATTATTTCGTACATTATTAGAGTATTTAGTTTAGCTATTCGGCTTGCAGCTAATATTACTTCGGGGCATGTTTTGTTGTTTACAATTTCAGGATTTGCTGTTAAATTGTTTAAGTTAAATTGAGTGGCTGCGCTTTCAGCGGGTGTGATCTTATTTTTTGTGTTTATATTGGAAATTGGGGTGGCATTTTTACAGGCTTATGTATTTGTTACTTTGGTTTGTATTTATTTTAATGACTCGTTGAATTTGTCGCATTAGATTGTTTTTTTTTTGTAAGTAGTAGATTTTATAAATTTATGTTTAAGGCTAATATTTTTGATATAAAACGATCTGGTTTTTTTATGTTGACTCCGAGTCCTTGACCCCTTTATTCTTCGTTTGCTGTGTCTGTTATGCTAACTGGTTTTGCAGCTTATATGAATTATTATAAGGGGGGTTACTTTTGTTTTATTTTGGGTATTCTACTAGTTATTTTAGCGTTTTTTTTTTGGTGTCGCGATTTAATTAGGGAGTTAACCTTTTTGAAGCGGACATCTTTACTTATTGAGACCAATATAAGATGAGCTTTTTGGTTTTTTATTGTTTCAGAGGCGTTGCTATTTTTTAGTTTTTTTTGAGCTTTTTTTCACTCTGCTTTAGAGCCTGCTGTGCAAATAGGGGTTATTTGACCTCCATTGGAATCTATTCAAATGAATAGTTTAGACATTCCAGTAGCTAACACTATTTTTTTATTGGCTTCTGGGGCAGCGTTAACTTGGGCGCAATATGGTTTGATTGCTGGTTCTTCGTCTGACGTTCATTTTGGGTTTGTAGTACTTTTTTGTTATTCAGTTTTTTTTATGTTGTCGCAATGACATGAGTACGCTGTGGCTTTTCATCAAGTAAACGATTCAGTGTTTGGTTCAAGTTTGTATATATTAACAATGTTTCATGGGTTTCATGTTCTTGTTGGTAGTATATTTTTGTTTATTTGTTGAGTTCGTTTTTTGTTAGGTCATTTTACTCCAACAAGTTATTTGGCTTTGACTTTAGCGGCTTGATACTGACATTTTGTTGACGTTGTTTGAGTTTTAGTTTTTTTATGAATTTATTTGTGGGGTACTTGGATACCTTATTATTTTGATGTTGATTTCTTGGAGAATTTGACTGGTGTTACTATTTAGAGAAAAGTATTAAAATTTTATGATGGGTTTTAAAAATAACGTTGTTTTTCTAAAGTTTGCGGTTTTGTATTTTTTGATTTTAATTTTTGGGTATTGAAAAATAGATTTGAATTCAGAAGAAATTTATATTAGTTTTAGTTTTTTTGTTTTAGCTGTTATTTTGTTTGTGTCATTTAGAAGAAGTATTTTAGTTTTTTTTGTTGAGAGTGTCAATTTGTTTTACAATAGATTTCTTTTCGATATCTTACTTCGGGTAGGTATTTTAGAGTTGTATATAACAAGTTTAACTGAGTTGGGGGTTTTTTTAG
>Ga0182745_1003483_pt1 | contig 13548 bp, 12 predicted proteins | sample eDN3rd30CKraftBY_FD_128523 | JGI IMG/M metagenome (GOLD analysis project Ga0182745, IMG submission 128523) | Enriched backyard soil microbial communities from Emeryville, California, USA - eDNA 3rd pass 30_C Kraft BY (version 2) (version 2) | ecosystem: Environmental > Terrestrial > Soil >...
CGCGTACAGCGCATTGAGCAACCGGTGTGGCTTGCCCAGCGCCAGCGGCGCGGCGATGCGCAGCGGGCCGTCGATGCGTTGCAGCAGCCAGTCGACGGCGGCGTTGGTATCGGTCAGGTGATGGGGCATGGCGCGGTGATGTGCACGGGAGCGGGCATTGCAGCATGGCGGCCATGAAGCCGGGATCAGGTGCTTGACAGACGTTCCGTTTACCCGTGTAATCAATAAAAATTACGGACGTAAACGATGATCCAGATCAGTGCTGCCGAAGCCGTGGTGATGGAGGTGTTGTGGCGGAACCATCCGCTTGCGGCCGATGAAGTGGTCGCCGCGCTGGCCGGGCGCGACTGGGCCGAGCCGACCATCAAGACCCTGCTCAACCGCCTGCTCAACAAGGGCGCGATCAGCGCGGAGAAGGATGGGCGGCGTTACCTGTACTCGCCGCAGGTCGCACGCGAGGACTGGGTGCTGGAGGAAAGCAGCAGCCTGCTCGAACGCCTGTTCGACGGCCGCGTCGCGCCGCTGGTGGCGCACTTCAGCCAGCACCGGAAATTGAGCCGCGACGACGTGGCCGAACTGCGCAGGCTGCTGGAGGAGCTCGACGATGAACGCTGACGTCCTGCGCCTGCTGCTGGGAACCACGCTGGCCAGCAGCGCGGCGATGGCGCTGGTGCTGGCGCTGCGCGTACCGGTGCGGCGCTGGCTGGGCGCCAGTGCCGCCTACCTGCTGTGGTTGGCGGTGCCGGTGGCGCTGGTGGCGGTGCTGTTGCCGGCGCCCCGCGTCGAGGCGGTGGCGATGGCGGCGGTCGGCAACCTGATGCAGACCGACGTGTTGGCCTTGCAACCGGGTGCGCGGATGCTGCCGTGGCCGCTGCTGCTGGGGGCGTTCTGGCTGCTTGGCGCAGCGTCGGTCGCCCTCTGGCTGCTGCGCCAGCAGCGTCGTTTCGTGCGCGGGCTCGGCCGGTTGCGGCGCCGCGGCGACGGCCTGTGGCAGGCGGGGAGCACCGCGGGCCTGCCGGCGGTGGTCGGCCTGTGGCGGCCGCGGATCGTGCTGCCGGCCGGCTTCGAACAGCGCTACAGCGACCGCGAGCGGCAACTGGTGCTGCTGCACGAACGGGTGCACCTGCGCCGCGGCGACATCGCCATCAATGCGCTGCTGGCGCTGCTGCAGTGCCTGTACTGGTTCAACCCGCTGCTGCCGCTGGCGTTGCGCCGCTGCCGCGAGGACCAGGAGCTTTCCTGCGACGAGCGCGTGATCGCCCGGGGCGATGGCGCACGCCGCAGTTATGCCAACGCCATGCTCAAGACCGGGCTGGCGGAGTCTCCCCTGCCGGTGGGTTGCCACTGGCAGGACCACCACCCGTTGAAGGAGCGTATTGCCATGTTGAAGCGTCCGGTTCCAGGGAAAAAGCAGTGGTTGGCGATGGTGTTGTTGTCGGCAGGCCTGTCGTCGATGGTGGGCTATGCGGCCTGGGCGGCGCAGCCGGCCAAGCCGATGGAAGCCATGGCGCAGGATGCAGGGAGTGCGGTGCCCGACAAAGGGAGGATTTCGGTCGAGCCCGAATTCGCCGGAACCCCGGCGCAGATTCCTGTGGTCGACCGCATGCCGCCGCCGTCCTATCCGCGCGAGGCCTACCAGAACGGCATCACCGGCAAGGTGGTGCTGGTCGTGGAGGTCGCTGCCGATGGCACGCCCACCGACGTACGGGTGGAAAGCGCGCAGCCGCAGGGCGTGTTCGATGCCGCATCGGTGGCCGCCGCGAAGCAGTGGAAATTCACCCCGGCAATGAAGGACGGCAAGCCGGTGGCCGGCAAGGTGCGGGTACCGATCTGGTACGACCTCGACGAGGATGCCGACCACGCCGATGCAAATGGCGGAAGCTGAGCATGCGCCTGTCGATGGTGCTGCCGGCGCTGTTGCTGGCGGGCTGCGCGACGTCGCCGATGGTGGAGGAAGCCGAACCTGTTTCCTCCATCGGCCAGCGCCTGCTGGCGCCGGAATCCGCCGGCGGGCAGGCGGGGCAGGTGCAGCCCTATGAATTGTCGGGGAGGGAGGTGTTCCGCATGCCCGAGCCGCTGCATGCACCGTTGCCGGAATTGCCGGCCACCGCGTCGCGGCAAACACTGCCACCGGTGACGGTATGCCTGAACGTCGTCGTCGATGCGCGGGGGCAGGTGCAGCGCGGTTTCCCCTTGCTGGCGCACAGCCAGTGCGGCGCGGGCAACGATGCGCGCAACGCGATGCTGTTGCAGGCGGCGGCCGATGCCGTGCGCGGCTGGCGCTTCCGCCCGGCGGCGATCTGCCGTTTCGCTCCGGGCATCGTGCCGGTGACGGCAGGGGATTGCACCGGCGCCGCGCAGGTGGAGGAAGTGCCGGTGACGCTGCCCTATGCGTTCACCTTCGAGGTGGTGCAGGGGCAGGCGCAGGTGCGGGTGGGCAGGCCGCCGCGTTGATGGGGCACGCGGCCGCGGGTGCCCGGTAAGGACTTCAGCGGGAAAGCTTCATGCCAGGCGAGCCCCGCATCCACGAGGAATCTGCGCTTGTCGCGCTGGGCAGGTGTGGGGCTTGCCCCACACGGGGCTTTCCCGGCAAGGCCACATGCGGGGCAAGCCCCGCATCTACGGGCCGAGCAGCTCGTTCAACAGCGCCGCCAACTGTTCGCCGGCCAGCCGCAACTGCGCTTCGGCAACCGGGCGCCAGCTGTTCGCATAGGTATCCCCCACGGTATGCCCGGCGGGGTAGACGCCCGGCCGCATGGCGATGCGGCAGCTCTGTTCGGCCCAGCGTGCCGGGTCGCGTTGCAGGTCCGGCACGGCGATGCCGGCCGGGGCGGGCAGGGCCAGCAGGCGTTGCAGGTAGTGGTCGTCGTCCAGCTTCTGCGTGTTGAGCATGCCGCTGTCCCACAGCGAGTGCAGGTTGGTGCCGCGGCCGTCGAACTGCAGCTGGTAGGTGTTGCCGCCCTTGTCGTGGCCGTAGCCGGCGTGCATCGGCTGGTGCATGTCGCCCACCAGGTGCACGACGAACTTGAGCGCCTGCAGGCGCTCGGCGTCGGACAGGCTGCGGTCGGCAAGGCGGGCGCTCTGCGCCTTCAACGCCTCGATCACGCAGTTGCCGTCGCGGCAATGCTTGGGCGGGTCGTAGATGCAGTCGTCCTCGGCCATGTTGACGTAGTGCCAACCGGCCGAGCGCTTGCCCAGGTCGGGGTCTTCGGCGCGCAGCTGGTCGGCCCACGGCGCGATGCCGGCCAATGTCGCGCCGGGCTCGGTGGCCAGCAGGCGGTCGATTTCGGCCCGCGCACGCGGCTCCAGCCGGGTTTCGGCGATGCGCGCGACGAGGCGGTGGCCCTGCGCGCCCCAGGCCGAGGCCGTGGCGGGGAGCAGGGCGGTTGCGGCCAGGACCAGACCGGAGAAGAAGACGGGAAGGCGGATGGCGGTATTCATCGCCGCATTCTAGCGGCGGCATCATCGCAGCCATGTGCCGAAAGAGGCGGGCCTGCATGCGCCCCCGTCGCGCTTGGCTCGCGGCGGATCGCATGCAGGCCCGGGGGGAAGCCACCCTCCCGCGATGGCGGGAGGGTGCCGGTGGATCAGAACTTGAAGACGTAGGCCACGCCGTACACCAGCGGGTCGATGCTGGCGGTGCCGAGCGTGTTGCCGTCCACCTTCACCCGGGTGTCGATGTCGGCCCAGCGCAGGTCCACGCGCAGCGCGCCCTTCTCGCTGACGGCGAAGTCCAGGCCGGCATGGGCGGCCAGGCCCCACGAATCTTCCAGCTTGAGCCGGGTGCCTTCCAGCGCGCCCTTGGCGTCGGTGCTGAAGAACTTGGTGTAGTTCACGCCGAGGCCGACGAACGGGGTGACCTTGCTGCCGTTGGTGAAGTGGTACTGCAGCGACACCACCGGCGGCAGCTGCTTGGTCTGGCCGACCTTGCCGACGCCGTCGATGCTCACGTCGTGCTTGAACGGCAACGCCGCCAGCACCTCGATGCCGAGGTTGTCGGCGACGAAATACTCGGCGGTGACGGTCGGCTTGACGTCGCTGTCGACCTTGGTCGGCAACGCGCCCAGGCCCAGCGCTGAGCCGTCGAGGTCGCCCGCGTCGGATTTCGGGTCGACGGCGTGGACGCCGACGCCCAGCGTCCAGTCGCCCTTGGACTGGGCCATGACGGGAGCGGCGGCCAGGGTCATGGCGGCGGCGAGGCCGGAGAGCAGCAGGGCGGAGGTCTTGCGCATTGCGTGTTTCCATTGCGTGGTGGGGTGGAGCCAGTCTCCGCACGGCATCGCGCGCTCGCCTTGATCCGGATCAAACAGGCGTTTGCACTCAGAACGGGTTCATGATTCCGCGTGTGCCGCACGCGGCTTTCGTCATGTGCGCCGCGGCCAGCCGGGCAAGCCCGGCTGCTACAATGGGAGTCCCCTTCCACCCCGCCGCAGCATCTGCGGCCGCAGGAGTTCTCGAACATGGCAATCAAGGTCGGCATCAACGGTTTCGGTCGCATCGGGCGCAACGTGCTGCGCTCGGCGGTGTTGAACTTCGGCAGCGACATCGAAGTCGTCGCCATCAACGATCTGTTGGAGCCGGACTACTTGGCCTACATGCTCAAGTACGACTCCGTGCACGGCCGCTTCAAGGCCGACGTGGCGGTCGAGGGCGGCCACCTGCTGGTCAACGGCAGGAAGATCCGCCTGACCCAGGAGCGCGACCCGGCCAACCTGAAGTGGGACGAGGCGGGCGTGGACGTGGTGATCGAATCCACCGGCCTGTTCCTGACCAAGGAAACCGCGCAGAAGCACCTCGATGCCGGCGCGAAGAAGGTGATCCTGTCGGCCCCGTCCAAGGACGACACGCCGATGTTCGTGTACGGCGTCAACCACGCCACCTACGCCGGCCAGGCCATCGTCTCCAATGCTTCGTGCACCACCAACTGCCTGGCGCCGCTGGCCAAGGTGATCAACGACAAGTGGGGCATCAAGCGCGGCCTGATGACCACCGTGCACGCCGCCACCGCCACCCAGAAGACCGTCGATGGCCCGTCCAACAAGGACTGGCGCGGCGGCCGCGGCATCCTCGAGAACATCATCCCGTCCAGCACCGGCGCGGCCAAGGCCGTCGGCGTGGTGATCCCGGAGCTCAACAAGAAGCTCACCGGCATGAGCTTCCGCGTGCCGACCTCGGACGTGTCGGTGGTCGACCTGACCTGCGAGCTGGAAAAGCCGGCCACCTACGCCGAGATCTGCGCCGAGGTGAAGGCGCAGAGCGAGGGCGCGCTGAAGGGCGTGCTGGCCTACACCGAGGACAAGGTGGTGGCCACCGATTTCCGCGGCGAGACCCACACCTCGGTGTTCGACGCCGACGCCGGCATCGCGCTGGATTCCACCTTCGTCAAGCTGGTCAGCTGGTACGACAACGAGTGGGGCTACTCCAACAAGTGCCTGGAAATGGTGCGCGTGGTCGCGGCCTGATCCGCAGCACGGTTGGATGACGAAGAAGGGTGCCAGTGGCACCCTTTTTTGTTGCCGCCGTCCGTGGCGGCAACCCTTCGGGCCATCGACAAGCGCTGTCAAAAACCGCTCCCGGCGGTTTTTTGTTTGCGGCATCGGTGGTGCCCGACCGTTGGCCGGGCAACGGCGTGCAGCGCCGGTGGGTTTCATGCGAGAGCGATAGTGCCGACCAACGGTCGGCACCCACCGGGTTTATTGCACTGACCGGTTGCATGGTTCTGCGTAGATGCGGGGCTTGCCCCGCATGGGGCTTTACCGGTCACGCCCCGTGCCGGGCGAGCCCGGCACCTACGTGTGACCTCGGTAGTGCCTGCCGGCTAGCCGCCAGCCCGTCGCCAAAACCACAGTCCGGCCGCCAGCGGCAGCGCCATCATCGCGAAGAACAGCCCGTCCCAACCGCTTTCGGCCAGCAGCATGCCGACGATGCCGGCGACGGACACCAGCGCCAGCGCCACCACCAGCCACATCGCGCGCGCGCCGGTCATCGCGCACCCGCCTTGCGCCTGCGGCGCCGGTCCCACCACAGCCATGCGCCGTTGGCGGTGATGAACAGTGTCAGCCACGTGCACAGCGTCCACAGGATCTTCAACGGCAGGCCGCCGTAGTCGCCGAAGTGCAGCGGCTGCGACAGCACGATGGCCTTCATGTAGCCGGGCATTTCGGTCAACTTGACGACCTCGCCGCTGCCGGCGTCCACCAGCCCGACGCGGTACAGGCGCTCTTCCAGCCCGGAAGGGCCGACCGCCAGCGCGGTGTAGTGGTGGCGGGTGGAGAACTCGGTGTCGGGGAAGATCAGCGAGGCGATGTGCCAGTCCGGCGGAAGCTGGCGCTGCACCGCCGCCATCGCCGTGTCCGCGTCCACCGGCGGCCGGCGCGCATCGACCGCGGCGTCGTCGTGCTGCCCGCGCAGTTCGGCGAAGGCGGTGTACGACCAGGCGCTGGTGGCGACGGTGCCGAAGCCGAGCAGGAACCCGGTCAGGCTGACCGCCAGCGCCCAGCCCAGCACCACCACGCCGATCAGGTTGTGCAGGTCGAGCTGGCGCAGGCGCGGCCCGCGCCCGCGCCGCAGCAGGCCGAGCGCGACCTTCTTCACGTAGGGCCAGTAGACCACCACGCCCGACAGCAGCGAAATCAGCACCAGCAGCGCGATCAGCGCGCCGATCAGCTCGCCCGGCACGCCGAGGAACCAGTGCGCATGCAGTTCCAGCAGGAAGCCCGTGAGGGTGGAAGTAGGGTCGAAGGCGTGCTCGGTCGGCCGTGCGGTGGCCAGTTCGGTGAAGCGCAGCTTCATGTCCTCGAACCTGTGCGCCTGCGTCGGCACCGTCACCAGCAGCAACAGGCCGGGGTGTTCCTTGGGGTCGATGCCGATGCTGGCCACGCGCTCGCCGGGGTTGGCCGCCAGTATCCCGTCGATGGACGCCTGCAACGGCATCCGCGGGCGCACGTCGTCCACGGTGGCCGGCACCACGCCCATCGCCGCGTCGATTTCCTCGTGGAAGATCAGCACCGTGCCGGTCAGGCACAGGATCAGGAACGGCAGCGTCGCCACCAGGCTGCACCAGCGGTGCAGCCACAGGTTCAGGCGATACCAGCGGGTCGGGCGATGCGGGGTCATGGCGGCCATCACCGGGCGAATCGCGCCGGCGCTGGCGCGGGAAGGCAACCGGTTGGCATGGCGGGAACGTGCGGCACGGGACTCTCGGCAGGGATGAAGGTTGGCGAGGGTGTGAATTGTAAATGAAAACAATTCTCGTTTTATCCGAGGTGTGGCCGTGCCGGGGAAAGCCCTGCACCCTTGGTCGTTTCCTTGCTTCCCGCCGGGCCTGACGCCCGGGGCCGCTCCGGGCACGCCGGCGCCGATCGCGCATGGTTGCTGCCGTTGGCGGGCGCATTCCGTCTTGCGTTTCCGGGGCATGCCGTCAAGGATGTGCGGCACCCCGCGGGGACAAGGACGAGGAATGGACGAGATGTGGGTGGTCCTGGGTTTGCTGGTGGTGGCCCTGCTGTTGGCGGTGCCGGTGCTGCTGGTCATGACGCTGGTATCGGTGTCCGCGCTGAAGCGGCGGGTGGCGGCGCTGGAAGAGGCGTTCGCGCACCGGGCCGGGGAGTCGGAAGCCACCGTGGCGGTTTCGCCACGGGCTGCCGCCGTGGCCGAGCCGATGGTGGTCGTGGAGGACGTCGGGCCGGCCGTGCCGGAGCCGGTGTCGGAGCCGGAAACGCCCGCATCCGCGGCGGTGGCGCCACCGCCGCCATTGCCGCCGTTGCCGGAGCGCCCAGCCCGTCCCGCCGCGGCCCGCGCCGAGCCGGAATACCGGCAGCGGACGACCTGGACACCGCCGGAGCCGCCGGAGCCGAATTTCATCGAGCGTGGCGTCGAGCGCGTCAAACAGTGGTTCACCTCCGGCAACGTGCCGATCAAGGTCGGCATGCTGGTGATGCTGGCCGGCGTGGCGGCGTTGCTGAAATACGCCAGCGACGCGGGCTGGTTGAGCGTGCCGATGGAATTGCGCCTGGCCGGCATCAGCGCCGCGGCACTGGCCGGGCTGGTGTTCGCCTGGCGCAGGCGCGAGAGCCACCGCAGCTTCGCGCTGGCCGTGCAGGGCGGCATGATCGGCATCCTGCTGCTGGTGGTGTTCGCCGCGTTCAAGAACTACGGCATGATCGACGCGTTGCCGGCGTTCGCGATCAGCGTGGTGTTGATCGCCGGGCTGTGCGTGATGGCGGTGCTGCAGGAGTCGCGCACGCTGGCGATCCTCGGCGTGTTGGCCGGGTTCATGGCGCCGATCTGGCTGTCCGACGGCAGCGGCAACCACGTCGGCTTGTTCTCGTATTACGCGGTGCTCAACGCCGGCATCTTCGCCATCGCATGGGTGCGGCCGTGGCGCGTCCTCAACCTGCTTGGCTTCGCCTTCACCTGGGGCATCGGCACGGCGTGGGGCGTGTTGCAGTATTCGCCGGCCAAGTTCGCCAGCACCGAGCCGTTCCTGCTGCTGTTCTTCGGCTTCTACCTGCTGCTGCCGTTGCTGTACGCGCGCAAGGCGGCGACGGCGGGCAGTGCGCGCATCGACGGTTGCCTGCTGTTCGGCACGCCGCTGGTGGCGTTTTCGCTGCAGGCCTGCCTGTTGCAGGGCGAGCGTATGCCGCTGGCGCTGTGCGCGCTGGGCGTGGCGGTGTTGTACGCGGCGCTGGCACGCTTGCTGCTGGGGCGCGGGCGCCTGCACATGTTGGCGCAGGGCTACGCGATCCTGGCGGTGGGTTTCGCCACGCTGGCGGTGCCGCTGGCGCTGTCGGCCAAGGCCACCGCCTCGGTGTTTGCGCTGGAAGGCGCGGGGCTGGTGTGGCTGGGGTTGGTGCAGCAGCGCCGGCTGGCGCGCTGGAGCGGCATCGGCCTGCAGTTGGCGGCGGCGTTCGCTTTCGTGGTGGGCGTCGGCGGTGTGCAGGGCGGCGCGGTGGCGATTGCCAATGCGGTGTTCATGGGGGCGTTGCTGATCGCCCTGGCCGGGTTCGCCACGGCATGGTTGTACCGCAATGCCGGCAACGCGCCGCTGGCGGTGGCGGCCTATGGCTGGGGCCTGGCGTGGTGGCTGGGCAACGTCGCCACCGAAATCGAGCGCTTCGTCGAGCCGAACAGCCGTTTGCACGGGCTGTTGCTGCTGTTGGGTGTCACCGGCTGGTTGGCGGCCGAAGTGCACCGGCGCCGGCCGGCGCTGGCCCTGTCGCTGACCACGCTGGGCGGCTTGCTGCTGGCGTTCCCGCTGGCGTTCATGCAGGTGGCCCGGGACGGCCAGCCGTTTGCCGGCATCGGTGCATGGACGTGGCTGTTGTTCGCGGTGCTGGGTGTGCGCAGCCTGCTGTGCCTGCGCGTGGCCGGCGATGCCGTCGCCGGGCTGGCGCAGTTGGCATGGTGGCTGCTGTGGCCGACGGTGTTCTCGCTGCTGGCCTGGCATGTCGGCCGCCATTTCGAGCTGGCCGGCGGTTGGGTCGGCATGCTGCTGGCGCTGCCGTGGCTGTTGCTGGCGTGGCTGTCCATGCGCCGCTGGCATTGGCTGGCGCAGCCGTTGGGCGACGCATTCGACCGCTACCGCACGGCGCTGCAGGTGACGGTGTTCGCGGTGCTGGGCGTGTGGTGGCTGCTGTCGCTGGGCAATCCCGCGGCCGCGGCGCCGCTGCCGTGGGTCGCCCTGCTCAATCCGCTGGAACTGGCGCAGGTGGCGGTGCTGGTGCTGGCCGCGATGTGCCTGTGGCGGGGCCGCGACGAACACACGCCGCCGTGGCTGTGGGTGGGGGCGGCACTGGCCGCGCTGGTGCTGGTGACGGTGATGACGCTGCGCGCCGTGCACCATTGGGGCGGCGAGCCGTGGAACGGACGCCTGCTCGACACCCGCCTCGCGCAGACCAGCCTGACCGTGGTGTGGAGCCTGCTCGGCGTGCTCGGCTGGGTGACCGGCTCGCGGCGCGGGCAGTGGGGGCTGTGGCTGGCCGGCGCGATCCTGATGGGCGTGGTGTTGGCCAAGCTGCTGCTGATCGACCGCGGCAACCTGGGCGACCTGCTTGGCATCGGCGCGTTCATCGCCTATGGCCTGCTGTGCACGCTAGTCGGCTGGCTGGCGCCGGCGCCGCCGCGGCGGGTGCCGGTTACCGCGGACAACGAGGAGACTTCCGCATGATCAAGCGCCTGCTGGTGCTGGCCCTGCTGCCGTTGGCGGCGCAGGCCAATGATGATTTTGCGCGGCAATGGCCGCTGCAGCTGTCGCGGTCCGATGCCGGCGCCTACCGCGTACCGCTGGATGCGTCGGTCCATCAGGCTGCGCATTGGCGCGACCTGCGCGACGTGCGCGTGCTCGACGCCGATGGCAAGCCGGTACCCAGCACGGTGCATGCGGCGGCGACGCCGTTGCCGGGGCCGCTGCGCCGGCAGGCGCTGCAATGGTTTGCGCTGCCGCCGGCAACGGTTGCCGCTGGCGACGACCTGAGCGTGGTGGTGCAGCGCGATGCCGGTGGCAGGGTGGTGTCGATCCGCAACGCGGTGGCGGCCACCAACGCGGCCGCTGCCGCGGACCCGGCGTGGCTGCTCGACCTGGGCAACGACGCCGGCAAGCTGCGTGCGCTGGACGTGGAATGGGACGATGCCGGCGCGACGCTGGACCTGGGCTACCGGCTGGAGGCCAGCAACGACCTGCGCGGCTGGCAGGTGCTGGACCCGCAGGTGCGGCTGGTGCAGCTGCGCAACCGGGAGCGCGAACTGCGCAGCAACCGCATCGAGGTGGCGACATCGCTGCGCTACCTGCGGTTGGTGCCGCTGCAACGCAATGGTGCACCGCGCCTGCGCGGCATCGCCGGCGAAATGGACGATGCGGTCGACACCGGTGACTGGCAGTGGCAGGAACTGCAGGCTGAGGCCGGTGGCGATGGCAAGGACGGCTACCTGTACCGCCTGCAGGGACGTTTCCCGGTGCAGAGGCTGGACGTGGTGCTGCCGGCCAACAGCGCGATGGGCTGGACCGTGTCCAGCCGCGACGATGACCGCGCGGCAGCCGATGGCGGTGCTCCCGTCTGGCGGGTGCTGGCCCGCGGCTGGAACACCTGGAACCTGAGCGAAGCAGGTGGGCAGCAGCGTTCGGCGCCGCTGGAAATCCCCGGCACGGTGGACGACCGCCAGTGGCGGTTGCAGGCCGAACCGGGCGGGCTGCCGTCTGCGGCCCCGGTGCTGCGGCTGGGCTATCGCCCCGGCAGCGTGGTGTTCCTCGCGCAGGGCCGCGCGCCATACCTGCTGGTGGCCGGCAGCGCCAATGCCACGGAAGGCCCGGCCGCGCTCGATCCGATGCTGGCCGCGCTGCGTACCCGCAATGGCGCGCAGTGGCAGCCGGCCGCGGCCAGCCTCGGTACCGGCGTGCAGCGCGCCGGCGATGCCGCCTACCGGCCGGCGCCGGCACCGCGCGACTGGAAGAACCTGCTGCTGTGGGCGGTGCTGGTGGCGGGGGCGCTGGCAGTGGCCGGCTTTGCCGTCAGCCTGCTGCGCGGCCGGCAAGCCGGGTAGTGCCGGCCGCTGGCCGGCAACTGCGGGACCCCGCCGAAGGTTCACGGGGCTGCCGGCCAGCGGCCGGCACTACCGGGTGCAGGTGCCGGTTTGCCCGCGCTGGCGGCGCGGGCGAGAATCGCGGTTTCCCCACCGCCACGGAGCCGTGCTGCCATGTCCATCGTTCGCATGACCGACCTTGACCTTTCCGGCAAGCGTGTCCTGATCCGGCAAGACCTCAACGTCCCCATCGACAATGGCCGCATCACCTCCGAGCAGCGCATCACCGCCTCGTTGCCGACGCTGAAGCTGGCGCTGGAAAAAGGTGCGGCGGTGATGGTCACCTCACACCTCGGCCGGCCGAAGGAAGGCGTGTGGAGCGAGGCCGATTCGCTGGCGCCGGTGGCTGCGCGCCTGTCCGAGCTGCTGGGTGTGGACGTACCGCTGGTCAAGGACTGGGTGGATGGCGTCGATGTCGCGCCGGGCAGGATCGTGCTGCTGGAAAACTGCCGCATGAACGTCGGCGAGAAGGCCGACGACGAAACCCTGTCGAAGAAGTACGCCGCGCTGTGCGACGTGTTCGTGATGGACGCCTTCGGCACCGCGCACCGCGCGCAGGCCTCGACCCACGGCGTGATCCGCTTCGCCCCGGTCGCCGCCGGCGGCCCGTTGCTGATGGCGGAGCTGGACGCACTGGACAAGGCGCTGGCCAACCCGGCGCGGCCGCTGCTGGCCATCGTCGCCGGCTCCAAGGTCAGCACCAAGCTGGAACTGCTGTCCAGCCTGGTCGGCAAGGTGGATCAGCTGATCGTCGGCGGCGGCATCGCCAACACCTTCATCGCCGCCGAGGGCCACGGCGTGGGCAAGTCGCTGGTCGAGAACGACCTGCTCGACACCGCGCGCAGGATCGACGCCGATGCCAAGGCACGCGGCGCCGAAATCCCGCTGCCGAGCGACGTGGTGGTGGCCCCGGCGTTCGCCGCCGACGCGCCGGCCACGGTCAAGCCGGTGGGCGAAGTGGCCGCCGACGACATGATCCTCGACATCGGCCCGGCCACCGCCGCGCACTATGCCGGGCTGATCGCCAAGGCCGGCACCGTGGTCTGGAATGGCCCGGTCGGCGTGTTCGAGTTCGACGCCTTCGGCAAGGGCACCGAAGCGTTGGCGCGCGCGATCGCAGGCTCCAGGGCATTCTCGATCGCCGGCGGCGGCGACACGCTGGCGGCGGTGGACAAGTATGGCATCGCCGATGAGGTGAGCTACATCTCCACCGGCGGCGGCGCGTTCCTCGAATTCCTGGAGGGCAAGACCTTGCCGGCGGTAGCCGCGCTGGAGGCCCGCGGCGCGTGAGCCGCGATGTGTTGTTCTTCGATCTCGACGGCACCCTGATCGATTCGGCCGTCGGGATCACCCGCTGCGTGGCCCATGCGCTGGAGAAGATGCGGCAGCCGGTGCCGGCGATGGCCGAACTGCGCAAGTGGATCGGCCCCTCGCTGCGCACCAGTTTCGCCCCGGTGTTCGGCGACGCGGCGCGGGTGGAGCAGGCGGTGGAGCTGTACCGCGAGCGTTTCGACGTGCTCGGCTGGCAGGAGCACGAGGTCTACGCCGGCATCGGCGAGGTGGTGCAGGGCCTGCATGCGGCCGGCCACCGGCTGGCAGTGGTGACGGCGAAGAACGAACCGCATGCGCGGCGCATCGTCGAGCACCTGCCGTTCGGCGGCTGCTTCGAGGACATCGTCGGCGCCACCGCCGACGGCTCGCGCAGCCACAAGCCGGAACTGATCGCCGAGGCGCTGCGCCGACTGTCGCTGCCGCCGGCCCGGTGCCGGATGATCGGCGACCGGTACATGGACATCGAGGGCGCGCGCCACCACGGCATGCGCAACGTCGGCGTGCTGTGGGGCTTCGGTGGCCGCGAGGAACTGACCGCGGCCGGCGCCGGCGCGTTGGCCTCCACCCCGGCGGAACTGGGGCGGCTGCTCTCGCCGTAGGGTCGACGGCCCCCTCCGGGGCCCTTGCCGGCGTTGCCCG
>Ga0182745_1003484_pt1 | contig 13544 bp, 8 predicted proteins | sample eDN3rd30CKraftBY_FD_128523 | JGI IMG/M metagenome (GOLD analysis project Ga0182745, IMG submission 128523) | Enriched backyard soil microbial communities from Emeryville, California, USA - eDNA 3rd pass 30_C Kraft BY (version 2) (version 2) | ecosystem: Environmental > Terrestrial > Soil >...
CGGCTGTAGCCGAAATAGATGAGCAGGCCGATGGCGCCCCAGATCGGCAGTACCAGCTTCGCGGTCAGCGGCAGCGACAGATAGAGCACGACGCAGCCGAGGATCGCCAGCGGTGCGACGACGAAGACCAGCGGGGTACGGAACGGCCGATGGCGATTCGGGTCGGTGCGGCGCAGCACCATCACCGAAATCGCGACCATGAAGAAAGCGAACAAGGTGCCCGCATTGGAATAGTCGGCGAGCTTGCCGACCGGCAGCACCGCGGCCGCGAAGGCGGCGCAGACGCCGGTGACGACGGTGACGACGTGCGGGGTGCGATATTTGCTGTGCACCGAGGCCAGCTTTTCGGGCAGCAGGCCGTCGCGCGCCATGGTGAAGAAGATGCGGGTCTGGCCGAACATCATCATCAGCACGACCGACGGCAGCGCGAGCACGGCGGCAAGGCCGACGAGCCGGCCGACGAACGGCCAGTCGATCGCTTCGAGGACATGGACCAGCGCTTCCTTCGAGCAGACGAGCGGCTCCACGAACCCGCTGGCGACCAGCGTTGCGCAGCGGCCCGCGAGCTCCGGCGAACCCGGCGACAATATCTGGCCGGCGGCGTTGGCGACCGGCTGCGCGCCGATCGCGCCGATCGCGCCCGATGCGACGAGCAGATAGAAGATGGTGCAGATCACCAGCGAGCCGATCAGGCCAATCGGGACGTTGCGCTGCGGATTCTTGGTTTCCTCGGCGGCGGTCGAAACGGCGTCGAAGCCGACATAGGCGAAGAAGATCGAGGCTGCGGCGCCGAGCACGCCGAGCCCCGAGGAACTGAGCGGATTGCCGATTCCGGTCGGCATGAACGGGTTGAAATTGTCCGATTTGAGGGCCGGCAGGGTCAGCGCGATGAACGCGGTCAGCGCGGTGATCTTGATCAGCACGAGCACGGCGTTGACGCGCGCGCTTTCGGTTGTGCCGATCACCAGCAGCCAGGTCACGAAGCCGATCACGATGATCGCGGGAACGTTGATCCAGCCGCCGACCGCGAGCGCCTTGTCGAGATCCTCGCTGGGCGCCGCGCCGATCGCGAGCTGCATATGCGCCATCAGCGCATCGGCGTTGCTGATCGCCGCGGGTATGTGCCACCCCAGCGAGTTCAATAGCCCGACCGCATGGTTCGACCAGCCGACGGCGACCGCGCTGGCGCCGACCGCATATTCGAGGATCAGCGCCCAGCCGACCATCCAGGCGAGGATTTCGCCGACCACGGCATAGCTGTAGGTATAGGCCGAGCCCGAAACGGGCACCATCGACGCCAGTTCGGAATAGCAGAGCGCCGCGACCGCGCAGACGAAGCCCGCGACGACGAAGCTCAGCAGCATCGCCGGGCCCGCCTTTTGCGCGGCTTCGGACGTCAGCACGAAGATGCCGGTGCCGATGACGGCGCCGATGCCGAGCATGGTGAGCTGGAAGGCGCCGAGGGTGCGATGCAGCCCCTTTTTCTCGGCTGTAGCCAGGATGGCGTCGAGCGGTTTGACGCGGCCAAATATCATCAAATATCCCCTTTGGGGCGCCCGAACGGCCCCCTCTCCTTGCGGCGCAGACTAACCGCTCCGCGCGTCAGCGCAACTTAATTTCACGCGCGTTACAGCGGTTCACCGCACCGTGAATCGTACCCGGTCGATCATCCGTCCGCCGGGATCGACGAGCGCGAGCATATGGATGCCGGGGCGTGGCAGGATCTGCGGGCCCGCATCGGCGTCGCCGAGCGGTTTCTTGTCGAGGATCAGGCGAAATCCCGTCACGTCGCCGCTGACCAGCACCGCGAGGCTCTGGCGGTCGATCGGGATGTCGGGGTCGAGCGCATAGACGCTGCCGCTGACCGGGCTGGTGATGCGCGGGCGGCGCGCGGCCTGCGGCGCGGCGGCGATTTCGCTCTGTGCGGTGCCGCGGAGGAAATATTCGCGGCGCGGCGGCTCGCGCGTGCCGGGAAGCGCGACCTGCCGCGCCTCGACCCCCTCGGGCATTTTCGGGGGCCTGCCGGGGCTGCCGGTGTGGAGCGCCATCATCACGTCGCGCCACACCGGCGCGGCGCCCGAGGTGCCCGAGACGGCGCGCATCGAATCGCCCTCGAGATTCCCCACCCAGACCGCGACGGTGTAGCGGTCGGACCAGCCGACGCACCAATTGTCGCGCATCCCCTTCGAGGTGCCGGTCTTGGCCGCGGCCCAGAAGGGGAGGCGGAGCGCGCTGTCGGCGCCGAAGGCGTCGGCGCGGGCCGAGGCGTCGGCGAGGATGTCGCCGACGATGAAGGCGGCGCCGGGATTGACGATCTGGCGCGGGGCTTCGGCTTTCTCGCCGATGCGATAACGCACCGGCGACCAGCGGCCCTGGTTGGCGAGGGTACGGAAAGCATTGGCCTGCTCGACGAGGCTGACCTCGGCCGAGCCGAGCGCGAGGCTGAAACCATAATATTCGCCGTCCTCGACGAGGCCGTGATAGCCGAGCGTCCACAGGCGGTCGCGGAAGAGCTGGACATCGTCGATGACGAGCGTGCGCACCGCGGGGACGTTGAGCGAGCTGGCGAGCGCGTGGCGGACGCTGACCGGACCCTGGAAATTATGGTCGTAATTCTTGGGCACATAGAGGCCCGAGGCGGTGTCGAGCTGAACCGGGCTGTCGTCGAGGATCGAGGCGGCGGTGAGCCAGCCATGCTCGATCACCTGCGCATAGAGGTGCGGTTTCAGCGTCGAGCCTGCCTGCCGCCGCGCATTGGCGCCGTCGACCTGCGCGGCGGTCGATTTGAGGCCCACGCCGCCGACATAAGCGAGGACGTCGCCGGTGGCGTTGTCGAGCACGACGACGGCGCCGTCGCGCACGCGGTCCGAGCCGAGGCCCGCAAGCTGGCGGCGCAGCGCGACGATCGCGGCGGTCTGGATGCGGCGGTCGATGGTGGTCGTGACGCGCTTGCCGGGCTTGTCGAGCAGCCGCGTCGCGAGGTGCGGCGCGAGCGCGGGGTCGAAGCGCGCCGCCTGCTCGCCCGAGACGAGCGTCGCGGCGGCGGCATCGATGGCCGCGCAATCGGCCACCTTGGCGATGCGGCACGCGCGGCGGCCGAGCGCGTCGGCCTTCGCGGCGGGATTGGGGAGGAGGCCCGCGAACAGCGCGGCGTCGGTGCGGTTCATCTCGGCGGGTTTCTTGCCGAACAGGCTTTGCGCCCCGGCGCCGATTCCCTGCGCCTCGCCGCGCAGCGGGAGGAGGTTGAAATAGGCCTCGAGCATCTGCGCGTGCGTCCAGCCCGACGCGAGCGCCTGCGCCGCGCGCATCTGACGGATCTTGGCGAACCAGCCGCGCTGGCCCGGCTGCGCGAGGTCGGGCGCGAGGAAGGCGGCGAGCTGCATCGGCAGCGTCGAGGCGCCGCGCGAGCGGCCGCCGGTCCAGCGGGTTTTGATGGCGCTGGCGATCGCGAGCCAGTCGACCCCGCCGTGCGACCAGAAGCGATGATCCTCGGCCGCGACGACGGTGTCGCGCACCGTGGGGCTGATATCCTTCAGCGGCACCCAGGCGAGGCGGCGGCGCTCGAAATTGACCCGCTCGCTGTCGAGCAGGCGGCCGTCGCGGTCGTAGAGCCACGCCTCGCTGGGCTTCCAGTCGGCGCGGACCGCGGCGTAATCGGGCATCGCGGGCGGGCGGGTGAGGAGGTGCGCGGCGGTGGTAAGGACGAGCGCGGCGAGCGCCGTCCACGCCAGCACGTCGAACCAGCGGCGGTTGCGGGTCTGTTCCATCGTTTAATTCAGCGCGTGCTCCCGCGTAGGCGGGAGCCCATCTTCCGCCGGTGCCAGTTCGAACCGACCGGAGATGGGTCCCCGCCTTCGCGGGGACACATGGATAAAAATACGAGACTTATTCCCGTTCGCATCGAGCGAAGTCGAGATGCCCATCGGTCGTGCACGCCTTTGGGGTGTCTCGACTTCGCTCGACACGAACGGAGAAAGAGAGGGCGGATAGCCATCACCGCGCCGCTGCCGCCACCGTCATCGGTGCGTTGGGCCACTGGCCGCGGATCGCGGGCGAGTACATCGCCTCGACGCGCGTCGGGGGCAGGGTGAAGCGGCCCGAGCCGTTCAGGCGCACGACATATTCGACCGCGTGGGTGCCCGCGGGCATCCAGCCGTAATAGCCGCGCCAGCTGTCCTTGCCGCGTTCGACATAGCTTGGTTGCCAGTTCGATCCGCTCGCCTGTTCGGCCAGCATTTCCGACTGGCCGCCGAGGTTGCCGACGATCGTCGCGCCGGGCGGGATCGGGTCGTTGACGATGACCCAGGTGCGGCCGGCGGCGGCGGTGACCTCGATCCGCACCTTGATCACGTCGCCGCGCGTCAGGCGGGCGGGGTCGGCCGCCTTGACGACGCTGACCGAGCGCTTGATGCGGTAGCCGGCGTTGAGCGGTTCCTTGAGCGGGACCGCTGCCTTGACGCTGACGGTTGCCCATGGGGCGCCGGTGCCCTCGTGGCTGAGGCTCATCGTCGCCGCGGCGAGCGCGACGCGCAGCGGCGAGGGCGCCTCGGCGGGCAGCGGCCAGCTCTGCGAGGCGGCGGCGCCCGCGAGGCTGATATTCGTCACGCCGGTGATCGCGCTCGCGGGATAGAGTTCGGCGAAGCGGCGGACGGTGACCGCGCCCCACGCATTGGCGGGGGTGGTGTCCCAATGGCCCTTGCGCTGGCGCTGCGCGACGCCGACCATCAGCTTGCCGGCGTCATCCTCCCAACCCTTGCGGCCGAGCACGGCTTCGAGCGCCTTGATCGCCATCTCGTCGCCGCTGGTCATCATCCACCACGGTGCCTTGGCATCGTCGACGAGGTCGAGGCGCGTGCCTTCATAGACGAGGCGCTTGCGCAGCTCGGCCTCGGCCGCGGTGCGGAGCGCGACGGCATTGCGGACGCCGGGGGTGCGCTCGATCGCGACGAGCCAGTCGGCGAGGGTGCCGGTCGCCATATCGACCGGCGCCATGTCGATCGCCGCGACGAGCTGCGGGCTTGCCGCATTGTTGCGCGCGAGCGCCGCGAGCGCCGCGATGCGGACCGGGCGGATGTCGTAGGGGCCGTATCCCTTGCGGGTCAGCCGTCCCTCGATCACGGCCTGCAGCGCCTTGACCATCTTTGCCTTCGGCGCCTCGGGGATCGCGAAGCCGTTCGCCGCGGTAATCGCGAGGACGTAGGCGGTGAGCTCGGGCGAGCCCTCCATCCGGTCGTTGGGCCAATAGCGGAGCAGCCCGTCGTCATCGAGATAGGTCGGCATCGCCCCGACGAGCGCCTGCCACCGCCCGACGTCGCCAAGCGCGACGGCGCGCGAGGTCGACTGCTCGAAGCAGTTGTAGGGGTAGATCGCCATATAGTCGCGCACCCCCGCAAGCGGCGGCGCGAGCGTACCCGCGAGTGCGACGTCGACGTAACCGCCGGGCAGCGCGCCCGCCGGGATCGCGATCGGCAGCGTCGTGTTCGGACCGACGCGGAACAGGCTCGCGGCCCAGGTCTCGACCGGCACCGCGGGCTCGACGCTCTGGTCGAAGACCAGACGGTCGCGCGCCTTGCCGTCCTTCGACGCCGCGTCGATCGTCCACTGGATCGGGCCGGTGGCCTCGGGCGCGGTCATCTGCCAGTTGATCGGCACCGCGCCGCCCGCCGGGATCGTCACGGTGAGCGGCGGCGCGGTCGCTACCGCGGGCGACAGCGTTGCCGTCGCGGTCACCGTCATCTCCTTGTCGGTGCCGTTGCGGAGCGTGAAGCGCGCGTCATAGGCATCGCCGGTGCGGACGAGATCGGGGAGGCTCGCGAAGACGCCGAGGTCCTGCACGGTGCGCACGCTCGTCTCGCCGGTCCCGAAATATTGCGATCCGTCGGTCGCGATCGCGACGAGGCGGAAGGCCGAGAGATTGTCGGACATCGGCACGTCGACGCTCGCGCGGCCCTTGGAGTCGAGAGCGACATGACCCTGCCAGAGCAGCACGGGCTTGAAATCCTCGCGCGTCAGGCCCGAGAGGTCGCCGCCGCCCCCGCCGCCGGGTTCGAGCGCCTTGCGGCCGTAGTGCCGTTTGCCGACGACCTGCATCTGCGCGGTCGAGGTGAGGACGTCGAGCGTGCGCTCGCCCATCATCGCGTCGATCAGCTTCCAGCTTTCATTGGGCGCGAGTTGAAGCAGCGCCTCGTCGACCGCGACGAAGGCGACGTCGGCGTTTGCCGGGGCCTTGCCGCCGGGCGTCTTGACCTCGATGCCCACTTTGGCGGTCTCGCGGATCGCGTATTTCTCCTTGTCGGCCTTGACCTTGACGCCGAGCTGATGGCCTTCCCAGCCGACCTTGATCCGCGCGATGCCGAGACGGTAGCTCGGCTTGGCGAGATCGACGAGTGCGGTCGGGGGCGCGCCTTCGCTATTCTCGATCTGGAAGCCGACCGCGCGTTTCATCTTGCGGAACCAGCTTTCCTCGCCGGTGACGCGGCCGCGCACCGCCATCACCGAGACATAGACGTCGGGCGCGTAGGTGGCGGGCAGCTTGACCTTCACGACCGGGTCGGTGCCCTTGAGCGGCACGACGAAGCTGGAGAGCACGCCCTCGCGTTCGACGGTGACGAGCGCGGTCGCTTCGCGGAACGGCATGCGGACCTGGAAGCTCGCGGTGTCGCCCGCCTTGTAGCGCGGCTGTTCGGGAATCACGTCCATCCGGTCGCCATTATCGCCGCCGAACCACCAGTCGTTGTCGCCCGCGAGCCAGACCGAGCGCACCGCGCGCGCCTCGTTGCCGTCGGCGTCCTGCGTGGTCGCGACGACGGTCACTTCGCCCGAGACGCCGGGCGCCATCGCGCAGCTTGCGCGGCCGAGCTTGTCGGTCGTCGCGCTGCAGGTCGTCGCGAGCCGGGTCGTGCGCATCTGGTTGTCATAGGCGTAGAAGCCGCCGATCAGCCGCCGCCGCGCGGTGATGATCTCGCGGTTGTAGAGCGCGACCTGGACGCGTTGACCGCTGATCGGCTTGCCGTTCAGATCGAGCGCGACGAATTTGAGGCCCAGGTCGTTGTCGCGCATCAGCCAGCCGTCGGTCTTGAGCCCGAGGCGGACGGCGGAAGGGTAGAGGGTGATGCGGCGGCTGGAGGTCAGCGTCTCGCCGTTCGCATCCTCATAATCCATCTCGACCGCCATCTGGGTCGGCTCGACGATCGGCTGATCGACGACGATATTGGTCGTCGCGGTGCCGTCGGCGCCGAGGGTCAGCGGCACCGAGCGCGCGAGCGGCATATCAGCCTCGGGCTCCTCGCCGCTGTCGTCGAGCTGGATCACGCCTTCCTTGACCGGCTGGCCGTCGAAATCCCAGTCGCGATAATCTTCGGGCGCGGTCCATGCGGCGCGGAAGGTCGAGCGGAGTTCGACCGGCAGGTTCGGCGCCGGGCCGCCCGACAGATAGCCGACGAACAGCGACAGCGGCACCTGCGCGGGCCGCACCAGCGATTCCTTGGGACCGGTGACGGTCGCCTTCATCGTCGGCAGGCGATATTCGTCGACGCGCACCGACTGGTTCGACCAGATGCTCTTGTCCTTGCCGTCCTTGTCCTTGGTGACGAACACCAACTCATAGTCGCCCATGGGGGCCGAGGCGGGGACGTTCCACGTCGTTTCGCCGCTGCCGCCCGCGTCGATGCTGAACGGCATCTCGAACTCGGTGTCCGAGCCGCGGTGGACGAGGCGGAGCTTGCCCGCCATCGGCTGAGGCGTCGTGAAGCCGGTGCCGACGGGGCGGCGCAGGATATGCTTCATATGGACCGTCTCGCCCGCCTTGACGAGCGCGCGGTCGAACAGCGTGTGAAGGATGTCGGTGCGCTCCGACCAACCGTAAGGAAGATCGAAATCATAGGGGCGAATGCCGTCGCCCCAGTCGGTCAGCGTGAAGCTGAAATCGTCGCCCGAGCGGGCGCTGACCATCAGCGCATGGCCCTCGCTGTTCGCGGGGTCGGGGTCGTCCTCGCAGCTCGCATAGGTCTCGGGCTGCGGCAGGCCGCTGGGGAAAGCGAGGCGACCGGCCTTGTCGGCGGTGCCGCGCGCGAGCAGGCGGCCGGTGCAACTGTCGGTGACGCGGACCTCGGCGCCCGCGACGGGAAGCCCGGTGTCGAGCGACGTCACCCAGGCGAGCGAGCTCTCGCGGCCCCATTTGAAATGCACCGCCATGTTGGTGACGAGCGCGGCGGTCGCGACGTAGCGCGTCGCCTTGCGGCCGAGCAATTTGGCGCCGAGCTCGGGACTCGCGATCTCGACGACGTGGAAGCCCTTTTCAGCGAGCGGAATGCCGACGACCTCGAACTCCTTGCCGCCGGCAGGGGGCGCGAGCGTCAGATTACGGCGTTCGCCGCCCGCGGGGGCGTCCTCGAACACCGATTTCGTGCCGGTGTAGTTGACGGTGACGTCCTCGCCCTTCGCGTTCTTTTCCTCGCGATAGTCGGTGTCGTCTGCATCGGCGACACGCTTCAGCCAGCGCGCGATCGCGGCATCGTCGTCGCCGACGCGGAGCGCGGTCGCGGGCATTTTGAGGTTCGCCTGCACCAGCGACGCCTCGACCCCGCGCACGGTGACGGGCAGCACGCCGCCCTCCGACGCTTCGAGAATGCCGAATTCGGCGGCGAATTTGACGATCGGCGGGGCGCTGTCGATGTGGAATTTCAGCGGGAAGTTCGACTGGTTCTGCAATCGGCGGCCGCTCTGGTCGGCGATGTCGGCGGGAAGGACGAGCGTCGCGTCGACATTCTGCGGCAGCGGGCCGTCGAAATGGACGCGTTCGAGGAAGGCGTCGTTCTTGTCGTCGTCGTCGATCTTCGCGGCGATGGTCTTGCCGTCGGCGGTGCGCAGCGTCGCGGCGAGCGCGACGTCGCGCGCGACCGGCGCGGCGAAGCTGAGGTTGACGGGTTTCAGCGGGTTGCAGCCCGCCTGTGGATTGACGCGGCTGCACGACATCTTCGCGGTGAAGGCCGGGCGGACATCATAGTCGAAGCGCTGGTCGCGGCCCGCGGTGCGGCCGGGCACGCCCGCCTGTGAAATGCGCGCGTCCCAGACGAGCGCCATCTCGCGTCCGGGGGGCAGCGGGCGGCGGCACTTGACCGGGACCACGCGCGCCAGCGCCGCCTCGCGGTCGGCGCCCGCGGCGGGCAGGCGCAGCGGCAGGCCGGCGTCCTGGGTGAAGCTTTGCGCCGACCATTGGTCGCCGATGCCGTCGAGGATCGTCGCGGCGGTTTCGGGTTTCAGCACATCGACGGGAATCTTCTCGCCGATGCCGTCGACCGCGCAATAGGCGAAGCGGCCGACCGAGGCGCGGTCGGCGGCGACGTTGGTGGCGACGAGGAAAACCTGTTCCTCCTCGATGTCGCCATAGCCATTGCCCGCGAGCACCGCGCGCGCCGAGGGGCCGCCGGTGTCGATCTCGAACCGGCTGTTGCCGACGACGTTTACGCCGCGCGCGGTGGTGAGGCCGTCGCGCAGATCGACGTGGCAGCTCATGCCGCCGGGAAGCGATTTTTCGAATTCGAGCACCCAGGTCCGCGTGTCGACCCAGCGGCCGTCGGCGGGCACCTTGCAGTCGTGGGTCGCGGGGGCCTTGGCGCGGGGATCGCCGAGCGGCACCATGTCCTCCGAAAAGCGCAGCGTGAAGCGGCTGATCGTGCCGTCGCCGGTGCCCGCCGAGCCGGGAGTCGCGAGCGTGACTTGCGGGACGGTGTCGCCGCCGGCCGCGACGAGCGCGGCGGCGAGCGGAATCATCAGCGCGAGTCGCGCCTTGCCGGCAAAAGCCTTCGCCAGCGCCTGCCATCCCGTTGCCATTGCGTCGTCTCCCCGGTGAGCCCAGACCTATCCTGCTGGAAACAGGGGCCTCTGTCCACCCGTCGCCGCACGGTGTACACGGTTAACCGCAGCGCGCGAAAAGGCTGTGACGGGGATCATAGACAGATCGGGAATCATCTTGCGGCGCTATATCCACCTCGTCACCCCGGACTTGATCCGGGGTGACGAAAGAGGGGATGTTACCGTCAGCTTATTTGACGAGCATCGGCCCCAGCGGCTGACCCGCGAAGATATGGACGTGGAGGTGCGGGACTTCCTGGTGGCTGTCGGGACCGACGTTGGCAAGCAGGCGATAGCCGGGCGCGACGAGGCCCTGGTCGCGCGCGACCTTGCCGACCGCGCGGACGAAGCCCGCGATCTCGGCGTCGCTGCCGCGCTCCGAAAAATCGTCCCAGCTCACATAGGGGCCCTTGGGGATCACGAGGATGTGCAGCGGCGCCTGCGGATTGATGTCGTGGAAGGCGAGGGCATAGTCGTCCTCATAGACGGTCCTCGACGGCAGCTCGCCGCGCAGGATGCGCGCGAAGATGTTGCTGTCGTCATAGGGAAGCGTCGCGTCGATCGGCATGGGTGGCTCCTATTGGGTGCGGCTGGCTTTTTCGGCGTGGCCCGAGGTGCCGTGGCGGCGCGCGAGTTCGGCGGCGACAGCATCCCAGCCGAGGCCGCGCTCGGCGAGCAGCACGGTGAGGTGAAAGACGAGGTCGGCCGCCTCGCCGGTCAGCGCGGCATCGTCCTCGGTCAGCGCGGCGATGATCGTCTCGGTCGCTTCCTCGCCCAACTTCTGCGCGATCTTGCCGCGTCCTTTCGCCGCGAGGCTCGCGACATAGGAGGTCGCGCCGTCGCCTGCGGCGAGGCGGTCGTTCACCACCGCTTCGAGTGCGGTCAATGCTTCACCAATCGCCATGCAGAATCCTTTGACTGCAAAATAAGCCGTTTGCCCTGAGCTTGTCGAAGGGCCGCTCTTCCTTCTGGCAACGCAAGAAGAACGGTGCTTCGACAAGCTCAGCACGAACGGGGGTGGGGTAGCTTGCCGATAGCGGCTGGACAAGCCGCGATACCTCTGGTGAAGCAACAACCATGGCCGAGGTCAAATTGCATCCCGACTGGCTCGCGCGCATCGGCGGCGAGTTCGAGCAGCCCTATATGGCGGCGCTCAAGACCTTCCTTGCCGGCGAGCGCGCGAAAGGAAAGGCGATCTATCCGCGCCCCCGCGACTGGTTCGCGGCGCTCGACGCAACGCCGCCGCAGGACGTGCGCGTCGTCATATTGGGGCAGGATCCCTATCATGGGCCGGGGCAGGCGCACGGGCTCTGCTTCTCGGTCCAGCCGGGGGTGCGGACGCCGCCGAGCCTCGTCAACATCTACAAGGAGATGCAGAGCGACCTCGGCATCCCGCCCGCGCGGCACGGGTTTTTGAAGCATTGGGCCGAACAGGGCGTGTTGCTGCTCAACAATTGCCTGACGGTCGAGGCGGGAATGGCGGCGTCGCATCAGGGCAAGGGGTGGGAGAAATTCACCGACGCCGCGGTCGCGGCGGTCGCGGCCGATCCCGCGCCCAAGGCCTTCATCCTCTGGGGCAGCCATGCGCAGCGCAAGGCGGCGAACGTGCCGGGGCTCGGGCCGGGAAGTCCGCACCTGATCCTGCGCGCGCCGCACCCCTCGCCGCTGTCGGCGCATAACGGTTTCTTCGGATCGAAGCCGTTCAGCCAGGCGAACGCCTTTCTGGAGGCGCATGGCCGCGGGACGATCGACTGGCGGTTGCCCGAGACGCCCGACATCGCCGCAGCATGAGCCTGCTGTCCGACCCGCTGACGCTGACGGTGCTGATCGTCGCGGTGATCCTGCTCGGCATGGCGAAGGGCGGGCTCGCCGGGGTCGGTTCGCTCGCGACGCCGCTCGCCGCGCTGGTGCTGCCGCCCGCGACCGCGGCGGCGCTGCTGCTGCCGGTCCTGATCGTGCAGGACGTGATCAGCGTCTGGTCGTTCCGCCATACATGGGATGGCTGGATCATCGGCTGGATGCTCCCCGGCGCCGCGATCGGCGTCGCGGCGGGCTGGTTTTATGCCGAGCGCGTGGACGAGGCGCAGCTGATGGCGGCGCTCGGCGCGATCACGCTGGCGTTCGGCCTCTATCGCCTGTGGGTCGAGCGCGGCGGGCGCGTCGTTGCGGCCTCGACCTCGCCGGGCTGGGTGGGTACGATCTTCGGCGGCGTCATGGGCTTCACGAGCCAGATCGCGCACGCGGGCGGGCCGCCGTTCCAGATGTGGGTGACGCCGCGCAAGCTGCCGCATTTGAGCTTCATCGGGACGAGCGCGATCCTGTTCGCGATCGTCAACTGGATGAAGGTGCCCGCCTATCTGGCGCTCGGCGCCTTTCCGCACGAGGTGGTGGTCGCGGCGCTGTTGCTGATGCCGCTGGCGATCGTTTCGACCCTGGTCACGGTGCGCTGGCTGAAGCGGATGGACCCGGCACGCTTCTATGTCATCGTCTATGTCCTGATGGTGCTGCTCGGCGCCAAGCTGCTCTGGGACGGGGTGCGCGGATGACCGTCGCGATTCTGGTCGATGCCGATGCCTGCCCGGTGAAGGACGAGGTCTATCGCGTCGCGTGGCGCCATGAGGTGCCGGTGAAGATCGTCAGCAACAGCCGGCTGCGCGTTCCCGATCATCCCTTGATCGAGCGGATCGTGGTGTCGGACGGCTTCGACGCCGCCGACGACTGGATCGCCGGGGCGGCGAATGCGCACAGCGTCGTAATCACCGCCGACATATTGCTCGCCGACCGGGCGCTGAAGGCGGGCGCGACGGTGCTTGCGCCGACCGGCAAGCCCTTCACCGCGGCGTCGATCGGCCCCGCGATCGCGACGCGCGCGATCATGGCCGACCTGCGCGCCGGGATGAGCGACGGGATCGGTGGACCGCCGCCCTTTTCCAAGGCCGACCGGTCGCAATTCCTGCAGGCGCTCGATGCGGCGCTGGTGCGGCTGAAGCGCGAGGCCTGAAAATATCGCGCCAGTGACGCGGATCACGGCGTCACGGGCAGCGGCGGCTTAGGGACGGTATCGAAGACGAACCGTTCCGTGCCGGCCCACCACGCCAGTGCGGAGCCAGCCCTCCCGCCTGACGCGACCCCCGGCGGGAGGGCACTAATTGCGGGCGTTGGCGACACGTCGGTTTGGGGTGGGGAGCGGACATTCCCCACCTTCGTCATTCCCGCGAAAGCGGGAACCCAGTGTGGGGTTAGCCGACGCGCGCTCTGGGTCCCCGCTTTCGCGGGGATGACAAAGTCAGGAGAGGCCGGGCGTCCGCAATCGCCCGAAAGCCGCCACCGCCTCCCGCCAAAGAAAAAGACCCGCCCTCTTTCGGAGGGCGGGTCCTTATGTGCGTTGGACGTCGGATCAGCCCTTTTCGGGCGGCGCCACGGTGATGCGGACGCGTTCGCCCGAATTGCCGGGGAAGCCGGTGAACATCGCCTCGACGAGGTTCGGGACCAGCGCCTGCAGATTATTGTCGCGCGATTGCGCTTCGGCATGACCCTCGAACAGGCGATAGCCGTCGGAAGCGCGGCTGATCTGCAGATTGAGGCCGCTGGTATAGACGGTGTAGCTCGACACGTCGTTATAGCCCCAGCCGGGACCGAAGCCGCCCCACAGGACGGGATCGCGATACCCATAGACCTAGCGCCACCCGCGC
>Ga0182745_1003486_pt1 | contig 13538 bp, 12 predicted proteins | sample eDN3rd30CKraftBY_FD_128523 | JGI IMG/M metagenome (GOLD analysis project Ga0182745, IMG submission 128523) | Enriched backyard soil microbial communities from Emeryville, California, USA - eDNA 3rd pass 30_C Kraft BY (version 2) (version 2) | ecosystem: Environmental > Terrestrial > Soil >...
CACCAGCTTGCGATGCGTCGCCCAGCCCCGCGGCTGGTCGAGCTCGAAGCGCGCGCCGGGGAAATGCTCGGGATGATCCTTCGCCCACCCGATCGCCCAAATCGCACCGAGCGTCAGCAGCACGGCAACGGCGAACCAGATCAGATAGGGGCGCGGATTTGTCATCGCTTCCAGATGGCGTCCGGAAAGCCGCGGCGCAACACGGCACGTCGCCCCCGCGCAGGCGGGGGCCGCTCGAAGCGTAGCGCAAGGCTGCCAACGGCCCCCGCCTGCGCGGGGGCAACGATTATCAGAGCGGCTCGAACGTCACCGTCAGCCCGTCCTTCGGGCGCGGGATCGGCAGCATCTGCCATTCGGGCGCATAGCCGTCGCGCACCGTGATCCGATGCGTCGTCACGACATGATGGAAGAAGATTTTCGCCTGCATATAGGCGAAGTGCAGCCCCAGGCACATATGCGCGCCGCCACCGAAGGGAACCCAGGCATATTTATGCCGCTCGCGCGTTGGCTCTGGGGCGAAGCGCATCGGGTCGAACGTTTCGGGGTCGGGCCAATGCTCCTCCATCATGTGGGTGAAGGCGGGGCTGACCCCGACGCTGGTGCCGGCAGGGATACGGTAGCCGCCGAACTCGAAATCCTTGAGCGCGCGGCGCGGGAAGGTCGGCACCGGCGGCACGAGGCGCAGCGATTCCTTGAACGCCCATTCGGTCATTTCGAGCTCGCCAAGGCCGTTGTGCCCGACCCCCTCGCCCGCGGGCGCGACGCTCAGCATTTCCTCACGCAGCCGGTCCTGCCATTCGGGGTGCCTGGCGAGCTGCCAGACCATCGTCGTGACCGAGCTGGTGATCGTATCGTGCGCCGCCATCATCAGGAAATTCATATGATCGACGATCGCGTCGACCGGCAGATATTCGCCGTCGTCGTCCTTGGCGCGGCAGATCTGGCTGAAGATGTCCTCACCCACGCCTTCACGCCGCTCGGGCACCATCTTGCCGAAATAATCGACCAGAAAGGCGCGTCCCTTCGCCCCGCGGCCCATCGCGGTGAAAGGCAGCGGGCGGCGTACGACGCCGATCGACGCCTGCACCATGTCGACGAACGCCTTGTTGACCTTGTCGGCTTCCGGCCCCCACGGAATGCCGAGGAAGCTGGTCGCGGCAAGATCGAGCGTCAATTCCTTGATCGCCGGATAGAATTGGAACGACTTGCCGCTCCACGCGGCGACGCGGTCGCGAATCCCCTCGTTCAGCGAATCGGCATAATGGCGCATCGGTTCGGGCTTGAAGGCGACCGACAGCACCTTGCGGTCGGCGCGATGCTTCTCGAAATCCATCAACATCAGCCCGCGCGGAAAGAGCAGGTTGAGCACCGGCCCCCAGCCCTGTTCGGACGAGAATATCTTGTCGCGGTCGAACATGATGAGTTCGTTCGCTTCGGGCCCATGCAGCGCGACGCTGCGCCCGCCGAAGCTGTTGTTGCGATAGACGCGGCCGTATTGGGCGACCATCCGCCGCGCGAAGCCCGGATAGTCGCGCAATTGTTCGAGCGTGTTGCCGATCACCGGCAGGCCGTCCTCGCCCGGAATATGATCGAGCACACTCTCGGGGCCGCGCGGCAACCAATGCGCCGTGTCGGGCCCGAACCGGCTTTCCGACCATGTCAATTTCGCGGGGGCATTCATGCGCAAGACCTCGTCCATCGTTGCAATGGGCCGGAGGCTATCGAACTACTGACATCAATGCAAGTAACGCCGTGTCGGCCCACGCGCTCCATTCACCGCAAATTCAACTCGACTCGCGCAATCTGGCACTCAAGATGACGGGTCGCATCCGTTGACCCTCCAAAGGACAAGACCATGCCTCAGAATTTCAGGCGCTCTCTCTCCATCGCGCTCGGCGCGCTCGCAACGACGACGCTCGGCGGCTGCTATTATGGCGACGTCTACGGCAGCAGCTATGCTTCGGGCGGCGATTGCGCGTCACGCTATGGCGCCGATTATTACGACAGCGACGGCTATGCCTATGACGACGGCTATGGCTATGACTGCTACGACGCCGCCGATTACAGCGGCGGTTTCGCGCAGATCGGCTTCGGCGGCGGCTGGTACGACGATTATTATTATCCGGGCTACGGCATGTGGCTCTTCGACAGCTATCGCAACCGCTATCCGCTGCGCGGCCAGTATCTGAACTATTGGGGCGGCCGCCGCGCCTGGTGGAAGCATCACAAGGATCGCCCGAACGGCGGCAACTGGACGCCGAGGCCCGGTCAGGGAGGCCATGACGGCAAGCCCGGCCGCCCCGGCGGCTGGAATCACGGCGATCGCGACGGCTCGCACGGCAAGCCTCCGACCGGGACGAAGCCCGGCGCGCCGCCGCCGACCGCGGTCAATCCGAACCGCCCCGATCGCGGCCCCGGTGCCGCGCGTCCTTACCAGCCGCGACCGGGCGGCCCTGGCGACGCGCGCCCGCCGCGCAACTGGTCGCCGGGTGCGAACGGCCCGCGCCGCCCGCAGGCTACGGCCCCCGCACCGGCGACGCCGCCCGCAGCACGGCCCTCCACGGCAAGGCCGGCCGCGCCCGTCGCACGCCCGGCCGCGCCGGCGACACCGCGACGGGCAACGCCCCCCAGGCGGCCGGACAGCCGCCACGAACGGCCGCAATAACCGCCGGCACAATCAACGATCGGCGGGCGGCTGCTTGCGCTCGTCGGTCACCATATCCTCGGCCAGATCGAGCCCGCGCGCGCCGCGATGCGCGGTATGCGCGGGCGCGTGCGGGCGCTCGGCATCGACCGGCTCCTCGACCTCCAGCATCCCTTCCCATTTGGTGATGACGCTGGTCGCGACCGCATTGCCGACGACGTTGGTCGCGGTCCGGCCCATGTCGAGGAAATGATCGATTGCAAAGACGAGCGCGACCCCCTCGACCGGCAGGTCGAACATCGCCAGCGTCGCGGTGATGACGACCAGGCTGGCGCGCGGCACCGCCGCAATCCCCTTCGACGACACCATCAGCGTCAGCAGGATCAGGATCTGCGTCGTGATCGACAGTTCGATGTCATAGGCCTGCGCGATGAAGATCGTCGCGAAGCTGGCATACATCATCGATCCGTCGAGATTGAAGCTGTAGCCCAAGGGTAGCACGAAGCCCGAAATGCGGCGCGGCACACCGAAGCGGTCGAGCTGCTCGAACAGCTTGGGCATCGCCGCCTCCGACGAGGCGGTCGAGAAAGCGATCAGCAGCGGCTCGCGGACATAGCGGATGAGCGAGAAAATACGTCCGCGCAGAAAGATGGCCCCGGCGCCAAGGAGCAGCGTCCAGAGCAGCACCAGCGCGATGTAGAATTCGGTCAGCAGTTCCGCATAGGTGCCGAGGATGGCGAGCCCATATTGCGCGACGACCTTTGCCAGCGCCCCGAACACCGCGAGCGGCGCGAGGAGCATGACATAGCCGGTGATCTGGAGCATCAGCTCGGCCAGCGCCTCGGCGCCGCGCACCAGCGGCTTGCCCTTTTCCCCGATCGCGGTCAGCCCGATTCCCGCGAACAGCGCGAAGACGAGGATCTGGAGGACATTATTCTCCGCCATCGCCTGCACGACGTTCTTGGGAAAGATGTGCTCGATGAACTCGAACAGGTCGAGCTTCTTGACCTCACCGACCTCGGCGGTCGAATGCGCCCCGACCGCCAGATGGAGCCCCGCGCCGGGTTCGAGCAGATTGACCATGACGAGGCCGAGGCTGATCGAGACCAGGCTGGCGAGGATGAACCAGGCGAGCGCGCGGGTGCCGATGCGGCCCAGCGCCGAACTGTCGCCCATATGTGCGATACCCGCGATCAGCGTGCCGAGAATCAGCGGCGCGACGAGCATCTTGATCAGGTTGAGGAAGATGGTGGCGAGCGTGCCGAAACCGCGCAGCCAATATTCATAAGCCTGGCTGTCGGCGGGCACCAAGCTTCGCACCGCGAATCCGACGACGATGCCCAAAACCATGCCGATCAAGATGAAAACCGTAAGGCGACGCGCCATCCAATACTCCCCTGTCCCGCCGATGCGGTTGCTATCGGGCGGGGGTAACAGGCTGACTGGCCGCGGGCAATCTCAGGTCAGGAAAAACACGATCGCGAGGCAGGTCGATACGCCGGTGATGATGTTCAGCGGCACGCCGATCCGGACGAAATCGACGAAGCGATAATCGCCGGCGGCATAGACGATCGTGTTGGTCTGATAGCCGATCGGCGTCGCGAAACAGGCCGACGCACCGATCATCAGCGCGATCACCAGCGGCCGCGGATCTACGCCGAGTTCGGCCGCGATCGCGAGCGTCACCGGGGTCATCAGCGCCGCGACCGCATTGTTGCTGAGCAGTTCGGAGAGGATCAGCGCAAAGAAATAGATGCCGAAGACGAGTACCCAGGGGGGCGCACTGGCGAGCGACGGCTCGACCCAGCCGACCATCATCGCGACCGCGCCGCTGTTTTCGAGCGCGACGCCGACCGCGAGCATCGCGAAGATCAGGATCAGCACGTCGCCGTCGATCGTTCCCCACGCCTCGTCGCTGTCGATGCAGCGGGTGACGAGAATGACGCCGATGGCGATGATCGCGGCGACGCCGATCGGCATCACGTCGAGCGCCGCGAGGCTGACGACCCCCGCCATGCACAGGATCGCGATCCACGCCTTGCCGCGCCGGAAGGCCCGCGTCTTGGCGAGGTCGGCGCCGATCAGGCCGGGATTGTCGCGCAGCGCCTCGACCTCGCGCGGGCCGCCGGTGACCAGCAGCCGGTCGGCGGGACGGATGCGGACGCTCGCAAGGTCGGGACCGGCTTCGTGCAGCGGCCGGTCGAGGCCGATGATGCGCGCGCGAATCTTTTGCAGGAAGGGAATGTCGGCGAGCCGCTGCCCGATCGACGGATGGGTGGGGGCAATCATCGTTTCGACGACCATGTCGCTCGCGGATGGCTCGCCGTTGCCAATCCCGAGCAGGAAGCGCCCCTGTTCGCGCCAGGTCACCAGCGTCGCGCCATCGACCCGGACGATCAGGCGGTCGCCGGCGGCAAGCGTCCAATGATCGAGTTCGGCGCCGTGGACGACGGCCGAAGCGCGGCGCACGCCAACGACGCGGCCCGACCGCGGCAGATCGCGAAACGCCTCGACCGTCATGCCGACCAGATCATCGTCGTCCCCGAGCACCAGTTCGGTCAGATATTGATGCGCATCGTGCGCCCCGGCGGCGCCCGCGATCGGCTTGTCCGAGGGCAGCAGCCACCACATCAGCCCGAGCGTGATCATCCCCGACGCGGCGGTGACGAGGCCGATCGGGGTGATCTCGAAAATGCCGAAGCGCGGCATACCGGCCTGCCGGACGATGCCGTCGACGACGAGGTTGGTCGAGGTGCCGATGAGCGTCAGCGTGCCGCCGAGCACCGCCGCGATCGACAGCGGCATCAGCAGCTTCTTCGCGCTGACCCCCGTGACTTCGGCCAGTTTCATCATGATCGGCAGCAGCACGACGACGACCGGCGTGTTGTTGAGGAATGCCGAGGCGGCGAGCGCGCCGAGCAGCACCTCGACGATGGCGAGGCGCGGATGTTTCTCGGCGCGCGCCATGATCGCGTCGGCAACGCGCTGGATCACCCCGGTGCGGATCAGCGCGCCCGACAGCACGAACATCGCGCCGATGACGATCGGCGCCGAGTTGGAAAACACCGAATAGGCCGCCTGGGCATCGAGAATGCCGAGCGCGAGATAGGTGCAGGCGCCGAGGATCGCGATCACCGTCGCGGGGAGCCGTTCCATCAGAAAGCCGACGAACATCGCCGCCAGGATCACCAACGAAAGGACCGCTTGATGCGCTTCGATGAAGGATCGCAGCGCCTCGATCATGTCAGCCGCACTGCGCGCGGTGGAGCAGCTTGTGGTCGGCGAGGACGAGCGCCATCATCGCTTCGACCACCGGCGCGCCGCGGATGCCGACGCAGGGGTCGTGGCGCCCCTTGGTGACGATGTCGGCCGCTTCGCCCGCCCGGTTGATCGTCGGCACCGGGGTGAGGATCGAGCTCGTCGGCTTGAAGGCGACGCGAACGACGACCGGCTGCCCGGTCGAGATGCCGCCCGCGATGCCGCCGGCATTGTTCGACAGGAAATCGGGGTGGTTGCTGCCGTCGCTCGCGGGGCGCATCGCGTCGGCATTCTCCTCGCCGCGCAGCCGCGCGGCCTCAAAACCGGCGCCGATCTCGACTCCCTTGACGGCATTGATCCCCATCATCGCGGCGGCAAGGTCGCTGTCGAGCTTCGCATAGACCGGCGCGCCCCAGCCCGCCGGAACGCCGCTTGCCGCGCATTCGATGACGGCGCCCAGCGAACTGCCCGCCTTGCGCGCGGCATCCATCATCCCCTCCCAGCGCTGCGCGGCGGCGGGATCGGGGCAGAAAAAGGGATTGCGGTCGATTTCCTCAAGATCGAAATTTTCGGGATCGATCGCATCGCCGCCGATCTCCGCCACCCAGGCGTGGATCTGGACCTCGGGGATCACCAGCCGCGCGACGCCGCCCGCGGCGACGCGCGCCGCCGTCTCGCGCGCGCTCGACCGGCCGCCGCCGCGATAGTCGCGGATGCCATATTTGGCGTCATAGGCATAATCGGCGTGGCCGGGGCGATAGGCCTGCGCGATTTCGCCATAATCCTTCGATCTTTGGTCGACATTCTCGATCATCAGGCTGATCGGGGTGCCCGTCGTCTTACCCTCGAACACGCCCGACAGGATGCGTACCTGGTCGGGTTCCTGCCGCTGCGTCGTGTGGCGCGACTGGCCGGGGCGGCGCTTGTCGAGATAGGGCTGGATGTCGCCCTCCGACAGCGACAGCCGCGGCGGACAGCCGTCGACCACCGCGCCGAGCGCGGGCCCGTGGCTCTCACCCCAGGTCGTGAACCGAAACACGCGTCCGAAGCTGTTGAAACTCATGCGCGCGGCGTCCTGTCCATGAACTCGATCCGGTTGCCGAAGGGGTCTTCGGTGAAAAAGCGGTAACGCCCATCGACCGGGCTGTCATCCTTCGCCTTGTGGCCGCCCGCCTCGACCCGCGCGCGCAGCGCGTCGAGCGCGTCGGTCGACAGCGCGACATGCGCCTTTTTGGCGGGGCGGAAATCGGCCTCGACGCCCAGATGCAACTGACGCGCGCCGACCGCGAACCAGCAGCCCCCACGCGCCGCCATGTCGGTGGGCTTGGGCAGTTCGGTCAGGCCGAGCAAGTCGCCATAAAAACCGCGCGCCGCCGCTTCGCCCCCCACCGGGATGGCGATCTGCACATGATCGATGGCGAGCGCAGGGTCCATGCCCGCGCGATGGCGGGAAATGCGCCGAAATTCAACCCTTGTCAGCCGAGCCGGCCAAAGGCAGGCGCATAGTCCGCGCGACCGCCGCGGGGCCAGTCCGCTTCGGGATCGAGCATCTGCGCCATCAGATGCGGCCCGGCGAACGGCGACGCGAATCGCGCCGCAAGCTCGGGCGAATAGCCGAAGCGCGGATAATAAGCGGCATCGCCGAGAACGAAACTCATCGCGATGCCACGCACGCGCAACGCATCGAGCCCGGCGCGGATCAGCGCCCCGCCGATTCCCTGCCCCTGCCGGTTTGGCAAGACCGCGACCGGCGCGAGGCCTGCCGCCGGCAGCGCCGCGCCATCGGCTTCGACGCCCATCCGGCTGAACAGGACATGCCCGGCGACAACACCCGCAATCTCGGCGACGAGCGAGACGAGCATGTCGCCATCCGCCTCCAGCATCCGCACCAGATCGGCCTCGCCCTGATGGCCGAACTCCGTCCCGGCGAAGGCGGCGCGGACGACCTCGTCGATGGCGTCAGTATCCGCCGCCGTCGCGGCGCGGATGACGAAGCCCTCAGGCAAGCGCGATGTCCGGCGCGTCTTCCTGCTTCATGCCGACGGTGTGATAACCGGCGTCGACATGATGCGTTTCGCCGGTGACGCCCGACGCAAGATCGCTGAGCAGATAAAGCGCCGAGCCGCCGACATCGTCGATCGTGACGTTGCGGCGCAGCGGGGCATTATGCTCGTTCCACTTGAGGATCAGGCGGAAATCGCCGATGCCGCTTGCGGCCAGCGTCTTGATCGGACCGGCCGAGATCGCGTTCACGCGCACCCCCTGCGGCCCATAGTCGTTGGCGAGATATTTGACGCTGGTTTCCAGCGCCGACTTGGCGACACCCATGACGTTGTAGTGCGGGATCACCTTCTCGGCGCCGTAATAACTCAGCGTCAGCAGCGATCCGCCGCCCGCGCCGGTTTCGGGGTCGACGGGCGTCATCATCGCAGCGGCGCGCTTGGCGACCGCGGTGAAGCTGTAGACGCTGATGTTCATCGTCATCAGGAAATCGTCGAGCGTCACGTCGGCATAGTGGCCGCGCAGCGCCTCCTTGTTGGTATAACCGATCGCGTGGACGACGAAATCGATCGTCGGCCAGCGCGCGCCGAGCGTCGCGAAGGCCGCATCGAGATTGTCCATGTCGGCAACGTCGCAATCGATCAGGAAATCGCAACCGAGTTGGTCCGCGAGCGGCTTCACCCGCTTTTCCATCACCTCGCCCTGATAGCTGATCGCGAGTTCGGCGCCGTGCGCGTGGAGCGCCTTCGCGATTCCCCAGGCGAGCGACTTGTCGTTCGCAAGGCCCATGATCAGCCCGCGCTTGCCCTTCATCAGACCCGTCATTCCGTTTCTCCGGCCTTTTTCTCTTCGACAATGATGTCGTCCACGCGCCCAATAGCGTCGTGTCCCAAATCCTCAACCTCGACGAGTGCGGCGTTGAGTTCGGCACCGATCACCATACCCAATCCGACGAGATAGAAAAAGAACAGCGCGACCATCACCCCGGCCAGGCTGCCATAGGTCGCGTCATAGCTCATCAGGCTGGCGAGCAGCGGCGGCAGCGCCAGCGTGACCGCGACCCACCAGAGCGTGGTGAACAGCGCCCCCGGCCATTTGGGGCATTTGAGGCGGCGGTATTTCGACGGGGTGAGCGAATAGAAGAGCATATAGATGGCGAGAAACAGCCCCGCCGCCGACACGATGCGCGACAGCGCGACCGTTCCCGCCGCCTGATAAGCGGAGGGCAGCACGCGCGTCACGAATTGCTCGATGCCGACGATCAGCACCTGCATACTGAACGACAGGATCATCAGCACCACCGCGCCGGTGATGATGCCGATCGACAGCAGGCGATAGTGGAAGAATCCGCGCGAGAAATGGGTGCCATAGGCGCGGCGCAATATGTCGCGCATCGTCTCGATGAAGCTGCCGACGGTCCACAGCGCGACGATCGCGCCGAGCCACAGGAAGATGCCGGTGCGCGCGCCCATCACCTCGCGAATCGGCCCCGCCAGCGCCTTGGCGACGGTCGGCGGCATGACCGAGAACACCGCCTCGATCGCCGCCTCGCCCCCCGCGCTGCCACCGAGCAGACTGACGACGGCGGCAACGAGGATGAAGAAGGGAAACAGCGCGATCAGCGCGAGATAGGCAAGGTTGCCCGCATGGATGAAGCCATCGGTATAGGTGCCGACGAGCACCCGGCGAATCACGCTGAAGACACGCGTTCCAGGCCCCAGCGTCTCGCGCCCGCGTTCGAGGACGCCTTGCGCCCGCGCGCGCAATTTGACGCGCTTGGCGCGTTCGGCACGCGCTTCGGGCGAATGCGGCGAATGGCCTTCGGCCAGGAAGAGCTGATCGACCTCGGCGGCGACTTCGCGTTCGAGCGCGGCCGCCGCCTTTTTCTCGCCCGGCTCAGCCACGCATCACACGCCGAGGTCCGCCCGCACGGCGCGGCCGTCGGTCCAGCCCTCGACCAGTCTGGCAAGCTCGGCATCTTCCTTGGGGATATCGACCATCAGCCGCACGAGTTGATCGCCGCGACTGCCGCCCTTGCGGCTGAACCCCTTGCCCTTGAGCCGCATCACCTTGCCCGAGGTCGAGCCGGCAGGGATCGACAGCATCACCGGGCCGTCGACCGTGGGCACCTTGATCTTCGCCCCCTTGACCGCCTCGTTCAGCGTGATCGGCAGGTCGAGCCGGATATTGTCGCCGTCGCGCTCGTAGAAAGGATGGTCGCCGACGCTGATCGTGACGATGCCGTCGCCCGGCCCCGCGGCGCCGGGATGCCCCTTGCCCGCGAGGCGCATCTGGGTGCCGGTCTCGACCCCGGCGGGGAGTTTGAGGTCGATCGTCTTGCCGTCGGCGAGCGTGATCCGCTGCATTGCCTGCGTCGCCGCGTCGACGAACGACACCGACAGGCGATAGGCGACATTTGCACCTTTTGAAGGCGGCGGCGCATGGCGACCGCCGCCGCGTCCGCCGAACAGCCCCTCGAAAATATCGCCGAAATCGGCGCCGTCGCCGCCAAAGCCGCCCTGCGGATGCCCGCGCGGGTCGCCGCGAAAGCCGCCGCCTCCGCCGCCGAACCCGAAGGGCATCGCGGGATTGCCGTCGGCGTCGATCTCGCCGCGGTCGAACTGCGCGCGCTTCGTCTTGTCGGACAGCAGATCATAAGCCTTGGTGACGTCGGAGAATTTCTCCGCCGCGTTCGGCTTGTCCTTGTTGCGGTCGGGATGCAGTTCCTTGGCGAGCTTGCGGTAAGCGGACTTGATCTCCGCTTCGCTCGCGCTTTTCGCGACGCCGAGGGTGGAATAGGGATCTGCCATCTGTCTTCTGTAGCCCGATAAGTGTCTGGCCGTGAAGGCCTGATGAGCGCGCGATGTGGTGTGGGTATTCGAGACGGTCAAGTCTACTTCCCTCGTCACCCCGGACTTGATTCGGGGTGACGAAGAAGGAAAGCATGTCTTTCACTCGACCATCCGCATGTCACATATTATGACCGCGCGCATGACGACCGATCCCTTTCCCCTGTTCGACGCCTGGCTCGCCGAAGCACGCGCGAGCGAACCCAATGACGGCAATGCGATGGCGCTCGCGACCGCGACCCCCGACGGCCGCCCCTCGGTGCGCATGGTGCTGCTCAAGGGGCATGGGCCGGACGGCTTCGTCTTCTATACCAATCTCGACAGCCGCAAGGGCGGCGAACTCGCCGCGAACCCGCAGGTCGCATTGCTCTTTCACTGGAAATCGCTGCGCCGTCAGGTCCGCATCGAGGGGCCGGTCGCGCCGGTCGAGGACAGCGTCGCCGACGCCTATTTCGCGACACGCAGCCGCGACAGCCAACTCGGCGCCTGGGCGAGCGACCAGTCGCGCCCGCTGGACGATCGCGCGACCTTCGAGGCGCGCTTCGCCGAGATGCAGGCGCGCTTCGCGGGGCAGGACGTCCCGCGCCCGCCGCGCTGGTCGGGCTGGCGCGTCACGCCCGAGCGGATCGAATATTGGCAGGACCGCGAACATCGCCTGCACGAGCGCAATCTCTATACGCGCGACGGCGACGGCTGGACGAAAGGGCTTCTCTATCCATGACCGCGCTCCGCTCCTTTCCGGTCACCCGGGTCGACGCCTTCGCCGACCGGCCGTTCACCGGCAATCCGGCGGCGGTAATGCCGCTCGAGGAATGGCTGAGCGACGAGGTGCTGCAGGCGATGGCGGCGGAGAATAATCTCGCCGAAACCGCCTTCCTCGTCCCCGACGAGAGCGGCGAGGCCGATTATGAGCTGCGCTGGTTCACCCCGGCGATCGAGGTCGCGCTCTGCGGCCATGCGACGCTGGCGAGCGGGCATGTGCTCCTGTCGGCCGCCCAATGGCGGAACGAGATGCGCTTCCGCACCCGCAAGGCCGGCATATTGCAGGTCGCTCGGAACGGCGACGACGAAGGCTATCGCATGGAACTGCCCGCCTATCGCGCCAGCGCCAAGCCGCTGCCCGACATTGCGCGCGCGATGGGCGGCGACGTCGTCGAGACGCTGTGGCACGACGGCGGCTATGCGCTGATCGTCTATCACAGCGCCGAGGAGATACGCGCGCTGACCCCCGACCTTGTGGCACTGTCCGAAGGCGACATCCTCTATATCGCGACCGCGCCCGGTGGGGGAGATCCGTCGGGCGCCGACGTCGTCAGCCGCGCCTTCGCTCCCGGCGCCGGCATCCCCGAAGACCCGGTGACCGGATCGGCGCACAGCGTGCTGACGCCCTATTGGACCACCCGCCTCGGCCGCGACGCTTTCGCCGCTTATCAAGCGAGCGCGCGCGGCGGGCATGTGGGGTGTCGGCTGATCGGCGACAGGGTCGAACTGACGGGGCGCTGCGTGACGACGCTGGTGGGGGAATTTCTGCTATAGGATTCCAAAGGATCGTCGCCCCCGCGAAGGCGGGGGCCGCCGTCGCTTTACGCAGCGCCGAAGGATCAGGCCGACAGCGGCCCCCGCCTGCGCGGGGGCGACGGCGGATATCGGCCGCAACTTCGTTCGTGCTCAAAGCGCCGCCGTCAAATCCGCCAGATGCCGCCTGAGCGCCGGAAACTGATCGTCCCTCGTGATCCCCAGCCGCACGATCGTCACCCGCTGCGACGGCGAGACGATGATATATTGCCCCTGATGCCCGATGCAGGCGAACAGGTCGTTCGGACCGCGATCGGGCCACAAAGCGGGATCCACCCCCGATGGCCGCTGGCGGTTGAGCCAGATATGGCCGCCATAGCCCGGATCATCCTCCGACGGGGTGAGCATGAAGCGCATCCACGTCTCGGGCAGCAGGCGCTGACCGCCCGCAACGCCATGGTTGCGGAGGAACTCGCCGAACTTCGCATAGTCGCGCGCGGTCGCGTGCATGATCGAGCCGCCGATCATCGTGCCCTTGGCATCGAACTCGGGGGTCAGGCTGGTCATGCCAAGCGGTTCGACCAGCCGCCCCTGGATGAAGTCGCGCACGGCGTCGCGCCGCGCTTCGGGATTTTGCGAGGGCGTCAGCGTGTCCGCCAATATGTCGGCAAGAATGACGCTGGTCGCCGAGCTGTAGTTGAATATCTCGCCGGGCTTGGCGGCCGCAGGCTTGGCTTCGGCAAAGGCCGCCATGTCGCCCGCGCCGCCGCCGAACAGCATCTCGACCGTATCGCCCTCCCACACCGGGTCGCCCGTCTCGACATGCTCGAGCCCCGAGGCCATGTGCAGCAGGTGGCGCAGCGTGATCGCACCGCGCGGATCGCCGGTCCGCTGCCACGCCGCGACCGGTGCCGGGGCATCGAGCGACAATTGCCCGTCGGCGACGAGGAAGCCGACGAGCACCGCGGTGATGCTTTTCGCCATCGACCAGCTTATCAGCTTCGAGTTGCGGTCGAAGCCCTGTCCATAGCGTTCGTAGACCGGATCACCGTCGCGCAGCACAAGCAGCGCGCGCGTTTCGCCGACATCGGCAGCATCGGCGAACAGCGCGTCGGCCTTGGCCCGGATCGTCGGATCGAGCGCGGGACGCGCGGGCGAGGCGTCGACCGGCCGGGCCTCGCCGATCGGGATACCGGACTGCCCCGCCGCCCCGGCAAGCGACCAGCCGCCGAGCAGCAACAGCGCGGCACTTGCCAGCATGGCTTTTTTCG
>Ga0182745_1003488_pt1 | contig 13533 bp, 10 predicted proteins | sample eDN3rd30CKraftBY_FD_128523 | JGI IMG/M metagenome (GOLD analysis project Ga0182745, IMG submission 128523) | Enriched backyard soil microbial communities from Emeryville, California, USA - eDNA 3rd pass 30_C Kraft BY (version 2) (version 2) | ecosystem: Environmental > Terrestrial > Soil >...
CGACCATCTCGCCGGCCTTGACGCTGTCGAGACCGTAGACGCGGGCGATACCGTCACCGACGGAAAGGACCTGGCCGACCTCGGCGACTTCGGCTTCGTTGCCGAAGTTGGCGATCTGCTGCTTCAGAATGGCCGAGATTTCGGCGGCGCGGATATCCATTAGGCAACTCCCTTCATGGCAAGCTGCAAGCGCTGCAGCTTGCTGCGGATGGACGAATCGAACAGGCGCGAGCCGACCTTCACGACGAGACCGCCGAGAATGTCCGGCTCGACGTGCGCGTCGACGGAAACCTTTGCGCCGCCGAGGATGGAACGCAGCGTGTCGGTGAGCTGCCTGAGCTGGGCAGGCGTCAGCGGAACGGCCGAGGTGACTGTGACCGTGGTCTCGCCGCGGCGGCGCGCCAGCTCCGCGAGGAAGCCGGCTGCCATGGCCGGCAGCTCGCGCGCGCGGCCGTTGGCGGCAACCGTGCCGACGAAGCTGCGGGTCAGGCCCTTGATGCCGGCGGCATCGAGCACGGCCAGGAGCCCCTTGCCCTGCAGATCGCGGCCGATCACCGGGCTTCCGATCAGGCGGCGAAGATCGGCGCTCTCGGCGAGCAATTTGCGAAAAATATCGAGGTCCTGCGCCACGGAATCGAGCGCTTTGGCATTGTCGGCCAGCTCGAAAAGAGCGCTGGCATAGCGGCCGGCAACGCCGGTCGTGGCGGTTGTTGACACGATAACAGCCTCTCCCTGCCCGTGGTGCGGGCCGGCAAGTCCTTGAATCCCCGTCACTTTTTCCGGGAGAACGACAAAGCCCCACCCCGGAAAAGCGCGCGTTGCTACCATGCGCCCTTTCCCGGCGCAAGGTAGCCAAAACCCGCGTATTACCTGCCTTTTCCGCGCGTTCTGTCACAGGAATGAATAGGGATCGACGTCGATTTGCAAGCGGACTGAAGCAGGCAGGCCAATTTCCCCGAGCCAGGCATGCAACAGAGGTTGCACTGCGATATCCCGGCCAGTCTTGAGAAGAAACCGGCGACGGTGCCGTCCCCGGAGCAGGGCCATGGGGGCCACCGAAGGGCCGAGCACGGTAACTCCCTCCTTTTGCGGCGCCCGCCGGGCGATGGCGGCGCAGACATTGTCGACGGCCGCGGGGTCGGGGCCGGAGACGATGAGCGAGGCCAGCCGGCCATACGGCGGCATGCCCGCCCCTGACCGGCCCGCCAGCTCGGCGGACACGAAACGGTCGCGATCGTTTGCGACCAGCGCCTGCATCACCGGATGCTCGGGCGCGTGGGTCTGGATGAGGGCGCGGCCGGTCCGCTCGTGCCGGCCGGCACGGCCCGCGACCTGATAGAGCAGCTGAAAGGTGCGTTCGGCGGCACGCAAGTCCCCGCCGTTGAGGCCGAGATCGGCATCGACGACGGCCACCAGGGTGAGATTCGGGAAGTGATGGCCTTTCGCCGCCATCTGCGTGCCGATCAGGATGTCGATCTCGCCGGCGATCATGCGGTCGATGGCAGCGGAGGCTTCCTCGCGGTTCATCAGCGAGTCGGACGTGAAGAGCTCGATGCGCGCCTCGGGAAACGCGGCACACGCCTCCTCGGCCAGCCGCTCGACGCCCGGACCGCAAGCGACGAAGTGATCGACGGCGCCGCACGATTTGCAGGTGGCGGCCGGCGGCTCGCTGTAGCCGCAATGGTGACAGACCAGCAGGCGGCGAAAGCGATGCTCCACCAGCCACGCGGAACACTGGGGACATTCTATGCCCTTGCCGCACGAGCGGCACAGCGTGATCGGCGCGTAACCGCGGCGGTTGAGGAACAGCAGCGTCTGCTCGCCCGCGGCCAGCGTCTTCTTCATCGCGTCGAGGACCGGCGGCGACAGCCAGCGGCCGCGTTCGGGCGGGTGTCGCTTGAGGTCGATGGCGGCAATCGCCGCGAGCTGGTTGCCGCCGTGCCGTGCCGGCAGATGCAGCGCGCCATAGCGACCCGAGGCGACGTTCGTGACGCTTTCGAGCGACGGCGTCGCCGAGGCTAACACGACCGGCGCGGCCACCAGCCGCGCGCGCACCACCGCCATGTCGCGCGCGTTGTAGCAAACGCCCTCTTCCTGCTTGAACGACGTGTCGTGCTCCTCGTCGACCACGATCAGGCCGAGATCGGCGAACGGCAGGAACAGCGCCGAGCGCGCGCCGACCACGACGCCGATGCGGCCCTCGGCGATCGCCCGCCAGGTCTCGCGCCGCTCGAGGCTGGTCAGGCCGGAATGCCACGCCGCCGGCGTGCAGCCGAAGCGGTCCTCGAAGCGCTTCAGCCACTGCGCGGTCAGCGCGATCTCGGGCAGCAGCACCAGCACCTGCCGGTCGATCTCCAGCGCGGCGGCGATGGCCTCGAAATAGACTTCGGTCTTGCCCGCACCCGGCACGCCGTCGAGCAGGGTCGCCGAGAACGCCAGTGCCTTCACCCTGTCGATCAGCGCGTCGGCCGCCGCCTTCTGCGCGGGCGACAGCGCCGGCCCGCCGCGCCCGCCGTCGGGGCGCGGAAAGGAGCGGCGAACGACGCGTTCCATCGAATCGAGCAGGCCGGCGGCAGCCATCGCCCTGACCACCGAGGTGCCGACGCCGGCGAGATGCGCCAGCTCCGCCGCCGCCATCGCCGGCCCGTCCTTCAGCGTCTCGAGCACGCGGCGGCGCGCGGCGGTCAGTTTCAGCGTGTCGCCTGCATCGACCGGCGGCCGATAGACCAGCTCCGTCCTGGGAGCTTCCAGCGCCGAGGGCGAGCTCATCGCCATGCGCAGAACGGCACCCGGCGGAGCGAGCGTGTAGGCCGCGACCCAGTCGATGAACCGGCGCAGCGGAGCGGCCATCGGCAGGGCCGGCAGCACCTCGATCACGTCGCGCAGCCTTGCGGCCGCCACGTCGCCCCTGCCCTCGCCCCAGACCACCCCGAGGACCTCGCGCTTGCCCAACGGCACGATCACGAACCGACCGACGGCAACGTCCAGGCCTTCCGGAACGCTGTAGTCATAAGCGTCCGCCAGCGGCAGAGGCAGCAGCACGCGAACCGTCCGAACGGTGTTTTCGGGTGCGGCCCCATCTGCTACAAATTGTACTGCGTGCGCGTCCGAACCACTCGCCATTGGGGTAGTTTATATGAAGTTCTTCGTCGATACCGCGGATGTCGCCGAGATCAAGGACCTCGCCGCTTCGGGCCTGCTCGACGGCGTGACCACCAATCCCTCGCTGATCATGAAGGCCGGCCGGCCCATGCTCGAGGTGATCAGGGAAATCTGCGCCATCGTGCCCGGTCCGGTCAGCGCCGAAACGGTCGCCACCGACCACAAGACGATGCTGGAAGAAGGCAGGAAGCTCGCAAAGATCGCCAAGAATGTGGCGGTGAAGGTGCCGCTGACGCCGGACGGCCTCAAGACCTGCAAGGCGCTGCGCTCCGAAGGCATCATGGTGAACGTCACGCTGTGCTTCTCGGCGGGACAGGCGCTGCTCGCCGCCAAGGCCGACGCCAGCTTCATCTCGCCCTTCATCGGCCGCATCGACGACAACGGCCATGACGGCATGGCCCTGATCGCGGAGATCATGCAGATCTATCGCCAGTATCCGTACTTCAGGACCGAGGTGCTGGCGGCTTCGATTCGTCACACCCAGCACATCATCCAGGCGGCGAAGCTCGGCGCCCATGTCGTGACCGCGCCGCCCAGCGCCTTGCGCGGCCTCTTCAAGCACGTGCTGACCGACATCGGCCTGAAGGCCTTCCTCGACGACTGGGCCAAGACCGGGCAGTCGATCCTGTGAGCGGCCCAGTGAGCGGGGAGGGCACCGTGACGGCTCCCGACGGTTCGGGCCGGCAGGTCAAGCTGATCACCGCCGACGACGTGGTGGCGTACCTCAAGGCTCATCCCGACTTCTTCGAGAAGCACGCCGAGCTCGCGGCGGAGGTCGCCCCGCGCGCGCAGGGCCCCGGCGTCATCGACATGCAGCAGGCGATCCTGAAGCGCCTGCGCGGCGAAATCGACAAGCTCAAGACCGAGCGCACGGAGATCATCGCCAACTCCAGGCAGAACCAGATCGTCCAGAGCCGCATCCAGGCGGCCGTGATCAGCATCATCCAGGCGGCGACCTTCGAGAAGATGATCCATGTCGTGACGCACGAGCTGCCCGAGCTGCTCGACGTCGACTTCATCACGCTCGCGATCGAGGCCAACGCCGATGCGCCCAGGCGGGCGCCGGTGCGCGGCGTCTATGTGCTGGCGCCCGGCGCGATCGACGCCGCGCTCGGACCGGAGAAGCAGGCCCGCCTGCGCAGCCACATCATCGGCGAGGAGGCTTTCTTCGGCGACACCTCGCGCTTCGTGAAGTCCGACGTGCTGATGCGGCTGCGCGTCTCGTCGGGCTCGCCCGACGGCGTGATGTGCTTCGGCGCACGCGATCCGGAGGCGTTCGGGCCGGACATGTCGACCGAACTGCTGTTCTTCCTGGCCAAGGTGCTGGAAAACACCATTCGCGCCTGGCTCGACCTGCCCGAGTGACGGCGAACTCCACGACAGATGGCCTCGGGACGGACGGCCTCGCCGGCGCGCGCGAGGCCTGGCACGACTGGCTGAAGAGCGAGCGGCGCCTGTCCGGCCATACGCTGATCGCCTACGAGCACGACGTGGACGGCTTCCTCGCATTCATGGCCGCCTACCTCGGCACCGCGCCGACGCTCGCCGCTCTGGGCAAGCTGAAGCCGGCCGAGTTCCGCGCCTGGCTGGCCGAGCGCGGGCGGCAGGGCATGGCCCGCACCTCGACGGCGCGCGCCTTCTCCTCGGTTCGCTCGTTCTTCCGCTTCCTCGACAAGCGCGGCATGGCGCACAACGCCAGCATCGGCGCCATCCAGACCCCCAAGCTGCCGCGCTCCGTCCCCAAGGCGCTCTCCGAGCACGACATGGAGGAGCTGCTCGACACGCGGTCCGAGCGGGAGCGCGAGACCTGGGTCGAGTTGCGCGACACCGCGGTGCTGTTGCTGCTGTACGGCGCCGGCCTGCGCATCGGCGAGGCGCTGGGTCTCGCCAAGGGCACGGTCGACGGCCTGCTGGCGCGGGGCGGCGATACGCTCGGCATCACCGGCAAGGGCAACAAGACGCGGCTGGTGCCGCTCCTGCCCCAGGCCCTCGAGGCAGTGGCCGCCTATCGCGACGCCTGCCCGCTGATGAAGGCGCTCGGGCCGAAGGATGCCTTCTTCCTCGGCGCGCGCGGCGGACCGCTCGATCCGGCGATCGTGCAGAAGCGGGTGCGCGAGTTGCGCCACCAGCTCGGCCTGCCCGACAGCGTGACGCCGCATGCGTTGCGCCATTCCTTTGCCACTCACCTGCTCGGCGCCGGCGGCGACCTGCGCACCATCCAGGAGCTGCTGGGGCATGCCAGCCTGTCGACGACGCAGCGCTACACCGACGTCGATGCAGCCCGCTTGAGCGCCGTCTATCGCTCCGCCCACCCGCGTGCCAAGGCGCGCTGACTGCCGGGGCGCGCGGCTCGCCAGGGCCGCTCTTCTTCGGTTGCCACATTCAGCCCTCGAAGGCGCCTACTGTCCCAATTCTCTCGCCAGGAATGCCTTCACGTCGGCCACGAAGGCCTTCCAGGCGGCCTCGTTGGCACCATAGTGGGCGCCGCAGCAGCCGCCCGGCTTGCTGCGGTTGCCGACGCCGTCGAGATAGCGCACCGGCAGGCCGAGCGCGTCGAAGCTGTGATGGGCATTGGGATAGACATGCGTCTCGACGAGCTCGCGATCGGCGACGATACGGCCGAGCAGCGCCTCGCATTGCCGGACCGGCGTCCAGTCGTCGAGCGCGCCCATCGCAATCATCGTCGGCAGAGCCGGCCGTAGCCGGGGGCCGATCGCCTCGCCCAGCCCGCAGTCGGGATAGACCAGCACCGAAGCGCGCCAGCCCGAGGGCCGCGCGTCGGCACGTGCCGACAAGGTGCGCAGCAACGCCACGCCGCCGCCATAGGAGTAACCCATGAAAGCGCGCCGCGAGGGTTCGACGAAGCTCTGGCGGTCGAGCCAAAGACCGGCCGCATCGATGTCGAAGGCCCGCTTCTCGGCGTCGGCCTGGGTCGGCCAGTGGCGACCGCAGACATCCCTGAGCCGGCGCGACGAGAAACTGTCGACCACCAGCGCGACATAGCCCCAGCTTTTCAGCAGCTCCGCCATCCGGGTGTTGTTGGCGCCAACCCCGCCGCAGCCGTGGAAGATCGCCACGGCAGGCGCCCGGCGCCGGGCGGCGGGACGATAAAGCTGGCCAGGAATGTCGACCCTGAGCTCCGGCGACCCTCCGTCGACCTTCACCCGCACCGCCTGCTGGGCGAGCGCCTGAATCGCCGTGAGCAGCAGGAAGAAGAAGACCGTCACGGCGATGCGCATGATGCGACTATGGCATGGCCGCCGAGTCACGGCTTTGGATTCACCACGTCGTTCTTGTCGAAGAGGAACAGGCGACGCGCATTCGCCGGCGCCTGGTTCGGCGGATCGGCAAAGCCGCGAGGGCCGAACAGGGAGACATCGTAGCCGTCGGGATCGTCTGGCGAGAGGCTCACGTAGCAGGTAGTGTCCGACCGGCCACTGGCGATCTCGAACGTCGGGCCGACGATGTCGGGAAGGGCCACGCCCGCCGCCCGCAGGTCATCGTAGAGACGATCGATCTCCTGCCTGTTGCGCATGACTGCGCCCGAGGCGAGCTGCGCCGACAGCCGTCCACGCGCCCTCGAGGACTGCATGTTGGCCTGCACGCGCTCCAGGAGATAGAGCTTGGCCTGATCGGTCGGAATCGCCCGAACGGGCAGCGATGCCGTTGCTTCCGCATTGCCGGTCGAATTGATGCAGACGTTGCGCGCCTGCACTTCCATCGATGTCGAAGGCGGCGCCAGGCCGATCGGGCAGACATGGAAGGCCAGGAACTGGCCGACCGTCTCTATGTACTGGAATTCCTCGACCGGACGGCCGATCAGCGACGCCACGAAGTTCGGTTGCAGGCCCATCTCGCCGGCATACTTGACCAGCATGGCTGCCCCGCCGCGCGCATCGGCGAAGCCCTGCAGGCGGCTCGCCACCGGATCGGTCGACGTGGCTTCGCGCAGACCGTTGCGATTGAGGAAGAAGTTGTGGAACGCCACCTTGCCACCGATCTCGATATTGCATTCGCCGGCACCCGTCGAGGCTACGTGGTGGGCATTGCCGCCAAGGAAGGCGAGCGCGCAGGATGACAGGCAAAGGTCGCGCTTGCGCACCACCGCGATCATCCTGAACTTGCGCAGCAGCCCGCCGATCTCGAAGCCCTCGATCAGGTTGCCGCCCATGCTGCTGAGCTCGATGGTGCTGAGCGGCCCATCCGCCGGGGCGCCGGGAGCGGCGGCGAGTCTGGCCAGTTCGGCGTGCAGCTTTTCGGCATCGCCGGTCTCGATCATGCCGGTCACGCGCAGCCTCGGCATCGGCCGTGGCGCCGCGGGCTTGCTGGGACGCGCGAAGGGGATCGTCCCCGTCGGCGGGGGGGCCGACTCGACGGTGATGTTGATGGCATGCGCGGGAGAACCCGCCAGCAGCGCCGCGACTAACGACAGGGCGGCGGCGAATTGCCCGCCCCTAGCCATCGAACTGGCGCGGCTCGTCGAGCGCTTCGCGGACCATACGGGCAAGGTCGCTCTTGCGGAACGGCTTGTTGAGCAGGCGCATGCCGGCATCGATGCTGCCGCGACTGATGAGGATATTGTCGGCGTAGCCCGACATGAACACGACTCTCGTCATCGGAAAGCGGCGGCCGACCTCGTCGGCCAGTGCCTTGCCATTCATCTCGGGCATGACCACGTCGGTCAGAAGCAGGGCAAATGGCTGTTCAGCCTCTTCGACCGCCGCGAGTCCCGCCGCTCCGTTGCCGGCCTGCGAGACGGCATAGCCCAGGCTTTCGAGCTGCCGCACGACGCTGGCGCGGACCTGGGCGTCATCCTCGACCACCAGCACGCGCTCGCCGCCGCCGACCGCCGGTGCGCCGCTGTTCGACGCCGGGTCGGTCTCCGGACCGGTATGGCGCGGCAGGTAGATGCGGAATGTCGTGCCGCGATCGACCGCGCTGCTGACGGCGATATGCCCCCGGCTCTGCCGGACGAAGCCGTAGACCATGCTGAGACCGAGCCCCGAGCCCTTGCCGCCGGCCTTGGTCGTGAAGAATGGCTCGAATACCTTGTCGACCTCCCAGGGCAGGATGCCCTGCCCGGTGTCGCTGACGGTGATGAGCACGTGGTTCCCCATCTCCAGGCCCGGCTCGCGCGCCGCCAGCGCCGCGTCGACGAACAGGTTCGCGGTCTCGATCAGCACGCGTCCGCCTTTCGGCATGGCGTCACGCGCATTGACGCAGAGATTGACCAGCGACGTCTCGAGCTGGGCGCGGTCTATGTCCACGATCCACACATCGTCCGCCAGGATCGACTCGATCTCGACATGCTCGCCCAGCGAGCGGCGCAGCAGCTTGCCGGTCTCGGCCACCAGGTCGTTGATGCTGGTTGGGCGCGGCCGTAGCGGCTGCTTGCGCGAGAAGGCGAGCATCTGGCGCGTCAGATCCTCGGCGCGCTCCGCCGAGTTTGCGATGCGCTGCACGGTCTCGCGCGTCTCATCGTCGAGAGACTCGTTCTCCGCCAGCTGCTCCATGCCGTCGATGATCACCATCAGGATGTTGTTGAAGTCGTGCGCGATGCCGCCCGTCAGCTGTCCGAGCACGTCCATCTTCTGGGACTGGCGAAGCTGTTCCTCCGTCGCGCGGCGCTCGCGGTCCGCGCGCAGACGCTCGCTCACATCCTCGGCCACGGTGAGCAGCGCGGGGCGGCCGTCGTATTCGATCGGCCGAACCGTCAGCTCGACATCGACCGCCGCACCCTTCTTGTTGCGGTGTGTCTGGTCGCGGATCACCGAGGCCGCGTCCTTCGGGAAGGTCTGCTGCCGCCGGGCGAGGATCGCGAAATCGTCCGGCAGAGGTCCATCGCCGATCGTCTGGCCATATTGCTGCACTGCCGCGTCGTTGTAAGCGAGGATGCGCATCGTCCCGCTGTCGGAGACAATGACCGGCTGGGGAATCGAGTTGAACAGTGCGTGGTATCGGCTCTCCAGCGCGCCGCGCGCGCGCCTCTCGCGGGCCAGCCAGAGGCCGAGACCGCCGAGCGCGGCGGAAGCCACCAGCCAGCCCGTGCCGACGATCCAGGCCACCCGTTGCCAGTTCGCCAGCACCTCGTGCATCGGCTGGGCGACGAAGATCACGAGAGTGGGGTAGGCCGCGACGTGGCGGTAAGCAAGAAGCTGGTGGTCGGCGCTGCGCAGCGCGTCGGCGGCGCGGCCCGGCGCAAGCTGCGCCAGCGCCGCGCGATCGGCGACGGGCTGGCCGATCATATCGCCAGCGAATGGCCGGCGCATGATCACCGTGCCGTCGGGGCCCGTGAGGGCAATGCTGACACCCGCGATCTCGGAATCGAAGGTCCAGGCCCGGTCGAAGAATTGCGGGTCCATCATGCCGACGATGAGGCCCGCGAATTCGCCATTGGGATGCCGCCGGCCATGCACGACCGGAATGAACCACTCCCCCGCCAGATCGGCGTCGCTCGGCTGCGCTGCCCGGACCAGATCGAACTTGAGGCCGGGGTCGGCCTTGAAGCGCGTGAAGTAGGATCGGTCCGACCAGTCGGCGCCGATATCGGCCTCGCCCTTCGCCTGATACACGACGCGACCGCGCGCATCGAGCACCACGATATCCTTCAGGCCGCGCGCATTGGCGGCTACGTCACGCAGCATCGTTCGGATCGACCTCTCGTCGGCCATGCCCGAACTGCTCGCCACCGACAGGGTGACGTCGGTCAGCTTCAGCGCATCCTCGAGCCCGAGGGCGACCTCGAATGTGTGGCCGGCGACAAGCTGGGCGAAGGCGCCGAGCTCGCGCTTGCTGGCGGTGATCGCTTCCGTCCTGAGCTGCACCAGCAGTACCGCGAGCAAGCCGCCGGTGGCGATGACGTAGGCGATGACCACCAGCATGGCGCGCCGGGCGATGCTCAGCCTGGGCCGGGCGAAGGGCGCCGCCTGGAGCAAGGCCGGCGATCGGTTGCCTGCCGCGGCGTCGCGGCCGAGGTCGACGGTGGACATGCGCTAGGAGCCTTTCAGGACTTGCTGGACCTTCTCGGCAAGGTCCTTCTTGCGATAGGGCTTCACCAGGAACGCCTCGCTCGGGCGGATCTCGCCGCGATCGACCAACGCGCCTTCGAAATATCCGGAGGCGAACAGGACCTTGAGCCCGGGACGGATGCTCCGCGCCCGTTCGGCGACTTCACGGCCGCCCATGCCGTTGGGCATCATCACGTCGACGAACAGCAGATCGACATCGGGCACATGCACCAGGAGCTCCAGTGCCTCTGCGCCGCCCGAGGCCGCGATCACGCGGTACCCGAGGCCAGTGAGCTGACGTACTGCAATCGCGCGAATCTGATCGTCGTCGTCGACCACGAGTATTTGCTCGGCGCCGCGGCGAACGGCGAGATCGGCGGTCACCGGCATGGCGGCGCCGGCCAGCGCGCCGCCGGCCATGTCGCGCGTCAGATTTCCGAAGCCGACATGCCGCTCGCGCATGTCATAGAGCGGGATCAGCACGTTCTGGACATCGAGCGCGGCCCCGTCCTTGCGCACGAAGCGCACCGTTTCCTCATGCCGGCCGCGGGCCAGCGCATCGCCGAGCGCTTCCGCCGACGCGCTTTCCGCCTCCCGCGCATAAAGCCTTGCGAAAGGCTGGCCGACCATCTCCTCTGAGACGTAGCCCAGGATCGAGCGCGCCCCTGCATTCCAGGTGAGCACCCTGCCCCCGACATCCAGGATGAACACGGCACAGTCGGGCAGGTCCTCGACGAATCGCTGCAGCAGTTCGCCGCAATCCATGTCACTACTCATCGCTCTACTCCGGTTATTCGCCATGCCTTACGGGCCGTCGAGCGCCTCACGCACGCGGCTTGCGATATCGATCTTGCGGAACGGCTTGGACAGGAGGCGAGCGCCGGGCGCGATACGGCCGTGACTGAGCGCGGCGTTCTCGCTGTAGCCTGACATGAACACGACTCTCATGGCCGGCCAGCGCTGGGCGATCCTCGCCGCGAGCTCGGGCCCGCCGATGCCCGGCATGACCACGTCGGTCAGCAACAGGTCGAACGCCGCACCCGCTTCCAGCAGTTCGAGGGCGGCCAGGCCGCCGGCGGCCTCCGTGACGGCGTAACCCAGGCCGAGCAGCTGGGCGAGCACGGCACTGCGCACCTGCAGATCGTCCTCGACCAGCAGAATGCGCTCGTTGCCGCGCGGCAGGACGACGGCGGCGCGGCCGCCGGCCTCGGCCAGCATGTCGGCACGCGGCATGTACATGCGAACGGTCGTGCCGCGCCCGACCTCGCTGTAGATCTTGATGTGGCCGTTGGACTGTTTTGTGAAGCCGTAGACCATGCTGAGGCCAAGGCCGGTGCCCCTGCCCACGCCCTTGGTGGTGAAGAACGGCTCGAACGCCCTGTCCAGAACCTCGGGCGGCATGCCGGTTCCCGTATCGCTGACCGCCAACATCACGTACTCGCCCGGCACAACGCCAGGATTGGCGAGGCTATAGGCGCCATCGAGCTCGGTGTTCTTTGTCTCGATCAGCAGCCGGCCGCCGTCCGGCATGGCGTCGCGGGCATTGACGCAGAGATTGACCAGGGCCGCCCCGAGCTGGGCGCGGTCGATGTCGGCGATCCACAGATCGTCGGCGAGGATTGCCTCGATCTCGATCTGCTCGCCCAGCGTACGCCGCAGCAGCTTGTCCGTCGCGGCGACCAGATCCGTCAGGTCGGTGGGCTGCGGCATCAAGCGCTGCTTGCGCGAGAAGGCGAGCAGGCCGCGCGTCAGCTCCGCGGCGCGCTCACCCGAGGCGGCAATGCTGCTCAGCATCTCGCGCCGTTCGCCCTGCAGCGTCTCGTCCTCGAGCAGCTCCTCGACGTTGGCGAGAATCACCATCAGGATGTTGTTGAAGTCGTGCGCGATGCCCCCGGTCAGCTGGCCCACCGCCTCCATCTTCTGCGCCTGGCGGAGCATCTCCTCCTTGGCTTCGACCTCGGTGACATCCCGGCCGATGAAGAAGTGCTCCCGATCCTCCTCCGACCACACGCCGGTCCATACCAGCGAGACCGGGTGGCCGTCCCGGTGCATGTAGCGACACCTGAAGTTTCGGATGACGCCGCCACGGCGGGCGATGCGCATCTCCCTTCGCGTCGCATCGAGGTCCCCGGCGTAGATGAAGTCGCGGCCGGTCTTGCCGATCATCTCTTTCGGCTCGTAGCCGAGGATACGCTGAGAAGCGCCGCTAACCTCCAGGAAGCGGCCGTAGGTGTCGGTCACGAGGATCAGGTCGAGGGAGGTCTCGAACACGCGGTGGGTATGTCGCGTCGCGGAATCGCGTTCGCCGGCCAGGACGCCGGCCAGGCGGGCATAGAGCGCGCGCGTCTCCAGCAGCAGCATGACCAGGACGAAGGTCGCCGCAGCGAGGCCGTAAATCCGGCCGGCATAGAAGCCGAGATCGAAACGCTTGGCGTTGAGGGCAGCGCTCAGCCCGACATCGCAGGTCCAGGCGACCATCACCACCATGATCCAGAGGTCGAGCGCGCTGTGGGGACGGCGGCGCCATAGCACCAGCAAGGCCAGCAAGCTCAAGCCCCAGACCGCACAGATCAGGACCGTCATGGCGGTCGTATAGGTGTCGTCGGCGCTCAACAGGGTGGGGAGCAAACCGTGTCCCCAGGTCGTCAGGAGCGTGACGCCAGCCACCGCGAACACCGCGATCGCCAGCGTGCTCAGCAGGGCAGCGGCCGGCCGTTCAAGCCGCCGGGTATCCTGCTTGATCGCCGCGTAGAGCATGACGAGAAGCGGGAATCCGCCGTGCCACAGCACGAAGAGCCAGACCGTGGTCTGCGGCCCCGAGCCCATGAGCCCGGCCGGCGCGAAAAGGCCGGGAAAGGACAACGTGTGCGGGACAATCGCCATCGCGGTGAAGAAGTAGGCGCCGGCCAGCACCAGAAGCGGACGCGTCCGCTGGATTGAAAACTGGCCGAACAGCACAGCGGCGGTGACGAGATCGCTGATGAAGAGCGCCGCCTGATAGGCCGGGATGAACGCGGGGACCGGTGGAAGCGGATGCCTGGCGAAGGGAACCAGCACGACGAAGACGACCGTCGAGACCGTGGCAAGGAACATTGCCAGGCGGCGGTCTCCGCTTAGAGGAGGCAGCAACGAAAGAAATACGGCCGTGCGGCGCCCGAAGGCGTCGCTGCTCGCCGTTACAGTCATCCCATACCCTCGACCGACGTCATGGCACCCCCACCCCCCTCAGCGCACGTCATGACATCCGAAGCCTATCAGCCAGACTGCGAGGCTGGGACATGCAAAACCGCATATCTTTGCTGCAGTTTCTATGAAGGTTTATTTGCAGCCGGCAAGCGCGCCAGAATAGTTCCTGGAATCCTCG
>Ga0182745_1003491_pt1 | contig 13528 bp, 12 predicted proteins | sample eDN3rd30CKraftBY_FD_128523 | JGI IMG/M metagenome (GOLD analysis project Ga0182745, IMG submission 128523) | Enriched backyard soil microbial communities from Emeryville, California, USA - eDNA 3rd pass 30_C Kraft BY (version 2) (version 2) | ecosystem: Environmental > Terrestrial > Soil >...
AGCGGTTGATAAAGCCCGCAGGCTTTGCCATGAAAGCGGACGTTGCGGACCCGTAGCTCAACTGGATAGAGCAGGGACCTTCTAAGTCCAAGGTTGGGGGTTCGAGCCCTCCCGGGTCCGCCAGATATTTCAATGTGTTATGGGTATTTTGGTCAGCAGCCTGACCCCGCGCCTTGTCCCGCTTCAAGCAAAAAGGCCGGGCAGACGCCCGGCCTTTGCAAGTTTCGCACCTGAGGGGTGATCAGTTGTTCCGGTTGCCCATGAATTGCAGCAGGAACATGAACAGGTTCAGGAAGTCGAGATAGAGCTGCAGCGCGCCCATGATCGCGGCCTTGCCAAGGAAGTCGCGGTCCGAATTGGCGAGTTGCAGATAGGTGTTCTTGATGTTCTGCGTGTCATAGGCGGTCAGGCCGGCAAAGATCAGCACGCCGATGACCGAGATTGCGAATTGCATCGCGCTCGACTGCACGAAGATGTTGACGATCGAGGCGTTGATCAGGCCGATCAGGCCCATCATCAGGAAGGTGCCAAGCGCCGAGAGGTTCCTCTTGGTCGTGTAGCCGTAAAGCGACAGGCCCGCGAAGGCGATGGCCGTCACGAGGAAGGTCTGCACGATCGAGAAGGAGGTATAGGCGGCAAAGATCCAGCTGATCGAGATGCCCATGACCGCCGCGAAGGCATAGAAGAGCGTCGTCGCGCCCTGCACCGAAAGCCGGTTCAGCGCGGCGCCAAAGGCAAAGACCATCAGCAGCGGCGCGAACATCACCACCCATTTCAGGGGCGAGAGATAGAGCGTCTTGCCGAATTCGGTCAGATACTGGCCGTTACCCAAGGCGTAGGGGGTCTGGACATCCGAAAGCGCAAGGCCAGCCATGCCCCAAGCGGCGCCGGCGGTAACGAGCATGCCTATGGCCATCAGGCCATAGACCCTGTTCATATAGGCGCGAAGCCCTTCATCCACGGCGGCCGAACGCGTCGCGGTCCCGGCCGTGCGGATCGAATTGTAGTCTTGCATAGGTTCTCCCCGGTCGAAAATCGCGGTGCGGCCGTCTACGGCCCACCATCTGCCCTGATATTGGCGAGTTCTCGCGTTTTTTCAATGTTCATGGGGTGGAATGCCGCGGTTTTGACCCGTTTTTCACGCGGGACGACAAAGGGCGACGCGAGATGCGGAATGCAGCGCGCCGGCCGAGATCCCCGGACCGCCTCCGGCGGGGCCACTCGCCCGGAAGGCGCGGACATGCCTTTTCGGACAACCCTGTCATTTTCCGGTATTCAGGCCGATTTCTCCCTGTCATACATCGCTAAGGTGCCGCATCAAGGCGCAAATTTCGATCTTGACGACCCGACCCGAGGGACAGTTAAAATTTTCCAAAGGTCAGGACTTTGCCACTCGAAAATTGCAGCCCCATACTGTAGCGCCCGTATAGATTGAGTGAGGTGTTACCATGAAGCATAATGTCGATGTCCATGTCGGAAAGCGCATCCGTCATCGCCGCTGGATGATCGGAATGACCCAGCAGCAGCTGGCCGAGAAGGTGGGCATCAAGTTTCAGCAGATCCAGAAGTACGAGACCGGGATGAACCGGGTCTCTGCCTCGCGGCTGTGGGACATTGCCCAGGCCGTGGAAGTGCCTGTCAGCTTCTTCTTCGAGGGGATCGAGGACGCCAATCTGCAGAGCGCTGTCGAGGGGGACATCCTGGCCGACAAGGAAGCGCTGCAACTGGTCCGCGCCTATTATGCGATGCCCGAGGCGCAGCGCCGCCAGATCTTCGAGCTTGCGCGGGTCCTTTCCGACGCCGCCTGAACTCGACGAGACGGGTTTCCTCTTCAAAGGCTCCCGGCTAATCCTGCATTGATGCAGGATCTAGTCGAGGATGGCCATGGGACAGGATCAGGGAACGCGACCGGAACGGATCGCGGCCGGAATTTCGGCTGATGTCGCCGACCAGATCGTGGCGACGGCGCACAGACTGGCCGATGCCGCGCGGATCGAGACGCTGCGATTGTTCCGCAGCCCCGATCTCCATCCGCAGAACAAGGCCCAGAAGGGCTTCGATCCGGTCACCGATGCCGACCGTGCGAGCGAGCGCGCGATGCGCGCGATCCTGGCTGCCGAGCGGCCCGATGACGCAATCCTTGGCGAGGAATACGGCACCAGTCCCGGCAGCAGCGGGCTGACCTGGGTGCTGGACCCGATCGACGGGACGCGCGCCTTCATGTCCGGCGCCCCGAGCTGGGGCGTCCTGATCGGCGTCACCGACGGGCGGGGCGTCATCTATGGCATCGTCGACCAGCCGCATCTGGGCGAGCGTTTCGAGGGTGGGCTGGGTCATGCCCGCCTGACCGGCCGCGACAGCGTGACCGAGTTGCGCGTGCGTCATGGGGTGGCTCTCTCCGAGGCGACGCTGATGAGCACCTATCCCGAGGTTGGCAGCATCGAGGAACTGACGGCCTTCCGCCGGGTCGCCGATCGTGCGCGGCTGACGCGATACGGGCTGGACTGCTATGCCTATGCGCTGCTGGCGGCTGGGCATGTCGATCTGGTGATCGAGGCCGGGCTGCAATCCTATGACATCGTGGCGCCCATCGCGGTGATCGAGGCCGCGGGCGGGGTGGTCACCGACTGGACCGGCGGACCGGCCCGGAACGGCGGCCGCATCATCGCCGCCGGCTCGCCCGAACTCCATGCCGAGGCGCTCGAACTTCTTGCAGGTTGACGCGCGCGTCGATTGAGGCCACAGGGCGCACCGATTAAGCTGCCGAGCAGCGCCGACCCCCGCAAGAGGAGCCAGTCATGACCGAGCCGCGCGAAGCCGAGAACGACGCCTCCGAAGACGAGTTCCAGCTGAGCCAGGCCGAGCTTGAGGCGATCAACCGCGCCATCGACGAGGGCGACGGGGCGGCGCTGGACGCCCTGCTGGAGCATGTCCACGCGGCCGATATCGCCGACCTGATCGAGGGGCTCGCGCCCCAGCGGCGGCGGCGGTTCCTCGATCTCTATTCGGGCGAGATCGACGGCGAGATCCTGTCGGAGATCGACGATTCCATCCGCGAGGAGGTGATCGAGCAGCTGCCGCGCGAGGTGCTGGCCGAGGCCGTGCGCGAGATGGACAGCGACGATGTCGTCGACCTGATCGAGGACATGGAGGCGCCGGAGCGGCAGGTCATCCTTGACGCGTTGGACGAGCCGGACCGCGCCGCCGTCGAGCAATCGCTGACCTATCCCGAGCATTCCGCCGGCCGCCTCATGCAATCCGAGGTCGTGACCGCCCCCGAGCATTGGACGGTGGGCGAGGCGATTGATTTCGTGCGGCAGGAGGATTGGCTACCCGATCAGTTCTATCACGTCATTCTGGTCGATCCGCGTCGCCACCCGATCGGCTATGTGACGCTTGGCAAGCTGCTGGCCTCGCGCCGCCATACGCCGCTGCGCGAGATTACCGAGGACAGCTTCCGCACGATCTCGGCGCGGGAGGATGAGGGCGACGTCGCCTATGCCTTCAACAAGTATCACCTGATCTCCGCCCCGGTCGTCGATGACCATGACCGGCTGGTCGGGGTCATCACCATCGACGACGCCATGTCGGTTCTGGACGAGGAACACGAGGAGGATTTCCTGCGCATGGCCCGCGTCTCGGACGAGAGCCACGTCTCGGACGGCCCTGTCGAGACCGCGCGCCAGCGCCTGCCCTGGCTGGTGATCAACCTGTTCACCGCGTCGCTCTCGGCGCTGGTCATCTCGCGTTTCGAGGACACGCTGGCCCATCTGGTGATCCTTGCCGCGCTGATGCCGATCGTCGCCTCGACCGGGGGGATTGCCGGGACGCAGTCGCTGGCCGTTGCCGTCAGGGCGCTGGCCACGCGCGAGTTGACGAGCGCGAATGCGCGCCGCGTCATCCTGCGCGAGCTGATGGCGGGGATGCTGAACGGGCTGGGCCTCGCCATCCTGCTGACGCTGGCCGGGACCGTCATCCTCGGGAACATGCAGATCGGCATGGTGCTGGGGATGGCGATGATCGCCAACCAGATCGTTGCGGCGATGGGAGGGGTGCTGGTGCCCCTTGGCCTCAGCAAGCTGGGACTGGATCCGGCGCTTGCCTCGGGCACCTTCGTCACGACCATGACCGACATGATGGGCTTTTTCGCATTTCTGGGGCTGGCGTCGTGGATATTGGTCTGAAGGCCGCGCTGCGGCGTCAGGCGCTGGCGGCGCGCACTGCCGGCGGGGATGACGAGGCGTTGACCCGCAACCTGATCCGGGCGCTGGAGCCATTCGCCGGCCGTGTGCTGGCCGGCTACTGGCCGATGCGGGACGAGGCCGACCCGCGCCCCGCCATGTCCGCGCATCAAGGCCCGGTTTGCCTGCCGGTGGTGACCGGTCCGGCGCGTCCGCTGGTCTTCCGCCGCTATGACGGCCGGCTGGAAGGCGGGGGCTTCGGCACCAGTCACCCGCCCGCCGAGTGTCCCGAAGTGACGCCCGAGGTGCTGATCGTCCCCCTGGCGGGATTTGACCGGCGCGGGCACCGGCTCGGCTATGGCGGCGGCTTCTATGACCGGACGCTGCAAAAGCTGCGCGCCGAGGGGAAGATCATGGCCATCGGTTTTGCCTATGCCAACCAGGAGGTCGACCCGATTCCCGCTGAAGCGACTGACGAGGCGCTGGACCTGTTGGTCACCGACGGCGGGATCCTGACGCCGGAGAGCCAGTCCTGACCGCGAATCCGGCGCGCGCACGCCAAATCCTGCCCTGTCAACTTTCAAACCCGCCAGTGGGTGAAATAATTTCGTTGAAAAGCGATCCTGCCGCGTGCAATTTGTAGCAATCAAATCGCGCGCTACCAGATATAGAGTATATGTCCAGGTATTGCCGATTGGAACGAAATTTCGCCGAGGGCCTGTCGAGCAGGGAGCCCGGTTCTGGTCACAAGTGAAGAATGGGTATTTTTGAAACGATGAAGAACGGCCACCGTCTTGCGTCGGGAGAATGAACGGAAGCGGTGAGGATTGGTCGGGCGGCTAGAAATCCAGAAGGATCGCGACCGGACCGAACGACAAGGCGCAGAGCAAGGGCGAGGGTCTGCGCCATGTATCGACCGGGGGCCGTCTGCTATTTGCAGCCGGTCCCTTGCCATTTCTGACCGAGCGGAGTTTCAATATCCGGGCCGCGGCAGATCGCGGAACCGTGTGCGTCCAGACATGGATCAGACCCTTTTGCGCAAGTCACGATCAGTTCATTCTTTGCGAGCGTGGTTCATTTGCAACGGGGCCGAAAATCCCCTTGAAAGTGAGCATATTGCCGAGGCGACCGCCGGCCGCACGGCACCGTAGGAGACCTTTCAGATGAAAAACCTCTCACCCCGCCATTTCCTGACTGCCTCGGGATTGGCACTTCTCATGGCCCTGTCGCCGGCGATCGCCCAGCAGGCCACGGCGCCGAAGGAGGCGCAGGCGGCAGCGAATGACAACCAACCCTTGACCGCACCCGAGAGCCGGGCGCGCAAGGAACAGGTCATGCCCGAGACCTTCGCGGATCTCGTGGAGCAGGTGAGCCCTGCGGTGGTGAACATCACCACGACCGCGACCGTCTCGAGCCCGATCGCCGGCGGCCCGCAACTGCCCGAGGGCAGCCCGTTCAGCGACCTTTTCCGCGAGTTCGGCTTTCCCGGTTTCCCGCAGGGGCCGGGAGGCGGCAATCCCTTTGGCCGCAACGAGGAGCAGCGTTCGAACGCCCTTGGCTCGGGCTTCGTCGTCTCGGCCGAGGGGCTGATCGTCACGAACAACCACGTGATCGAGGGCGCCGACGAGATCGAAGTCGAGTTTTTCTCGGGCAAGACGCTGCCCGCGAAGGTCATCGGCAAGGATGAAAAGACCGATATCGCCGTCCTGAAGGTCGAGAGCGACCAGCCCTTGCCCTTCGTCAAGTTCGGCGACAGCGACAAGGCGCGGGTCGGAGACTGGGTGCTGGCGCTGGGGAACCCGCTGGGGCAGGGCTTCTCGGCCTCGACCGGGATTGTTTCGGCTCGCAACCGTGCGCTTTCGGGGACTTATGACGACTTCATCCAGACCGATGCGGCGATCAACCGCGGCAACTCGGGCGGTCCGCTGTTCAACATGGACGGCGAAGTCATCGGGGTGAACACGGCGATCCTGTCGCCGAATGGCGGCTCGATCGGGATCGGATTCTCGATGGCGTCGAATGTCGTCAGCAAGGTCGTGGGCCAACTTGAGGAATTCGGCGAGACGCGGCGCGGCTGGCTCGGCGTGAAGATCCAGCCGGTGACGGATGACATCGCCGAATCGCTGGGGCTGAAGGAAGCCAAGGGTGCGATGGTCACCGATGTGCCGACCGGTCCCGCCCTCGATGCCGGCATGAAGGCCGGGGACGTGATCACAAGCTTTGCCGGCAGCGACATCAAGGATCCGCGCGATCTGGTGCGCCGGGTGGCCGATGCGCCGGTCGGCGAGGCCGTGGACGTAACCGTTCAGCGCGACGGCAAGCCGGTCGATCTGCAGATCACCCTCGGCCGCCGCGAACTGGCGGAAGGCGGAGAGACCAAGGCGACGGAAGGTGAAAAAAAGCAGGATCCTTCGACGGTGATGGGCATGTCGCTGGTTCCGCTGACCTCGGAACTGGCGGCCGAACTGGGCACCGCGTCCGACGCGAAGGGTCTGGTGGTGCAGTCGGTCGAGCCGGAAGGTGCCGCCGCAGACAAGGGCCTGAGTGCCGGGGACATCATCACCGAGGCTGGCCAGCGCCCGGTCGCCACGCTCGAGGATCTGGAAGGGCGTATCACCGAGGCGCGCGAGGCAGGCCGGAAGTCGATCCTGCTGATGGTGCGCCGCCAGGGCGAGCCGCGCTTCGTCGCATTGCCGGTGGAATGAGAAGAGGCCGGGAAATCCCGGCCTCGATCTTCGATGGATTACGGGGCGCCTTGAGGGGCGCCCCTTTTTCGATCTCAGGGCTTGGGCGCCGGGGTCGCGTCGGCGGCGGGTGCCGCTGCGGGAGCCGCCGCGGGGGCAGGTGCGGGTGCTGCGTCTTTGTTCGCCGCGGCCAGCGCGTCGAGGCCCGAGGTGAAGCCCTTGAGCGAGAGCGACAGCTTGACCAGCTGTTCCTTCGGCGCGCCGAAGGGTAGCAGCGAGACGGTGGCCGTGTTGCCGCGCTTCATCGGGCCAAGCTCGGCTTCGGCGAGACCGATCCGCGAGATGCAGCCGACCGGGGCGCAGAGCATGAAGGGATAGCGCGCGGCCTTGCCCGAATCGACCTGCAACCCGAGACCGGCCTGCAGATCGGTCTCGAGCGGGGCGACGAAGGTGATGACGGCCTGCACTTCGCCCTGCATCGGGAGGACCGAGGTTTCGGCCACGGCGGCGCCGTTCTGGTCCTTGAGGAGCTGGTAAAGCTCGCAGGGGTCATGGCCCTGCTCGGTCTTCATGCAGCGCAGCGACCAGTCGCCATGGGTCGACTTGGCATAGGGCTGGCCGACCTGAGCCTCGGCCTCCGTGGGCGCGGCACCGGTTTCGCCGGCTGCGGGCGCTGCGGGAGTTGCGGGGGCTGCGGCCGTCGGGGCCGCGGCAGGCGCAGGCGCTTCGGCGGCGGGGGCTGCGGCGGGCGATTCGGAAGTCTGCGCCATCGCGCCGCCGGCGGTGCCGGCAATGGCGAAGATGGCGGCAATCAGCGCCGCGGACGTCCTGTTGGCCATGGTTCCCTTCCTTTGGTCCAAGTTGTCGCGTTGGTCCTAGCACGCAGGCCCGACCTTGTCAGGCGACTTTACCGGTGGATCTGTCAACTTTGTGTTCCATCCGGGGCCGCCGGAGGGATAGGATGCGGGGCAGCGAAAACCCGTTCAGGTTGTGAAAAAAGCAAGAAACCCGAAGCACTTGGACATGCCCCGGGTTCCCATTCTTTCCTTCCCTGCCGGACTGGCCGGTCTTCATTGTGCGGAAAGCTAGAGGAGCCCGGCAGCACGGTCAACTGTCCTATTAGTCAGCTTTTTGACGCTTGAGCCAGCTTTCGCGGATGGGTGGAAAGCGGCATTTTACACTCAATCAAGCCGGACAAAAAAAGACCGCGCCTTGAAGGCGCGGCAGTCCAACAGGGAGGAAAACCGGGCGAGGGATGAATCCCGGCACCCGATATAACTACACTGGCACAAAAAGGTTTCGCTTGTATTCTGCTTTTTGCTGACCCGCAGAATTTTGCCGGACCGAGGGAAAACATGGCACAGATCGTCAATGTCGAAGCAGGCACCGTGTTTATTGGCGGGGGCGGCGAGGGTTATGGCGAGGCGCAGAATCTGCTGCTGAAATATGCCAATCGCCACGGCCTGATCGCCGGCGCGACGGGAACCGGAAAGACCGTCACCTTGCAGACCATCGCCGAATCCTTCTCGCAGGCGGGGGTTCCGGTATTCATGGCCGATGTGAAGGGTGATCTTGCCGGCATCGCGAAATCGGGCGGAGCCGATCCCAAGCTGGCCGAGTCGTTCGAGAAGCGGGCCGCGCAAATCGGCATTACGCTCGACTACCAGGCATTTCCCGTCACCTTCTGGGATATCTGGGGCGTGCGTGGGCATCCCGTGCGAACGACCCCGGCGGAGATGGGGCCGCTGCTGCTCTCGCGTCTGATGGGGCTGACCGACGCTCAGGAAGGGGTGCTGAACATCGCCTTCCGGGTGGCGGACGAGGAAGGGCTTGCGCTGCTGGACCTGAAGGATCTTCAGGCCATGCTGGTCTGGGTTGGGCAGAATGCCAAGGATCTGAGCCTGAAATACGGCAATGTCTCGACCGCTTCGGTGGGCGCGATCCAGCGCGCGCTGATGGTTCTGGAGAACGAGGGCGGCAACCTTCTGTTCGGAGAACCGGCGCTGGAACTCGCGGACATGATGCGGCTGGACGAGAAGGGCCAGGGGATGGTCAACATCCTGTCGGCCGAGAAGCTGATGAATGCGCCGCGCCTTTACGCGACCTTCCTGCTATGGCTCATGTCCGAGCTGTTCGAGCAGCTGCCCGAGGTGGGGGATCCCGATAAGCCGAAGATGGCCTTCTTCTTCGACGAGGCGCATCTGCTCTTCGACGATGCGCCGGATGCACTGGTGGCCAAGATCGAGCAGGTGGCGCGGCTGATCCGCTCGAAGGGGGTGAGCCTTTGGTTCATCAGCCAGAATCCGGCGGACCTGCCTGACTCGGTGCTGGGGCAGCTTGGCAACCGGGTCCAGCATGCCCTGCGCGCCTTTACCGCAAAGGATCAGAAGGCGCTGCGGCTCGCGGCCGAGAATTATCGTCCGAACCCGGCTTTCGCCACCGCCGACGCCATCCAGCAGGTCGGGACGGGCGAGGCGGTGACCTCGCTTCTGGAGGCCAAGGGCGTGCCGGGGATGGTTCAGCGCACGCTGGTCCGCCCGCCGCTGAGCCAGCTTGGCCCCATTCCCGACGAAGAGCGCGCCGCGATCATGGCCGCATCGCCGATGGCTGCGAAATATGGCGAGACGCTGGACCGGGAATCGGCGGCCGAGATGCTGAAGCAGCGTGCCGATGCTGCAGCCCAGGCCGTAAACGCAGCGGATTCAAAAGCCGACGCTGACCTGTGGAAGATGGAGCCCGCGCCAAGTCGCGGCCGCCGCTATGATCCCGCGATCGAAATTCCTGCCGAGACGCGGCCACGCGCGCGGGCGTCCAACCGCGATACCATCGCCTCGGCCTTCGGCAAGAGCCTTGCCCGGCAGCTTGGCACCAAGACCGGGCAGGCATTGGTCAGGGGCGTGCTGGGCTCGCTTTTCCGGGGAAAATAGCCGGAGAGGACTGCGCAAGACGGGTTTCCGCAAGGATCGCGACCAGCAGAAGGACATGGCGTTGCAGGTCGTAATCGGCCCACGCCTCCCGCCGGGCGATGTCGAGGGCGGCTTCCTTATGTCTCAGGCTTGAGACGATCACCTCGGACGAGGGCAGATCGTCGCATCCGAGGATGCGGCGCAACTCGCGTCCGCGCCGATAGCCGGAAAGCCCCGCCCGCGCGGCCATCGCAAGCAGGCGAGGGCGGCGCAGTTCGGGCTTGAGCGGCTTTAGCTGAAATTGGATCACGTTCGGCATCATGGTCATGTCGCGCCTCGCTAAGTCAGGATCCGTCAGATCATGTTCAACCTATGATTGTGTTGCGCGGATGGCGTGAGCTGCGCGCGCCGCGGCAAGAAATCTTTAGGATTTGTTAGCAAACAATTGACCATCTCGGCCGCCGAGCCGCTTGCCGAGACCTACCCCATAACGCCCGGCCGGGCCTGCTGCCGGCCCGTCTTCAGGAAAGCGAAGGAATAATCATGACTTTTCAAACGGGTGACCTGAACCTGGATGCGATGCCGGCCGATGCTCCCTCGGGCGGGCCGGACGTGTCTGCGGATCATTCGTCGCCCCCGGATGCCAGCGACCTCGGCCTTTATCTGCGGCATGTGGAAGGGGGAGAGAGCATCCGGGCCATTGCGCGCGAACTGGGGTGCCATGCCTCGACCATCCTGCGCCGGATCCGCCGGTTCGAGGCGCGACGGGACGATCCGCTGGTCGACCAGGCGATCGAGCGGGTCGCGTCGCAGGGAGGGAGCAGCGCAGGGCAGGCAGCGGGCGCCCGCACGATCGGCAGGCAGGGCATCAGGCAGGTGGCCCGGATTCTGCGCCGTCTGGCCGAGCCGGCGGCGCAACTGGTCGTGGCGCCGGGGATGGAGAAGGCGATCGTCGTCCGAGACGACATCCGTACCGCGATCCTCGACCGGGAACTGGCCGAGCATATGGCGCTGCGCGAATGGGTGCAGATGGTCGGGCAGGGCAGGGTCAGCCGCTATGTGATCTCGTCCCAGGGGCGCGAGGTGCTGCGCGGGCTGATCGCCGCCGGCCCCTCGGGGGTGCTGCCGCAACGGCCCGATTTCCTGCTTTCGGAGCGTGTCGCCGCGGAAGCTGCGGGCGGTTGTGCCGAGGACGCGGCGCGTTTCGATCCGGCCGAGGCGCATCGCGTCTGGGAAGAGCGTGAATTGCCGGATCCCGAGGATGGCAGGCGCCGCCGGACGCGGGTGAACATCGCCGAAAGCCCGCTTCTCGTGCTGGCGCGGCGGCGCGAGGCGGATGGCAGGCCCTTCCTCTCGCCCGAACTGGTGGCCGCCGGCGAGCGGTTGCGCGAGGATTTCGAGCTCGCCCAGATGGGGCCGCGACTGGCGCAGAACTGGGACAGGTTTCTGACGGCGGGCATCGACATCAGCCGCAGCGCCGCCGGTTTTGGCGGCGGCTCGGAAAGCGCCCGTCGCCGCGTTGCCGAGGCCCTGCGCGAGCTGGGGCCGGGCATGGGAGATATGTGCCTGCGGGTCTGCTGCTTTCTCGAGGGGATCGAGATGACGGAGCGGCGGCTTGGCTGGTCGGCACGGTCGGGCAAGATCGTCCTGCGCCTCGCCCTGATGCGGCTTGAGCGCCACTATCGCGAGGCTTATGGGACCGGCCTTCCTCTGATCGGCTGAGCGCGCTTGCAGGAGGTTGCTACAGTAACCAACTAGGCCTGCATATGTATTCTTTCGGAAGGACCTATGGATACCCTACTTGCCCTTGCCCAGAACCCGGCAGCCTGGGTTGCTCTTGCCACGCTCATCGTGATGGAAGTGGTTCTGGGGATCGACAACCTGATCTTCATTTCCATCCTGACCAATAAACTGCCCGAGCATCAGCGCGAACGCGCCCGGCGCATCGGGATCGGACTGGCGCTGATCCTGCGCCTCGGCCTGCTTGCCACGGTCGCCTGGATCGTGCGGCTTACGGAACCGGTTTTCACCCTGCTCGGCAACGAGTTGTCGTGGAAGGACCTGATCCTGATCGCGGGCGGCCTGTTCCTTGTCTGGAAGGCGACGAAGGAGATCCATCATCACGTCGATCCCGAGGATCACGAGGACACCATGGTCGGTGTCGCCGTCTCGACCTTTGGCGCGGTGATCGTGCAGATCCTGATCCTCGACCTTGTCTTTTCGATCGACAGCATCATCACGGCGGTGGGCATGACCCCGCATATCCAGATCATGGTCATCGCCGTCGTCACGGCCGTCACGGTCATGTTGCTGGCCGCAACTCCGCTCGCAAAATTCATCGAGCGCAACCCGACCATCGTGATGCTGGCGCTGGCCTTCCTGCTGCTGATCGGGACGACGCTGATCGCCGAGGGCTTCGCCGTCCATGTTCCCAAGGGCTATGTCTATGCCGCTATGGCCTTCTCGGCCCTTGTCGAGGGGTTGAACATGTGGGCGCGTCAGGCCCGCAAGAGGGCGCGTAGCACGAAGTGACGATCACTTGCCCGGGCGCGGATCATCCCGCGCCCGGCGCGGCGTTGCGTTCGCCGGCATGAGGGGCTATCTCTGCGGGAACCGCGACCGAAAGGACCAGACCTTGCGCGATCTCCGGATGCCCGACCAGCGCCACCCCGAAAAGGCCCACAGGCCCGATCAGGCCCAGCCAAAGAAACCCTCGTGGATCCGCGTCAAGGCCCCGACCTCGGAGGGTTACAAGCAGACCCGCGACATCATGCGCGAGAACCGCCTCTCTACCGTCTGCGAGGAGGCGGGCTGCCCCAATGTCGGCGAATGCTGGAGCCAGGGCCACGCCACCATGATGATCATGGGCGAGATCTGCACCCGCGGCTGCACCTTCTGCAACGTGGCGACGGGCAAACCCAACGCGCTTGATGTGTTCGAGCCGGGCAGGGTGGCCCATGCCGTCCAGAAACTCGGCCTGAAGCATGTGGTCATCACCTCGGTCGACCGCGACGATCTGGATGATGGCGGGGCCGAGCATTTCGCCCAGACCATCCGTGCGATCCGCCACCGCTCGCCCTCCTCGACGATCGAAGTGCTGACCCCGGATTTCCTCAAGTCGAAGCCCGGCGCGCTCGAGATGGTGGTCGAGGCGCGGCCCGACGTGTTTAACCACAACCTTGAAACCGTGCCCGGTCTTTACCCGGAGGTCCGGCCCGGTGCGCGCTACTTCCACTCGCTGCGGCTGTTGCAGAAGGTCAAGGAACTCGATCCCGCGATGTTCACCAAGTCGGGCATCATGGTCGGGCTGGGCGAGGATCGTCAGTCGGTCCTGCAGGTCATGGACGACATGCGCGCCGCCGATATCGACTTCATGACCATCGGCCAGTATCTGCAGCCGACCTCCAAGCATCACCGCGTCGACCGCTTCGTCACGCCGGAAGAGTTCGCAGGCTATGAGAAGGCGGCCTTCGGCAAGGGGTTCCTGATGGTTTCGGCCACCCCGCTGACCCGCTCCTCCTACCATGCGGGCGACGATTTCGCCCGCCTGCGCGAGGCTCGCCTGAAGAAGCTTGGCCGGGCCTGATTCCGGCCCTTGCAAATGCCTCAAATGCCCCTTAGTCGGGGTGGGCAGGCCCGAGTGGCGGAATGGTAGACGCAGCGGATTCAAAATCCGCCGCCGCAAGGCATGTCGGTTCGAGTCCGACCTCGGGTACCAACGCAAAAACATCAGGTTAGGCGATCTGGCCTGACCCCC
>Ga0182745_1003493_pt1 | contig 13524 bp, 9 predicted proteins | sample eDN3rd30CKraftBY_FD_128523 | JGI IMG/M metagenome (GOLD analysis project Ga0182745, IMG submission 128523) | Enriched backyard soil microbial communities from Emeryville, California, USA - eDNA 3rd pass 30_C Kraft BY (version 2) (version 2) | ecosystem: Environmental > Terrestrial > Soil >...
CCGTCACGCGCCCGTACGATCCGGGTGTGCGTGCCACGATCCCACCGGACGACGCCGTGCTGTGGCAGGAGCAGGTCGAGGTCCCGCGCCTGCCACGGCGTACCGGCACGACGGACGACCGCGTCGAGGTGGCCGTCGTGGGTGGCGGGTACGCCGGGATCTCGGCGGCGCGGGTCCTTGCCGCCGCCGGCCGCGGCGCGGTGGTCGTCGAGAAGGGCCCGCTGGGCTGGGGCGCCCACAGCCGCAACGGCGGCATGGCCATCCCCGAGCTGAAGGCCGGTCCCGCCGCCCTGGCCACGAGGTACGGGCCCCTCGGCCTGCGCATGCACCAGGAGGTCAACGAGGCGTTCGACCACCTGGAGGCGCTGATCGCGGGCGAGGGCATCGCCTGCGACTACGAGCGGACCGGGCAGCTCTACCTCGCCCACTCCCCCCGCCTGGTCCCCTCCCTGCGGTCGCTGGCGGCCGAGCACGCCGACCAGTTCGGCGAGCCAGTGCGGTTCGTGCCCCGCGAGGCGCTCGCCGAGGAGATCGGTTCGACCGCCTGGCACGGCGGCGTCGTGTTCGACCGCACCGGCGGCCTCCACCCCGCCAAGCTCCACGCCGGGCTGGTCCGCCTCGCCCTCGACGCCGGCGCCGAGGTCCGAGATCGCACCGCCGCCACGCGACTCACCGATCGCGGGGCCGGCCACCGCGGCGGACGGTTCCTGCTGGACACCGAGCACGGCACCATCCGAGCCGATGACGTGATCGTCACGACCAACGCCTACGCCGACGACCTGCTCCCTGAGCTGGCCCGGCGGGTCCTGCCGATCGGCAGCTTCATCGTCGCCACCGAGCCGCTGGACCCCGCGCTGGCCGATGAGATCAGCCCCCGGCGCCGGATGTTCGTCGACACCAAGCACCTGCTCTTCTACTGGCGCCTCTCCCCCGACGGCCGCATGGTCTTCGGCGGCCGCCGCAGCCTCCAGCACGCCACCGTCGCCGAGGCCGCCGACCACCTGACCGCATCGATGCGGGAGATCCACCCCCAGCTCCGCGACGTCGCCGTCACCCACCGGTGGGGCGGCAGCGTCGCCGTCACCCTCGACCGGATGCCCCACGTCGGCCAGGTCCGCGGCGCCTGGTACGCCACCGGCTGCAACGGCTCGGGCGTGGCGCTCAACACCTGGCTCGGCCACCGCCTCGGCCAGGTCGTCCTCGGCCAGGCCCCGCCCCCGTCGTTCGCCGAGCTGAAGCACCGCCCGATCCCGCTCCACCGGTTCCGGAAGCTCTACCTCCCGCTCGTCGGCCAGTGGTTCCGCTACCAGGACCGGCCGTAGTCAGAGCTTGATCATCACGTGCTTGAGCTCGGTGTAGTGCTCGATGGCGTGGATCGACATGTCCTTGCCGTAGCCGGAGTGCTTGAAGCCGCCGTGGGGCATCTCCGAGACGATCGGGATGTGGTCGTTGACCCAGACGGTGCCGAACCTCAGGTCCCGTGCCATGCGCATGGCCCGGCCGACGTCGCGGGTCCAGACCGAGGCGGCCAGGCCGTAGTCGACGTCGTTGGCCCAAGCGAGGGCCTGCTGCTCGTCGGCGAAGCGCTGGACCGAGATGACCGGTCCGAACACCTCGCGCTGGACGATCTCGCTGCGCTGGTCGGCACCCGCCACGACCGTGGGGGCGTAGAAGAACCCGTCGCCGTCGAGGGCCCGGCCCCCGGTCACGATCTCGGCACCGTCGGCGCTGGCCCGCTCGACCATCCCCGCCACCCGGTCTCGCTGCTCGGCCGACACGACGGGTCCCACGGCCGTCGCCTCGTCGAACGGGTCGCCCGTCGCCAGCGCCCCGGCGGCTGAGGCGAGCGAGCCGACGAGGTCGTCGTAGAGGCCGGGGCCGGCGATGACCCGGCACGGCGCGGTGCAGTCCTGGCCCGAGTTGTAGTAGCCGGCTTCGGTGAGCGTGGCCACGACCGCCTCGAGATCGGCGTCGTCGAACACCACCACCGGCGCCTTGCCGCCCAGCTCGAGGTGGATCCGCTTGAGGGAGTCGGCAGCGTTGCGGGCGATCAGCTTGCCGGTGCCGACGTCGCCGGTGAGCGAGAGCATGGCGACGTCGGGGTGCCTGACGAGGCGGTCGCCCGCCGTCTCACCCTGACCGCACACGACGTTGAAGACGCCCGCGGGGAAGATGTCGGCCGCCAGCTCCGCGAGGCGCAGCGCGGAGAGCGGCGTCAGCTCGGACGGCTTCAGGATGAAGGTGTTGCCCGCGGCCAGCGCCGGACCCAGCTTCCACGTGGCCATGTTGAGCGGGTAGTTCCACGGCGCGATGCCGGCCACGACGCCGAGCGGGTCGCGCCGCAGCATCGAGGTGTGGTCCCCGAGGTACTCACCGGCCGCCGCTCCCGCGTCGAGGCACCGGGCGGCTCCAGCGAAGAACCGGAGGTTGTCGACGGTGAGGTCGAACTCGAAGTCGACGATCGAGGCCGGCTTGCCGACGTTCTCCATCTCCAACCGCTTCAGCTCCGGCAGGTCCTGCTCGACCGCATCGGCCAGCGCGAGCAGCCTCTCGCTGCGCTCGCGCGGCGTCGTCTTCCCCCAGGAGCCGAACGCGGCCGCCGCCGCCGCGACCGCGACGTCGACGTCGGCGCCGTCGCCCGAGGGCACCGCGGTGATCACCTCGCCGGTCGCCGGGTTCACGATGCCGTCGGTGGCCCCGCTCAGCGCTGGGCGCCACGCCCCGCCGATGAAGTGCTGGCCGTCAACCATGGGCGGTGCCTCCGAGCTCGATCCGACGGCGCCATCCTCCGTGGTCAGCGCGGAGATGGCAAGGGATTCCGTCGCGAAACACAATGGAAACGATTGATTCCTTGCCAAGCGGGGGCATCCGTGGGACGCTGCGAGCGCATCCCCAAAGCATGACTTGCGCCACAGGGGACGTGGACCGCCCGCACAACGAGGACGCCCATGACGATCGCCGACGCCGCCGAGGCTGCCGTTCCGACCGAGCAGAGGCCGGTCATCGACATCGACGACGTGTCGAAGGTGTTCGCCGACTTCACCGCCGTCGACCACGCCGACTTCACCATCGCCGAGGGCGAGTTCTTCTCGATGCTCGGCCCATCGGGGTGCGGCAAGACCACCACGCTGCGCATGATCGCCGGGTTCGAGACCCCGACATCGGGGGCGATCCGCCTCGAGGGCCGCGACGTCTCGAACGTGCCGCCGCACAAGCGCGACGTGAACACCGTGTTCCAGCAGTACGCCCTGTTCCCCCACATGAACGTGTGGGACAACGTGGCCTACGGGCCCCGCGCCAAGAAGCTCCCGAAGGAGGAGATCGCCAAGCGGGTCGACGAGCTCCTCGGCGTGGTCAAGCTGGCCGACTTCGCCAAGCGCAAGCCCAGCCAGCTGTCCGGCGGCCAGCAGCAGCGCATCGCTTTGGCCCGTGCCCTCGTCAACTACCCGAAGGCGCTCCTGCTCGACGAGCCGCTCGGCGCGTTGGACCTCAAGCTGCGGCAGAGCATGCAGCTCGAGCTGAAGCGCATCCAGCGCGAGGTCGGCATCACCTTCATCTTCGTCACCCACGATCAGGAGGAAGCGCTCACCATGAGCGACCGGATCGCGGTCATGAACCAGGGCCGCGTCGAGCAGATCGGCACCCCCCGCGAGATCTACGACCGCCCCGAGACGGTGTTCGTCGCCGGGTTCATCGGCCAGGCCAACCTCTGGCCTGCGGTCGTGAAGGCCAACGAGGGGACGACGACCACCATCGAGGTCGCAGGCCGGTCTCTGAAGGTCGCCGACGACGCGAGCGGGCTCCGACCCGGCGAGCACGGCACCTTCATGGTGCGTCCCGAGCGCATGTACGTCGAGCCCCAGCTCTCCGATCCCGACCGGTGGACCCTCGATGCCGTCGTCACCGACCTCGTGTTCCAGGGCCCCGTGGTTCGCTACGAGTTGCGCCTGCCCGACGGTTCCGCCGCGGTCGCCCACGTACCCGCCCGGCGCGACGGCCTGCCCATCCCCGGCGACACGGTCCAAGCCTCCTGGTCCGACGAGGCGTCCGTCCTGTTGCCAGGAACCCCCGACCAAGCCCCCGCCGCCGAGACCACGCCGGTGATCGCACCGGATCCCGACCCCGAGACCTGACCCACCCGTCCGCAAGTTCGCAGGAGCGTCCGCCATGCCCGATCAACCCACCGATCCCCAGCTCGCCGCCGCCATCGAGATGGCACGCCGCATGTCGCGGCGCCGCTTCCTCACGTCGATGGGCCTCGGCGTCGGTGCCGCCGCCCTCGGCCCCAGCTTCCTCGCCGCCTGCGGCAGCAGCAGCGACAGCGGCGGCGGATCCGAGGGAGCCGCACCGGGCAACGGCGACACGAAGCTCACGATCAGCAACTGGGACGCGTACATCGACGAGGACGCCAACGGCAACGTCACCGCCGCGGGCACGACCATCGGCGACTTCCAGAAGGCCACCGGCATCAAGGTGACGTACAACAAGGACTTCAACGACAACGACGAGTACTTCAACAAGATCTACTCGCCCGTCCTCGGCAAGGGGAAGCGGATCGCCGCGGACATCACCGTCCCCACCTACTGGATGGCGGCCCGCCTCGTGGGCCTCGGGTGGCTCGAGGAGCTGCCGCTCGACGACATCCCGAACCACAAGAACATGGTCGACTCCTACCTCGACCTGCCGTGGGATCCAGGGGCCGAGCACTTCATGCCGTGGCAGGCGGGCATCAGCGGCATCGCCTGGAACCCGAAGCTGACCGGCGGCGACCTCACGAGCGTCAACGACCTGTTCGAGCCGAAGCTCAAGGGCAAGGTCACCTTCCTCACCGAGATGCGCGACTCGGTCGGCCTCGTGATGTTCGGCCAAGGCAACGATCCCGCGGACGCCGACGTCGCCACCATCGACAAGGCGCTCGACAAGCTCGAGGAGGAGACCAACAACGGCCAGATCCTGAAGTTCACCGGCAACGAGTACCTCCGGTCGCTGGAGAACGGCGACGTCGCCGCGTGCTTGGCGTGGTCCGGTGACATCGCCCAGCTCGACCCGGACCTCGGCATCCAGTTCGCCATCCCCGAAGAGGGCGGGATGCAGTGGTTCGACGCCATGACCGTCCCGAAGGGCGCCGCCAACCTCCCCGCGGCAGCCGAGTGGATGAACTTCGTGTACGACCCGGAGAACGCGGCCCGCATCACCGAGTTCGTCCAGTACATATCGCCGGTCAAGGGGGTCCAGGAGGTCCTCGAGGCCAAGGGCGGCGAGGCAGCCGAGCTCGCGAGCAACCCGCTGATCTTCCCCGACGAGGAGACGCTCGCTCGCGTGGTCACCTTCGGCGAGCTGTCGGTGGAAGACGAGATCGAGGTCCAGAAGCGCTTCAACGACATCACCGGCTGATCCGCCGTGGCTGCCGAGGACTCCCTGCGAAGAGGCCGGAGAGCGCCGTACGGGCTGCTGAGCCCCGGGATGCTCTGGCTGATCCTGTTCTTCCTCGTCCCGATGTGGACCCTGCTGCGGATCGCCCTGTCGACGAAGCCGAACGCCTACCTCCCCGAGTACGAGTTCACGTGGGAGTGGTCGAACTTCTCCAGCGCGGTCGACCGGTTCCAGCCTGAGCTCGTCCGCTCCTTCTCCTACGCGGCCGCGGCCACCGTCTTGTGCATCGCCATCGGCTACCCGCTGGCGTACTTCCTCGCGTTCAAGGCGGGGAAGTACCGCACCGTGCTCCTCGGCCTGGTGATGGTGCCGTTCTTCATCTCGTTCCTGATCCGCACCATCGCCTGGCAGACCATCCTCGGCCAGGAGGGGCCGGCGCTCTGGTTCCTCCAGACGTTCCGGCTCGTGACCGTCACCGACGCCCTGGGGATCACCAGCAGCGGCGCGTTCCTCAACACGCCGCAGGCGGTCATCTTGGGCCTGACCTACAACTTCGTCCCGTTCATGATCCTGCCGATCTACGTCAGCCTCGAGAAGATCGAGCCCGCGCTCATCAGCGCCGGCCAGGACCTCTACTCGACCCCGCGCCAGGCGTTCCGCAGGATCGTGCTGCCGCTCTCGCTCCCCGGCGTGTTCGCGGGCACGCTCCTCACCTTCATCCCGTCTGCCGGCGACTACATCAACGCGGAGCTGCTGGGCAACGTGAAGACCAGCATGATCGGGTCGCAGATCTCGAAGCTCTTCTTGAAGGAGAGCAACTATCCGGAGGCGGCGGCGCTGTCGTTCATCTTCATGGCGATCATCACCGTGGGCGTGCTGGTGTACGCCCGGCTCCTCGGCACCGACGAGCTGTCCGCATGACCGCGTCGATCGCGTCCGACGGACGGTGGCCCGAGCCGGTGAAGCCGCCGAAGGAGCGCCGCCCGCTGCGCTCACGGTGGCTGGCCATCTGGTCGGCCCTCGTCTACATCTGGCTGTTCGCGCCGATCGTCGTCGTGGTCGCGTTCTCGTTCAACCACCCCGCCGGCAAGTTCAACACCTCGTGGAACGAGTTCACGTTCGACAACTGGCTGCACCCCTTCGCCAAGCAGGACTACACGAACGCGCTGATCGTGAGCCTCAAGGTGGCGGCGGTGTCGTGCGTCATCGCGACCGTCTTGGGCGGGCTCATGGCCCTTGCCATCTCCCGCTACGAGTTCCGGGGGAAGGGCTTCGTCAACATCGTCTTGGTCCTGCCGCTGACCACGCCCGAGATCGTGATGGGCTCGTCGCTGTTCACGCTCTTCTTCGCCCGGGACCTGGACTTCGGCTTCACGACCGTCGTGATCGCCCACATCCTGTTCTGTGTCAGCTTCGTGGCGCTCACCATCCAGGCGAGGGTCCGCGGCTTCGACTGGTCCTTGGAGGACGCGGCCCTCGACCTGGGTTCCACGCCGCTGCGCACGTTCTGGACCATCACCTTCCCGCTGATCCTCCCCGGGATCGGCGCGGCGTTCCTCCTCTCGTTCGCGCTCTCGATCGACGACTACATCATCACGTCGTTCGTCGCCGGCGACCACACGACGACGTTCCCGATGCGGATCTTCAACGCCAACAAGACCGAGATCCCACCGCAGGTCAACGTCATCGCGACGGCGATCCTCGTGGTGACCGGCACGCTGATGGCGCTCGGCGCCCGGCGAGCCATCAAGCAGGCACGAGCCTGAGCACAACCAAGACAACTGATTCCATCGTCAAAGGCACGGTTCACAACAGGATCCCTTGCTCAAGCCGGGAGCATCAACGAGAATCGATGTCGACACCCGCCCTCCAGGAGCACCCCGTGAACGCCTCCCCCACCCCCGCCGAACTCCAGTCCCTCGCCCGGGACCACCTGTGGGGGCACTTCTCGAAGCTGACCCCCGAAGACCACGGCAACGTCACCATCATCGACCACGGCGACGGCTGCTACGTGTGGGACACCAACGGCAAGCGCTACCTCGACGGGCTCGCCGGCCTCTTCACCGTCCAGGCCGGCCACGGCCGCCCGTCCATCGCCAAGGCCATGGCCGAGCAGGCGGAGAAGCTCGCCTACTTCCCCGTCTGGACCTACGCCCACCCCACCGCGGTCGAGCTCGCCGGACGCCTCGCCGCACTGGCCCCCGGCGACTTGAACCGGGCCTTCTTCACCACGGGCGGCGGCGAAGCCGTCGAGTCCGCCTGGAAGCTGGCCCGCCAGTACTTCGTGGCCAAGGGCGAGCCCGGCCGCCACAAGGTCGTCTCCCGCAACCTCGCCTACCACGGCGCCACGCTCGGAGCACTCTCGATCACCGGCCTGGATGCCATCAAGGACGTCTTCGCCCCCCTGATCCCCCAAGGCAACCTCAAGGTGCCCAACACCAACAGCTACCGCTACCCGGAGCTCACCCCCGAGGCGCTGCTCGCCCCCGCCGAGGCCATCGAGGCGGCGATCGTGGAGGCAGGACCCGAGACGGTGGTGGCGGTGTACCTCGAGCCCGTCCAGAACTCGGGCGGCTGCTTCACCCCGCCCGACGGCTACTTCGCCCGGGTCCGGGAGATCTGCGACACCTACGGGGTGCTGCTCGTGAGCGACGAGGTCATCTGCGCCTTCGGCCGCCTCGGCTCGATGTTCGGCGCCGAGCGGCTCGGGTACCAGCCGGACATGATCACGATGGCCAAGGGCCTGACGTCGGGCTACTCCCCCCTCGGCGGCGTGATGGTGTCGGACAAGATCGCCGAGCCGTTCATCGAGAACGACGAGATCTTCCTCCACGGCATCACCTTCGGCGGCCACCCCGTCAGCTGCGCCGCCGCCCTCGCCAACCTCGACATCCTCGAGGGCGAGGACCTGGCCGGCCACGTCCGGGCCAACGAGGACGGCTTCCGCGCCGCCCTCGAGGACCTCCGGGACCTGCCCATCGTCGGCGACGTCCGGGGGATGGGCTACTTCTACGGCATCGAGCTGGTGAAGGACACCACCACCAAGGAGACCTTCACCGAAGCCGAAGCCGACTTCCTCCTCCGCGGCGAGCTGACCCCGCAGCTCATCTCGAACGGCCTGCTCTGTCGGGCCGACGACCGCGGCGAGCCGGTGATCCAGCTCTCGCCGCCTCTGACCGCCGGACCCGAGGAGTTCGAGGAGATGGTCCGGGCGATCCGCGCCTCGCTCCTCCACGCCATGGATGCCATGGATGCCATGGAGACGCTGCCATGAGCTCCCCGCTGCTGGTCGGCGTCCCCACCGAGATCAAGGCCGACGAGGGCCGCGTCGCCATCACCCCCGACGGCGTGCGGGAGCTCCACGGCCACGGCGTCGACGTCATCGTCCAGGCCGGAGCCGGCAACGGGGCCAGCATCCCCGACGACGACTTCCGAGCCGTGGGCGCCGAGATCGTCACGACCGCCGACGAGGTGTGGGAGCGCGCCGGGCTGATCTGCAAGGTGAAGGAGCCCCAGGAGTCCGAGCTCGCCTACCTGCGATCGGACCAGGTGCTGTTCACGTACCTGCACCTCGCCGCCTACCCCGAGGTGGCCCGTGCCCTCCTCGCGGCCGGGACCACCGGCATCGCGTACGAGACCGTGCAGACCGCCGAAGGCCTGCTCCCGCTGCTCGCGCCCATGAGCGAGGTCGCCGGCCGCATGTCGATCCAGATCGGCGCCCACTTCCTCGAGCGCCACAACGGCGGCCGGGGCGTACTGCTGGGCGGCGTCCCCGGTGTGCGCCCGGCGAGCGTCTGCGTGATCGGCGCCGGCAACGTGGGCTGGAACGCGGCGTGGATGGCGGCGGGGCTCGAGGCGGAGGTCGACGTGCTCGACAAGAACGTGGACCGGCTGCGCCACGTCGACCAGATCCAGATGGGCCGGGTCACCACCCTCACGTCGAACCGGGGCGTGGTCGAGCGGGTCGTGACCAACGCAGACCTCGTGATCGGCGCCGTGCTCGTGGCCGGTGGCCGGGCACCCGTCGTGGTCGACGAGGACCTGGTGCGGGCGATGAAGCCCGGCGCCGTCGTGGTCGACATCGCCATCGACCAGGGAGGGTGCATCGCCACCTCCCACGAGACGAGCCACCACGACCCGGTCTTCGAGAAGCACGGCGTCCTCCACTACGCCGTCGGCAACATGCCGGGAGCCGTGCCCCACACCTCCACCTACGCCCTCACCAACGTCACCCTCCCCTACCTGTCGGAGCTGGCGTCGCTCGGCGCGGCCGACGCGGTGCAGCGGGACCCGGCGCTGGCGCTCGGGGTCAACACCATGGGCGGGCACCTGGTGAACCGCTCGGTCGCCGAGGCCCTCGCCGAGGTGCACCTGCCGCTGGACCGCGCGCTGGCGTCCGTGGGGGTCTGACGTGGCCGGGGGGACGGGACCTCGCCGCAACGGGCGCGCCGCTCGTGCCGCCGCGGCCCCGGCGCTCGACGACATCGACAAGGCGATCATCCGCGCCCTCCAGGTGGACGGGCGGATGTCCTACGCCAAGCTCGGCCCCGAGGTCGGCCTGTCCCAGGCCGCCGTGCGCCAGCGGGTCCAGCGCCTCACCGACTCCGGGGTGATGCAGGTGGTCGCCGTGACCGACCCGCTGTCGGTCGGCTTCACCGTGCAGGCGATGATCGGCGTGCGGGCCGAGGGCGACCTCCGGGCACTGGGCGCCAGCCTCGGCGCCATCGGCGAGATCGACTACGTGGTCATCGCCTCCGGCGCCTACGACCTGCTCCTCGAAGTCGTGTGCGAGGACAACGACCACCTCCTCGCCCTGGTCAACGACGTCATCCGTGCCACCCCCGGCGTCCGCAGCGCCGAGGTCTTCACCTACCTCGACCTGGTGAAGCAGACCTACACCTGGGGCACCCGCTGACGGCTGGCAGCGTCCCCGCCATCACCGAACTTTTCGTGAAGTTGGGGGCAGGGCCCCCACGATCACGAAAAGTTCGTCGGAGTTCAGGACTGGCAGGATGGGCCGATGCAGCGCACGATCTTCACCGACGAGCACGACCTGTTCCGCGACGCCTTCCGGCAGTTCGTGGCGAAGGAGATCGTGCCGGGCTTCCTCCAGTGGGAGGCCGACGGGATCGTGCCGCGGGAGCTGTTCGCGGCGGCGGGAGCGTCGGGGTTCTTGGGCATGGACGTGCCCGAGGCGCTCGGCGGCGGTGGGGTCGACGACTTCCGGTACAACCTGATCATCGGCGAGGAGCTCCAGCGCGCCGGCACCGGCGGCGCCGGCCTCGGCCTCACGCTGCACAACGACATCTGCCTGCCGTACTTCACCTCGCTGTGCACCGACGAGCAGAAGGAGCGGTGGCTGCCGGGCATCTGCTCGGGCGAACTGATCACCGCCATCGCCATGACCGAGCCGGGCATCGGCTCGGACCTCGCCTCGATGGGCACCACGGCGATCCGCGACGGCGAGGACTACGTCGTGAACGGGTCCAAGACCTTCATCACCAACGGCATCAACGCCGACCTCGTGATCACCGCGGTCAAGACCGACCCGACGCAGAAGCACAAGGGCATGAGCCTCGTGGTGCTGGAGCGGGGCATGGAGGGCTTCGAGCGCGGCCGCAACCTGGAGAAGGTCGGGCTCCACAGCCAAGACACCGCCGAGCTGTTCTTCACCGACGTCCAGGTGCCCGTCGCCAACCTGCTCGGCACCGAAGGCCAGGGGTTCGTCCACCTCGTGCGCAACCTGCCCCAGGAACGGCTGTCGATCGCCGCCTCCGCGGTCGCGGCGGCCGAGGCATCCCTCGGCTGGACACTGGAGTACGTCAAGGATCGCAAGGCGTTCGGGCAGCCCGTCGGCTCGTTCCAGAACAGCCGCTTCAAGCTGGCCGAGATGCGCACCGAGATCGACGTCGCCCAGGCCTTCGTCGACCGCTGCATCGAGGGGCTGAACGACGGCACCCTCACCGCCGAGGAGGCCGCCGAGGCCAAGTGGTGGTGCACCGAGCTGCAGAAGCGCACCGTCGACACGTGCGTCCAGCTCCACGGCGGCTACGGCTACATGCTCGAGTACCCCATCGCCCGGGCCTACACCGATGCCCGCATCACCACGATCTACGGCGGGACCACGGAGATCATGAAGGAGATCATCGGCCGCTCCCTCGGCGTGTGAGCGAGCCGGGACGTCAGCCCGGAGCGGGCGTCACCGCCGTCATCTCGGTCCCCTTCCGTCGACGACGGCTGGACTCCGCTGACATGAACACTCCGTTCTGACCTCATCAGGCCAAAGGAGGTGTCCGTCAGACTGAGGCAACCTCACTGTGCTGCGCACCGGATGCATCAGCCGCCGATCACTTTTCCCCCCAGATCCGAAGCGCCCCGAAACCCTCCGCTCCAGCGCCAAGTCGTGTGTGGTTCAGTGGTCGCCATGATCGCGGTGCTCTTCCTACCGCGGCCCTCAGGCCCGACCGGTCAGGCCAAACCGAGTTACACCGTTGTCTTACCGTGCCCCACTAGGGCCGGCTTCCCGTCCAGCCGCACGTCACGTAGACCCTCACTGCAGGCTGTGCGAGCGGGATCGTTGTCGGTTTCGACTCACCGATCGGACTGATTATAACGATGCACCACCGGCCGTCCTCTATCGGATCGGGGCCGGTGACCCAGAGGTCCTCGTCATTCTGCGACACCTCGAACTCGGTTGGCAGATCAACGTCCTCGGGCGCTAGCGGAGCCGCCACTGCGGCCTCATACCATATGCCACCGCCAGGGTCCTCTTGGCGCTCGCTCGCCTCAGCCTGTCCCTTCAAGTGAAGAACATCGAGCACTCGGTTCTCCGATCGGTGGCGCTTATCCCCGATTGAATTTCTGGAGCAACCGGACACGAGACCACCGAGACATGTGAGCACAAATACTGCTAGCACAACTCTAGGGACAGATGCTGGCGATCTTATGGACCTCATAGGCCTCCGCCCCTTCGTTGAAATTATTCGAATATCTGTTCTCGTAGCACTCGTCGAGATCTTTATCGTTCGCCGACTCGTGGCCAAGATCCACCCAACGCTTTGGCTGCCTCTTCATAACGACTTCGACTTGGCCAAGCGCGCTCCCGCCCTTCACGGAGTAACCAAGAAGAGCGCTCTGGAAGAAATAACGTGCGTGAGGCTCGGATCGACGCCGCGAAGCGAGTTCATCGATACGAATGTACCGAACATCGTTCTTATTCGCGTAGAAGGTATCGATATCAATTCTTAAGTCGTTCAGCGTCAGCGCTGTAACAAACGCCGTGAACCAGGGAAGGTTTGGAAGCCCTTTCCATCCCTCCTCTTTTGTGAGGACATCGCCGTATGCATCTTCCCCCGTGCTGGCGTAGTAAGCTTGAAGTTGCGTTGAGTGCAACGACCAGAACCTCTCCCATGACTCGCGGAAAAAGTTGGTCGGACCGCGACTATCCTCCTCACGAATTCCGAAGTCATCGAGTGTATCGCCGAGCCATTCACCGGTAGGATCTTTTCCAAGCTCAGTACGGAAAATGGCATAGACCATGCGAACGTCCGCCGATCCAGCTTCGGCTCCGGTCCGGATGTCCGCCAACATGAGATTTATAGTGTATTTGGCAGGTGGGAGTTCAGAGGGAAGTTCCTGGCGTGTACCGGTAGTAAATGATTCCGTGTCCTGGACGATGTACCGGCAGCCGTCTTGAGTGTTAAAGAAGCAATCAACGGGAGTTAGTCCCAACGGATCGATCTTGTTGATGGGATCATTATCAACGTAGTGGTAGGGATCGGCTACCACGGGGGTCCCGTCAACGCCGTCGAGTGGGTCCCGGGTTGTGAACTGGCCGGTGACGGAGTCGTAGTTGCGGGCTCGGAGGTGGACGAAGTTGGAGGCGGTGAGTTCGCCTCGGTAGCCGATTCGGTCGGCCCCGGAGGACACGCCGATCTCACCGAAGGGCGAGTACTTCTGAGGTCCCGCGACAACGTCGGTGTTGGTGGTGTCGGTGCGGATGACTGAGCCGCGGACGTCGTACTGGAACCACTGGGGTGCTGCGGTGCCGCTCTGAAAGGCGATGCGCTGGTTGCCCCAGGTGGCGCGGAACCAGGTGGAGCCGGAGTTGCGGGCGTCGATGATCTGCGGGACGGGCTGGGTGGTGTCCCA
>Ga0182745_1003495_pt1 | contig 13519 bp, 7 predicted proteins | sample eDN3rd30CKraftBY_FD_128523 | JGI IMG/M metagenome (GOLD analysis project Ga0182745, IMG submission 128523) | Enriched backyard soil microbial communities from Emeryville, California, USA - eDNA 3rd pass 30_C Kraft BY (version 2) (version 2) | ecosystem: Environmental > Terrestrial > Soil >...
CACCGAAGAAGGCCGCAAAGAAGGCTGCTGCACCGAAGAAGAAGGCTGCTGCACCGAAGAAAAAGGCCGCCGCACCCAAGAAGAAGGCTGCTGCCCCCAAGAAGAAGACCACCAAGAAAAAGGCATAACACCACTGCCGTGTTATGGAAATTTTCGCGAGCAAGTCGGTCCTTTCCGACTTGCTCGTTTTGTTATGTGCCGACCATCTTTGACAGCTTGCTGATGGCCAGTCTCTGCTCAAGCCCGAGACAGGTGAAGGACCGCAATCCGCAAGAAGCCTGCCTGTTGTGAACGTGATTCGACATCAAGTCTGGATTCGCGATTCCAGGTTCGAAAAAGCGAGAGCAAGTTGCTCTTGCCTGCGTTCGCGGTGACGTCGTTTCGATTGACGACATGCTGTGAATCCCGCGCAGCAGGACTCGGACAATGCGCGATGAATCCGATCGCGAGGCGACGAACGTTCATCTCACAGAGCAAGTTCGATCAGTGTCTCTGCTGCGAAATGATGAATGATGTGGACCGGCAGGTATCTGCTGTCGAATGGAACTCTCTGCTAGACCAGTTTGGTCTATCATGTGCCCGCGTCGAGAGGGTCTCACTTGATGAAAGACGGAATGCCGCGAGGCAAGTCCGCCACAAGGTCGACTAAAACGCTCTATTTGCTGCCCCGAGAGGCTGATTTCTTTCTCCAGAGAACGCGGTCCAGCGAGAAACCGCCGCCGCCGCAAATGAGAATGACGGTGAAGGCGGACAGATACAACGCGGCAAGCTCTTTTTTGGCCCAGGGGTCTGGAGCGTGGTAAATCGTCAAGGCCACCAGCATCGTGATCATCAGGGGAATCGCTGCCAGACGGGTTCCGATTCCCAGAATCAGTAGAACGGCACAGAAGAACTCGGCAAAGATGGCCAGGCTTAATTCCGCGGTTCCCCCCAGGCCAATCAGGCTGGGGAAATTCCTGGAGAGTTCTTTGTATCTCAACAACTTGTCGAGCCCATGGCCAGAGAGCATGGCAGTGCCGAAGGAAACACGCAAAATCAGCAAGCCGAGTGCTTGTGCCCAGGAATTAATCATTGGAAATGGTTCTCAGGTAAAGAATGCGGCGGAGTTTTGTGGAAGTGAACGATTGGAATTCCATGTGATGGTCTTCGGCCAATACTTGCGGACCAGCTTTTTTATTGATCAGTCATTTTAGAGCCGCGAACAAAACCTTTCGAACAAGGGAAATCTCCTGTTCGCGAGCAAGTCCGCGATCCGTTTTGTTAGACCAGTTTGGTCTCTCCTATGCCCGCGTCGAAAGGGTTTCACTTGATGAAAGTGAATGCCGCGAGGCAAGTTCACGACCAGATTTACAAAAACGCTTTAAGGGGGCTTATTGTGCGGGAGCCTCTGCCGGCGCCTGGCCGTTGGCGGCTTTCTTTTCTTCCGGGGGATTGTTTTTCTTCTCCAGGTATGCCTGATATCCCTCCATGGCGGGGGGGCCAGCCACATAGACGATTCCCGCAATCACCAGAAATGAAATCAAGCTGAAGGCGATGGCCGCCGCTTTGACCTGCGGGTCAATGGCGGTGCCCTTTTTCTTCTTCCTGGTTTTCGTTTTTTTGACGGGCTGGGATTCATCCAGGACTTCTCCTTCGGGAACTTCCACGTCCTGAAAGGAATCCAGATTCACGGACATCAAGTCCGCCTCGGAATCTTCGTTTTTTCGAGGCTTGGTCGGCGAAGAGGTCTGCACTCCGGCCACCACTCCAGCGGCCTGGCATTTGGGGCATTTGATTTTTTTGCCCGCCAGGCTGTCCTTCACTTTTGTTGCAAAACCGCATTCACCGCATTTGAAACTGGCAGGCATATTGTCATCACTTCAAAAGAAGATCCGGAGATTTTATTTCAGGTTAACCGGACGTGCTTGTGAAGTCACCTGCAAGGACAGAAATTGAACACCGATCAGAGTGCATACACTCCGCATTGTCCGGGTTCTGCCTTGCGGCATTCAGCGTTTCATCGATCAAGATCCCTTTCCCGCGGGCACAGGCCAGAGCAACTTGTTCCAGCCCTGAAAACGGTTGATTTTATGGCAGGATAATTTCTCCCCCGACCGTTAATGCGGACACAACACGATGCCGGAATCCCAGATTGACCCCGACGTCCGGTGATGTTCCTCCCAGACCGTCCGAAACTTCATTGAACCGGATACTTTCATCGGCGACGCCGAGATTGGACATCACGATCAGGCTGTAGCCGACACGGAAGTTCATCCACTGAGTCATTCGAATCTTGGCATAGACATCCAGGTCGAATGTCGGAGCCACCACCACTCTGCGCTGAAAGGAACTGGTCAGCGCCGGATCATCCAGAGAACCGGGGATCGTTCCTGGCTCTCGCAAATTGCTGGTCAGCACCGAACCATGAACCACGTTCGAGCCCAGGGCAAATTTTTCCTGAACACCAATTGTGAAGAACCGGGTCGCCAGTTCATTACGAAGTCCAAATTGAATCTGGTCACGCTGATTGACAACATTCGAGTCAATCAGGTTGGTTTGCGGCGTCGCCAGAATCCCCACGCCGTCCAGAAATCCCGACCGGTTGTCGAATGCTCCCCCAAATGCCAGATGATCGCCATACTGTTCGTGGCGATAGCCGATGATCGGCTGCATCCGCCAGCCCAATTCAGGCGCCTTCCAGTTCAAAACCAGATCAATACTCCCCGCTTTTAATCGTGCTTCGTATCGACTGGCAAATCCTGCATCGTACAACATGATGCGTGAGCCGGGAACGCCATCCGTGGTCAATGTTGTCGCTAGAAAAGTCGTCAGGTTGGTTCCATGCGGTCCCAGCGGAAATGGAACGTTATTATCGTCTTCGAGTGGCGGAATTCCCGGCGCATACTGACTCGCAGCAGGAATAGCTGGAGCATTCAACTCTGCAGATTGATTCGCATATCCCCAGAAACTCGTTTCCACCGACGCCACATCCAGAATGGGAATTCCAAAACTGGCCCGCATCCCCTGGGCATGATGCCAGCTGACCCCATCCGTGGTCGGAACCTGGGCATAGGCCCCGCTAATGCCGTCCACGAGATCTGTGGAATCGGCAAACAGCAGCAGGAACTGGTTGGAAACATCCACCACATCCTGGGCCGGTCCACCCAATGGGGCGGGATCGCCCACATGAATCGGAGTTCCCAGCACACGAGAACTGCTCCGTTGGAGGTATCCTTGCAGATATTCCAGCCGCAACCAGCTGCCGCGTAACATCTGTCCAAAGTTTAAGTCTCTGCGTGAATCATGATCGAAGGCAAAGCCCCGATCCTCAGGCAGAAGCTCCGCGTACAGGCTGGGTGGAGGTCCAAAATTCGGCGCGACCGGCGGACCTTGATAATAGTTTTCCGGAGGCAGGTACTGAATCGTTGCGGGGTTGGTCTGACCGCCAGGGACATACTGGCTTTGTGCCCAGCATGGTCCCCCAGCCAGAAGCGTAATGGCGATGATCCAGTCGAATTGAACTCTGACGTTCATGGATTCCCTTCCCCCTGCTGCCGTCCACCGCAGCTTTCGCTCACCCTGACGACCTCGTCGAACGGCACACAACTTCCGGCTCCCTGCATCGCAAACTTTCCCAATTCTCTCAGTGTGAGAAGATTCCCAGACACGTCATTCATTTGGATTGAGGTCGGAAAATCCCGGCAAGACCGGGCACTCATCGAGGGAAACCGAGCGCGCATGGCCGGTAGCAGTTTTATCGGCTGCAGGAGTCAGTGAAGCTGGGAGAAAAAAACGATTTCTCCCGAATCCTCCGATTCTGCGGAAATTTCCATCTGTCCTGTTTTGAAAAATGACCCGATTCATCACCTCTCCGGCAGATCCGGCCGCTCGTCTGGCCGATGCTGCAAAACCTGCCGTCACAGAAGCCTGTTCAGGAGTGCGGCCCTATTGGGGATCGGATGCGAATCCTCGTGGCGAAGAAAAGGTTCAGGATCAGCTTGTTTGCGTTCAAACTTGACAAGGCGGGCATGGAACAGACTATTTTCCTCATATGATCCCGCAACCAGCTTCCATCTCGATTCGAACCGGCTCGCGGCTGCATTTTGGCCCCCTCGCCTATTGTCCTGAAAAAGGGCGGGATTTTGGTGGAATCGGACTCATGCTGGAGAGTCCTGGCGTCAACATGACCGCCACTCTTCTTTCCCCAACAACAATCCCCTTGCAACTTTCCCCCCGGGGAGAGGCCATACGCCGGACCATTCTCCGCCAGAATCCCGGTTTGCAGTCCTCCGTTCAATTTCATCTTAAGGAAGAAATTCCTTCTCATGCAGGATTGGGATCGGGAACGCAACTTTCGCTGGCAATGCTGGAAGCGTTTTTCAAACTGCATCAGCAACCGGTCACCCCGGCTCATCTGGCGGAAAAATGTGGACGTGGAGATCGATCCGCGATTGGATTGAATGGATATGCACATGGGGGATTTCTGGTAGACGCGGGGCATGCTGAGAACGCTGCCAGGGGAGAGATTGCCTGTCGAATGGATTTTCCGGAGCAGTGGCGGATCGTCTTGATCTCTCCGCACGATGTGACCGGATTGCATGGACCCGAAGAATTGGCAGCTTTTCGATCACTTCCGCCCATGCCGGAGGGGATGAGCGGCCGGTTGTGTCGACTTACGTTAACGGAGATGCTGCCGGCTTTGAGCAGCCAACAGCTCGATCCCTTCTGCCGAGCACTCTTTGAATATGGCCAGCTGATTGGTGAATTCTTTTCCCACACGCAAGGGGGTGTCTTCGCATCACCGGCGATGAGGAGGCTGCTTAAGCTATTTCCCGATGTGGCTGGCACTGGAATGGCACAGTCCTCCTGGGGACCAACCATTGCGATGTTTGCCCGGGACGACATTCATGCAGCCTCTCTTCAGCGGCAGGTCTCCGATCTGTCTCCTGATCTGCAAACGACCATTCGATCACCTCGAAATTGCGGGCGCACCATGGCCATTTCACCCTCTCAAAATTGACCGGCAGGCGACATCAAGGAAAGACGAAAGGGGGGAAGTGACAAGGCTGGGTCTTGACCCAGCTTTATTCAGTGTTCACAAACTCATCCCCGTACAACTCTGGCGATCCACCCCAACCTGGCGGATCTCTTCCCGCTCGAACGTAGCGGTGAAATAACGACCACGCCCAATCCACGGCCCGGTGTGCCAGTACTGATGGGTGACCAGCGTGAAGAAGAACAGGCTCTCTTCGCGATTCCGTCGATACCGTCGCAGGACGATGCTCCGTCAACTCAACAAGATCAATCATACCGGATTATCAAAGATCACGTCAGCGAGAAATCACGGCCTCAAAGCTGGGTCTTGACCCAGCCTACGTCACTACGTCACTGGAGGCGGGCAATGACCATCTCGCGAACCTGCTTCGGATCGGCCCCTTTGACCTGTTTCATCACCTTGCCGATGATGGCTCCCAGTGCCTGTTGCTTTCCAGATTTGAAGTCTTCAATCGCACGTGCATTCTCCTGCAGGGCCAAAGTAATGGCGGCCTCCAGGGCTCCGGGATCGTGGACGATGGCCAGGCCACGTTCCGTCACGATGCGGTCAATATCAGAAATGGTGGGAATGGCGTGTGATGTTTGTTGCTGTTGCTCATCATCTTCATCCACTTCTGCAGGGGGCAGCAACAGTAAAAAGACTTCACGGGCACTCTTGACGGTCAGGGTCTTCGCGGTCACCCGCTTTAAAAGAGTGCCGAGAACGTCGGAGTGGATCGGGAATTCTTCAATGGAAAGTTGGCGCTCTTTTAACTCTCGCAACACATCCTGCGTCACCCAGTTGGCGGCCTGCTTGGCATCCTTACAAATGGCCAAGACCCGTTCAAAGTAGTCTGCAACTGCTCCCCCCTGATTGACAAGCACGTTGGCATCGTAAGGGGTCAGGCCCAGTTCCTGCTGAAAACGCTGACGACGACGGGCAGGGGACTCTTTCAGAGAGGCTCGAATCTCTTCCACGCGTTCGCGGGAAACGGTCACCGGCAAGAGATCCGGGTCCGGGAAATACCGGTAATCGGCAGCAGCTTCCTTGCCACGCTGGGCGAATGTCAGGTTGCGATGCGCATCCCAGCCCCGCGTCTCCTTTTCGACGCCCGGGTCTCCCAGCTTGCGACCGGTGGCAGCGAACTCCTGCAATTGCCGGGCAACTTCATACTCAATTGCCGCTTCGACCCCGCGAAAGGTGTTCAGATTTTTGATTTCCACAATGGGCGTCGCCACTGTGCCACCTGGATTGATGCCACCTGGATTGGCGCCATCCGGATTGCTGTCACCCGGATTGAGATGCAGGTTCACATTCGCATCGCACCGCAAACTCCCCTCCTGCATGTTGCAGTCGGAAACACCCAGGAATGTCAGCAGCAGGTGCATCTCTTCCAGAAACGATTTGGCCTCGGCCGCAGAACGAATGTCGGGCTGTGTGACGATTTCCAGCAGTGGGGTCCCGGCACGATTGAGATCGACCTGGCTGTCCGCGCCGCGACCGGATTCATCATGGATATTCTTGCCGGCGTCCTCTTCCAGATGGGCACGCAAGATTCTCACCTGACTGGTCGAACCGTCCGGGCATTGTGCTTCCAGAAACCCGTCATGGCTGAAGGGGAGATCGTACTGACTGATCTGATACCCCTTGGGAAGATCTGGATAGTAATACTGCTTCCGGTCCCATTTGGTGAAAGGGGCAATTTCGCAGTTGAGCGCCAGAGCCGTGGTGAGTGCCAGTTGAAACGCCTCCGCATTCATCACCGGCAAGGTCCCCGGCAGACCCAGACAGACCGGGCAGGTCTGCGTATTGGGAGCGTCCGGATTGAACCGATTCAGACAGCCACAAAAGATTTTCGTCCGAGTCTGAAGCTGAACATGGACTTCCAGACCAATGACGGTTGTGTATTGCATAGGGAGCACAGCAAGCAGGAACAAAGAAACAAAAACGCTCACGCATCTTCGAAGATGTTCGGTCATTGAACAAGTCCGCGCCCCGGGAACAGTTCATATGCCGGCATGCGTATTCAATTTCTGTGCAAGTTCGATGCTGCAAATGTTTCAGCAGAAACAGATTGCAAAAAATGACACATCACAAACACAGAAGTCGTCTCCAACATTTCCCAGCCCAATGAACCTTGTCCGAAGCAATGATTCGATCAAAAACCAAATTGAGATGGACAAAAATCTTGACGCGCCATTTCGGTCTTACTAGACTTCGTGAGTTATTACTTGTTGGTTTCTGTATTCGAAATCACTTATCAAGATCATGAACCTGCGGAACACTGAAATTTTCTGCGACATCGCGACGCATCGCAGCTTTTCCAAAGCGGCGGCGCATCGTCAGATCTCGCAGCCTGCGGTCAGTCAGGCTCTGCAGCAACTCGAAGATGACATCGGTGTGATGCTGATTGACCGTTCCAAACGGCCCATCGAATTGACCGCGGCGGGAACCTTTTATTTTGAACGTTGCCAGAAATGGTTGCTCGATTATCGGGCCATTGAGGATGCCGTTCATCAATACAGCGGCCGCGTGGTTGGCAAGGTCCGAGTCTCCGCCATTTATTCGGTCGGTCTGTTGCAGATGTCGTCCTATGTGAACCGTTTGCATGAGGAATATCCGGATGTGGAGTTGCATCTGGATTATGGGCATCCAGATGCGATTTATCGGAGGCTGCAACGGGACGAAGTGGATTTGGGAATCGTGTCGTTTCCGCGGGATGGAGGAGAGATCGGCTGTATCCGCTGGCTGGATCAGGAAATGGTCGTCGTGGTGGCGGCCGGACACCAGTGGGCACAGCGGGAGCAGATCAGTATTCATGAACTGGACGGAATCGACTTTGTTGCGTTCACAGCCGAACTCACAATTCGACGAAAAGTCGAAAAACTGCTGAAGAATTCCAATGTGACGGTCGACGTGACGCATCAGTTCGACAATGTGGAAACGATTAAACGGGCTGTGGAAATTGACCTGGGTGTCTCCATTCTGCCACTGCCGACCTTGCGTCGGGAGATTGAAATCGGGGCGTTGCATGCCCTGCCATTTTCGGATGCGAAGTTTGTCCGCCCGCTGGGAATCGTTCATAAGCGGCATAAACATCTGTCGCGTGCCGCGGAGAAATTTGTGGAGTTGCTGCATGAAGACCCCGGTGGTGAGGCCACGGTTCTTGCTGCCGGATCTTCCAGTTTCATTCCTGTAAGCTGACATGACGATGTCGACACGTTTCATGACCATCGATGAGTACACCCATGATCGCGATCAGGGTCGACCAGCCGAATTGCTTCGGGGGGAAATTGTCCAAGTGCACCGACCATACCCCAGACATGGCCAGATTTGTGCCCGCACCATTCGCCTTGTTGGAGACTTTGCAGAATCGCATCAGCTGGGGCATGTCATCGGGAACGACTCTGGAATTGTGACCAGCCATCATCCTGATACTGTTCGGGGTGGGGACGTCTGGTTTGTTTCGTACCGTCGTGTTGCTCCGGGACCGCTGCCGCATGGTTACCTGGATGCGGTGCCTGATCTGGTCTTTGAAGTCAAAGCTCCTACAGAACGATGGAGTGAGACTCTGACAAAGATTGCGGAATATCTGAGTATCGGGATCAATGTGGTCTGTGTTCTCGATCCAGAAGAAGAAATGGTCCGTCTGTATTACGCCGATCAACCGGAAGTGATTCTGGCGGGAGAAGATCCCGTCACTTTTCCTGATCAGCTTCCCGGTTTTAAAGTCAGTGCCCAGAAATTTTTTACCTGAAAAATCGTGAACCCCGACTGACAGTCTGGAATCCTGCTGGAGCCGCTGGTTTCCGCAGATGCCTGAATGATCATGTCGATGTGGTTCGCGGTCTCAATGCGACTCATCTGGAAGTGCGCCCTTCCGGATCTCAGCGATCAGCGCTGAACTGTCATGGAAATCGATGAACTGATTGGAAGCAATCCGTAACGGGTTGTCTTTTCTGCCACTGCGCAGGCAACGGTTCATGATCATGTTTTCCCTTCGAAGAAGCCGACGGCAATCACGCAAACTGTCTTTCTGCACTTGAAAGACATGTCCTGCTGATCGTGGATTCCAGACTTCATTGTTCCGGGCCCAAGAGCCCCAAAGGTCATGCGCACTTCGTAAACACAACAGCAGGCCGAAGGTCTCTGGAGTGTTTGCCTTAACGACCGCAGAGAATGTTATGCAAGAGTCACTGATCCCATTATCACGATCCGGTTTCCCCGAAGACCATGGACTGTATTCCAGTGCCCAGGAACACGATGCCTGCGGGGTCGGTTTTGTTGCGCATATCAAAGGGAAAGCCTCTCACCAGATCGTGCTAGACGCAGACCGGATCAACCGGAACATGAACCATCGGGGGGCCTGCGGATGTGAAGAAAACACGGGAGATGGGGCAGGAATGCTGACGGCGCTGCCTCATAAATTCCTTGCCCGCATTGCGCGCACAGAAATGGGAATCGAGTTGCCGCCGGCGGGTCAGTACGGGGCCGGGATCGTCTTTTTCCCCCAGGATTCAACAGCTCGTGAAGAGTTCAAGCAGCGCACCAATGACATCATCACCCGGCAGGGGCGGACACTGCTCGGCTGGCGGAAGGTGCCTCAATGTGCGGAGGCAGCGAACGTCGGGCCATCGGCTCGCGCAGTGGAACCGGTCATGGAGATGCTGCTGATCGGTGCCGGCCCGCAACCGGATCAAGGCCGGCAGCTAGACCAGAGCACACAGTTAGACCAGGACACACAATCAAGCCAATCAAGCCAGGCAAGCCAGGCAAGCCAGGATCGTTTCGAACGTGATCTGTTCGTGATTCGCAAGATTGCCAGTCACGAGATCCGCGATTCCGATCATCCTCACAGTCATGCATTTTATCTCTGCACGCTCTCCACCAGGGTGATTGTCTATAAAGGCATGCTCACTCCGGACCAGTTGGTTCCCTATTTTCCCGATCTGCAGGCTGAGGATTATGAAACTCACCTGGCGATGGTCCACAGCCGTTTCAGCACGAATACCTTTCCCTCATGGGATCGTGCCCAGCCGCTGCGTTGCATCGCGCACAATGGAGAAATCAATACGGTGAAAGGGAACAGCAACTGGATGCTGGCCCGGCAGAGTGCCTTGAAATCCGATCTCTTTGGAGCGGACCTGTCAGCACTCTTTCCCATCGTGGAAAAAGACTGCTCGGATTCCGGCAACTTCGATAACGTGATGGAAATGCTCTATCACAGCGGCCGCCAATTACGCGATGTCGCCATGATGATGATTCCGGAAGCCTGGCAGAATCATCATGCCATGTCTGAAGAGAAACGGGCATTCTACGAATACCATTCGGCTCTCATGGAACCCTGGGATGGCCCTGCCAGCGTTTCCTTTACGGATGGCCGTTCGATCGGCGCCTGTCTGGATCGCAATGGTCTGAGACCCAGCCGATACTATGTCACGCATGATGATCACGTGATCATGGCCAGTGAAGTGGGGGTGCTGGGGATCGAACCACAGAACGTCAAACTGAAAGGCCGATTGCAACCGGGCAAGATGTTCCTGGTGGACTTCGAACAGGGACGGCTGATTCCCGATGAAGAACTGAAGCACGAAGTCGCCAGCCAGCAACCTTATCGCCAGTGGCTGCAGCGGCAACGTGTCGAACTCTCCGATCTGACACAGACCTGGGCGAAGCAGGGGGGCACGCTTTCTCCCATTCGCGGGGATGAACTGCTCCGCCAGATGCAGGCATTCGGATATACATCGGAAACCATGCAGTTCATGCTGCTGCCATTGATCAATGCCAAGAAAGATCCGATCTACTCCATGGGGGATGATGCCTCGCTGGCCTGTCTCTCTGATCAACCCCGGTTGCTGTACGATTACTTCAAGCAACTCTTCGCACAGGTGACCAATCCACCGATTGATTCCATCCGCGAAGAAGTGATCATGTCTCTGGAGTGCTATATCGGCCCGGAAGGAAATCTGCTGGAGACGACGGAACGCCAGTGCCATCGCCTGCGGGTGCCGCATCCAATTCTCACCGATGAAGAAACCGCAGCACTCAAAGCTTTGGATGGCAGCAACGGCTGGAAAACGAAAACGCTCGATGCCACCTGGTCAAAAAAGGAAGGGACACATGGATTACAGCCCGCCCTGGAACGCATCTGCCGCGCAGCCGAGCAGGCAATTGCCGATGGACATGCGCTGATTGTGTTGAGTGATCGGGCCACGGGGCCGGATCGTGTCGGCATCAGTGCCTTGCTGGCCTGCGGGGCGGTGCATCATCACCTGGTGCAGAAGAAGTTACGAACGCGCATTGGCCTGGTTCTGGAAACGGCGGAGGCCCGCGAAGTGCATCATTTCTGTCTGCTCAGCGGCTATGGAGCAGATGCCGTCAATCCCTACCTGGCGTTCGACACCATGCGGGATGCCCGTCAGCATGGACATCTGCACGATGATTATTCCGAAGAGAAAATTGTCCAGACCTATCGTGAAGGGGTGAGCAAAGGGATGCTCAAGGTCATGGGTAAAATGGGAATTTCGACTCTTCAATCCTACAAGGGAGCGCAGATTTTCGAAGCCCTGGGACTTTCTCCAGAGGTCATCGACTTGTGTTTTCGCGGGACTGCCAGCCGCATCCGGGGAATCGGTTTTGAAATTCTTGCGGAGGAAACGTTGCGCCGTCATGAAACGGGATTCCCTTCACACAACGAGACCCGGTCGTTGCCGGTCCTCAGCAATCTGGGGTTGGTCCACTGGCGTCATGGCGGAGAAAAACATGGCTGGAATCCACTCACCATCGCCGAAATTCAACAGGCGGCCCGGGCCGGGGACAAAGAGGCCTATCAGCGTTTCGCACAGCTGGTGAATGACAGTCAACAGCGTCAGGGAACGTTGCGGGGGCTGATGCGATTTAAACCCGGCACTCCTGTTCCGCTGGAAGAAGTCGAACCCGCAAAGGAAATCGTCAAGCGATTTTGCAGCGGCGCCATGAGTTATGGTTCCATCTCCGCCGAGGCCCATGAAGCTGTCGCGATTGCCATGAATCGACTGGGGGGCAAGAGCAATACGGGAGAAGGGGGAGAAGACTACGAACGTTTCAATCCGCTGGCAAATGGAGATTCCAAGCGGTCCGCAATTAAGCAGGTGGCTTCCGGACGGTTCGGTGTCACCAGCTTCTACCTGACCAATGCCGACGAATTGCAAATCAAGATTGCCCAGGGGGCCAAGCCTGGAGAAGGGGGCGAACTGCCGGGACATAAAGTTGACAAAGTGATCGCGGCCACCCGGCATGCCACTCCTGGCGTAGGACTGATCAGTCCTCCTCCGCATCACGACATCTATTCCATTGAGGACTTGTCGCAACTCATCTTCGACCTGAAGAATTCCAACCCGTCCGCAAAGGTCAGCGTCAAACTGGTCTCGGAAGTGGGGGTGGGAACCATTGCAGCGGGAGTCTCCAAGGGACATGCCGACAAGATCCTGATTTCCGGCGACGGCGGTGGAACCGGGGCGTCCCCACTCACGTCGATCAAGCATGCCGGTCTCCCCTGGGAACTGGGAATTGCGGAAGCACATCAGACGCTGGTGATGAACAATCTCCGGGGACGTGTGCGTCTGGAAACGGATGGACAACTGCGCACGGGGCGCGATGTCGCCATCGCCTGCATGCTGGGCGCCGAGGAGTTTGGTTTCGCCACCGCTCCACTGATCACTCTGGGGTGCATCATGATGCGAAAATGTCATCTGAACACCTGCCCCGTGGGAGTGGCGACACAAGATCCGGAGTTGCGGGCGCGTTTCACCGGTCAGCCGGAACATGTCGTCAACTATCTGTTCATGGTCGCGGAAGATCTGCGGCAGCTCATGGCCCAACTCGGATTTCGCACGATCAACGAACTGGTCGGACGGGCCGATATGCTGGAATGGAACAGCAATGTGGATCACTGGAAGGCGAAGCATCTGGACTTGTCACTGGTCCTCAAGGTCGCCCGCAGCGTCTATCCCAATGCCGGTCGCTATTGTGTCGAATCACAGAACCATGGACTGGAAGAAACATTGGACCAGACGTTGTTGATTCCCCGTTGTCAGGCCGCTATCGACAAAGCTCAACCGGTGATGCTGGATGTCGAGATTCAAAATACGGATCGTGCATTCGGCACGACGTTGAGTCATCGCATTTCGCAGAAATGGGGCCCAGGCGGCTTGCCGGAAGACACGATCCGTCTGCGTTGCCATGGTTCCGCGGGCCAGTCGCTGGGTGCCTGGGCCACTCGTGGGGTGACGATTGAAGTGATTGGCGATGCCAATGATTACGTCGGGAAAGGGCTTTCGGGAGGCAAGATCATTGTCTCTCCTCCTGCTGAGACCACGTTCGTATCGCACCAGAACATCATCGTCGGAAACGTCGCCCTGTATGGAGCCACCAGCGGAGAAGCCTATTTTCGAGGGATTGCTGCGGAACGATTTTGTGTACGGAACTCCGGAGCCCGCGCCGTGGTGGAAGGGGTGGGCGATCACG
>Ga0182745_1003496_pt1 | contig 13517 bp, 10 predicted proteins | sample eDN3rd30CKraftBY_FD_128523 | JGI IMG/M metagenome (GOLD analysis project Ga0182745, IMG submission 128523) | Enriched backyard soil microbial communities from Emeryville, California, USA - eDNA 3rd pass 30_C Kraft BY (version 2) (version 2) | ecosystem: Environmental > Terrestrial > Soil >...
CGCCCATCCGCTGCAGTTCCTCGCCGATGCCGGCGTAGCCCAGGCGCAGCTCGTGCAGCAGCGGCAGCCGCAGCTGCACGGCGGTGATCAGGTAGCGGTCCGGTTCGTGCTTGAACAGGCTGTCGCGGTAGCCGAAACGGCAGGCGTCGCGTTCCAGCCGCACCCAGCCGCGCGCCTGCGTGTCCCAGGCTTCGACCAGGTGGATGAACTCGCCCACCTGCACGCCATAGGCGCCGATGTTCTGGATCGGCGCGGCGCCGACGGTGCCGGGGATCAGCGCCAAGTTCTCCAGCCCGGACAGGCCTTCGCCCAGCGACCAGGTCACCAGCTCGTGCCACGACGTGCCGGCACCGGCGCGGATGATGGCGTGGTCGGCACGGTGTTCGAGGATGCCGATGTCGCGGTTGTCGAAACACAGCACGCTGCCTTCCGGGTCGGCGGCGAGCAGCACGTTGCTGCCGCTGCCCAGCACCAGCAGCGGGCCGTCGCCGGCGGCGGCCAGTGCCTCGGGCAATGCCTCCGGGTCGGCCACGTGCAGCAGGCGCGGTGCATGGGCGGCGACGTGGAAGGTGTTGAGCGCTTGCAGTGATGCGTTTTCGGCCAGCCACCAAGGCCCGGTGCTGGTCATAGCGGGGCGACGGCTCCACGCGAGGGGGCCTCGCGACGGCGGCGGATGGCTTCCACGCATTCGCCGACCAGCGCCGGGCCACGGTAGATCAGCCCGCTGTAGCACTGCACCAGCGATGCGCCGGCGGCCATCTTGGCCACCGCGTCGGCGCCGGACTGGATGCCGCCGACGCCGACCAACGGGATGCGCTCGGGCAGGCGCGCGCGCAACCGGCGCAGGACGAAGGTGGACTGCGGCATCAGCGGCGCGCCGGACAGGCCGCCGGCCTGCGTCGCGTGCGGGTGGCTCTCCACGCCGTCGCGGTTGATGGTGGTGTTGGTGGCGATCACGCCGTCCACGTCCAGCTCGGCGAGTACGCGCGCGGCGGCGTCGATGTCGTTTTCATTCAGGTCCGGGGCGATCTTGACCAGCATCGGCACGCGCCGGCCGTGCACGCCGGCCAGCCGCTCCTGCGCCTCGCGCAGGCCGGCAACCAGCCGCCGCAGCGCCTGCTCCTCCTGCAGTTCGCGCAGGCCGGCAGTGTTGGGCGAGGAGATGTTGACGGTGATGTAGTCGGCCAGCGGATATACCCGCTCCATGCAGTGCAGGTAGTCGGACAGCGCCTCCTCGTTGGGCGTGTCCTTGTTCTTGCCGATGTTGATGCCCAGCGGGCCCTTGCGGCGCCGGCTGCGCTCGACGTTCTTCACCAGCGCATCGACGCCGGCGTTGTTGAAGCCCATGCGGTTGATGATGGCCAGGTGCTGCGGCAGCCGGAACAGCGGCGGCTTCGGGTTGCCGGCCTGCGGCCGCGGGGTGATGGTGCCGACCTCGACGAAGCCGAAGCCCAGCGCGAACAGGGCGTCGATGTGCTCGCCGTTCTTGTCCAGCCCCGCGGCCAGCCCGACCGGGTTGGGGAATTCCAGCCCCAGCAGCTTGGTCGGCAGCGCCTCGACCCTGCCTGCCAGCAGCGGCGTGGTGCCGGTGCGCCAGGCCAGGTCGAGCGCGCCGAGGCCCAGGCCGTGCGCGCGCTCGGCGTCGAGGGTGAACAGGAAGGGACGGGCGAGTGGGTACATGCAGGATCAGGAATTGACTGCGGCCAACCAGGCCAGGCCGCCGAAGAACATGATGAAGGCGATGATGCCGACGATCCACAGGCCGACGTTGATCCAGCCCAGCACCAGGCCGGTGACGGCCAGACCGTCGCCGTCGAGCTGGCCGTGGCTGCGGCGGATTTCCCCGCGCGCCATGTGGCCGAAGATGATGCCGCCGAGGCTGCCCAGGAACGGCAGCAGGGTCCAGCCGAGGATGCCGGCGACCAGGGCGATGACGGCGAGGGTGCTGGTCTGGCGGGGTGCGGGGATGCTCATGGGTGGGCTCCGTTGCAGGTTATGAAGCCCCTCTCCCTGCGGGAGAGGGGTTGGCGTGAGGGTCGGGGCGAAGCGCCCGCAGTGTTCAACTGCACGTGTGCTTCGCCCATACCCTCATCCGGCGCTTCGCGCCACCTTCTCCCGGGGGGAGAAGGGTAAAGCAGTCACAGGTCGAACTTGATGCCCTGCGCCAGCGGCAGCGAATCGGAGTAGTTGATGGTGTTGGTCTGCCGGCGCATGTAGACCTTCCACGCATCCGAGCCGGACTCGCGGCCGCCGCCGGTGTCCTTCTCGCCGCCGAACGCGCCGCCGATTTCCGCGCCGCTGGTGCCGATGTTGACGTTGGCGATGCCGCAGTCGCTGCCGGCCGCCGACAGGAACTTCTCGGCGCGCTTCAGGTTGGTGGTGAAGATCGACGAGGACAGGCCCTGCGGCACGCCGTTCTGCATGTCGATGGCTTCGTCCAGCGTCGAATACTTCATCACGTACAGGATCGGCGCGAAGGTCTCGTGCTGGACGATTTCATCGGTGTTCTTCAGGCCGGTGACGATCGCCGGCAGCACGAAGTTGCCGGGGCGGTCGATGGCGGTGCCGCCGGTCTCGACGGTGCCACCGGCGGCCTTGGCTTTCTCGATCGAGGCCAGGAACTGCTGCACGGCCTCCGGGCTGTTCAACGGGCCCATCAGGTTGGCCGCGTCCAGCGGGTCGCCGATCTTGCCTTCGACCTGCTTGTAGGCCTTGACCAGCGTGGCCAGCACGGCGTCATGGATGGACTCGTGCACGATCAGGCGGCGGGTGGTGGTGCAGCGTTGGCCGGCGGTGCCGACCGCGCCGAACACGATGCCCGGCACCGCCAGCTTCAGGTCGGCGGTTTCGTCGAGGATGATGGCGTTGTTGCCGCCCAGTTCCAGCAGGCAGCGGCCGAGGCGCTTGGCGACCTTCTCGTTGACGATGCGGCCGATCCGGGTGGAGCCGGTGAAGGAGATCAGCGGCACGCGCTTGTCGTCCACCAGCTTCTCCGACAGCGCGGTGCCCGCGTCGTTGACCAGGAAGAAGATGTCCGGGAAGCCGCCTTCCTTCAGCGCCTCGTTGCAGATCTTCATCGTCGCGATGGCGGTCAGCGGGGTCTTGTTGGACGGTTTCCAGATGCACACGTCGCCGCAGATCGCGGCCAGGAACGCGTTCCAACTCCACACCGCGACCGGGAAGTTGAACGCCGAGATGATGCCGACCAGGCCCAGCGGGTGGTACTGCTCGTACATGCGGTGGCCGGGGCGCTCGGAGTGCATGGTGTAGCCGTACAGCATGCGGCTCTGGCCCAGCGCGAAGTCGGCGATGTCGATCATCTCCTGCACTTCGCCGTCGCCCTCGGGCTTGGACTTGCCCATTTCCAGCGCGACCAGCGAGCCCAGCGCATCCTTGTGCCGGCGCAGCGCCTCGCCGCACAGGCGCACGGCCTCGCCGCGGCGCGGGGCCGGGGTGGTGCGCCATGCCTTGTAGGCTTCCTGCGCCCGGGCGATGACGGTTTCGTAGTCGGCCTCGGTGGTGGCCTGCACCTGCGCGATCACCTCGCCGGTGGTCGGGTTGCGCGGCGACAGCACGCCGGCGCCGGTGGTGGTGGACCATTCCCCGTTACCCAGGTAGGTGCCAGCGTTGGAAGCGTCGAGGCCGAGCGCCTTGAGCAGTTCGAAGGACATGAAAACTCCTGATTGCCTTGCGTTGTAGGGCGCAGCCGCTGGCGAGGGTGGGGTGCGGCATGCAGAACCACGATTTTAGCAGAGCCCCGCCGGCTTCTCCCCGGCCGCAGGGGTGCGGCGGAGGGGGCGGGCGTGCCACAATGCGCGCCCTCGGCCCCGTAGCTCAGCTGGATAGAGCGGTCCCCTCCTAAGGCCAAGTCGCAGCTTCTCTGGGCTGCACGAATTTTCCGAAAACCCTTGTTTTTCAGGGCTTTCAGAGGGGTTTTACGCCCGAGGCGAAGCTGCCGAAAGCATCTAAAAACACCTGAAAACACCCCTGGACACCCCCGTTTTGCCACAGAAAGTTGCCACAGGCTTGGTGACTTCCCCGTGCTCGTAGAGCAGGGCGACAATCACCTTGAGGCTCTTCAGAAGAGACTAAGAGGCGTGTAGTGAGCAAGTTGAGCAGACTGGCGAGTCGCTCAAGATTGCTTGGGAAGAATGCAGGGTCGGTTAGCTTAGAATTGAGGTGCTATGGATGCTGGGGGGAGATCTCAGTCGTTCTCAAGCACCGGTAGTTGGTGTCGTCAGAGTATGGTTTGAGCCGTCATTGTTCTGAGGGGGAGCGGCGGGATGGAAAGGGTTGATTGGACGGCAATTGAGAGATTGCTTGAGCTAGTAGGAACTAAGCCTCGGGTGGGCGATGTTTAAAGAGTTCCCTAGGCCGCTTGCCAACGCCGTGGGTGACATCATCGGCACCTACTACTTCCATCACAAATCCATTGAGACGCTCTTCTACGATGCAGGCGCATCGGGCGATCCCCCGGAAGGGAATGTCTATAAGAAGCCAGAGCTTTGGCTGATTCGGGAGGGTAAGGTTGACCCTGCTAAAGCACTGACCATCCTAGGTAAGGTCATCGAAGACTTTATGGACGGTGACAGCAGCCGATCTATGGCTTATGACGAGAAGCCGAAGGCACAGAAGCGGTTAAATGAAGCCTTGGCTCGCTATCAGCTGAGCTACGGGTTCGGCGGTCAAATCTTTGGCGCGACAAGCGTTACAGCACCCAGCAAGGCTTTCGGAGAGGCCCTCAAAAGCTTTTCTGTAGCTGAGGTCGAGGATGAATTCGGTCGTGCAGTCAGATTCATCGACTCAGATCCTCCGGGTGCAGTGACCGCTGCTTGCGCCATCATCGAGGCTCTTTGCAAGCACTACATTTCAGAGGAAGGGCTGGAACTTCCCACTGTTCAGACTGTGAAGCCACTCTGGCAGGTAGTGTCGAAGCATTTGAAGCTTTCGCCTGATCGCGTCGAAGATGACGATCTGAAGAGAGTGCTTTCAGGGCTTAGCTCCATCGTGGATGGTCTTGGTGCATTCAGGACGCACGCAGGAAGTGCGCATGGTCAGCACAAGCGAACTTATAAAGTTGCTCCTCGTCACGCCAGATTGGTTGTGCATGCGGCGCACTCTCTGTGTCTTTTCATCATCGAGACTTGGCGCGCCAGAAGCTCAGAGTAGAGTTCAATGAGCGTCATTTCTAAGGAAGCCGATATGGTTTACAGAATTGATATCGGCCATAAAACGTCCGGAGCCCGACTCACGGGCACGATCAAATAAGAGTAGGTAGTGGCCTGCCATGTCGTCGATGCTGGAGAGGCCATGACGCGCGAGGATAGAGGGGAGCTTGTCTGCGTGAACGGCAATTCGGAAGCTTTGGTTGGAGGGGCCGAAGTTGGAGTAGTAGGTGCTGTGCGCTGAGTAGAAGTTGAAAGGTCTTAGGACGCCCCAAAATCCAAGCCAGTGTTCTGTGTGAAGGTCGATCCGGGCATCTTCAAAGCGCACGAAAGCGTCATGCACTGGCATTTCAGTGCGATTCGGATCAGGCATTCGAAGTGTCAGCGAACTTGTTTTGAAGCTTGGCCATTGGACGAGTTGCTCCAATAGCTTTTGCGGGCCACGGGAGACAGAGTTCGCGGATCTTGTCCGGTCTCCTCCGTTGCGAGATCGGCTTTCGCTTTCATTTTCTGCGCCCGTTGCTGTCGTTTCGTCTGAGCCGTTGTCAACATCGGTCAGAATTCGAACGATAAGCGTGGTATTACGCCGCTCCCACTGAGCCACTGTCCGATCACTTTCATCGTCTTCCCAAGGATCTCCATAGCTTCGCGTGATATCGCACTCATCGCCATGTGGGAGTGCATAGAAGTGGGCGACCTTTCCTCTCCGTCCGGGAGTGGGTCTGGATGCGGAGCGGAAGTGAGCGGTTGCCTCGCAGAATGGGCAACGAAGATGTGGCTTCAAGCTTTGGCGTTCAGATCGTTGCAGTGCAGCTACATCTTCGGCCGTATATTCGCGTCCGTCTCGGCGGTCTAAGGCTTTATCCATGCTCCCTCCTGTTTCTTGCATCCTTTCAAGTGGGGAATAGGCAGTCAAGAGCATCCATTGCCGGAGGTCGATGCTGGGTCGAGCTGCATTACGGCGCGCCTGTTGGTTGGAGCCTTCCAATTGGATGCCCGTAGCTCTTGATGAGGTGCCTTAGCCTTCTTCGCTTCATATGTCTCCTGTAGAATTGTCGGCTTAGGCCCCGTAGCTCAGCTGGATAGAGCGGTCGCCTCCTAAGCGGCAGGTCGCGCGTTCGAATCGCGCCGGGGTCACCATAAGCTTGTAGTGAGTAGGGCTACTGCGTTTCTTCGATGGAGTGTTGTTGAGCTGTCCCTTATGCGGCCGCTCAAGGGATCGCTCAGGAGTTGCCACAGAAAATTGCCATTACATTTGTTAATATTCTTATTTTTCAATGGCTTACGGTGCGTTTTTGATCTTCTCCTAAGGACGAGTCAATACTTTTCGCGGTCCCGAAATCCTCACCTAAAGCCCTGATAACTCGGGGCTTTTTTGTTTTTCAAGATGGGTCTGGAGTAGGTGTCAGACACCTAAAAACACCCTGAAACACCCCTGACTTGCCACAGAAAGTTGCCACAGGAATGGGCGGCAAAATCTTCAACATGGCAACCCCGTGCGTTGGGCGCATGAGCTAGTTCAAGGATGGCGGAGGTTTTGTGGTAGGGCAGCTTAAAAAGGCTGACAATAGAGAGCTAATGGAATAGGGGGGGGGGCAACATGCATACGGACGGATTCAATACATGGCTTTGATGTTTCCAAGCGTGGAACGAGCCAAGTGTTCCAAACAGAAGCCCACAGCCGGCGAAATACATCTTCTTGAATTTTTGGAGAAGAGCTTCGGCGACGAAGTTGAGGTTTACTTTCAGCCTTGTTTCAATGGTGACAGGCCAGACGTGGTGCTGTTATCGCGCACCCATGGCGTGGTCATCATTGAAGTGAAAGACTGGAATCTGGGGCGCTACGAAGTCGATTCCGACAACAAATGGACTGTTGAGTTGGCGCGTGCGCCAATAAAATCGCCGTTTAAGCAGGTTTTTAACTATAAGAAAACGTTCTTTGATATCCATGTTAATGGGCTATTGGAAAAGAGCCTAAAAAACAATAAATTCTTCGGGATAGTCAAGTGCTTTGTCTATTTCCATGGGTCTAGCAAAAAATCAATTGACAACCTTTACATTTCTCATATTAGAGATTTTAAGGCGCTATCACGCGAGAATGGTGAAAAGTTTAAGGCTGGTGAAATTGATTTTGCTGCCTATGAAAAAAAGGAAGCGTGGATTGATAGAAAGCTCCGCGTCTTTAATCGGGATATGGCAATGTCTATCCATGAGGGGAATTTAAATAAGATAAAATTCCCCCTGACTGGGCGAGAGATGACTTTTGATGAGTCCGTTTATGGGGAATTCAAGCGATTGCTATCGCCTCCCTATCACTATGCAACTGAGGGCGTCCTGCCAACTTATTCTCAAGCTCAAGCCAAGCTGATCAAAAGCGTAGAGAAGGGGAGGGCGAAGGTTTGCGGTTTAGCAGGCTCTGGAAAGACCGTAGTTCTAGCTGGCCGGGCTGTTGAAGCGCACAAACGGCATGGCGGTCGGGTTCTAATTTTAAGTTTCAATATCACTCTTCAGAGTTACATCCACGATAAGATTAGTGCCGTGAGAGAGGACTTTTCATGGTCTTCTTTTGATATTAATTCTTATCACAGGTTTATGATGAGCGCCTTAAATAATGCGGGCATCAACGTGGACGTTCCTAAGGAGCTTAATTACGAAGGCAGCGATAGAGCGGTGGCTCGTGAGATGAGTGAAAAGAGGGATGCATATCTTGAGGAAAATTATTTCAGTAATTTGAATGTATTTGATGGTGATGATGTTGAAGTTAAATACGAAACTGTATTGGTTGATGAAATTCAGGACTTCAAGCCAGAGTGGATTAAGATTATTCGCTCAAATTTCCTTGAGCCTGATGGTGAGATGGTTCTTTTTGGCGATGAAAAGCAGAACATATATAAAAGAGCGTTGGATTCCGAGCGTCGAGCCAAGGTGGTTGAGGGTTTCGGGACTTGGGTGAAGTTGAAAAAAAGCTATCGTTACTTGGCTGAGTCGCCGGTTCTCCCTTTGGTTGATGCATTTCAAAAGTCATTCTTGCTGAAAAATTACGAGATTGACGATGATGAGTCGTTTCAGCTAAGTTTGACTAGTGTTGGGGTTCAGGGGTTTGAATTATTTGAGCCGTCAAATCTAGAAGCTGTTGCCGAGCGGATTATCGCAATTTCTAAAAAGCAAGGTATACACCCAAATGATATCTCGGTGATTTCGTCTCATGAAGGTGTGTTGAGGGAGCTGGATTACATCTTTAGGAATTCCCCTTCTCATCGTGAGCGGACTATTACCACATTTCCTTCTAAAGAAGCAGTGCAGCACAAAGCGTTTGGAAAGGAATATAGAAAGATAGGGGTTAATAAAAAGAAGGGATTCAATTTAAACAGTGGCGTGATGAAAATTTGCTCTACACATAGTTTTAAGGGTTTTGAGTCGCCATACATTGTTCTTCTCGTTAACTCCAGTGATAGCCCTGAAATGGTATTCACCGGATTGACGAGAGCAAAGCAAAATGTTCTGGTGTTCGTGGAGGGCAGTTCTCAATATGTAGATTTCTTTGAGCGTCACCTTAATGAGTTGCAGGTAATATAGTGGGGCTCTGAAGGGAGTTGTCATCTCCTCGATTTGTCGGCTAATGAGGAGGCAAAAATTACTCGCCCAAGTCTGAAAGAATAAGTTCCAGATCGCGAGTTGATCCGGGGAACGGCCACGACCTTGGTGCTTTCCGCTTGAGTCTCGATGCGATCCAATAGCTGAGAAGGGCGGCAGCGGGGTAGCTGAAAATTCCGTCAGTTCGACTCTGGATTCGCTCTGCTATAAAAGAATTCTCGGAGAGCATTTGTTTGAATGAGGCTTTGCTATCTGCGTCTATCGCGTTCTGATAGGCACACAAGAGTTCATTGACGAGATCATCGCCTCCGGTTCCTATGAAGCTGGCGCTATCCATGATTTCTCGTCTTAGGGCCAGAGCTGGCGCTTGGGCTTCTTCAACGGCCTTCATCGCCGAACACAGTAGTTCGTCGGTTGTCTCCATGAGTGCGATGCTACGCGCGACCAGTCGCTGGGCTTGCGACGGAGCGGCTTGGGTCGCTTTGTAGAATGCGTCATGTGATAGCTCGGCTATGGTGTGCTGTAGCAAGGTGCGAACTTGCACCTCGCAGCACAAAGCGTCATCGCTTTCCTCTTTCGACCGAAGTTCGTAGTGGTGAGATTGGTAGCTGAAAGAGGATGGATCGTTTGCGGCCTCTATGTCGGGGTTTCGTGTTTGTGTGCATTTCCAGTAACCAGACTGGCTCAAATGTGATCGAATTGGCTCTAGGTGATCTGTCGTGAGCACGATGAATCGCACTCCAACGAGATCTGTCATCTCGCGGGTTGGATCCCCATAGCCCTTTCTAACTTGCTTCTCCCGAGCTGATTCGACGTCTTTTACTCGAATTGATGGCTGCATTTTAAGAAGCTTGGCATGATTGGCAGAGATCTCCTCTGCTACCATCTTTCCCCACGCTTCAAGCCTTCCCCGATTTGCTTCAATGTAGGCCCCGATTTCCATGGCTACTCTTCTTGGCAGGTGCCGTGAATGGTTATCGTGGTTTCGCTTTCACTGCTTTCATTGACGACCACGGTGTCTTTAGCAGCGTCAGCGGGAATTATGACTTTTACGCCGCTGGTAAAGGCCAGCTTTCTAGGTCGACGCAGCTTTGATTTGACGTATTCCACGTCCTTGTTGACGGCATTCTTCGGAAATCCCTTTGCTTCGAAGTGGGCTAGCAGGGAATCCCTCAGATCTTCACTCTCAATATGTTCAGTTGCGAAGCTGTGGGCACTAATGATTGTTGAATTGCTCCGCAGTTCAACTCGAAGAGCTTCTCGAAGCTCCCACTTTTCGTCGCCCGAGATCGGGGCCTCTTTGATGAAATTGTGGCAAATTTCGTAGAAGTCCTGAGTTAGCTTTTTTGATGACTTCTGTATCCCCATTCCAAGAAAGCTAGAATAGAAATAGGCGGCAGCGGAGCGGCTTTCAGTTGCTGTAATAAGGTGGTCAAACAGAAATGCTCTGTAATTTGACGGCTCGTAGATAGCTGGTTTTGCTGGGGCGACGGGGGTTGTTTCTAGTAGCAAGCCGACTTTGTAAAGGCGTTGTGTTGGAGTGAGTGCCAGCTGAGCCAAATACTGGACCGCAGTATCGCCGGGTTCCCCAGTGCCAAATCCGTCATGAAGTTCTGCTTTAATCACGGCGAGGAATCGATTTTTTTGTTTTCCTATCCGGCCGCGAATGACGAATACGATGCCGGCTAGGCCGCTTGTTCCTGCTTGAGCGAGGGAAAGCTTATTGGTCATTTCTTTGGATGCTTGCACAAAAATATCTTTCTCTGTGCTCGCTATTGCATGTGCGGCAATTTGGAGGAAGCTATCGCTGGCGGAACTTTCAATCGACATTTCGATGCCGTGGGATCTGCTTCCCAGCGCCGTTGTCATCCGTTGCTGAAGCGCATCGATCCCTGCTTGAGGGAGAATGATTACGTCATCACGTAAAGACGGTTCCTTGGTTTGCTTGCTACTGGTGTCTCGAGCAAAAATGTGATGAGAAATTATTTCTAGAATCTGAAGGTTCGCGGTATCAAGCCCGGTAGAGCCTGCGCTAGTAAGTGTGTCTGCGACTGCTACGTTCATTCCCCTGCCTCTTCGTCCATTGAGCGTGCTTGACTATTGGCAACGTCCGTTGCCTTCTTCATTAAATTTCTCTTTTACCTTATTCAGGGTTCAATGGATAGAAGGGGCAAGTTGGAAAGCGGGCTTATGCGATTTGGGGTCGTTAACGCAGCACTTTGTTGGTGCCTTCAATAAGTGGGACTTCAAGGAGCGAGTTGGTGCTCCTATATTCCGGCGCGCTGACATCCTGTATCCTGTCTGGCTGATGGCCCCGTGGCACAATTGGATAGCGCGCGTCCCTCCTAAGGACGAGGTTGCTGGTTCGAACCCAGCCGGGGTCACCATTGCCTTACACGCTTTTTTCGGTTGATGGACTTGAGCGATCCCTAATTTCGCCGTTCAAGGGATCGCTCGGAAGTTGCCACAGAAAATTGCCATTACATTTGTTAAATTGCTTATTTTTCAATGGCTTGCGGTGCGTTTTCGATCATCTCCTAAGGGACAGGTCGCACGTTCGAATCGTGTCGGGGCCGCCATCGATGAACGCCCGTGCCGGCGCTTGCGGCCGCCACCGGCGTGCGCACAGACTGCGCCCATGTCCGCCACCGCGCGCCACCTGCGACGCTATCTCCGGCCCACCGGGCTGGAATGCCACGACCATGCGCAGTGGGTGCTGCCGCTGCGCGGCGACCTGCAGTTCGAGGTGGGTGGCGCAGGCGGCAGCCTGGACCTGCTGCAGGGCGCCTTCGTCGCGCCGGGCGAAACCCATGACCTGGAGGCACTGGGCGACAACTGCTGCCTGATCATCGACTGCCATCCCGGCGTGCTCGACGACGATACGCTCGAACACCTGTGCCGGCAGCGCTGGTTGGCGTTGTCCCGGGACATCCGCCAGCAGTTGCAGGACATCCATGCCAACGGCGTGGGGATGGATCCGCTGCCGCAACTGCTGCGCTATTTCGCCCCGGCCGGCAGCGGCGCGCGGCTGCAGGCGCTGTGCATGGCGATTGCGGCTACGCCCGGCGCGGACTGGACGGTGGCGCGGATGGCGGCCGAGGTCGGGGTCGGCGGCAGTCGCCTGCATGCCTTGTTCGCTCGCGAATTCGGGCTTTCGCCGCAGGCCTGGGTTAGCGGCGCACGCCTGCGCTGGGCCAAGCGGCAGCTGTTGGCCGGCACTGCCGGCATCAGCGACATCGCCCTGCGCGCCGGCTATTCCGAACAGAGTGCATTGACCCGCGCGCTGCGCCGGGAAACCGGGATGACGCCGCGGCAATGGCGGTTGGCGGGCAGTAGCCTGGGTCAATACGCCCAGGGGTAAGCCACCTACACTGCGCGCCTTTCTTCTCTGGGTGGTGCTGCGGTGAGCTTGGACCGTTCGATGGGCGTCGGCCTTGCCAATGGCGTGGCCTCCGGCGCGTTGTGGGGCGTGGTGTTCCTGGCACCGGCGATGCTGGCCGGGTTCGCGCCGCTGCAACTGGCTGCCTCGCGCTACCTTGTCTATGGCGCCATCGCGGCGGTACTGCTGGTGCCGCGCTGGCCGGCGCTGCGCGCCACCATCGGCCGCGTCGAATGGACCGCGCTGGCATGGCTGAGCCTGCTCGGCAACCTGCTCTATTACGTGCTGCTGTCCATTTCGGTGCAGTGGAGCGGCGGCGCGGCGGCGTCGCTGATCGTCGGCATGGTCCCGGTGCTGGTGGCAATCACCGGCGCGCGCGAGCCGGGTGCGGTGCCATTGTCGAAACTGGCGCCGGCACTGTTCCTGTGCGTAGCCGGCGTGGTGCTAATGGGGGTTGCAGCAATGGCGTCCTCGCACGTGGCCGGGACGCCCATGCAGCGCTTGCTCGGGCTGCTGTGCGGGGTGGGGGCGCTGGTGGCGTGGACGCTGTATTCGGTGGGCAACACGCGCTGGCTGGCGCGGCTGCCGCAGGTGTCCGGGCACGACTGGTCGTTGTTGACCGGGGTGGCTAGCGGCGCATTGACGCTGCTGGTTGCGCCATTGGCTTTCGCCGGCGGCGGACAGGGCCGGCCGGCGTCCGAGTGGGGACTGTTCTGGCTGGTGGCGGCGGGCGTGGCGGTGTTTGCCTCGATCCTCGGCAACGCCTGCTGGAACCGCGCCAGCCGCGCGCTGCCGCTGACCCTGGGTGGTCAGATGATCGTGTTCGAGACGCTGTTCGGCCTGCTCTACGGCTTCCTGTGGCAGCAGCGCTGGCCGACGCTGCTGGAAATGCTGGCCGCCGGCTGCCTGCTCGCCGGCGTGGTGCTGAGTACCGCGGCGCATCGCCCGGCGGCCAACGTGCACGCGGCCGCGTAGGTCGGGGCTACGCCCCCGACACGTGAATGTCCGGATGCCCGGAGCGTCGGGGGCGTAGCCCCGACCTACGGTTTTCGCGCAGTTGGCAGCGGGTCGGGGGATTGCAGAAGGGGCCGCGGGGATGCTTCGTTGCCTCGCCGGATTTTTCCCGGCGGCGCCACCCAAGCCGGGTGGCGGCGTTTTCAATGATGCTTGCGCACCAGATGGCCGATGATCGCGGTTGATGACATTTGCAACCGATGCCGGCAAGTTCGCCGATGATGGTTGCAATTGATTTTTGCAACGCAGCACTTGACAGCCCATTCATCGCTGGTGTCTTCTCGGTTCCATGCACATGTCACCGACCGCCACCGCCCACGCATTGCCGACCTCCGGCAGGCCGGCGCTTGGCTGCATGTCGATTA
>Ga0182745_1003497_pt1 | contig 13517 bp, 13 predicted proteins | sample eDN3rd30CKraftBY_FD_128523 | JGI IMG/M metagenome (GOLD analysis project Ga0182745, IMG submission 128523) | Enriched backyard soil microbial communities from Emeryville, California, USA - eDNA 3rd pass 30_C Kraft BY (version 2) (version 2) | ecosystem: Environmental > Terrestrial > Soil >...
ATCCTCTCCCTATAAAATTTTCAAATCAACTAATCCCCAATATCCCCGTTAATATCAAAGGAAGCCGAATAGAAATATGCGTGTTTGACATATTTCGTATTCGACTTTTTTCTTCTCTTTAGCAGCACTTAACTCAATATTTTGTTGATAATGCTGGTGGACCAGAACGTGGTCCAAATGGGCCTTCATCTAGCCATTTGCCTAACTTCGGAATATGAGGAGCTAGGAAGGCGCTAATTTCTCGTTTTAGTCGGATTTCTTCATTTGTCCCCTGAATATGCTCAAGTGCTAAGTTTGAACATTCACGATTATATAGACCCGCTTTTAGACGCTCGTTTGCTGCTTCTTCAATGGCTGTGTTTGCTTCTTCCAGCGTTGGAGCCTTTAGTGCGTTTGCAATCCCTTGAACACCTATAATCGCATCAGGCACCCCTGAGTTTAATCCACGTGCACCAAATGGAGCGAATAAATGCGCAGCTTCTCCAGCTAAAATAATACGTCGATTTTCATCTGTGTAGCTTTCTGCAACAACTTGATAGAAGGTATAAGTTGAAATCCATGTGATGTGCTCTGCATATTTAGGATCCATAACCTTTGGAAGCCATTCACGGACGCCTTCCTCGGAGCCATAATATTCTCGATCGTCTTCATCAAAAAGCTGTAAGTCAATTCGCCAACCGCCTGCAAAAGGGACATACATGACATTGCGTCCTCCAGCATCTGGATGATGGTAATGGAAGATACGTTCAATTGGAAGTGGATGGTCTTCGTCCTCTTTTACATCCACTACGACAAAGGCATCACTAGTACGCGGACCTTCAAAATTGATGCCGACACTTTTTCTCACGACAGAGTGTGCACCATCAGATGCTAGGAGGTATTTTGCTTCCCATGTGCCTTTTACAGTTTCAACAACAACTCCTTCACTTGATGTGGAGACGTTTTTTACCGGTTCTCCCCACACAAACTCAACGTCAGCAGCTTGACATGCCTTATATAAGGCCTTCTCAATTTCATGCTGATGTAAGCTAGAAAAGGCTGGAATTGTCTTTGGAGCTGGAGGCTCATAGACGCGCTTATAGACCTCTTCGCCGCGGTAAAGTGTTTTTTTAACTGGCCAAACGACGCCGATATTTGCTAATTCAAAACCCAAACCAGGGGAAATGCTTTCTAATAGTTTCAACGTTTCTTTATGCAAATAAATGGCACGACTGCCTGCGCGCTCACGCTGTTCTGAATCAGCTTCAATAATAGTTGCTTGAATTCCCTGTTTACGAAGGGCAAGTGCAGCGGTCATGCCAACTGGTCCTGCACCAATCACCAATACTTCACGTTTATTTATCATTGGATTTGCTCCTTTAATTGTAATTTGCTTTTAACTTGCTCTGGGATTTTGGCACCTTTAATGAGTCCATCAGCTGTTGAGGTCCAAACTCTTACCTCATAGCCCTCAGCTACAAGCTGGTCATCGTAATAAAACTGATGTGTAATCTTAAACGCCTTTTCTTTTATAAAAGCAATTTCGGATTGTACAGTGAGCTCTACATTGTAAAGAACGGGCTGATGAAAATTACAATGCGTTTCAACCAAGGGAATAGCTATATTCTCTTGAAATAAAATGTCCGTTGGATGACCAATTGCTGTAAAGAATTCATGTGTCGCTTCATCCATCCATTTGTAAAAATTAGGATAATAGACGATGCCTGCAGCGTCTGTATCTCCCCAATACACCTTCACTTTATGTTCCATATAACAGCCTCCTTTTATGGGTTTAAAGCAACTTCTCGATTGTCAATAACTCGACGGGCCTTCATCGTAAAGCGATCTAGAGAATTGTCTTCTACTTTTTCCACATCGATTCGAAGCCCTACACGTGTACGCAATAATTGCGCCAGCATCGGCACGACTTCTTGTGGCCCCTCAATTTGAATTTTGACTTGATTCATTTCATGCTCTGTATAATAGACAATTCGGAATTCCGTTATGGCATCGAATTCACGAATAATGGCTTCGATTGAGGTCGGGTAAATATTCACCCCACGAATAATGACCATATCGTCTGTACGGCCGATGATTCCATCCGGCAAAAATAAGAAGGAATTGCCGCAAGAACAAGGTTTGGGCTGGTAAATAACAGCATCACTTGTACGATAGCGAATTAGTGGATAGCCAAATCTCCCAAGGTTCGTCAAGACAAGTTCGCCTTCTTCACCTGGTGCCACATGTTCTAGAGTATCTGGGTTGATGACCTCAACGATAAATTGGGCTTCGTTTACATGTAACCCTTTTTGCTCTTGGCAAGAATAGCCGTATGCACCCATTTCCGTCATTCCCACATGGTCGAAAAGCTTTGCACCCCAGAGCTTTTCAATTTGAGACCGTGTAGAAGGAACAGAGCCCCCTGGTTCACCAGCTGTAATAATTTTCGAGATGCTAGAGTCTTTTATATTCACCTCTAATTTTTGTGCAACCTCTGCTAGATGGAGCGCGTAGCTTGGTGTGCAGAAAAGAACGGTTGCTTTGTTTGAAATCATGCTGTTTAAACGTTCTTCAGAAGACATGCTTCCACCTGGAATTGCCATGCTGCCAAGCTTTTGAACGGCTTCATGCGCGGCCCAAAAACCGATAAACGGTCCAAATGAAAATGCCAAATAGGCACGATCCTTTTTTGTGACACCTGCAGATTTTAATACCTCCACCCAACAATCTGACCACCAATCCCAGCTTGTTGTCGTATCGAGCACCTTTAGAGGTCTTCCTGTTGTCCCCGAGGTTTGATGGTAACGAATATAGCTTTCTTCAGGGTACGAATGGTTACGGCCATATGGCGGATAGAATTTTTGGTCCTCTGCCAATTCTTTTTTGGTTGTAAACGGAAGACGATTTAACTCTTGCAATGACGTAATAGGGAATTGAATGCCTTTAAATTTTTCTTTATAAAATTCATTAAAGCCTTGAACAAAAACTAATAGTTCATTTAACTTTTGCATTTGATACGTTTTAAGATCAACCTCTGTCTCGTAGACTTGATGATTCATGAAACATCCCTCCATTTTGTATCCCGCTTCTGAATTATTTAAAAATTTAAAAAATAACATAAATGAATAATAGGGGAAAAATTACTCTATGAAAATGCTTTCATTCTGCTATATGGAACAAATAGAGGTTTTTTGTCAAAATTGTGAAGGGTATTTTCGATTAGAAAAAGAATTCTATTAGGAGAAGGAATTGGAAATCGAGATTCATAACAAAGGGGAATCGTCACAAATGTCTCGTACAACAAATAGCTCGTTAATGAATGCGTTGCAGCTTTTAAAATGCTTTACGATTGACGAGCCAGAGTTAACTTTAACGGAGATTGCAGAGCGCATTAATGTGTCCAAAAGCACGGCTTGTCGCCTCATTCAAACGTTGGAAAGTGAAGGGTTCATACATCAAAATTTATATTTCAATACATATAGTCTTGGATCATCTGTCCTCGCACTTTCAAATACAGCGATTGACCAATTTGCAATTTTAAAAGAAACAACCTATTTCTTAAAGCAGCTAACGATTCAAACGGGTGAATCCTCACATATTGCCATTTTAGATAAAAGTGATGTTATCTATTTGAAAAAAGAGGATAGCCAGCATCGCGTTCAATTATTATCACATATTGGCCGTCGAAACCCTGCGCATTGCACAGCTTCTGGGCAAGCGATTTTAGCCTTTCTTAAATCTGCAACCGTTGAGAAAATATTCGAAGATGGCCTTGCGCAAATGACGAAGTATTCCATTACAGACCTATCTCAATTACAACAAACACTAGCAGCGGCAGCACAGAAAGGTTATGCCGTTAGTAGGGGGGAGTTTATCGAAAATATTGTTTCGATTGGAGCGCCTATTTTCAATGAAAAACATCAAGTATTTGCCTCTGTTAGTGTTGCAGGTCCAAAAAATAGAATGCTCCCAAACCTGCAAAAAATTGTGGACAACGTAGTGCACACAAGCCATAACTTGACAAGGTATGTCCAAGATCACGTAAAGGATGTTGATATTGAAGCATTTATTAGATGAGAAATACTTTGTTGCGTCAGTAAAAAATGCTATGTGTATATTGAAATTATTTACGCCAAAACAAAACGAATACGGGATTACCGAAATGGCAAAGAGCCTTCAGTTATCGAAAAGTACTGTTCATCGTTATGTAAAGGAGCTAGTGAAGGAAGGATTTCTGGTCCAAAATAAAGTAAATGGGAATTATCAGCTGGGGCTTGCCATTTTATCTCTGGGGGGGATTGTGCAAGCGCAAAAAGAAATTTATACCGATGCAAAACCAATACTCGTTAAACTTGCCAATCGCTTTTTTTTACCTGCGCATATTTGTGTGATGGAGCATAATTCCGTGGTCTATTTGTTGCGTGAGATGGGCAATCAATCCGTGAAGTTAATTACAAAGAGTGGCCGTTATAATGATCTTCATTGTACCGCAGAAGGGCTAACTCTTTTAGCTTTTAAAGATGAAAAAATTATTGATAATATCCTCGCCCAATCCTTAACAAAGCATACGGCAGATACCATTACAGACACAGGGATTTTGCGAGAGCAAATTCTTCAAATCCATTATGATCAGTACGCCATAACGAAAGATACCTACGCTGTTGGTTTTATCAGCTTTGCTGTGCCAATTCAAGACTACACAGGGGATGTAGTATCCTCTCTTGCCCTTATAGGGGAGTCAAAAGGGATAGAGGAAACGCACTATGACGAAATTATAAAAGAGTTAAAAAAGAGTGCAAAAGAGATATCTGCGCTATTGGGCTACTATGAACAATAGGGACAAACAAAGTGAAGCGCTCCCAAGGGAAGGAGTGCTTCACTTTGTTTGTCCTATTAAACCCACTTCACTACATCATCAAAAGCTCTACGTGTTTTTGGACGGGGATTTTTCACGCGATAACCGAAGGCTGCCATAACCGAAATTCCGAAATGTCCATTCTCCAATAATCCTTCTGCCTCGAGCAGTTCATTCATCTTGTCGATGTTGAATCCTTCAATTGGGCACGAATCAATCCCAATTTGGGCAGCGGCGGTCATCATATTCCCGAGGGCTACATAAGTTTGCTTACAAGCCCAGTCAAAAATGTGCCGATCGCCATCGAGCATTTTAAAATCATCCTGTTGAAACGCTTTTACTTTTTCTAAATAGCCTTCTAACATTTCTTCAGGAAAATGGGCTACATTTACTAAGTGATCCTTTACATACTCCGAGTTGAACATCGTATCCAGCTTCGTTCTAGCTAAGAGGATGACAAAATGGCTTGCTTCCGGAAGCTTGCTAAAAGCACCCCAAGAGGCTTGTTTGATTTTCTCGCGAAGCTCAGTATTTTGGACGACAACAAAGCGCCATGGTTCTAATCCAAAGGAGCTTGGAGATAAACGTCCCGTTTCTAAGATAAAGCGAAAATCGTCATCGGAAACTTTTTTGTCCGGGTCAAATTCCTTCGTCGCATGTCTAAAATGATAGGCATCTAGAATCTCTTGTTTTAAAGTTTCTTTCTCACGCAAAATGAATCACTCCTGTTGTTTACGTTTAATAATACTGTTTATTATTATAGACTAATTAAAATCATCTTTCAGTTTTGATGCTTTAGAATCGTCTATTTGAAAATTGGGAGATAGTGTATAATTTACGATAATAATCATGAAAAGTTAGGAATGAATGGATGATGAGTCATGGAATTACCGCTTGGGATGTAGCAAAGCTTGCAGGAGTATCACAATCTTCTGTTTCCAGGGTGTTTTTTGGGGGAGCTGCTGTTTCAGAGAAAACACGCAAGAAAGTGTTGGCTGCCGCTGAAGAATTAGGCTATGTCCCTAATGAGTTTGCCCGCAGTTTAATTACGAATAAAACGAGAGTGATTGGTCTTGTGATGAAAGGCGTTCATAACCCGTTCTATCCGCAAGTTTTAAAAGAGTTCACGACGCATTTTAAAGAGATGGGCTATAGTATTTTATTTGTCCATACAAACAACGATGAGATCCAAAAAGGGGATATTGAAATGCTCTTGCATTACAATGTGGCGGGCGTGATTATTACAGATGCTACCCTTTCCTTAAAGGTCATAGAGGATTTCAAGAAGAGTCAAATTCCACTTGTTTTATTTAACCGAAAGGTAGAAGGACAAAATTTCTTTTCAGTTGGTACGAATAACATCGAGGCAAGCCGCCGGATTGCTGAGCATCTAATTCAAAAAGGCTGTACAGACATGGTATATGTAGCGGGAGCACAAAATACCTCTACAAGCATCGAACGTGAAAAAGGCTTTTCGGAAATCTTAAAAAAGCATAAGCTGCCATACAAAGTCTATCATTCTAATTATTCTTATGATGGAGGCTACCATACTGCGAAAAGGATTGTTCAAGATGGTACTATTCCTTCTGCTTTTTTCGTAGCAAACGATATTATGGCGTTTGGTGTGCTAGATGCTCTTCGTGAGCAGTCAATAGCTGTCCCGTCTCAAACGAAGGTGATAGGCTTTGATAATATCGAAATGGCAGCCTGGCCCATTTACAATTTAACGACGTGGGAGCAACCAATCTCTCAAATGGTTAAAGAAACGGTGAAATATATAATTTCTGAGATTGAGGAATATACAGATAGAATCGGCAATATAGAGATAGAAGGAGAACTAATCGAGAGAAAAACAACATAAGGGTATTGACAATTCTCTATTCTCAGAATATTCTATTCTTATAAGATGTTTGCATACGTATGCAGTATATGGCTGCGTTTCTTTTTTGAAACGATTTGCATACGTATGCAAGATGCAAAACAGGTTCTTTTAATATTTTTTGTATACGCTTCCAACGATTTTGAAAGCGTATACACCACTAAAAGGAGGAATTGTTTATGGTAAAGGTAATTAAAGCTGGAAAGTCAAAAGAGGAAGTTTCAAAGAATGATTTAGAAGTAACGAAAATTGTAGCAGATGCTATTAAGGATATTGAAACTCGTGGGGATGAAGCAGTACGAGAGTATTCTGAGAAGTTCGATCGTTGGTCTCCAGAAGCATTCCGATTATCAGATGAACAAATTCGTGAAATTGTGGCAAAGGTTCCTGAAGAAACGATTGAAGATATTAAATTCGCCCAAAAAAATATCCGCGAATTTGCTGAAGCACAGTTAGCTTCACTTCACGATGTTGAGGTAGAAAATATACCTGGTGTTATTTTAGGTCATAAGAATATTCCTGTTAGCAGTGTAGGATGCTATATCCCTGGAGGCCGTTACCCAATGGTTGCCTCTGCACATATGAGTGTTTTAACGGCGAAGGTCGCAGGAGTAAAACGTGTAATCGCTTGTACACCGCCTATTAATGGAGAAGTGCCAAATGCAACAATTGCAGCTATGTATCTAGCAGGTGCGGATGAAATCTATTTACTAGGTGGAATTCAAGCAATGGCAGCAATGGCAATCGGTACGGAAACAATTGAATCTGTAGATATGATTGTTGGGCCGGGAAATGCCTTTGTAGCGGAGGCTAAACGCCAATTATTCGGTCGTGTGGGGATTGATTTATTTGCTGGTCCTACTGAAACGTTAGTAGTTGCAGATGAAACAGCCGATGCGGAAATGATTGCAACAGATATTCTTGGTCAAGGAGAACACGGCCCTACGTCGCCAGGTGCTCTAATTACGACATCGGAAAAACTTGCACATGAAACAATTGAAGAAATTGAAAGACAACTAGAGGTATTGCCAACCGCTGATGTGGCGCGTGTTTCTTGGGCAGACTATGGCCAAATTCTATTGGTTGATAGTTTAGAAGAAGCAGTAGTGGAAGCCGATAAGCTTGCATTTGAGCATGTAGAAATTCTAACGGCAGATCCAAATTATTTCTTGGAAAATATGACGAATTACGGCTGTCTATTCTTAGGACCAGAAACAAACGTTGCTTATGGTGATAAAGTAATTGGAACAAACCATACACTTCCGACAAAGGGTGCTGCACGTTACACTGGCGGTCTATGGGTAGGCAAATTCATCAAAACAGTAACGTATCAAAAAGTGACGGAAGAAGCTTCTGCTTATATTGGGGAATATGCGGCTCGACTATGTCAGCTAGAGAACTTTGCAGGACACGCGGAGCAAGCTTTACTGCGAGTACGCAGATACGGAAATAAAGAATAGGCTTTTATAAATAGATAGAGGGGTGAATGTATGGTATTGGGGTTTATTGGGTTATTCGGGGGATTGGCGCTATTAATCTATCTGGCTATGAAGGGCATGAATTTACTAATTGCAGCTCCGCTTTCGGCATTGGTTGTGACGTTATTCAATGGACTGCCATTATTTCCTCAGCTTGCTGAAGAAGGGGCGGCAAACTTTTTAACAAACTATATGACCGGGTTCTCAGGCTTTATCGCTTCCTGGTATTTAATGTTCTTAACAGGTGCGATTTTTGGGAAAATGATGGAGGATAGCGGTGCAGCAGATAGTATTTCAAAATGGATTGTCTCCAAAATTGGGATGAAGCGTGCTGCTTTAGCAGTTGTTATTGCTTGTGCTGTCTTAACTTATGGGGGAGTTAGCTTGTTTGTTGTGGCATTCTCCGTCTATCCAATGGCACTTAGTTTATTTAAAGAGGCAAATTTACCAAGAAGATTTATTCCGGCGGCACTTGCATTTGGTTCGACTACTTTTACAATGACGTCTGCGGGATCACCTGAAATTCAAAACTGGATTCCAATCGAATATTTAGGAACGAGTCCTTATGCAGGTTGGCAAGTCAGTTTAATCGTAGCGGTATTTATGATGATTTTTGGTTACTGGTGGCTTACGATGGCTATCAAAAAAGCTGTTAATAAAGGCGAAACATTTGTGGAAAGAGAATCGGATCATCACGAAGTAAGAGCGGAATTGCCGAATCCAATCCTAAGTCTAATTCCATTAGTAGTAGTATTAGCAATTTCCTTTATATTCCATGATTCCTTGGCACAATCTGCTTTAATTATTGCTTTAACAAGTGGATCTATTGCTACGTATTTAATCAGCCGTAAATACTTCACGAATGTTGGAAAGGCTATTTCAGATGGAACAATTGGCGCGATTATTGCTATTGCCAATACATCTGCAGTGGTAGGGTTTGGTGGAGTGGTAAAAGCTACAGCTTCTTTTGAGCAAGCAGTAGCCTTTATGACAGATATCCCTGGAAGCCCATTAATTGGCGGTGCACTGGCAGTTGCAGTTATTGCCGGCTTAACCGGTTCATCCTCCGGAGGACAGGCGATAGCCTTACCATTACTGGCACCTCACTATTTAGATTTAGGTGTTAATCCAGATGCTTTACACCGAGTTGTCTCGATTTCCTCTGGTTCGTTGGATTCCCTTCCATCAGGAGGCTATGTTGTCACAACGATCCGTTCTATAGCGGGAGAAACACATAAGGATGCCTATCCGATGTTTGGGGCATTAACGGTAGTTGTACCAGCTATAGGCGTAATTCTAGCAGTTATCTTATTCTCGATAGGTTTATAATTTTAAAACACTCAACAGACTCTTTAGTTTGTTGGGTGTTTTTTCGTTCATATTCAGTTCATAAATGACCTCTATAATCCGATTTGTAATCGAAACAATCGTAAATACAGCATTAATATAAAAATTTGTTTTATCACAAGGAGGATTATTATGATCAATGACTATAGAAAGAATGTAGAAAATGCGAAGTTCGCAGTGGAAGCGCAAGGGCTAGTGAAAACCTTTGGTGACCATCGCGCGGTGGATGGGGTGGATTTGAATGTGCCAACAGGGTCCATCTATGGCGTACTAGGGCCAAATGGGGCAGGCAAGACAACTACAATTAGAATGCTTGCAACCTTACTTAAAGCAGATGCGGGTTCCGCGCAGATTTTCGGCTATGATGTGGCAAAGGACGCGCAAATTGTTCGTCAGCTAATCGGTGTAACTGGACAGTATGCTTCGGTGGATGAGTCCTTAAGTGCAACGGAGAACTTAGTGATTTTCTCCAGATTACTTGGACTAAGCCGTCAGGAAGCAAAACGTAAAGCAAATGAATTACTTGAGGAATTTGGATTAATGGAAGCAGCAAAACGTCCTTTGAAAAATTTCTCTGGCGGAATGCGTAGACGACTTGACTTAGCTGCAAGCCTTATTGCGCAGCCACCACTTATTTTCTTGGACGAACCTACCACTGGGCTAGATCCACGTACAAGAAATCAAATGTGGGACACAATTCGTCGTTTAGTGAAATATGGGTCAACGGTGTTGTTAACGACGCAGTATCTGCAAGAGGCGGACGAATTGGCTGACCGTGTTGCTGTCATCGATCGAGGGCATGTAGTTGCAGAAGGAACGGTCAATGAATTAAAAGAATCAATTGGAACCTCCTCCTTGCATTTAAACATTCAAAACATACAGGATATCCAAAATGCTCGCCTGATTGTTGAACGGGTACTTGAAGTACAATCAGCTGTGTCACCGGAAGGCGGAAAGATAACGGCACCTATGGCATCTGCTGATCGAGTAACAGACCTGTTAGTAGCACTTCGTGAAGAAGGAATTGAATTGGCAGAGCTAAGTGTACAAAAACCATCTTTAGATGAGGTATTTTTAACAATTACCGGTGAAGGTGCAACTGATAGTCAAGCCGAATCCAATTCTAATACGGGAGGTATTCTCTAATGGATAAATCATCAACAATGCCGATATCCAAAAGACAGCTAAAAAATAAATCGAATTTCAAGCAAGCAGTGAGAAATTCATTAACAATGGCATATCGTGGTGTACTAAAAATACGTCGAACACCTGAGCAATTATTTGATGTTACGCTCCAGCCAATTATTTTCACGCTAATGTTTACCTATATCTTTGGTGGAGCGATTGCCGGAGATATAAAAAGCTATTTACCAATAATTATTCCGGGTATTCTTGTTCAAACTGTTATCACAGGCTCAGTAGTCACAGGTACACAGCTTCGAGAAGACATGGATAAAGGGGTTTTTGACCGCTTTAAGTCACTGCCCATTGCCCGGATTGCTCCGTTAGCTGGGGCGCTGCTTGCTGATACAATCCGCTATACTATTGCTACAACCCTTACATTTTCAATGGGATTTGTTTTAGGCTATCGTCCAGAGGGGGGTCTTGGAGCAGTGGTTATTGCCGGCTTACTCGTAATTGCTTGTGCATGGGCAATCAGTTGGATTTTTGCCTTCTTTGGAGTAATTGCTCGTACAGCTTCAAGTGTACAAGGGATTTCGATGCTTGTTCTCTTTCCGCTAACATTTTTATCGAATGCATTCGTACCGTCTGATACAATGCCGAACTGGCTCCAATGGTTTGTAAAAATCAATCCAATCTCCCATCTCGTTACGGCAGTCAGAGAACTAGCAAACTCCGGTACAGTGGGTTGGGACTTAGTCATTTCACTCATTGGCGCTGCGGTTATCGTAGTGGTTTTTGCACCGATTACAGTGCGTGCTTACATGCGGAAGGCATAGTTGAAAACAGCTTTTATTGTAAAATAGAGTAGTCACTGAAGGAATCGCTTATTTACAGCGATTCCCTTCAATATTTAAAAAAGGAATGAGTTCCATGGCCAAATTATTAGTCGTAGATGATGATTCACATATTCGAGAATTGATTCGCATTATTCTTTCAAAAGAGGGACTTTCGATTGTAGAGGCAGCTGATGGAAAAGCCGCTTTAGAGTTGCTTGAAACAGAAAAAATTGACTTAATCATTCTGGATATTATGATGCCGAATATGGACGGGTGGGCATTTTGCCAGGAGGTTCGAACGTATTATTCGGATACCCTTCCCATTTTAATGTTAACAGCAAAAGGAGAAACAGCTCAAAAAGTGAAAGGTTTTGACCTAGGTGCAGACGATTATTTAGTAAAGCCTTTCGAGGTAGCTGAGCTAGTAGCAAGAGTAAAGGCACTTCTTAAACGTTATCAAATTACCATCTCGAATCAAATTCATATTGGGAATGTGGTCATTGATCGAACTTCTTATAGTGTAGCCGTTGGAAAGGAGCACCTTACCTTACCGTTAAAAGAATTTGAGTTACTGTTTAAGCTTGCGACCCATCAGCAGAAAACTTTTTCAAGGGAACAACTGATTGAGGATATATGGGGCTATGATTATGAGGGAGATGAACGGACCGTTGATGTGCATATTAAACGGCTGCGACAACGTTTTTCACAAGAGGATTGCCCATTCAAAATTACAACAATTCGGGGGTTGGGTTATCGGCTGGAGGTAGTAAATTGAAGGTAACGAAACTTCTCAAACGAACGGGCGGCTTTTTAGCAGTTGGCCTAACTTTACTATTAGCTTGGTCTTGCGCCTACTGGTTGACTTCCTTGCTTTATAAGGCCATACAATACACGCCTCACGAGTTTGCCAGATTATTAATTTCCTCATTTTTAGGATTTTTCTTATTTGGTTGTTTGATTGCTTTATTAACGAGAAATCCATGGGTAAGGTCAAAGCAGGACGAATTTCTAACCCCGATTATCCAAGCCATGAAAATGATGGCAGAGGGTAACTTTAATATTGATCTTTCATTTTATTTAACGCAATATCACGACCGCAATAACCATCCTTATTATCAAATTGTTGAAAACATTAATCATATGGCGACGAAGTTGGGTGAAATGGAGGAATTGCGACAGGAATTTATCTCAAATGTATCTCATGAAATCCAGTCACCGCTCACATCCATTAGTGGGTTTGCTCATACTTTGAAAAACGACGACCTGAGTCCTGAAGAACGCAGACATTATCTAGAGATTATTGAAATGGAAAGTAGACGGCTATCCAAATTAAGTGAAAATCTTTTAAAGCTGACATCTTTGGAGTCCGAGCATTTATCTCTTGAACAACAAAACTATCGCTTAGATTCTCAGCTTCGCCGCATCATCCTTGCGAACGAACCGCAATGGGCCCAGAAGGAAATTAACATGGATATCAATCTGGAAAATATACGGATTGTAGCTGATGAAGAGCTAATGGAGCAGGTATGGATTAACTTAATTCATAACAGTATTAAATTTACACGAGAAGGTGGAACCATTACTGTAAAAGCCTATAAGGCAGAGGAAGGCGGTCTAATCGTGATTGTTAAGGATACGGGCATTGGCATGGAAAAAGGTACACTGATGCATATTTTTGAACGTTTTTATAAAGCAGATTCATCTCGGAATCGGAAGGCTGGAGGAAATGGGCTCGGGCTTTCAATTGTGAAGAAAATTATTGATTTGCACAAAGGGGAGATTCGTGTGCAAAGTGAAATTGGACAAGGGACAGAGATTACGGTTAGGTTGAATGAGAATCTAGAGGGATAAAATGGAAAGCGAAAAAGAAGGCTAATTTATAAAATTAGCCTTCTTTTTATTTGCTGTATTGAGTAACCAGATCTATCTACAGGCGAGCGCGCATGGATTCACAAACGCCGCGAACATTCTTCACTTCACGGCCTGCGACACTACCGCTATAAGTTCCAACCAACTGC
>Ga0182745_1003502_pt1 | contig 13509 bp, 12 predicted proteins | sample eDN3rd30CKraftBY_FD_128523 | JGI IMG/M metagenome (GOLD analysis project Ga0182745, IMG submission 128523) | Enriched backyard soil microbial communities from Emeryville, California, USA - eDNA 3rd pass 30_C Kraft BY (version 2) (version 2) | ecosystem: Environmental > Terrestrial > Soil >...
CACGGGGGCAGTCACCGCGCGGCGTTCTGATCTGTGGCGCGTCTACGATACGCTTTGGGCGCTGCACATCATGGATTGGCAAAACCACGAGGACTTCAATCACCCGCTCATCATCATCGTCACAGTGATCACCCTCCTCTCGGTGATCGCCGGCATCGTGCTCATACCCTATCGCATTCGGTTTGCGCGACGCCGCAACTCGGCAACGCCATAGTTTTGGCAGGTCTCGCAGCAGACCGGCTAGCGGTTTGAGTGGCCGATTTGCCGCACGCTGTACTTTCCTCCACTGGCAATTAGCCTGTTTCAGTCTGACGCCTATCTGACGATTGCCCGCCTCTGGGTGACCGCGTCAGGGATCGAAGCCCGAAGGGCCGAGACGCGCCGAGCGCGGCTCGGTCGCGAACGCGACGAGATATCTCTACCCGGAGCCACGCGAAGCGTGGCGCAAGGGGCCCGGCGCGCGGCAGCGCGCGACGCCCGTTTCGGCGCGCTACTTGATGTAGCCGCCAACATATTGCGCCGCTTCCTCATCGCCGACGATCTCAAGCGCCTCTGTTGGCAGGACGCGCGCCTGGATCGCTTCGATTTCTTCTGGCGGCGCGTTCAGCCATTCCTCGCAGGCGGCTTGGTCGGCTAGGACAACTGGCATCGCCTTGGCGTGCACCGGCCGAACAAGCTCGTTCGCATCCGTCGTCAAGAAACCGAACAGCACATGGTCGCCTTGGTTCGGTTCTTTCTTGGCGCCGTAATCGCCGTACCAAGTTCTGTAGAGGCCGGCGAAATAGGCAACGCCTCGATCCGGCGGCGCAAACCACCGAATCTGCTTTTTGCCTTTCGGCGAGGCGTCTTCGTACTCGCTGAAGGCCGTGAACGGCACGATGCAGCGATGCGCTAGGCCCAAGACGCTGCGCCAATGCGGACTCTTCACATTGCGGATGTTGGTGACCGGCATGGCCCCGAATTGCGGCGGGCCGGGCAATCCCCAGCGCATGGTTTGCCATTCCAGCTCTTGGGTTCGCTTCCCGTCGACCCATCGGCTCCGAATGACGGGTGCTTGGCTCTTGGGAAACACTTCGAGCACCGCATTGCCGAGCATCGGATTGATGCGGGTCTCGCTCCACTCCTCGAAACCCCAATAGTCTCGTTCCATTCCAGCTTTGCGAATGTCGGAGGCGTATCGATTGCACATGGCTAGGAAATTAGGGGTCCAGCTCTACGTCCGCCAGCGGGAGGCGATCGCTCCACTGGTTCGACCGGACTATTTCTTGCGCGCGACAGGAGCGGAAAGCCAGGCCTGCAACGCTTCCGTCTTTATGAGCGTTCGATTGCCCACCTTAATTGCCGACAATTTGCCCTCTTTGATCGCAACCCAGATCGTCGTTTGGCCGATGCCGAGCGCTGTCGCTGCTTCCTTGACCCCGTAGGCAAGCCTCTCTGATGGCAGAGACACCGCAGGTGACGGCGCCGCGGGCGGTGGAGGTGACTGTGGTTCGGAGGGCTCTTCCTTTTTGAACGGGTAAAGCTGGATCTCTTCCCAGAGATCGACCGCCGCGCGCAAATGCTGCGCTATTGCGCTGACGCGCGCGTCGCGATGCTTCATCTGCGCCCTTTGAAAATCGCCCCTACCTCTCATCGCGTTCCTCCTCCGCGATCATCAGATAGCGGGCGCGCACAGACCAGCATCTTCGCCAATCATTTCTTCACGTCCAACGTGGCGCAGTTTGCGGACTGAAGTGTCTTCCTCCCGACAACGCTCATTCAAGGGCGGAAGGGGGAAACGATGAAGGGCAAGACCACCAAACGGAATGACCGCCGGCGAAAGCTGGCGACCGTGCTGATTCTCGGCGCCATGGGCGCCACCGCTGCCGAACCGGCGTTCGCGCAAGACATCCAGCAGATCAGCGATGAGCGGATCGAATTCGATATCGCCGCTCAGCCTCTCAGCAGCGCCCTGAGCGAATTCGCGCGGCAAGCGCGCGTCAATGCACTCTATTTCTCAGACGATCTGCGGCGACTCCCCTCTCCGCAATTGCATGGTTCCTACACACGCCAACAAGCGCTCGATCTTTTGCTTGCGCGCTCCGGCTATAACGGCAGCATAAGCGGCGGCAATCTTGTGCTGGCTCAGGGGCAATCCTCCCGCCCCCAGCGGGAGAGCGCCGCGACCGGCGCTGAGACCACGCAAACATCTAACGCTGCGGTCAGCGCCGACGAAGAAGAGATCGTCGTCACCGGCACGCGTATTCGTGGCGCTGTACCCGCAGGGGCGAACCTGCTCACTCTTGATCGCGGCGACATCGAAGAGAGCGGTCGCACGACTTTGCAGGATTTGCTGCAGACGCTTCCCCAGGTATTTCCCGGAAGCCAAGGCGAACTCACCCAGCTCAACTCAACGGCGCCCGGAAACAATATCGCCCTCGGCTCAACCGTAGACTTACGCGGGCTTGGATCAGACGCCACCCTTACGCTGCTCAACGGCCGGCGACTCGCGCCAGCAGGCTTGGGCAATTTCGTCGACATTTCCGCCATCCCGCTCGCGGCGATCGAGCGCGTCGAGGTGCTCGCCGATGGCGCGTCAGCGACCTACGGCAGCGACGCGGTCGGCGGCGTCGTCAACATTCTGCTCCGACGCAATCTGGAGCGTCCTGAAACTGCCGTCCGTTACGGCGCAGCCGACGGCATGGATGAAATCGGCTTCTCCCACGTCATGGGTGCCGATTGGGCGCAAGGCTCACTGATCGCTGGGTACGAATATCGCCATCGCGACGCGCTGGCCGCCGCCGACCGCGACTTTGCCGCGACCACAGATCTCACAGCCTTCGGCGGCTCGAACTTCTCTCGTTTCACCTCCGCGCCCGGAAACATCATCCTGGTCGGCGCAACGCCCGTGACGCTGGCGATCCCCGAAGGGCAGAACGGCCTCACCCTATCCGAAGCAGATTTGCTCGACGGCGTCGTCAATCTGCAGAACGGCAATGAAGGCACATTGCTGCTGCCCGAACAGGAAAGCCATTCGGTCTTCTTGTCCCTGAGCCAAGACGTGACGCCAAATATCCGCATCTTCTTGGATGTGTTGGCTTCGCAACGGGAAGCCCACGCGGAGAAGGCCCAATTGGGCGGCGTCGTGGCGGTGCCAGAGACGAACTACTACCGCCAACAGAATGGACTCTTCGCGGGCGATGGAACGCTCTTCATGGCCTATTTCTTCGGCGACGACTTCGGTCCGCTGATGACCGATACACGCTCGGAGACGATCACGACCGCAGGCGGAGCGCAGTTCGAGTTTGGCCGAGACTGGCAGCTCGAAGCGAGCATCGGCTATGGCGTACATGCCGACAATGTCGATAACACGAACATAGCGGACTCTGGCGCGCTGGCGGCGGCACTGGCCAGCTCCGATCCAGCAAATGCGTTCAATCCGTTTGGCGATGGCGGCGACACCCCGAGCGCTGCGCTCGCTGCTCTCACCATGCGCCAGCATATCGAGACTGATTCCGAACTCGTCAGCTACGCGCTACGCGCCGACGGCGGTGTGTTCGACTTGCCCGGTGGACGCGCCCGCGTCGCCCTCGGCATCGAGCGGCGCCATGAAACCTTCAGCATCGACCGTCAGGAGATTTTTGGCTCCGGTCTTGTCACCAACCCTTTCACGCAGGCGCCGGGGGAGCGCACCACGGATGCGCTGTATGCTGAGGCCTTCCTTCCGGTTTTCGACGCCGTGTCGCTTTCTCTATCTGTACGTCGTGAAGACTCTTCCGACTTCGGCGAAGCGACAACACCGAAAATCGGGGTGCAATGGCGTCCCCTTTCCGATCTCACTTTGCGCGCGACCTGGGGTGAATCTTTCAAGGCGCCTCAATTTGCGCAAATGCTGGGCGGCACGGGCGCGTCGATCGGCTCACTCCCCGGCTTCTTGGATCCCGACGCCACCAACGGCTCGACCGGCCTACTGCAGATCCTCGGCGCCAACCGCGGGCTCGAACCCGAACAGGCTGAAACATGGACCGCCGGCTTTGAGTTTGCGCCGTCATGGCTGGACGGCTTCAGAGTGTCGGCAACCTATTTCGATATCGAGTTCTCTAACCGGATTGCGAACCCTGGTTTCATTCTCGACGCGTTCCAGAACCCAGATCAATACCAGGGCTATTTCATCCGTAATCCATCGCCGCAGCAGATCGCCGATTATCTGGCGCTCGCCGACGATGTATCGGGAATCATTCCGCCCGATGGCATCGAAGTCATCTGGGACGAACGGCTGACCAACCTCGCTTCACTGCGCGTGCGCGGCGTTGATCTCTCCGCCTCTTATGCATTCGACACAGATTGGGGCGAACTTTCGCTGTTCGCGACGGCGAGCGGGCTTCTTCAGTTTTCACGACAGAACAATCCCTCGCTCGCAAGCACGGATGTGCTCGACACCATGCTCAATCCCGTTGACTGGCGCGGGCGGGCGGGCGTGGCGCTCGATACCGGCGCATGGCGCGGCGCGCTCTCGCTGCAATACACGGACGCTTACCGCGATAATCTGAGTTCGCCCGAACGCGAGATTAGTTCGTGGACAACCTTCGACGCACGACTGACGCGCCGGTTCGGACAGAGCGAGGACGGCTCCGGCGCCGAAATCACCCTCGACATTCGCAATCTCGCCGATCAAGACCCACCCTTCGCCAACAATCCGATCGGCATGGGGTTCGATACCCTGAATGCATCGCCGGTGGGACGCGTTGTCATGGTCGAAGTGAGGCAGCGTTGGTAATGCGCCTCACGCGCGCCGCTGCTTTGGCGGGGATCACCCTCCTCTTTGCAAGCCAAGCAGCGGCGCGCCCCCCAGGCCCAGAGGATATGCTGGCGCTGGTCGAACTCGGAGACTATCGCGGCGGCCTTTCACTATCCCCGGACGGCCAAAACATCGCGGTGTTTGCGCGCGAGACGCGCGTCCGCGAAAATGATTATCGCTATCGGCTCCTTGTCATGCCGAGTTCTGGCGGGACACCGCGTAGGATCGCGGACGCCGGCGACATCATCCTGCGCAACACGCCGTACGGACCCACCGGCGCCGCGATGGATCGTGCGCCGGCATGGTCACCTGATGGCCGATATCTCGCCTACATGACGGCGCGCGAAGGACGCGTCGAACTCTGGCGCGTAGCGCTTGATGGCTCGCCGGCTGAATTGCTTGTCGACGGACCGGGAGACGTGGTCGGCTTTCAATGGCTCGACGGCACTAATTTGGCGGTGGAGATAGACGCACCACGAGAGTCTCTCAGCGCGGCCGCCTTGCACGCCGAGCGCGTCGGCTTTCATCCCGATGAATTCTTTACGCCTTATGCGAGCCTTCGTCCGGTTGCAGCCACCAGTGCTGGCCGCACGCAGTTCGTTATCGATGTTCAAACCCGAACGCGTCGCTCCGCAACCTCAGCCGAAAGCGAGGTGTTGAACGGCCGGCCTCGCGCTCCCGCACCGACCACCGCTATCGCGGAAGACAGAGCCGAAGGCAGCGTGACGTGGATTGCGCCGCGCACTCCCGGCGACCGCGCCTCGACGCCTGCGTATGGCCTTTATCGCGCTCCGCTAGACGGCCGCAGCCTCATCATGTGCGCAGATCCTGCCTGCAGCAGACGGATGCTCGGCGCATGGGTCTTTGGCGAGCGGATTGTGTTTCGCCGCATGGAGGGACACGGGCAAGGTCTGACGGCCCTTTATGCATGGGACTGGCGGGCGAACACGGTCCGCCGCATCCGACGAGAAGACGAAGAATTGTTTGGCTGCGCCCGTGCCGCAACACGGCTGGTCTGTCTGCAGGAAAGTCCGCTCCAGCCGCGTCGCATTGTCTCCATCGACGTCGATACGGGCGATCTCATTGAACTCTACGATCCAAACCCCGATTGGCGTGCGTTCGAACAGTCGCGCATTGAGACCATCGAAGTCAACGACGCTTACGGCAACGCTTCCTTCGCCCATCTCGTCTTCCCTGCGCACTATCAGCCGGGGCGTCGTTATCCTGTCGTTGTGGTGCAATACCGCTCGCGCGGTTTTTTGCGCGGCGGCGTTGGCGGCGAATATCCCATTCTGCCGCTGGCCGGTCGCGGTTACTTCGTGCTGAGCGTCGATCGTCCCGAATGGCGCGGCGCCGAGGCATCACTTTCCCAAGCTGAACTCGATCAGCGGACCGCGTTAGACAATTCCGAGAATCTGATGAAGCAGTCAGCGCTAGAGGCGATGCTGGCTGAACTTGACCGCCGCGGCTTCAGCGATCCGCGCCGCATCGGCATTACCGGGTTCAGCGACGGCGCCGAGACGCTTTATTGGGCGATCACCAATTCCGACCTGTTCGCAGCGGCCGTCGCCAGCACGCAGCCCACGGACACCACCGCATGGACACTTGGCTCACGGGCGTTCCGCCAGAACCTCTTGAGTGAAGGCATGCGCGGACCCAATGCCGAAGACGACGATCCGTGGGCGGCCTGGTGGGCGCGCAATACGACCGTGCTGCATGCTGAGCGGATTCGCGCGCCTCTCCTCATGAACCTCGCAGAGAGCGAAGCCATTATGGGCTTTCCGCTGGCGACGCGGCTTGAAGAACTCGATCGGCCTGTCGACGTCTACGTCTATCCGGGCGCCTATCACATCAAATGGCGCCCGGCTCAGCTCTTAGCCGCGCAGACGCGGGCGATGGATTGGCTGGACTTCTGGTTACGCGACGTCGGACGCGAGGATCCGGGCGAGCCAGGCCGGCTAGAGCGGTGGCGCGCTTTGCGAGACCGCACTGGAAGCCGCTAGAGCCGACACGGCGCGTTCGCGCGCCGCCTCTAGGTTTCTGAGCCAACATTCCGCGGCGATGAGTGCATAGAGACCATCCGCCGCCATTCCGTCCTGCAACCAACCGCCCGCAAGCGCGCGCTTAAGCGAGTCAGCATCGACAACGCTGTTTTCAACGAGCTTACCGCCGCACAAGATGTCTCGAATCCATGCCTCATTGGCCGCAAGGACGGCCGCGAAATAGCGTGTGGTTTCGCCCTTGGTGACGCGGCGCACGACATCGAGAGACACAATATCAGCGAAGGCCGCGCGTGCGAGCGATCGTTCCTTGCCGCCCGCTGTCATCACATAGGGTGGAATGCGCAGACAGGTTTCCACGATCGGCTGCGACAGCAACAGCGGATGCATGCGAGCGCCCTCGGGAAGCGCGGCTTCATCAAAATAACTGAGTGCTTGCAGCAACTGGTGAATTCGGAGCATGCGGGCGGGCGCCGCCCATCGCAGATTGGCAAGCCACGCATGGTCGCCAGGCGCCTCAGCATCATCCGCCGCCGGATTGAGAGCACCCATAACATTGGAGCGAGGACGAACCGGCGGCTTCAGCCGCGCGGCCCCGATGACCATGGCGGCGAACACGTCCCAGACCGGTTGTCCGGTAAGCCTCGCGGTGTCGATCGCGATCTGCATGAGCGCACCGGGTGGCACGCCGTCGCAAAGCGCATCGGCCGCGATCCAAGGCGTGCGGCTTCGCTGGAAGATGTGGTCTCCGCCTTGACCGGAGGTGACAAGGCTTACGCCAAGGTCGTCGTAGAATGCCGTGAGATCGCGATTGCCCAGCGTGAGCAGCGTAAGCGTCGGCTTGGCCGTAAGCGGCGCATTCAAGCACAGCGCATAATTTACCCGCGCCGGATCGAAGCGCAGCTCCTTGAGTTCCGCTTCATTTGCGGCTGCGACCGCGCGCGCGTGATCGCGTTCGTCGCCCTCGGGCGCGCCTTCCCAATATTCCGTAACGCAGGTGATTTCTGCTTCGGTGTTGCGGCGTAGCAATCCCAGCATGACCGATGAGTCGAAGCCGCCTGATAGTCGGAGCGCGATCCGCTGATGCGATCTGCCCCACGCCTTCACGGTCGCGTTCGCCGCACTGCGCAACGCCTCTTTGCCGTCGCGCCAGTCAAGAGGTTTGTTGGCCCGCGCGAAATCCCGTGGCGTCCAGGCCGCCTCAATCCTCCATCCTTGCCGCGGATAGATCGCGTACTCTCCTGGCGCCAGCTCTTCCACGCCTTCGAGGCCGGTTCGCCGGCCAACATGCGGGGGATATCGCAAGAATGCGCGAATGAACCCGAGGTCGGCGCGGGTTTCGGGCACGAGGCGAAGGAAGTCTTCGGCATCGGAGAAGAAGACCCGCACGCCATCGATCTCGGAGAAGAAGCAAGAACGCGCGCCGCTTGGATCGCGAAGCACGCGAACAATGTCAAAACCGCGATCGATCAGGACGGCGACGTAAGCCCCCCACCGCTCGGCGATCCATGTTGGCGTGGGATCGATGCACGACTCACATGGCGGCGACGGATCAGGCTCGCGTCCGAAACGATCTCCGAGAACAAAGCCCATGCCATGAGGTAGCACCTCGATCGGCCCCGCTCCGCGATGCAGCAGCAAAAGACCACGCCAGTCAATTAGAGACGTGGCGCCCTCGGCTAGGCGTTCGGCGAGCGCGCGGGCCGTGCGCGTCTGCTCGCGCTCTCCCGGCGTCCATCGGAAACCAACGAACGCCACGGGTCACACCCAGGCTATCGGCTTGAAAGACGCGCAATGATCAGAACTGTCGCCGGCGAGCCTGCCTTCCCATTCGACCCAGCAATGAGCGGCGAAGGGCGCCGTGCGCACGCCAAAGACGAGGTCTGGGCTTAGCCCTCGCATCACCATGAAGCGAAAAAGCGCCAGAGCGTCGAAAAGACACACGCGGCGGCGCGGAAACCAGGGTCGGAATGCCTCAAACACGCCAATCAAATGTTGCGCATCGGCCCGGGGCATCACGACGCGCGACTTCAGTTCCGTCAAGCGCGCGAGCGTTAGATCCAGTCTCCGCCGTGCGAGCGTGCCGGCCGTCCACCAGCACGCAGACGCGCATAGGCAGTAGTCAAAAAGCGATGCACTGGAATGCTCTCTGGGGAGAAGCCTCTGCTCCGGCGCGGCTTTACGTAACTCGTAAGACTCAGGTCGCGTCCCTGGAGCTGGCTCTATCAGTCCCAGCTCAATGAGCCGGGCGCCGCTGCCATGCGCACATTGCGTCTCTGCCAGTCCAGCGATGACGGGCGCTGCCCGCAATGGGACACTCCAGTAGCGGTCGAGGCGCAAGTCGAGAAAGACGATATAGCCGCCGTCCGTGCATGCGCGAACGTGCGGGCTCAGTTGGTAGGTTGTCATGGCGCCGTCGCCGGGCGCGTGATCCGCGCCCGGCGTTCCTCGCGAGGTCACATGTCGCGCATGTGCGGCGACACGAAGTTCTCTTTGAAAATTGGGTCCCAGACCCCGAGCGTGACCTCGCTCGCGGGCCCCAGGTCGGTCACGACCTCGTCGTGATCCAGGTCTTCGTGGGCTTCCATCTCAGAGCTCCTTCAGAAGTTGGTCTGCGGCGCAAACGACGGCGTCCGCGCCGCAGGGGCCGATCAGAAGTCGCGCGCTTGCGGCGTGACGAGGTTTTCCTTCTTTACGGGATCGTAGATCCCTTGCGTCACTTCGGTCGCGGCGCCGAGGTCCACGATGTCTTCTGGGCGTTCGATATCTTCACGCATTGCACTCTCCATTCACCGCATGACCTTGCGGCGGTCAGAGTGTGCGGCGGCGCACCGGGATTTGGGCAACTATCTGACTAAAGATTTCGTGGGAAGTTTTGGGCGACGCTCTTCAGCCGCCGTTGTCGGGGATCGCCTTCGCGTGAGCTGTGCTTCTTATCAGTGCGCAGTGAGTGATGCGCCGATCGAAGTATCTCCGCACTTTAGAGCCAAGCGAAGCGCCGCCGCGGTCGAGCGCAAACACAATTCGATTTAATTCGTCCGCCGCGCCCGACAGAGCCTCGCTTTCGACACGGAGCGCGTGCTGAAGGCGTTCGTCGGCGGAGCGGCCGGCGCGGCGCGCTTCGGTGTTGGCATTCCGGTCGATGTGCCCCATCACCGTCAAATACGCGCCGACATAGTCATCGTCAGGCGACAATGGAGGCGCGACTTCCGGCGTATAAGATTGCAACGCCCACTTGGTCAGCTGTTGGCGCCACTGATAGAGTTCACGCAACTCGCGCTCGGCCCAAAACGAAACCTGATACACACGCGACGTATTCAACTTGACGAGACGCTCGGCGGCCAGGATGGCTAAGGCATAGCGAACCGGAGTGGCGCTCACACCCAACTGGGATGCGAGCTTGTCGATGTCGAGGCGCTGCAGAATGACGAGTTCGCCCGACAGAATTGCCTGCTTGATCTCCTGATAGACACGTTCGCCAGGACGCGGATCAAGCGCCATCCCCGCCTCGATTCTTGGCCTCGCCGTAATGCTCCCTAAGCTGCGCCTCGATCTCCGGCGTCAGCGCATCGACGTGTGGCCTCGGCCCTTGCTGATCTCGCAGATACGCGATTGGATCTTGTCCTTCCCAGCCGCCGAGATTGGGCCGATGGATGCGATAACCGATGAGGCGCTGAAGATCCTCGGGGAAAGAGGCCACCACGTCGCGCGGATAGGCCAGGAACTGGTTTTCGTACGTCTTCAGCCAGCCCAGGCAGTAGCTGACAATAACTCCAGTGCGTGGAAGTGGCGTCAGATTTTGTCCCGCTCCGTGTGTGACCGAGCCCAAGAAGAGGAGCGCAGAGCCACGTTTCATCGCGCCCGCGACGCTGTCGGCAGGATCGACGCTACGATCGAGGTGTTGGCGGTGGCTGCCGCGCCAGATGCGCGTCGCGCCATTCTCCTCCGTAAAGTCGCTGACCGCCCACATGACGTTCAAGAGCCAATGTCGGCCGTCCGTCGGCCAGGGCCACATCTCTTCGTCGCGGTGGGGCGCCTGTGGACGCTCTTGTCCATGCACGCGCACCGCTTGGGTCAAGTTAAGCTGGATGCAATCGCAATTGGGCCGCAGCAGCGCCTCGGCGATCGCCAAGATGTACGGGTCCATGACGAGATCGGCGACGCTGGGCGCCTTCGAGAGCAACCCGCCGACGCGGGTCGTGTTCCAGCCATAGAAATCGCCTTCGCAGCGCGGCGTGGCTTCGAGCCACGGCTCAAGCTCTTCGGCGAGTCTTTGGCAGCGCCGGGCGTCGAGCACATCCTCGAGCACGACGAAACCGTCGCGTTCGAGCGTCTCTAGATGCCCCATTGGTTTTGCAGCAAAGGGAAGCACGGTCGCGTTCATGATTTCCTCCGTTACGCGGCTTGAATGAGTTCACTGCCTAGAAAGCGCGTGACAGGGCCATTAAGCCCGGCGCGCTCGCGCACGCGCCGAAGACCGCGCTGGTCGATGGCGGCCATCACAGCGGTCAGCCGATCCCTGCCCGCGCGCTTGGCCGCTCCGAGCGGTTCTGCCTCCCAACCAGCGCGCAAAGCCAGGGGCGCAAGCGCTGCATTCGCCACGAAGGTAACGCGCTCGACGCCGAAGATGAGCGCGGTCTCCATGATCGCCGCGATCATGCGACCGAGCAGATCATGCCTGGCTTTCCCGTCTGGCGTTTCGGGCGCGGGGCAGAACCGCGTCGCTTCCCAAACCTCCGGTCCAGATGGCACCGGTCCGTCGCAGAGATGATGGAAGCGATCGCCCATGAGATGGGGCCGGTCCGTGCGTAGCAAACGCGCCGACCCGGTGACCGCTGCGCGCGGCGCCGCCGCTTCGATAAGGTAGATCGCCTCCGGACAATCGTACGCGTCGATCTCGATGCCGGCGCTTTCCTCCAGGCGCCATTTCATCTGATCGATGAATACCTCCTTGCGCTGGCGATGCATCTCCATCAGCGCGTGATGATAATGGCGCCGGTTCTCAGCGGTGATGATGTGGATCATGGGGGCTCCGGTCGTCAAAGGACGACCTAGAGCTTGCGTATTCCGAGCTGTTCGCAAATAGGCACGGACGTGCCTATTGACAGAGCCACATTAGGTGATCTCAGCACACATCTTCGAGCCTGATCTGCCCGTCTTTGAGCGCGCGCACGAACGCTTGCACGCGGCTCGCGACGCCGTATTTGCCCATCGCACGGCGGACAATGTTGTGCACGGTGTGCTCGCTCAGGCCCAGGATCACGGCCATGTCGCCATCGTCCTTGCCCTGGCCCAACAGCTGCACACATTCGCGCTCGCGCGGGCTCAGAACGGGTTTAGAGGGCATCCCCGCCAGACGCAGCCGCCGCGCGCATTCGTGCGCATAGACGCCGTACCATGTGGCCTTCTGCGCATTGAGCGGATCCACCCCGTCTGGTCCGATGACCAGCGAGCAAGAGGCCGGCAATGCGTCGGGCGCATGGATGGGAATGGTGATGCCGTCGGTAAGGCCAGCTTCGGCCGCTTCGTTCAAGATCCGAATTTGATCGGCCGCAAGGCCCGCGCGAAAGACGCGGTCGCTCCACTGAAACGGAAGAGTTTGACGCCGCGCTCTCCAATAGACGGGATCGCGCTTTGCATAATTCTGGTCACTGAAGCGCTGCAGCCATGGGAGCGGATAGTCCACCATCATCACGGCTTCTGCGGGTGGACGCAGCGGATCGACGTGAGAGGCGCATGCGGCATGCGTGAAGCCGAGCTCGCGGATCTCGCGCATGAATGCGGCATGAAGTTCATCAACACTTGTGGCGCGATCGCATACTTCTGCGAACGCCCAATTGATGCGGGCCTGCATGTGATCCTCCTCGCCTCAACAACTTTAGATGGCGAAGAAGGTTCGATGACAAGACAAAGTGTGACGTTTACGCGACAAAATCTCCGCGAGCGCTCAAGGTGAATATCTTTTGAGAAATCTTCACCATGATTTTTGCAGAGATACTTTCTGTGCCCCCGCCTGCTCTCAATCAATCGGTTTGATTTGGCCTGAGTTGATTGCGCGCGCCACCGCTTGAATGCGTGTGCTGGCGCCTAAGCGCACGCGCGCACGCTCAATGTGGCGCCGGACAGTAGCGACGCTAAGCCCCAGGCCGCGCGCTATATCAGCGTCGACCAGACCGCTCGCGCAAAGCTCAAGACATTGCCGTTCGCGCCGGCGTAGCTCCGCAAAGCGTGGCGCCGATGCGATACACATCTGCGCGGCGCGGTGATGCACGACCACATTGACGAGCTTGCCGGCGGCATACGTTTCTTCCGGCATATCGGGCTCGCTCGCCACCAATGACGCAGACGCGCGAAGCGGAAGAATGGACGCCAAGCTATGCGTTCGCCCATGTCGGAGACCGAATTCGCGCGCCTCATTGAGGATGCGGCGCTGTCGCCAAGTCAGCGGCTGAAGGAATTCGGGGGCGGTCCAAATGAACTCCCCAGCCCCTGCCTCCGCGGCTCGATACACCGGGTCGACCAGATGATAACGCTGCGACGAAAAGTAGGAGATCCATTCTTCGGGATAATTCTGAAACACGTACCCGGCGCGATCAGGCCGCAACGGGTCGGCATGAACGCCGAGAGCAACGAAGGTGAATCCCATCTCCACCAAGCGCCGACGCCAAATGGCTTCGAGGTTGTTCAGCGTCGTCGCCGCATCACACGCGGCGGCGAAGGCGATCATCTCGG
>Ga0182745_1003506_pt1 | contig 13507 bp, 12 predicted proteins | sample eDN3rd30CKraftBY_FD_128523 | JGI IMG/M metagenome (GOLD analysis project Ga0182745, IMG submission 128523) | Enriched backyard soil microbial communities from Emeryville, California, USA - eDNA 3rd pass 30_C Kraft BY (version 2) (version 2) | ecosystem: Environmental > Terrestrial > Soil >...
CGCCAGCACGATCACGCCGGCGAACATCAGCATCGAGCGCAACCGGTAGTGCAGCGCCTGGTCGACGCTGAGCAGGAAGCGCCGGGTGGTGGCGGCGAACGAGTTGTTGAACCAGCGGAACCATTTGGAATCGTGCGTCGGATCGCGCAGCAGCAAGGCGCACAGGGTCGGCGTCAGCGTCAGCGCGGTGAAGCCGGAAATGACCACGGCGATGGCCACCGTCACCGCGAACTGCCGATACAGCTGTCCGGCGAGGCCGCCGAGGAAGGCCACTGGCACGAACACCGCGCACAGCACCAACACGATGGCGATCACCGCGCCGGAGACCTCGCGCATGGCTTCCACCGATGCGGCGAACGGCGACAGGTTCTTCTCGCGCATCAGGCGCTCGACGTTCTCCAGCACCACGATGGCGTCGTCCACCACGATGCCGATCGACAGCACCATGGCGAACAGGGTGAGGGTGTTGATGGAGAAGCCGGCCAGCCACAGTCCGGCGAACGTGCCGATCAGCGACACCGGTACCGCGATCATCGGGATCAGCGTGGCGCGCCAGGACTGCAGGAACAGGAACACCACCAGGATCACCAGCACGCCGGCTTCCAGGATGGTCTTGGTCACTTCGTCGATCGAGGCCGAAACGAAGCGGGTGGGATCGAACGGCGTGAGGAAATCCACCCCGGGCGGAAAGGCCTGCTTGAGCTCGGCCATCTTGTCGCGGATCGCCTGCGACACCTCCAGCGCATTGCCGCCGGATTGCATGAAGATGGCCATGTTGACCGCGGGCTGGCCGTCGAGAACGCTGTAGGAGTCGTAGCTCTGCGCGCCCAGTTCGATGCGGGCCACGTCCTTCAGGCGCAGCACGCCGTTGCCGGCATCGGAGCGGATCACGATGCTGCCGAATTCCTCCGGCTCGACCAGGCGGCCGCGCGCCGTCACCGTGTACACCAGGCTCTGGCCCTCGATACCCGGCTCGGCGCCGATCTTGCCGGCGGCGTACTGGGTGTTCTGGGCGCGCAGCGCGGTGGCGATGTCGTTGACGGTGAGGCCCAGCTGCGCCAGGCGGTCGGGCTGCAGCCAGATGCGCATCGAGTAGTCGCGTGCGCCGAAGACGGTCACGTCGGCCACGTTGGAAACGCGCTTGAGCTCGTCGACCAGGTTGATGGTCGCGTAGTTCGACAGGAACAGCGTGTCACGACTCTGGTCCGGCGAGATCAGCGAGATCAGCAGCAGGATGTCCTGCGAGCGTTTCTGCACCGTGACGCCGTTGCGGCGTACTTCGTCGGGCAGCCGCGGCAGAGCCAGTTGCACGCGGTTGTTGACGTTGAACACCGCGGCATCGACGTTGGTGCCCACGTCGAAGGTGGCGGTGATGGTGATGTCGCCGGTGGAGGAGGACGAGGAGTTGAAGTACAGCAGGTTCTCGACGCCCGACAGCCGCTCCTCGATCGGCGCGGCCACGGTCTGGGCGATGGTCTGCGCGCTGGCGCCGGGATAGCTGGTATTGATGGTGACGGTGGGCGGTGCGATGTCCGGGTACTGCGCCACCGGCAGGATGGCGCTGGCCACCAGCCCGGCGATCACGATGATGATGGCGATGACGCCGGCGAGCACCGGCCGCTCGATGAAGAATTTCGAGAACATGTCGGTGCGCCTGTCAGTTCGCGGTGCGGGCTGCGTCCGGGGCGGACTCGGCGACGGCCACCGAGGTGCGCGCTGCCGCCTGGTCGGCCTGCGCCACCACGGCCGTGCCGGGTGACAGCTTCATCAGGTTGTCGACGATGACGCTGTCGCCGGCCTTCAGGCCGCTGCGGATGATCCAGTCGTCGTCGATCCAGTCGCCGGTCTCCACCGTGCGCTGCGTGGCCTTGCCGTCGGCGCCGACCGTCCAGACGAAACGGCCCTGGCTGCCTTGCACCACCGCCGTCTGGGGCACGGCAATCACCTGCTGGGTGCCGGCTTCGACGCGCACCGTGGCGAACTGTCCGGGCAGCACTTCGAGCTTGGGATTGGGGAACTCGGCGCGCAGCTGCACGGTGCCGGTCGACTGGTCGACGGTCGAGCCGGCGAAGTTCAGCCGGCCTTTGGCCGCGTACGTTTTGCCGCCGGAGAGCACCAACTGCACGCCCGCGTTCTCGCTGTCGGCGCGACGCAGGCTGTCGTGTTCATTCTCGGACAGCGCGAAGCGCACCCAGATCGGATGCGTCTGCGACAGGGTGGTGAGCAGGCTGCTGTCGGTGTTGGCGGTGACCAGGCTGCCTTCGGAATGCAAGGCGCGGCCGGTGACGCCGGCGATGGGAGCGACCACCGAGGTGTACGAAAGATTCAGTTCGGCTTCGCGGACCCGCGCCTTGGCGGCGGCGAGCGATGCCATGGCGGAGCGGTACGCGGTCGACGCTTCCTCGGCCTGCCGTTGGCTGACCGCGGAATTGGTGTACAGCCCGGAAACGCGCTCCGTCTCGCGCTTCGCCTGGTCAGCGGTCGCAGCGGCCTGGTCGGCGGCGGCCTTGGCTTGTGCCAGTGCAATCTCGAACGGCGCGCGCTCGATCTGGAACAGCGGGGCACCGGCGCGGACGAATGCGCCTTCGTCGTAAAGCTGCTTCTGCACGATGCCGGAAACCCGCGCGCGGATCTGCACTTCCTTCGAGCCTTCGGTGCGGCCCACCGCGTCCAGCACCACCGGCACCGTGCGCTCGACGACCGACAACGTGGTCACTGGCACCGGCTGGTTGGCCGCGTCGTCCTGTGATTTGCCGCAGGCTCCCAACAACAGCAGCGGGGAGCAGAACAGTAGCGAACGGAGGACTCGTTGGCGGGTCATGGGTTGGGGTCTTGCGGCAGGGAAATGAAGGGTAAAAGACGAGTTAGTGTAGCAGTCGCTACACGAGTTTTCAGTCGCGCGGATTGCGTTGCATGCGGTCATGGTCGATGACGAAGCAGTGACCGCATGCGTAGAGAACGCGCGCTGGCGTTCATCCATTCTCTTAGTTTCGACGCCGCCCGCGTTCGCATGCCGGGCGCCGCGGTCCGACTCGTGGAGCCGACGTAGCGAGTGCCTGCGTGAGCAGGCCCACAGTTTTCTGCACCTGCGTTTGCGTCCGGTACGCTCGAATCGAGCAGGGGCGGCTTCTAGCCGCACCTTATCTCTTCATCCCTGCGGCGCTAGAATCACGCGATGAAAATCGCCAAACCCCTGCTGCTGGTCACTACGCCCATCGGGCTGGCCCTCGGCCTGTACGAGGCGCACCGGCTGGCCGGCGGCCTGGTGTTCCTGATGGCTGCATTGATCGCCGTGATCGGTGTCGCCATGGCTTCGGTGGTGCTGACGATCCGGCGGGAACGACGCGAAGAACAGAAAAGGCAAGACGAAGCCGCCGCGGCCGGGTCACCGCAGGATCCTTCTGCTCAGTGAATCAGGCCGCGGTGTCATGTCTGGCATCCGTTGCAACCACGCTGATCGTCTACCACGCCTGTGCGGGATCAGCTGCGACGCCGGCAGCAGCGTGACGTCGCTGCGGTGGATCGCTTAAAGTTGCGGCGTGTAAGCCCCGCCGCAGCTCAACGGACCTCCCATGACAGCCGCGCTACTCGCCTTCCTGCATCACGGAGCTGCCTTCGTCATCTTCGGCGTGCTCACCGCCGAACTGGTATTGATGAAAGGCGAGATCACGTTGACTTCCGCACGCTCGCTGCTGCGCATGGATGCCGCATACGGAATGTCCGCGATGCTGCTGCTGGTGGTCGGTTTCCTGCGCGTGTTCTATACCGAGAAGAGCGCCGTCTACTATTTCCACAGCGCGCCGTTCATCCTGAAGATCACGCTGTTCGTCATCGTCGGCCTGCTTTCGATCCGGCCGACGCGCACTTTCCTGTCGTGGCGCGCGGCGTTGCGGCAACAGCAGGTGCCGGTGCTGGAGGAAAGCCAGCGCCGTTCGCTTCGCCGCATCATCCACATCGAGCTGACTTTGCTGCTGGCGATCATGCTGTGTGCGGCATTGATGGCGCGCGGCGTCGGCTATCTGTCCTGACCGCATCCCTTCGAGGTTTCTGATTGACTGCCAACGACATGCAGCCGCCGGCGGCGGCTGCGCACCAGTCCTTCGCCGCCCTGCGGCATCCGGGCTACCGCGCCTACTGCCTGAGCATGGCCGGCGCCATGATGGCCGACAGCGTCGAGCACGTGATCAGCTACTGGGTCATTTTCCAGAAATTCCACTCGCCGGCGCTGGGCGGCTTCGCCATCGTCTCGCACTGGCTGCCGTTCCTGTTCTTCTCGGTCTACGCCGGCGCGCTGGCGGATCGCTTCGATCCGCGGCGGCTGATTCAGTTGGGCATGTTGCTGTTCATGTTCGTCTCGCTGGCCTGGGGCGTGCTGTTCCTGACCGATACGCTGCAGATGTGGCATGCCATGGCGCTGCTGGTGGTCCACGGATTCGCCGGCGTGCTGTGGGGGCCGGCGTCGCAGGTGTTGCTGCACTATATCGTGCCGCGCGAGCATTTGCAGAGTGCGGTTCGGCTGAATGCAACCTCACGCTACATGGGGCTGCTGCTCGGGCCGGCGCTGGGCGGTGGCATCCTGCTGCTGATGGGGCCGGCGCACGGCATCCTGTTCAACGCCCTGCTGTACCTGCCGACCATCCTCTGGTTGTGGAAGGCGCCGTACGGTCCGCGCTTCACCGCTGAGCATGCGCCGGGACCGGCGCTGCGTGGTCTGTCCGACATCGTCGCGACGATACGCAACATTGCTACCGACCGTACCATCGTCTCGATGACGCTGCTGGCGGGCGGGGCGTCGCTTTTCATCGGCTCCGCGTACCAGGCGCAGATGCCGGGATTCGCACACGACTTGGGCCATGGCGATGCCGATCTGTCCTACAGCCTGCTGCTGGCGGCCGATGCCGCCGGCGCGCTGTGTGCCGGAATACTGCTGGAGAGCCGTGGGCTGTTGCAGGCGAACGTGCGCACGGCCTTCGTTCTGGCCATGCTGTGGTGCTGCGCGCTGGCGGGATTTGCGCTGTCGAAGTTCTATCTACTGGCGATGCTGCTGCTGTTCGTGGCGGGCTTCGTCGAGCTGTCGTTCAACTCCATGGCGCAGACCCTGGTCCAGCTCAGGGCGCCGCCGCCGATTCGCGGCCGGGTCATCGGCGTGTTCTCGATGGCGGCGCTCGGCATGCGCACTTTCAGCGGCGTGACCATCGGTGTCATCGGCGGGCTGATCGGCATCCACTGGTCGCTGGCGTTGAGCGCGGTGCTGTTGCTGACGGTGATCCTGGTCCTGTTGGCCCTGAGCATGAGCCTGCGGCGGCGTCAGACCTCGGCGTAGAACGCAATTGCGCTGCGGCAGCACTCACGGGCAGATCCGGCCCGCCTCAAGCGGTAAGGTTGCACGATCTACGGATGTGCCTTTGCTGCGGCGATCGTCAGTCTGCTCACCGGCCGCGGCGGCGTCGATGCATCAAAGAAACCATTTGCGCGCGCACCTGTGGCACGATGCGTCAGCTTCGCCGGCACGGCGCCGGCTTTCGCGAGAAGGTTCCGCCATGGCCCAGAAGATCTCCCGGATGATCCCGTTCGCTGCCGGTTGCCTGGCGCTCGGTTGTCTGACCGCCGCAAATGCAGTCGCGGCGGAGCCGGGCTTCTACGTGGGAGTGAACTACAGCCAGGTCGACAACTCGGTGGCGCGCGCGCCGTACGATGCGCTTACCGCGGACATCTACGACAGCTTCGGTTTCGTGCCGACGTCGAGCAGCGCGACCTTCGACGCCAAGGACAAGGGTTACGGTTTCTTCGGCGGCTATCGCTTCTTTTCCTGGCTGGCGCTGGAGGGGAGCTACCTGACCCTGGGGTCGGTCGAACACCGCGACCGCAGTGCCGGAACGTTCGCCGAGGTGGCCCAGACCTGGAGCCAGAACATCGAGACCCGCAATCGCGGACTGGCGGTTTCCGCGCTGGGCATTCTGCCGATCAGCTACCGGTTTGAAGTGTATGCGCGCGCCGGTGCCCTGTTCGCCAACAATCAGGACAGGCTGTTCATCACCGACGGCACCAGTTCGCGCCGGGCCAGTGGTTCCGGCAGCTCGGTCAACATGCTGGCGGGCGCCGGTGCGTCGTTCGCGTTCCTGGAAATCTACAGCGCGCGCCTGGAATACCAGCGCGCTTTCGACGTCGGTTCGGACCTGGGCAAAGGGGACATCGACGTGCTGTCGCTCGGCATCTCGGTGAGATTCTGAAGTTTTCCTAACGCCCGACCACGGTTTCCACCGGGCGGTGCACGCCCACTTCGGCGCACAGCTGTTCGGGGTGCCGCAAGCGCCACACGGCGAGGTCCGCCCGCATGCCGACGCGCAGTACTCCTCGATCGTTACCGAGACCGAGTGCGCGTGCCGCATTCCGGGTTACGCCAAGCAGGGTTTCCGTCGGCGTCAGTTTGAACAGCACGCAGGCCATGTTCATCGCCAGCCGCAGTGAGGCGAACGGGGCGGTGCCCGGATTGCAGTCGCTGGAAACGGCCATGTCGATGCCGAGCTCGCGGATCCGTTCGATCGGCGGCAGCTGTTTCTCGCGCAGGTAGTAGAACGCCCCGGGCAGGATACCCGCGACCACGCCGGCTTGCGCCATTCGCTGCAGCGATTCCGGCGAGGTGTATTCCAGATGGTCGGCCGACAGTGCCTGGAAATCGGCCGCCAGCGCACCGCCGCCGCAATCGCTGAGCTGGTCGGCGTGCAGTCTCACCGGCAATCCGAAGTGTTTCGCACGCTCGAAGATCGATGCCGTCTGCTCACGGCTGAAGGCGATGCGCTCGTGATAGGCATCGACCGCGTCCGCCAGGTTCTCGGCGGCGACCGCGGGTAGCAGCTCGTCGGCAACGAAGCGCACGTAGTCGTCCTGGCGGCCGGCGTATTCCGGCGGCAGGGCGTGCGCTCCGAGGAACGTGTTGACGACCGAGATGCCCAGCTTGTCGCCGAGCAGCCGGCCGACCCGCAGCATGCGCAATTCGCTGTCCAGGTTCAGGCCGTAACCGGATTTGACCTCGAGCGTGGTCACGCCTTCGTTGGCCAGCGCACGGGCGCGGTCCAGCGATTGATCCAGCAATTCCTCCACCGAGGCGCGGCGCGTGGCCTGCATCGTCGAGACGATGCCGCCGCCGGCTCTTGCGATCTCCTCGTACGTAGCGCCACGCAGGCGCGCAGCGAATTCGTGGGCGCGATCGCCGGCGTAGATCAGATGTGTATGGCATTCGATCAGGCCCGGCGTGATCCACAGCCCGGCGGCTTGCGTTACTTCCGCTGCGGACCAGTTGAGCTGATCTAATTCCGCGCGGCTGCCGACCCAGGCGATGCGTCCGTCCCGGATCGCCAGCGCGCCGTCGGCGATGTGGCCGATGCCGTGGTCGGCGCCCTCCATGGTGGCCAGTTGTGCGCCGATCCAGACGCGATCCCATCGATTGCTGTCAGTCGAGCTCATGGCAATATCCGTGCGGCGGGGCGTGACGAGGCGGGCAGGCTACCGCCAACTCGCCGGCCCCGGAAGGGTCGGCCGGGGCCGCGACGACCCCGGTCTATACTTGTATATACTGGGATGACCATGGCAGAACAACTCCGTTTTCGTTTCCAGAATGCGTGGCTGCCGCAAGGCTGGCGCCGCGATGTGGTCGTTGCAGTCGATGCGTCCGGCGACATCGTCGAGATCCGTCCCGAAGACACCACCACCGATGCGGTCGCGGTCAGCGGTGCGGCCGTTCCCGGAATGCCGAACGTGCACAGCCATGCCTTCCAGCGCGCCATGTCCGGTCTGGCGGAGCGGCGGGCATCCAGCAGCGACAGCTTCTGGACCTGGCGCGAGACCATGTACGAGCTGGCGCGCAACATGACGCCGGAGGCGCTCAACGCCGTCGCAGCGCAGCTTTACGTGGAAATGCTGAAGGCCGGCTACACCACCGTCTGCGAGTTCCATTACGTTCACAACCAGGCCGACGGCCAGCCGTTCGCCGAGCGCGACATCATGTCGCAGGCGCTGATCGATGCAGCGACGTCGACAGGCATCGGCATGACGTTGTTGCCCACGCTGTATCTCACGTCGGATTTCGGCAGTGCGCCGCCGACGCCGCGGCAGCGCCAGTTCCTGACCTCGTCGGATGATTTCCTTGCCCGGCTCGACCGGCTACGTTCCGGCTTGCAGTCATCGAAGCAGGTCGGGCTCGGAATGGCTTTCCACAGCTTGCGCGCCGTTCCGCCGAACGATCTGCGTGCTGTCGTGGAAGGGTTGGCGAAACGCGAGCCCGGCGTGATTCACATCCACGTGGCCGAGCAGGAACGGGAAGTGATGGCATCGCTCCAGCACTTCGGCCAGCGGCCGGTCGAATGGCTGATGGCAAACGCGCCGGTGGACGATCGCTGGTGCCTGGTGCATGCCACGCATGTCACGGCCGCGGAGATCGACGCGATGGCCCACTCGGGGGCGGTCGTCGCTCTGTGCCCGACCACGGAGGCGAATCTCGGTGACGGCATGTTCCCGCTCGGCTCCTATCTCAATGCCGGCGGTGCGGTTGCGATCGGTTCCGACAGTCACATTTCCATTTCCGCGCGCGAGGAACTGCGCTGGATCGAATACCAGGCGCGTCTAGTGCAGCGCGAGCGGAACATCTATGCCGATCCTGCGTCGGGGTCGGTGGGTTCGTGCTTGTGGCGGCTGGCCTGCGCTGGCGGCGCCAAGGCGGCTGGCCGTCGTATCGGCGCGCTCGAAGTCGGCCACCGCGCCGACATCGTCGTGCTGGATCTGGACTCGCCCGTGCTCGTCGGGCGCAGTGGCGATGGCATTCTCGACACTCATATCTTCTCGGGCCAGCCGGAAGCCACACGTGATGTGATGGTCGGCGGGCGCTGGCTGGTGCAGGACGGCAAGCACTTTGCCGAAGAGGCGATTGCTGCCGGCTACTGCCGCACCATCGCCGCGCTGACCAAGGGGTAATCGATGTCCATTTATGAATTTCATCGCGGTTCCGCGCCGCTTCTGATCAGCGTTCCGCATGCGGGCACGGAAGTGCCGCCGGAAATCCTGCAGCGGCTCACTCCTGCCGCGCGCGAGCTGCCGGACACGGACTGGTATGTCCATCAGCTGTACGCCTTCGCCCGGGATCTCGGAGCTTCCATCATCAAAGCGAATTTTTCGCGTTACGTGGTGGATCTCAACCGTGCCTCGGACTCCGCGGCGCTGTACCCGTCGGGTCCGAATTCGCCGGTATGCCCGACGACAACGTTTGCCGGCGAGCCGCTCTATGAACGCGGCGCCGTGCCCAGCGACGATGAAATCGATGCGCGCGTCGAGAAATACTGGCAGCCCTATCATCGACGCATCGCCGAAGAGCTGGCGCGCATCAAGGCCGAACACGGTCGCGCTCTGCTCTGGGACGCCCATTCGATTGCCAGCGAGATACCGGGCCTATTCGACGGCAAGCTGCCGGAATTCAATCTGGGGACTCGCGACGACGCCTCGTGCCCGCGCGATATCGCCGAATCGCTGCTGCATGCAGTGCAGGCCGGCGGCCAGTTTTCTGCCGTGCTGAATGGCCGTTTCAAAGGCGGTTACATCACCAAGGGCTACGGCAACCCGGCCGAAGGCATCTACGCCATCCAGCTCGAGCTGTCGCAACGTGCCTACATGAAGGAAACTCCGAGAGGGCCGTGGGAACCAGCGCGAGCACAAGGCGCGGCGCGCTGTATCGAACAGCTGCTACGGCAGTACCTGTCGTTCGCGAACTGAACGAAAGCTGACTCGAATCATTCAGCGAGCAATCAGTATCGGCCGGCGATAGTGGCATCGCAGTTCGGCCCCGCAGCGTTCGCGGGCCGCAAGGAGACTTCGATGAGCTACAAGATTCCTGCCGCTTTCACTCTTGCGCTGATGCTGGGCCTGGCCGCCACGGCCCAGGCCGACAGCAAGAATCACGATCGCCGCGATCACGGCAGCTGGAGCGCGCGCGGCAAGCATGATCGCGATTGGCGCGACCACGGTCGCCAGGCGCCGCGTGCCGATTGGCGCAGTCATCGCGACAACGATCGCCGTGACGGGCGTGCGAACCAGCGACGCGAGGTTCGTGAACATCATTACAGCGATTATCGTCGCTATCCTTACTATCGCAGTCAGGTCCGCTACCGCGTCGGCAGCTACTATCGACCGCAGGGCTATCGTTATCACGCGTGGCGTAGCGGCGATCGATTGCCGGTGGCGTATTACGCGCCGCGCTACGTGATACGCGACTATGGTGCTTATCGCTTGCACCGCCCGCCGTACGGCTATCACTGGGTGCGTGTGGACAACGACGTAGTGCTTGCTGCGATCGCGACCGGCGCAGTGCTGCAAGTCGTCAATCACCTCTTCTACTGATCCAGCGCCAACCTTCCTGCTCACCGCGGGCGGGAATCCATCCGAAGGGTCCCGCTCGCGATGCTGCAATGCATCCGGCGCGCGCTGTCCTCGTGTCGCGCGCCGATCGCTATTGAAAGTGCATCTTCCCCGGCTTGACGCCTGTGCGCGCGCGGCGAACAGTGCCGCCCTCGTCTTGGAAACGTCGACAGTGTCAGCGCCAGCTCAACGGCCGGGAGGTTCCATGAATCTCGACATCCTTGAACTGCTCAATTCCACGCTCGGCGGCCCGTTCATCCGGCAGGCGAGCACCTACCTGGGAGAGCCCGAAGACAGCACCCGCGCGGCGGTGCGCTCGGTGGGTCCGGCCATGCTGGCCGGACTGCTGCAGCAGGCAGCCGCGCCGAACGGCCTGACGGAAATCTTCCGCAGCCTGACCGACGAGCGGGTGGACAGCGGTATCGCCGGCAAGCTGGCGGCGCATTTCGGCAACCGCGGCAGTCTCGAGTCGCTGTTGAATTCCGGCGAGTCCCTGGGCGGCACCCTGTTCGGCAGCCGCATGGGCAACGTGTCGAACGCCATCTCCGAGGTGAGCGGGGTGCGCCCCAACTCGGCGCTGGCGCTGCTCTCGATGGGCGTGCCGCTGCTGTTCGGCGTGCTGAAGAAGTACATCATGCAGAACGGCCTGAATCCTTCCGGGCTGGCGCAGTTGCTGCGGAGCCAGGGCCGTTCGCTGGAGAACAGCGGGCTGGATCGTCGCATCATCGGCGCGCTCGGGGCCGGCAGCTTCTCGGAGCTGCTGGCAGCGGTGCAGGCGCCAGGCACGACTCGCTCGCATGCCAAGGTGGCGCCTATCGGAAGATCGGCCAATCGCGACTGGCTGCCTTGGGCGATTGCCGCCGGCATCGCGCTGCTGGGCGTACTGTTTTTCGTCAATCGCACCGCCGATCGCCAGGAGCTGACGACGGCGCAGGCGCCCGCGTCCGACGACGATCCCCTGAAGCTGGCAAGCGCTTCGACCAAGGTCTATTTCGCCGTCGGCGACGCCAGCCTGCATCCGCGGGACCGGCAGCGGCTCGCCAGCCTGGCGCAAGCGGCGAAGGATCGCTCGCTCGCCATCACTGGTTATACGGATCACACCGGTGACAGGGCCCTCAATCTGGAGCTGGCCAAGGATCGCGCCTACGCCGTGCGCGACGCGCTGGTCGACGCGGGCGTCGCCGAAGAGAGGATTGTCATGGATCCTCCAGCCTTTGTGGTCGGTGCAGATGACGACGACGAAGCGCGACGCGTGGAGATTGCGGTGCGCTAGATCGAGCGATTTGCCTGCCGATGGCGCGGGGCCGTCGGCAGGCGGCGAGTGTTTCAGTGGGCGCGGCCGGCGTGCCGGCGGGCTACACGAATCCGTTCCACGTCCAGCGCCTGGTAGGCCGAGCGCCGCGCGTTGTCCTCTTCCTCGGTGCGCTCTTCTTCCAGTCATGACAGCTCGTAGACGAAGCGCACGAACAGCATGCGCGGCTCCGGCTCCTCGATGCGCATGGTGAAGGTGCTACCGCCGAATTTGCCCTGCGAATCGCAGCGGATGACCAGGCTCTGGTCGGTCACCAGCTCGGCTTCATCGACCAGCGTCAGGCCGCCGCGACGGATCTCGCGGCGGAACACGCCGGCAGAACGTTCCAGCACCGTCGCCGCATCGATGGACTCGTCCAGCAATTGTGGCGACAGCACCGTGTGCAGCAGGCCTTCCCAGAGCTGGCTGCGGGTCAGCCATTCGGACGGCGCGATCGAGGCATCGTTGATGCGGATCAGGTGTTCGTGACGCAGACAGGCCATGAATCGAGGTTCAGCGCACCGTGAAGCGCACCAGGGTCGAGCCCTGCGAATTGGACTTGAGCGGGTTGGTGTCGAAGTCCGAGTACACCAGCACGCCACGCGCTTCGTAGTCGCCTCTGGGCACCGGATTGCCATTGGCGTCCGTCTGGTCCCAGTCGAAAGTGAACGTAAGGCTCTGCTTGGCGGCAAAGTCCAGCTCGCTCTGGGTTTGCGAGAAGGTTCTGCCGGTGGACCATTTCCAGATCACGTCGTTGGTGTCTTGCCGCACCACCACGAAATCCGACTGGCGGCCGGTGGGAAACTGGATGGTGGCGGAGCTGTCCAGGCGGTTGCGCACCCTCAGCACCAGCGTGATGGGCTCGCCCTGCGCGAAGCTGTCGGTGATCTGGCCGTCGATGTCCTGCAGCTGCAGTTCCGTCACGAAGCTCGGATTGTCGCCGCTGCCGCCGCCGTTGCTCAGGCTGCACGAATCCGTGCTGGCGCCCAGGCAGATGGCCAGCACGCCCAGAACGGTGATGACACGCGGAACGCGAAGCGCGAACACGTGAGACTCCTTGTCGGAACGATGTTGAGGAAGGGTAGCTGCGGCCTTGCGGGTTGTCGACCGTGGCCGTGCCGACGCTACATTTCTTTTACATCTTCATGTCTGGTGCCGCGCGGCAGGGCGAAGCTGAAGGCGGCGCCGCGGCCCGGTTCGCTGCTGGCCCAGATGCGCCCGCCGTGGCGGGCTATGATGCGATGCGCGATGGCCAGGCCACGTCGGTGCCGGGGTATTGCGCATGCCAGTGCAATCGCTGGAACACGCCGTGTGCACGATGCGGCGGCCGGCGCCGGTGATCAGATCGGCGCGCGAGCGGCCAAGGAGCTGTTCGCCGGCGCGGTTGAGTACGTAGCGCAGATGCTGTGCCTCCTTGGCGAAGACGGTTGCCGGAATGTTCTCCAGCAGCGATTCCAGGAAGTGATTGGCTGGGGGCTCTGCGCTCATGCTGCGCCACCACGCCGCTGATGAACCATCCAACACAGAAAGCGCTGGCGTACGAGCTATGTTTCGGAGCATCGGTCTGCCCGAAAGGCCACGTCACAGCCCGGCGTTGCGCTACTACTCTCGCGCCACTGTCGCTGCGCATCGCGGATGCGTTGTGCGATGCCACCGGAGCCGGGGGATGGAACGAGGGGTAATCGTGGGCGGAATACTGATATCGATCAGTTTCCTGTTGGCTGTCATGCTGAATCGCTCGGCGGTGGACAGCGCACCGGTGCGCGGCGTCGATGCCGAGGCTCGTGGCTCTGCCGCTCGCGTCGCACCTCGTGC
>Ga0182745_1003507_pt1 | contig 13502 bp, 10 predicted proteins | sample eDN3rd30CKraftBY_FD_128523 | JGI IMG/M metagenome (GOLD analysis project Ga0182745, IMG submission 128523) | Enriched backyard soil microbial communities from Emeryville, California, USA - eDNA 3rd pass 30_C Kraft BY (version 2) (version 2) | ecosystem: Environmental > Terrestrial > Soil >...
CGCTGTGGCCCCGGGCGACGGCGGTGCTGACGGGGTGGGCGGTGGACCGGGGCGCGGCGCGGCGCTACGGCGCGGACGTGGCCTTCGCGCTGTCGGACCACGCGGACTTCCCCGGGCTGGTGTCCTACGCGAAGGCCACGGGCGCTCGGGAGGTGCTGACGTGCCACGGCTTCGCGGAGGAGCTGGCCCAGGCGCTGTGCGAGGCGGGCATGGACGCGCGCCCGCTGGGCGGAAAGCCGCGGCAGCTCGGGCTGTTCTGACACGCGGCGCGGGGCCGCGTTAGAAGGGCGCCATGGCCCGCCAGTCGCCGCAGCTGGAAGGACGCACCGTGCGCGTCCTCGTGTGTACCGAGCACGAGCACTTCGTCACGAAGGCGCTGCCCGAGGCGCGGGTGTCCTTCGAGGGGCTGGAGGGAGACCGGCACGCTGGCCTGACGCGCGCGGCGGACGTGCGCACGCCGTGGTTTCCGAAGGGGACCCCCATCCGCAACACGCGGCAGCTCTCGCTGGTGTCGAGCGAGGAGCTGGCGCAGGTCGCCGAGGCGCTGGGGCTTCCGCGCGTGCTGGCGGCGTGGCTGGGCGCGAACCTGGAGGTGGCGGGCGTGCCTCGGCTGACGCACCTGCCGCCCGGCACGCGCCTGTTCTTCCCGGAGGACGCGACGCTGGTGGTGGAAGGGGAGAACGAGCCCTGCACGGGCCCCGGGCGCGTCATCGAGGCGCATCATCCAGAGGCGCTGAAGGTGGCGAGCCGCTTCGTGAAGGCCGCGTGGCGGCGCCGGGGGCTGGTGGCGTGGGTGGAGCGCCCCGGCGTCATCCGCGCGGGCGACACCGTGAAGGTGATGCTGCCCAGGCCGGTGACGTACGCGCTACCGCGGCCCTGAGAGGGCCGCGCGGCGCTGGCTTCATCCGCGCCAGAAACACCACGGGGCCGCCAGGCCCGGGACGTGTCCCGGACCCCGCGGCCCCGCGGGCCTCGGTCCTCGCCGGACGGCTACTCCTCCGGCGACTGGACGATGAGCTTCTCCTTGCCGCACACGTCACAGCGCAGGTGTATGAAGAGGTCGCCGTCGCTCTCCTCGGGGACCTCGCCCTCGGGAACGCCCAGCTCCTCCTTCGCGAGCGCCGCCACCTTGGCGGGGATGTCCTCCGCCTTCAGTGACTGGATGTACGTCATCTCCCGCTCGTGGCACTCGCGCGTCTCGGGGCCCGTCAGCCACGACGGCTCCATGCCCTCCGGCAGCCGGCTCACCAGCTCCAGGTTGCTGACGGACTCGGCCAGGTAGGCCAGCCGCCGCAGCCGGGCCTCGTCCGGCAGCGCCGCGAAGACCTGGAAGCCCTCCAGCAGGGCCTCGCGGTCCTCACCCGTGGCCAGCTGCGCCAGCTCCAGCGAAGCCTCGCTGGAGTCCAGCGCCTCGTCCCAGTTGTTCTCCGGGGTGAAGCCCGCCTCCAGCAGCGAGGTGTAGAGCTGCGTGGCCGCCAGCCGGCGCCGCGCCTCCTGCAGGTGCTCCACGACTTCGTGCGTCAGCCGCAGCTCCAGGAGCGCGCCCGTGGTGCGCGGGTCGATGGAGCCCGTCAGGTCGTCCACCTCCACCTCTTCCCGCAGCGCACCCTTCAGCACCTGGGCCGCGGAGAAGCGGAACAGTGGCACCACGCCCACCTCGCGCAGGTACATGGCCGCCGTGGGGGCGTCCTTGGAGCCCATCCGCAGCGACTTCTGCGCGCGCTCCACCACGGCGGGGTCCGCCGCGGGCTTCTTGTTCTCCAGCCGCGTCTTCACCGCCTCGCGGTAGAGCGTCTCCAGCGAGCTGCCCGGGGGCAGCCGCTGCGGCAGCAGGGGACGCAGGCCCGGCACGTCCAGCACCCACAGCGGCGGAACGCCCAGCCGCTTCAGCGCCCGGAAGAAGAGCGAGCCCGGTGGGTCCTGCGGCCGGAAGGGCGGCAGCTCGTCGCTCGGGGCCTCGCCCTGGAGCGCCGAGGCCGCCTGCACGCCCAGCGCCTTCTCGCGCTGCTCACGCGTGAAGGCGGTGATGCCCTGGGCGGGGGGCGGCGGAGGCGGTGGGGCCTCCTCTCCGTCCAGACCGACGACGCGGTCCATGTCCACGTCGTCCAGCTCGACGTCGTCGACACCCTTGGCGCCCGTGAAGTCGCAGCGCAGCAGCTTCAGCTTCTCGAACGTCGCCCCTTCCAGGTTCGCGCCCCGGAAGTCGCAGTCCTGGAGCCGGCCACCGTGGAAGTAGGCATTGGAAAGGTCCGCGTCCCGGAAGTTGACCTTGGACAGGTCGCACCGGTCCCACTCGGAGCCGATGAGGCCGAGTCCTGACAGGTCCGTGTTGGCGGAGAAAAGTTGAGTGAAGGTGGCGCCGGTATGGTCGGTGGCGACCTGGCCGGACTTGCGCATCCGGTTCCATTCCGCCGAGCCACTCTGGAGGAGCTTCTCGATACTGGGGGCTTTCGCCATGGACCCGGGATTATTCGTATGGTCTGGTCCGTGCGCCAGCACAAATGATCGAGTACCGAATCGAAGCCGACACCGCCGGGATGCGGCTGGACAAGCACCTGCGCAAACGGCTCCCGAATGTCCCGGTGAGCCACCTCTTCAAGATGATTCGCACCAAGAAGGTGCGGGTGAACGGGAAGCGTGCGCAGCCCGAGCAGTTGCTGTCGGAAGGAGACGTGCTCACCATCCGGGGCGACGAGCAGCAGCTCGTGGGGGCGGAACGTCCGAAAGTGGACCCTCCTCCACCGCCGGTGGACCCCAGCCGGTTGGTCATCCTGCGCGAGGACGACTGGCTCATGGCCGTGGACAAGCCCAGCGGAATGGCCGTTCATACCGGCAGCGGCATCACCGGCGGGACGCTGGTGGACTACGTGCGCGCCTACCTGGGGCCCCGGGCCGTCCGCAACGACTTCGCGGCCTCGCCGGCCCACCGCCTGGACCGGGAGACGTCCGGCGTCATCCTGGTGGCCAAGCGCCGCCCGGCCATGGTGCACTTCACCGAGGTCTTCACCCACGGCCTGTCCCGCAAGCGCTACCTCACCCTGGTGAAGGGAAAGATGCCCCGTGACTCCGGTGTCATCGACCTGCCCCTGTCGGAGCACCAGCAGACGGCCGAGTCCAAGGCCCGTCGCGGGGTGAACATGCAGGCGGCCATCACCCGCTGGAAGGTCGTGAAGCAGTCGGGCGAGGCGGCGCTCCTGTCCTGCGTCATCGAGACAGGGCGCACGCATCAGATAAGAAGGCATCTGGCCGCCATCGGGCATCCGGTGGCCGGGGACAAGAAGTACGGAGACTTCGCCTTCAATCGCGACGTGCGGGCGCGCTGGGGGCTCAAGAGGCTGTTCCTGCACGCCGAGCGCATCGAATTCCCGCATCCCGAAGGCGGCGCGAAGGTGGCCGTCGAAGCCCCCCTCGCCGCCGAGCTCCGAGATGTGCTCAAGCGGGCTGCCCTGGTGCCCTGACGCCCTCCAGGCACAAAAGAAACGCGTATGTCCGACCCTAAATCCGCTGACCGCAGCCGCTCGAAGCTGGTGCTGGAGGGTGTCCCCGCCGGGCGCTGGTGGAAGTTCCTCCTGAAGACCGCGGGATGGCTGACGCTGACCGGGGCCACGGCCGCCGTGATTGCCGTGACGGCCGTGTACTACGTGTACGCGGAGGGGCTCCCGGCCATCCCCAAGGTGGACGAGTACTGGCCGCCCATCGTCACCGAGGTCTACACGGACGACGCGGTGCTCGCGGGCGAGTTCTACGAGGAGCGCCGCAAGGTGGTGCCCTACGAGCGGATTCCGAAGCGGCTGGTGCAGGCCTTCATCGCCTCGGAGGACTCCAGCTTCTTCGACCACTTCGGCGTGGACGTGCTGGGCACCGCGCGCGCGGGCTTCAAGACGGTGGCGTCCAAGCTGGGGCTGCGCTCGGGCGGCATCCAGGGCGGCTCCACGCTGACGCAGCAGACCGCGAAGGCGGTGCTCATCTCCGCGGAGGGCTACAAGTCCGCCACCGCGAAGACCATCACCCGCAAGCTTCGCGAGGCCATCCTCGCCCTGCGGCTGGAGCAGTCGCTGACGAAGGAGGAGATTCTCTACCTCTACCTCAACAACGTCTTCCTCGGGCACCACAGCTACGGCGTGCAGAGCGCGGCGGAGAACTACTACCGCAAGGACGTGCGCGACCTGACGCTGGGCGAGATGACGCTCATCGCGGGCCTCCCGCAGGCGCCCAGCCGCTACTCGCCCTTCCTGCGCCCGGAGGCGGCCCGCAAGCGCCGCTCCTACGTGCTGCGCCGCATGCTGGTGGAGGGCATGATTTCGCAGGAGGAGCACGACACCGCCAACGCCGAAGAGGTGAAGGTGTACCCCGTGGAGGACGTCTTCCACGAGTTCGCGCCGTACTTCGTGGAGCAGGTGCGCAAGGACCTGGTGGACCGCTACGGCAACCCCGTGCTGCTCAAGGAGGGCCTCAAGGTCTTCACCACCATGGACAGCGAGCGCCAGCGCGCCGCGCAGGACGCGGTGCTCCACGGCCTGCTGTCGGTGGACAAGCGCCAGGGCTGGCGCGGTCCGGTGGAGCAGCTCGTGTCGAAGGAGGCCATCCAGTCCTTCATCGAGCGGGCGAAGAAGGTCATGGGCTCGGAGCCGCTGGTGGAGAACCGGCTCTACGTGGGCGTCGTCACCGCCATCGACGCGGACGGCAAGGGCGCGGACGTGCAGGTGGGCGGGCACAAGGGCCGGCTGCCGCTGCTGGGCATGCGCTGGGCGCGCAAGGTGAACCCGGAGGGCTACTACCCGGCGATGATGATTTCGTCCGTGAAGAAGGCCATCACCGAGGGCGATGTCGTCGTGGTGCGCCACGTGACGAAGAAGGACCTCACGGACGACAAGGAGCAGTGGGACAAGAAGCTCGCGGACGAGATTCCCAGCGAGGGCGTGAAGCTCTTCCGCCTGGAGCAGACGCCCGAGGCGCAGAGCGCGCTCGTCTCCATCGACCCCCACCGCCAGTACCTCACCGCGATGGTGGGCGGGTACGACTTCGATGACAACGAGTTCAACCGCGCCTTCCAGGCGTGCCGCCAGCCGGGCAGCTCGTTCAAGCCCTTCGTGTACTCGGCGGCGCTGGAGCTGCTCGACTGGACCGAGGCCACCATGCTCGTCGACTCGCCCATCGTCGAGCACGACCCGGACACCAAGGTGTCGTGGAAGCCGGCCAACTACAGCGACAAGTTCGAAGGCGAGGTGCTGCTGCGCACGGCGCTGGTCAACTCGCTGAACGTCCCCGCGGTGAAGACGTTCGGCGCGGTGGGCGTGAAGAACATGGCCGCCTGGAGCCAGAAGCTCGGCATCACCACGCCCATGAACATGGACTTCTCCGCGGCGCTGGGCTCCTCCTGCGTGTACCCGGTGGACCTGGCCAACGCCTACGCCACCTTCAACCGCTATGGCCGCAAGAAGCCCACGTACTTCATCCGCAAGGTCGAGGACCGCTGGGGCCGCACGCTGGAGGACCACACCGCCTTCGACGACGCGTGGGCGCCGCTTCAGGACCGCGTGGCCGCCGGCTACGCGCGCCTCTTCGAGCCGGGCGAGCAGGTGATGAGCCCGGAGTCCGGCTTCATCCTCACGCACCTCCTGCGCGGCGTGGTGCTCCAGGGCACCGGCGGCCCGGCGCAGCGCCTGGGCAAGCCGGCCGCCGGGAAGACGGGCACCACCAACGACTCCTTCGACGCGTGGTTCGCCGGCTATACCCGCGACTTGGTGACGGTGGCGTGGGTGGGCTACGACCTGAACCCGCATCCGCTGGCCCGCTACGAGACGGGTGGGCGCGCCGCGCTCCCCATCTGGCTCAACTACATGAAGCGCGCGCTGGAGGGCCGGCCGCAGCCCGAGTTCTACCCGTGGCAGTCCATGGACCTCGTGAAGCTCCACATCGACAAGAAGACGGGCAAGATCGCGCCGCCCACCTCCCGGGACGCGGAGGTGCTCTTCTTCAAGAAGGGCACCGAGCCGAAGGACGCGGTGCCCGACAAGGACCAGGTCGACGTGGACCAGTTCATGATGGGCGCGCAGTAGCGCGGAAGGCGCGGGCCGGCGTCAGGTGCCGCTCCAGCGTCTGGCGCAGGGCGGCGGTGTCCGGCCCCGCCGCAAGCACCGAGCGCGTGGCGGTGGGGATGACCTGCGCCTCGCGCCCGGCGAACAGCCGCTTCAGGTCGTCGAAGCCGGCGCCCTGCGCGCCGATGCCGGGCGTGAGCAGCAGCGCGCCGCCGAGCCGCTCGACGACGCCGCGGTCCGAGCCGGGCAGGGTGGCGCCCATGACGGCGCCCGCCACCGGCGCCGCGCCCTCGCCGGGCTCCTCGTTGAAGGCGCGGAGGCCGTCGGCCAGGGCCTCGGCCACGGTGCGGCCGTCCTCGCCGCGCGAGGTCTGGAGCGACGTGCCCTCCGGGTTGGAGGAGCGCACCACCAGGAAGGCGCAGGCCCCGGAGGCGCGCGCCCGCTCCAGCGTCTTCCGCAGGGCGCCCAGGCCCAGGTAGGCAGAGAAGGTGGCCGCGTCCGCCTCGTAGGCGCTGCCCTCTCCGAACACCGTCTCCGCGTAGGCATCCATGGTGGAGCCGATGTCGCCGCGCTTCACGTCCAGCAGCGTGAGGGTGCCCATCGCCTTGAAGCGCCGCATCAGGCCCTGGAGGACCTGGAGCCCCTCGGGGCCGTGGCGCTCGAAGAAGGCGCTCTGCGGCTTCACCACCGCGACGCGGTCCTCCGCCGCGTCGGCCACGCGCTCGCAGAAGTCACGCAGGCCCTGCGCGTCATCGGGCAGGCCCCAGCGCGTCAGCAGGTCCTTGGACGGGTCGATGCCGAGGCAGAACGGCGAGCGCTGCTCGGCCAGCTGGCTGAAGCGGTGGGCGAAGGGCTGTGGCGTCGTCACCGGGCGTCTCCAGGATTGGGGAAGGGTCAGCGCAGCCGACGCGCGGCCGCATCGAAGAGGGGGTTGGGCAGCACCTTGGCCAGCCGCGTGGGCACCGCGATCTGCCAGGGGAAGGACACCTCCGCTTCGCCCCGGATGATGGCCCTGCCCATCCGCTCCACGGCGTCATGCGTCTCCATGAGGAAGGGCATGGGGAAGGTGTTGGAGGCCGTCAGCTCGCTCTTCACGAAGCCCGGGTAGATGCAGGTGACGCGCACGCCGGTGCCGCGCAGGTCCACGCGCAGGCTCTCCATGAAGGTGCCCAGGAAGGCCTTGGAGGCCGAGTAGGCCGCGTGGCCCGCCAGCCCACGGTACGCGGCGAGGCTGGAGACGCCCACCAGGTGCCCGCGCCCGCGCTCCACCATCTCCGGCAGCACGGCGCACAGCGTGGCGGCGGCGCCGGTGACGTTGGTGTCGATGATGGCGCGCACGCGCTCCCACTGGAGGCGCTTCGCGTTCGTGGTGCCGCCCACGCCCGCGTTGGCCACCACCAGGTCCAGCCCGCCGCACTCCGCGTCGAGCGCGCGGATGCGCTCCCGCGCGGCGTCGGCCTTGGTGACGTCCAGCGCCACCGGCTCGATGGTGACGCCGGCCGCCTGGGCCTCGGCCGCGAGGGCCTGGAGCTGGGGCTGGCGGCGCCCCGCGGCGAACACGCGGACGCCCCGCTTCGCGAGCCACAGCGCCAGGCCGCGCCCCAGGCCGCTCGAGGCGCCCGTCACCAGGGCCGTCCGGTAGCTCATGTCCGCCATGCAGTCCTCCCGTGTCCTGGTGGGGGCTTCTCGCACGGTTGCCTGGGGATGAACAGCGGCGTGCGGCGCGATGCGCCGTTCACCGGAGGGCTACACGTGGGGCCAGTACGGCCGCATCGCCTCGCGGCTGGCCTTCAGCGCCTCGCGCGCGTCCGCGTGGATGGGCCCGGTGGGAAAGCCGTCCTTGCGCCCGGCGAGCACCTCCACGCAGGCGTGCACGGACTGCGACAGACCCTCCAGGGAGTAGCCGCCCTCCAGCAGCAGCACCAGCCGCCCCTGGCACGCGCTGTCGGCCAGGGACTTCATCGCCGAGCACATGGCCGCGAAGCCGCGCTCGCTGACGTCCATGCCGCCAATCGGGTCGTGCTGGTGCGGGTCGAAGCCCGCGGACACGAGGATGAGCTGGGGGCGGTACGCCTCCGCCACCGGCAGCAGCAGCTCCTCGAAGATCATCCCGTAGTCCGCGTCCGAGTTGCCGCCCGGCAGGCCCACGTTGAGGGTGTAGCCCTCGCCCTCGCCCTCGCCCACCTCGGGGGCCGCGCCGGTGCCCGGGTAGTAGGGGAACTGGTGCACCGACTGGTACAGGACGTCCCGGCGCCCCCAGAAGGCCGCCTGCGTGCCGTTGCCGTGGTGCACGTCCCAGTCGAGCACCAGCACGCGCTCGGCGCCCAGCCTGCGGCCGGCCTCCGCGGCGATGGCCGCGTTGTTGAGCAGGCAGAAGCCCATGGCCCTGCCGGGCTCGGCGTGGTGGCCGGGCGGGCGCACCAGCGCGAAGGCGTTGCGGGCCTCGCCCTTCATCACCGCCTCCACCGCCTGGATGGAGGCGCCCGCGGCGAGCCGCGCCGCGTCGATGCTGTCGGGGGATACCAGGGTGTCCGAGTCGATCTGCGCCCGGTGTCCGTTCAGGCGCTGGAGGTACGCGAGCAGCTCCGGCGTGTGGACCGCGGCCAGCTCCGCGTCCGTGGCCGAGCGCGGCGCGGTCATCACCGTGCCCTTCACCGGCGTGCTCGCCAGCACCCCGAGGATGCGCCGCAGCCGCGAGGGTGACTCGGGGTGGCCCTGCCCGGGGTCGTGCTGGAAGAAGAGGGGGTCCGTCAGTAGCAACGTGGAGGACATCGGGGAGACCTTACGCATCCGCCAGGCGGGAAGTCAGCGCCCCTGGAGGGCGGGCCGCGCCCATGCCCCGTTCTTGCCCTGCCGGTGTTTCCCTCCCTACAGTGCCTCGTCTTGGCTCTCCGGTTCAAGAAGCCCGGCCTGCGCCGGCTGCTGCTCGGCTCGTTCGCGCTCGTCCTCGCCCTCATCCTGGGGACGCTCTACTTCGTCGTCCCCTCGCGCGTGGAGGCGCACCTGGAGCAGCGCCTCCAGACGCGGGGGGAGGCCCGCGCCACCCAGGCCGTCGCCATGCTCACGGCCCAGCCCGCCGCGGCCCTGCCCGGGAGTCTGGAGCGGCTGCGCGACGGCGACGACGACTTCAAGGTGCTGGCCGTCCTCTCCAGCGAGGGGCACGTGCTGGCCACCCATCCGCCGAAGCCGCCGGAGTGGCTGCTCCCGGAGCTGAAGGCCCGGCAGGGCTCCGCGCTGGACGGCCACCGCTTCGCCAACGGCGACCGGGCCGTGGCGCGCCCGGTGACGCTGTCGGGAGGCGTGGCGGGGCAGGCGCTGCTGGTGCTGGACAGCTCCGGTCTGAACGCCGTCGTCACCGAGCTGCGCCACCTGGTGCTGCTCGCGTTCGGCGTGGGCCTGGGGCTGTTCCTGGTGGTGGCCTTCTTCATCTCCCGCGCGTTCATCCTGGTGCCGCTGGACGCGATGATGGGCATGGCGCGCCGGCTGGCGGAGGCGGACCTCACCGGGCGCGTGGACGTGGGCACCCAGGACGAGCTGGGCCAGCTCGCCGAGGCGCTCAACCGCATCGCGCAGAGCTGGCGTGACACGCTGGGGCGCGTGCGCGGCGTGTCCGACGTGGTGGCGGGGGTGGTGGAGCAGATTCACCGCACCGGCACCACGGTGTCGTCCGGAGCGGGGACGGTGCAGGCGCGCGTGGAGGAGACGTCGTCCTCCATGGTGCAGATGATGGCCTCGCTGCGGGGCATCGCGGAGAACGTGGAGGTCCTCTACCAGAGCGCCGAGGAGAGCAGCTCGTCCATCATGGAGATGGCCGCCACCAACGACGAGGTGGCGGAGAACGTCCAGGCCATGGCCGCCAGCGTGGAGGAGACCACCAGCGCCATCGAGGAGATGACGTTCTCCATCAAGGAGGTGGCCACCAACATCCAGGAGCTGTCCGCCTCCACGGAGGAGACGTCCTCGGCCATCAGTGAAATGGACGCCGCCATCGGTCAGGTGGAGGCCAACGCGAAGGAGACGGCCCGCCTGTCCGAGCAGGTCTTCGACGACGCGCAGACGGGCGTGGAGTCGCTGCGCAAGACGCTCAGCGGCATCGACCGCATCAAGGAGACGAGCCGCACGGCGGCCAACGTCATCGAGAGCCTGGGCCGCCGCATCTCCGAGATTGGCAACATCCTCAACGTCATCGACGACGTGGCGGAGCAGACCAACCTGCTGGCCCTCAACGCGGCCATCATCGCCGCGCAGGCGGGCGAGCACGGCAAGGGCTTCGCGGTGGTGGCGGAGGAAATCAAGGACCTGGCCGAGCGCACCGGCGCGTCCACCAAGGAGATCGCCGAGCTCATCCGCAGCATCCAGGAGGAGAGCCGCAACGCCGTGGCGGTGATGAACCAGGGCGTGCGCAGCGTGGAGGAGGGCGTGCAGCTGGGCCGCGAGGCGGAAGGGGCGCTGCGGAAGATCAACGACAGCACCCAGAAGTCCACGCAGATGGTGAAGGCCATCGCCCGCGCCACCGTGGAGCAGGCGCGCGGCAGCAAGCAGGTGACGGCGTCCATCCACCGCATCAGCGAGACGGTGCAGCAGATCTCCAAGGCCTCCAACGAGCAGGCGCGCGGCGGCGAGCAGATCATGAAGAGCGCGGAGAAGATGAAGGCGCTCACCGCCCACGTGCAGCGCAGCAGCCTGGAGCAGGCGCACGGCAGCAAGCAGATCACCCGCTCCATCGAGAGCATCAACGAGATGGTCACCCACCTGAACCGCGCCCAGAAGGAGCAGACCAAGGGCAGCGAGCAGGTGCTCAAGGCGGTGGAGACCATCAAGGGCGTGTCCGAGCACCAGACACGCTCCGTGAAGCAGCTGGAGGAGGCCATCGACAACCTCCAGCGGCAGGCGGAGATCCTTCGTGCGGAGGTCCGCCGCTTCCGGGTGTAGACACGTCTCCATGCCGACCCAACGACAGGTCTCCGAGCGCGCCGTGGTGGCCCTCATCGGCGCGGTCCAGTTCGTCAATATCCTGGACTTCGTGATGGTGATGCCGCTGGGGCCGGACTTCGCGAAGGGCCTGGGCATCGCCTCGTCGCACATCGGCACCATCGGCGGCGCGTACACGGCGGCCGCCAGCGTGGCGGGGCTGCTGGGCGGCTACTTCCTGGACCGCTTCGACCGGCGCAAGGCCCTGGCGGTGGCCATGCTGGGCCTGGTGGTGGCCACCGCGGCGGGCGGCTTCGCCACCGGCCTGTCCACGCTGCTGCTGGCGCGCGTGGTGGCGGGCCTCTTCGGCGGGCCGGCCACGTCGCTGTCGCTGTCCATCATCGCGGAGCTGGTGCCCGTGGAGCGGCGCGGGCGCGCGCTGGGGGCGGTGATGGGCGCCTTCTCGGTGGCCTCGGTGGCGGGCGTGCCCATGGCGCTGAAGCTGGCCGAGTACGGCGGGTGGCGCGTGCCCTTCTTCGTGGTGGCCGCCATGGGGCTGGTGTTGGTGCTGGGCGCCATCTTCTACCTGCCGCCCATTCGGGGGCACCTGGAGGCGGCGCGGGGGCCGCGGCATCCGGTGGGTGTGCTCGAGCTGCTGGGGCGCCGGGACATCCAGCTGTCCTACCTGATGACGGCCGTGGTGATGAGCGCGGGCTTCGTCCTCATCCCCAACCTCTCCGCCTACCTCCAGCAGAACGTGGGCTACCCGCGCGACCTGCTGTGGCTGCCGTACTTCGTCGGGGGCATCGCCAGCTTCGCCACGCTGCGGGTGGCGGGGCCCATGGTGGACCGCTATGGCTCCTTCGTGGTGGGCACGGTGGGCTCGGCCCTGGTGCTGCTGTCCACCTATGTGGGCTTCGTGGCCCTGCCGAGCTGGATGCCGGTGCCCGTCATCTTCACGCTCTTCATGGTGGCCATGGGGATGCGCAACGTCGCGTACAACACGCTGACGTCGCGGGTGCCGGACAACGCGGTGCGCGCGCGCTTCATGTCGCTCCAGTCCGCCGTGCAGCACATGGCCGCGGCCGTGGGGGCCTTCCTCAGCGCCCGCCTGCTGTCGGACCTGCCGGACGGCACGCTCGGCGGCGTCCCCCGGGTGGCCGGCCTCTCCATGGTCCTGACGTTGCTGCTGCCCGCCATGCTGTGTGTGGTGGAGCGGCGGGTGCGCCAGAGGGAGCAGGCGCGGACGCCCTCGCGGGGAGTGGCGGTTCCACACGCGTAGTATGAAAGGGTGCCCTGGGGTTGCCTGCCGTCCATTCCGGGCGGCAAGGGGGCGCTTTGGCGCGACGAACGGTTGCGCCTCTATCCCCGGAGCGCGATAAACCGGGCTGCCTCGGGGAGCGCGTCAGAAAAAATGTTCAACATCGGCGCAGGCGAAATGGTGTTCATCCTGGTGGCCGCGCTGCTCATTCTCGGGCCGCAGCGGCTGCCCGAGCTTGCGCGTGGCATCGGCAAGTTCTTGCGCGAGTTCCGCCGCCAGACGGACGAGGTCCGCAACGTGGTGGAGCGCGAGTTCTACGCCATGGACCAGGAGCTCGGCGAGCCGCCCAGCGCGCCCGTCCGGCCCGGGACGCGCTTCGCGCCCCAGCCGCCGCAGTCCATCGCCGCGCCGGAGGCCCCCGCCGTGCCCCCCACGGAGGGCGCGGCGCCGCAGGGCGGTGACGCGGCGGCCCCTCAGCCGGCCACGCCGGGGGCGGAGACGGACGCGAGCGAACCCCGCCAGGCGCCCGCCGCGAACGCGCCGCCGGCAGAAGGGCCCGCGCAGGCGGCGGCCCCGGAGCCGGCCGCGGACCCTGTCGCCGAGGCGCCGCCAGAGCCGGCCTCTTCCCCTGACACGCCGCCCACGCTGTCGCCCATCCCGGGCACGGTGGCGCGCAATGCCCCGAAACGGAGCTGAGCCCTGAGCCCCCCGCCCATCAACGCCGACTCCGAGATGCGCATGAGCCTGGCGGAGCACCTGACGGAGCTCCGCACCCGCCTCATGCGGTGCACCATCGCGGTGTTCGTCCTGGGGACGATTTCGCTCGTCTTCGCCAAGCCCATCTTCGGCCTGCTGATGCAGCCGGTGCTGGACGCGCTGCCGCCCGAGAACCGCTCGCTCATCTACACGTCCGGCATCGAGGAGCTGAACGTCCTCATGAAGGTGGGCGTGTACTGCGGCATCTTCCTCACCACGCCCATCATCCTGATGCAGATCTGGGGCTTCGTCTCGCCCGGCCTGTATCCGGAGGAGCGCCGCTTCGCCGCGCCCTTCGTGGCGTTCGGCTCCATCGCCTTCCTCGTCGGCGCCGCCTTCTGCTACTTCGCGGTGCTGCCCTCGATGTTCACCTTCCTCCTCAACGAGGAGGAGACGCTCGCGCTGGAGCAGCGCCTGGACTCGGCCCGGCTGCGCGCGGATGACGCGCTGCGCTTCCTGCGTCTGGGCGAGGCGGAGGAGGCTGGCCGCGTCGCGAAGGAGGCGAGCACCGGCCTGCGCGCGGACGGGGACGGCCG
>Ga0182745_1003509_pt1 | contig 13497 bp, 9 predicted proteins | sample eDN3rd30CKraftBY_FD_128523 | JGI IMG/M metagenome (GOLD analysis project Ga0182745, IMG submission 128523) | Enriched backyard soil microbial communities from Emeryville, California, USA - eDNA 3rd pass 30_C Kraft BY (version 2) (version 2) | ecosystem: Environmental > Terrestrial > Soil >...
ATAGAGGCGGCGGTTCCCCTCGCTGCGGTCGGGTTCGGGCAAAAGGCCGATCTGCTCGTAATAGCGGATCGTCGGAACCTTGACTCCGGTGGCCTGCGAAAGCTGTCCGATGGTGAGCATCGCGAAAAAACCTCTTGCTCCTCTAGGTGCTAGAGGAATTAGCAACGGGAATCGATGCAATCAAGCTGCCGGACCGCCCGGCAGGAGGGGAACTGGACATGGTCGAACAGATGGGCCGCAGGGAATGGACCGTAACCGGCATGGATTGCGGGGCCTGCTCCACCAAGGTGACGCGCGCGGTCGAGCGTTTGCCCGGCGTCAGCGGTGTGAGTGTCGCGCTGATGACCGAGCGGCTGACGCTGGACCTCGCGCCCGGCGCGACGACAGCCGCCGCCATCGAGGAGACGGTGCGCAAGCTTGGCTTCGGCATCGCGCCGAAGGGGCAGGAGCCGCCGCGCAAGAAGGCCTTCGTGATCCCCGGAACGCCCCCGCATCCCGAAGCGCGGCCCGCCGCCCCCCTTCCCGACGCGCCGTCGGAGGCCGGAAATATCAACCCCGGCCAAGGCTGGCACCAGACGGCCAAGGGGCGGCTGGTCCTGCTGACCGGCGGGCTGCTGGCACTGGCGTGGAGTGTCGAGCTAATCGCCCCCACCTCGCTTGGGTATTGGGCCTTCCTGCTCGCCTGTCTCATCGGCGTTGCCCCGATCGCGAGACGGGCATTCACGGCTGCCCGTCTGGGCCAGCCCTTCACCATCGAAAGCCTGATGACCATTGCGGCGCTCGGCGCCCTCGTGATCGGCGCCGCCGAGGAGGCCGCGCTGGTGGTCTTTCTGTTCGCTGTGGGCGAAATGCTGGAAGGCGTGGCGGCCGGAAAGGCGCGCGACGGCATCCGGGCGCTGGCCGCGCTGGTCCCGAAAACCGCGCTGCTGGAAACCGCCGGCGGCCCGCGTGAGGTGCCTGCCGGGCAGTTGAGGGTCGGAGAGGTCGTGCTGGTCCGCCCCGGCGACCGCATCCCGGCGGATGGCGTGATCCTCGAGGGGATGAGCGGGATCGACGAAAGCCCGGTGACGGGCGAAAGCGTGCCGCGCACCAAAGGGCCGGAGGACGAGGTCTTTGCCGGATCAATCAATTCCGAGGCCGTTCTGCGCGTCCGGGTCGCGAAGGCGGCGGCCGACAATACCATCTCCCGCATCATCCGCCTCGTCGAGGAGGCCGAGGAGGCCCGCGCCCCGACCGAGCGTTTCATCGACCGCTTCTCGCGCTGGTATATGCCTGCGGTTGTGGCGATTGCCGCGCTGGTCGTCCTGCTGCCGCCGCTGCTCGGGGGCGCGGATTGGGGCACTTGGATCTATCGCGGCCTTGCGCTTTTGCTGATCGGATGCCCCTGCGCGCTGGTGATCTCGGTTCCGGCCTCGATCGCCTCGGCACTGTCATCGGGGGCGAAACGCGGGCTGCTGATGAAGGGCGGCGCCGTGATCGAGGCGGCGGCCAAGGTCAGCCATGTGGCTTTTGACAAGACGGGCACCCTGACCCAGGGCAAGCCGGTGGTGACGGATCTCGTTCCCGCTCCGGGGCTGGACGAGGCCGGTCTGCTGGCCATCGCCGGGGCGCTCGAGGCCGGGTCGGGTCATCCGCTGGCGCTGGCCATCCTGCGCCGCGCGGCCGATGCCGGGCTTGCGCTGCCCCTCGCCACGGATGCGCGGGCCTTGCCCGGCCGCGGCGTGGAGGGGCGGGTCAATGGCGCGCAAACCTGGATCACCTCGCCACGCCACGCGGCCGGGATGGGCGGGATCGACGCGACCCTCGCGCGCCAGGCCGAGGCGCTGGAGGCAGAGGGCAAGACGGTTGCCGCCGTCTTTCGCTCAAACGAGCCGCTGGGGCTGATCGCGCTGCGCGACGAGCCGCGCGCCGATGCGGCGGATGCCATCCGGCAATTGAAGTCGCTGGGCATCGGGGCAACCATGCTGACCGGCGATAACGGCCGCACCGCCGCCGCGATCGCGGGCGGGCTGGGTCTGGACCACCGGGCCGAGATGATGCCCGAGGACAAGCTCGCGGCCATCCGCGACATGGATGCGGCGGGCGGCGTCATGATGATCGGCGACGGGATCAATGATGCCCCGGCGCTGAAGCAGGCGGGCGTCGGCGTCGCCATGGGATCGGGAACGGATGTGGCGCTGGAAACGGCCGATGCGGCGATCCTGCGCGACCGGGTGACGGACGTGCCCGCGCTGATCCGGCTGGCACGCCGGACCATGGGCAATATCCGCCAGAACGTCGCGCTGGCGCTGGGGCTGAAGGCGGTTTTCCTCGTGACCTCGGTTCTGGGGATCACCGGCCTCTGGATCGCGATCCTTGCGGATACCGGAGCGACCGTCCTCGTCACGCTGAATGCGCTGCGCCTGCTGGGCTATGACCCGACCAAAGACAGCCGGTCCGCGTGACGGGGAGCCCGCTTCGCCGCCGAAGGGGGGCGAGGCGGGCGGGGGTCCGCTTATTCCGGCAGGATACGGACCGCGCCCTTGTCGGCCGACGAGGCGAAGGCCGCATAGGCTTTCAGCGCCGTCGTGACATTGCGTTTGCGCGGCTGGGCGGGTTTCCAGCCCAGACGGTCCTGCTCGGCCCGGCGGGTCGCAAGCTCGGCCTCCGGCACGGCGAGGTTGATCGTGCGGTTCGGGATGTCGATCTCGATGATGTCGCCGTCGCGAACCAGACCGATCATGCCGCCTTGCGCTGCCTCGGGCGAGGCATGGCCGATCGACAGGCCCGAGGTGCCGCCCGAGAAGCGGCCATCGGTGATCAGCGCGCAGGCTTTGCCGAGACCGCGGGACTTCAGGTAGCTGGTCGGATAAAGCATCTCTTGCATCCCCGGCCCGCCTTTCGGCCCCTCATAGCGGATGACGACGACGTCGCCAGCCTGCACCTTCTTGCCAAGGATGCCGCTGACCGCCGCGTCCTGGCTTTCGAAGACGACGGCGGGGCCGGTGAATTTCAGGATCGACTCGTCCACGCCCGCGGTTTTCACGATGCAGCCGTCCAGCGCGATATTGCCGCGCAGCACCGCCAGACCGCCATCGGCGGTGAAGGGCGAGTTGACCGAGCGGATGACGCCATTCTGGCGGTCGAGGTCCAGCGTCTCCCACCGCGCATCCTGCGAGAAGGCAACCTGCGTCGGGATGCCGCCGGGGGCGGCGCGGAAGAAGTCATGGACGGTTTCGCTGTCGGTGCGGCTGATGTCCCAGCGGTCGATCGCCTCGCCAAGGGTCGGGGCATGGACGGTCGGGGTGTCGCGGTGGATCAGCCCGCCGCGCTCAAGCTGGCCGAGGATCGCCATGATGCCGCCGGCGCGGTGGACGTCCTCCATATGCACGTCCTGCTTGGCCGGGGCGACCTTCGACAGGCACGGCACCCGGCGCGACAGCGTGTCGATGTCGTTCATGGTGAAGTCGATCCCGCCCTCATGCGCGGCGGCGAGGATGTGCAGCACCGTATTGGTCGAGCCGCCCATCGCGATGTCGAGGGACATGGCATTCTCGAAGGCGCGCTTGTTCGCGACATTGCGCGGCAGGACCGAGGTGTCGTTCTGCTCGTAATAGCGTTTCGCCAGATCGACGACCAGATGCCCGGCCTCGACGAACAGGCGCTTGCGGTCGGCATGGGTGGCCAGCGTCGAGCCGTTCCCCGGCAGCGACAGGCCAAGCGCCTCGGTCAGGCAGTTCATCGAGTTCGCGGTGAACATCCCCGAGCAGGAGCCGCAGGTCGGGCAGGCCGAACGCTCGATGACCTTCACATCCTCGTCCGAGATGCTTTCATCCGCAGCGGCGACCATCGCATCGACCAGATCGAGCGCCACTTTCTTGCCGTGCATGACGACCTTGCCCGCCTCCATCGGTCCACCCGAGACGAAGATCGAAGGGATGTTGAGGCGCATGGCCGCGTTCAGCATGCCGGGCGTGATCTTGTCGCAGTTCGAGATGCAGACCATCGCGTCGGCGCAATGCGCGTTCACCATGTATTCGACGCTGTCGGCGATGATCTCGCGCGAGGGCAGCGAATAGAGCATCCCGTCATGGCCCATGGCGATGCCGTCATCGACCGCGATGGTATTGAATTCCTTGGCGATGCCGCCTGCCGCCTCGATCTCGCGCGCGACGAGCTGGCCCAGATCCTTCAGGTGGACGTGACCCGGCACGAATTGCGTGAAGGAGTTGACCACGGCGATGATCGGCTTGCCGAAATCGCCGTCCTTCACGCCGGTCGCACGCCATAGGCCGCGCGCGCCTGCCATGTTGCGGCCATGGGTGGTGGTACGGGAACGATAGGCTGGCATTTGGCTTTCCACTTCACTTGGCGGGTCGATCTGGCTCGGAGCGGGCCGGCGCAGATGCAGGGCATCAGGCCTTCATATACGCGTCATGCTCACCTACTGGAACCGCGTGGGGCAGAAAAGGGCAGAATCTCTCAAATCTCCGACAAACAGCGTGTCAGGCGCGCTCAATTCAGGCCGAAACGCGCAAGTTCCTTTCGGATACGCTCGCGCGCGGGCTGGTTCCTGAGCGGGAAGGCGGAGAAGAACATCTCGGCATTGGCGTCGGGCCGCTGGCGCTGCACCTCGCGCAGCCAGTCCTGTGCCCGCGCCTCGCGCCCGGCAAGGCCGTTGGCTGCCGCCGCGATCATCGCGATCAGGACATGGGCATGGGGTGCTGCCCCGGCGCGGTCGGCCCAGTCGGCGGCCTCGGCATCCTTGCCCTGCTGCAGAAGCGACAGGGCCCGCGTCCCGAACATGCCGTAAAGCAAGGGATCGAGCGGGCTCAGCCGCAAGGCCAGCTCGACCCCGTCCGAGGCGAGCCGGTTCTCGGCCATCATCGTCGCGGTCAGCGCGCGGGAATAGAAGCCTTGCGCGAAATTCGGGTTGAGGTCGGTGGCCCGCGCCAGCCAGCTTGCCGCCATGTCCATCTGGTCGGTCAGCCAATGCGCCCGGCCATAGGTATAGGCGGCAAAGGAATCCATCGGGTCGATCTCGAGGCTGCGCTCGGCATGGGCGCGGGCGGCCTCGGTCGCTTTGGACCGGTCGGGACCATAGCGCAGGAAGGCTTCCTGAAAGCTGGTGAACGACAGTCCCGCATATGCCCGTGCAAACCCCGGATCGAGGGTCGCCGCGCGGGCAAAGAACTCGGCCGCGTGGCGGTTGCCCTCGGCGGTGAAGCGAAACATCTGGCGCAGGCCCAGATGATAGTTCGCCCAGGCGTCGAGTTGCGAGATGTCGCGCCCCTCGGCCAGCCGCGCCTCGTTCAGCGGTACATGCAATTCCAGTGCGGTGCAGAGCGCCGCCACGATGATCCGCTGCAACTCGGCCAAGCTGTCCAGCGGGCGGGACAGGCGGTCGGTCCACAGGATGCGGGCCGTGGCGGTCTCGACCAGTTCCGGGGTGATGGTCAGGATGCCGCCGTCCAGCGCGACCGTGCCGTTCAGGATGTATCGCGCGCCAAGGCGGGTTCCGACCGCTCCGACATCCAGCCCCGGCTGGTCGAAACGAAAGGACGAGCCGCGCGCGATCACCATGAGCCAGCGCAGCCGCGACAAGGCGCGCAGGATCTCATGCGCCAGCGCCTCGGTCAGGATCGCCTGCCCCGAGGGCAGGCCGATGCCGCGAAAGGGCAGCACGGCAAGCGAAGGCCCGCCCGGCCGCGTGTCGATTATATCCCCGTCGCCCTGACCAGTCAGGCGGATGGCGGGGACGGCGCGAAAGCCTCGGCCGTGGACGGTGCGGATCACCTCCTGCCGCGCGCCATCGTCGCCGATCGCTGCGCGGGCGGCGCGGATGCGGCTGGCGATGCTGGCATCGGTGATGGCGCGGCCCTGCCAGACGGCCTCGACCAGCTCGTCCTTGCTGACCAACCGCCCCTGCGCCTGCATGATCCGGCAAAGGACAAGAAAGACCTGCGGCTCGACCGGGACCGGCTGGCCGTTGCGTCGCAGCTCGAACCGCTGATCGTCCAGTTGAAACTCGCCAAAGCTGCAGATCATGCGCAATTCTATCCGAAAGCGACGGGTTCTGCATGATTTCTTCATGATCCGGTCAAGCATCGCGGTCGCGGTTGCGCTAGTCTTGGACATCGGGCGCAGAAAGGCGCGCCGCATCCCAGCAGAGGGCAATCCCATGCGACAGCAGACGATTCGCACGACCGGCGGCCGTGGCCGTCTTTACGAGAGCATTCTGGACACGGTGGGCGACACGCCGACCATCCGCATCAACAACCTCGCGCCCCCCGGCGTGAAGCTTTACGTGAAGGCCGAGTTCTTCAACCCCGCCTCCTCGGTCAAGGATCGGCTGGCGCTGAACATCATCGAGGCTGCCGAACGCTCGGGCGAGCTTCGCCCCGGACAGACCGTGGTCGAGGCGACCAGCGGCAATACCGGCATCGGCCTTGCGATGGTCTGCGCACAGAAGGGCTATCCGCTGGTCGTCACCATGGCCGACAGCTTCTCGGTCGAGCGGCGGCGCCTGATGCGGATGCTGGGGGCCAAGGTCGTACTGACCCCGCGTGCAGAAAAGGGCACCGGCATGTATAACAAGGCGGTCGAGCTGGCCCGCGAGCATGGCTGGTTCCTTGCCCGCCAGTTCGAGACCTCGGCCAATGCCGATATCCATGAAAGCACCACCGCGCGCGAGATCATGGGCGATTTCGCTGGCGAGCGGCTGGATTATGTCGTGACGGGCTATGGCACCGGCGGGACCGTGACCGGCATTTCGCGCGTGCTGCGTCGGGAGCGGCCGGAGACCAAGATCGTGCTGGCCGAGCCTGCGAATGCGGCCCTCGTCTCCAGCGGGATCGCGCAGCAGCGCGGCGAGGGGCATGCGCCCGCCGCGACCCATCCGGCTTTCGAGCCGCACCCGATTCAGGGCTGGACCCCGGATTTCATCCCCTTCGTCCTGCAGGAGGCGATGGATTCCAAAGGCTATGACGATCTGGTCACGGTTCCCGGCCCCGAAGGCGTCGCCTGGGCGCAGAAACTCGCCTCGGGCGAGGGGATCCTGACCGGCATCTCGGGCGGGGCGACCTTCGCCGTCGCGATGCGGATTGCCGAAGCCGCGCCCGAAGGGACGGTGATCCTCGCCATCCTGCCCGATACGGGCGAGCGTTACCTGTCCACGCCGCTTTTCCAGCAGATCCCCGAGGAGATGGACGAGGCGGAACTGGCGCTCTCGCGCTCGACCCCCGGATACCAGATGGGCTGAAGGAGGGCGAAATGGAAACGCTGGACCCGGTGGACTGGGGTGATTTCGCACGCGTCGCCCATGAGGCGGTGGACCGCGCCATCCTTCACACCCGGACGCTGGGCGACCGGCCGGTCTGGCGTCCGCTGCCTGCTGAAAGCGGCGCGGCCTTCAGGCGGCCCCTGCCGCGCGGGCCGCAGCCCTTGCCCGAAGTGGTCGATGAGGCGTGGCAGGACGTCCTCTCCCATCCGATGGGCAATACCCATCCGCGCTTCTGGATGTGGTATATGGGGGCCTCCAGCCTGACCGGGGCGCTGGCGGATTTTCTTGCCGCTGTCGATGGCTCGAACCTTGGCGGCGGCGCCCATGCCGCGGCCGAGGTCGAGCGGCAGGTGATCGACTGGATGAAGGCGGTCGCGGGTTTCCCGCCCGAGGCAAGCGGCACGCTGACCAGTGGTGGTTCGGCCGCGAATCTGATCGCGCTGACCGTGGCGCGAAACCAAGCAGCCGCCTTCAACCTGCGCGAGGAAGGGGTCGCCGCCCTGCCGCGACCCCTGCGCTTCTACGCCTCGGATCAGGTGCATGGCTGCCACCGCAAGGCGGTCGAGATGCTTGGCCTTGGCAATCGCGCCCTGCGCCGGATCCCCAGCGGCCCGGATTTCCGCCTTGATCCCGTCGCCCTTGCCGCGGCCATCGCCGAGGATCGCCGCGCGGGCTGGCAACCCGCTTGCGTGATCGCGACTGCGGGCACGGTCAATACCGGCGCGATCGACCCGCTGCCGGAACTGGCCGACCTCTGCCAGCGCGAGGGGCTGTGGCTGCATGTCGACGGCTGCATCGGCGCGGTGGCCCGCCTGTCGGAGCGGTATGGCCATCTGCTTCAGGGGATCGAACGCGCGGACAGCCTTGCCTTCGATCCGCACAAGGGGCTGCATGTCCCCTTCGAGGCGGGCTGCGTCCTGCTGCGTGATCCCGCCGCGCATCTGGGCAGTTTCGCGCTTCATTCCGAATATCTCGATCAGGCCGCGCGCGGCATCGCCGCAGGCGGCTGGCTTCTCGACTATGGCTTCCAGACCTCGCGCGGGTTTCGTGCCTTGAAGGTCTGGATGATGATGAAAGAGCATGGCGCGGATCGTTTCGGACGGATCATCGGGCGCAATATCGACCTGGCGCACCGGCTGGCGGCGCGGGTCGATGCCGAGGCGCGGCTCTCGCGGCTGGAGCCTGTGACGCTCGACATCGTCTGCTTCCGCTATGATCCGGGCGGAATAACACCGGAGGCGAGGACCGCGCTCAATATCGAGATCATGATGCGCCTTCAGGAAAGCGGGGTCGCGGCCTTCTCGGACACCACGCTGCGGGGCGAGCATTGGCTTCGCGCAGCGATCTGCAACCACCGCACCACGCCCGAGGATATCGACGCGGCGATCACGGCGCTGGTCGAACTGGGCGATATGCTGAGTTCCGCCGCCACCCGTGGGGGCGCAAGGTGAAAAGAAATGCTCTTCCTCCTTAGGCCGCTCGCGCAGGAAAGTTTCCGGGCCGATCGTCCCTGAACCCGATCCCCGTCGGTCCTGTGCCTGCTGGAGAGGACTCTATTCGCCCGAAACCCACGCATGATGTATGATCCGGTCTTGCCAAGAGGGGTCCGGCATCAGAAATCGGACCCAACGAACAAAGGGGTGCGTGATGAGAACGCTTGCATTTTCGACCTTGGCTGCAATCTGCGTGGCGGGTGCCGCGATGGCAGCCGATTTCGGCCCGCTGGTCGCGCCGGATGAACTCAAGACCCTGACCGCCGCTCCCGACGCGCCGCTGGTCCTCGACATCCGGGGTGAGGCCTATGGCCAGGGCCATATCGAGGGCGCGGTCTCGGCGCCCTATGAACGCTTCCGCGGCCCGGCGACCAATCCGGGCGCGCTGGTCCCCGAGGATCAGCTTGAAGCCACGCTGCGTGAGCTGGGTGTGACGCTGGAGCGTCCGGTGGTGATCGTCCATCAGGGTGAGGACGACAGCGACTTCGGCGCCGCCGCCCGCGTCTACTGGACGCTCAAATCCTCGGGCGTCAGCCATCTTGCGATCCTGAATGGCGGCATGGGCGCATGGAGCGCCGCCGGCCTGCCGCTGGAGACCAAGGCGAACCAGCCGGCGCCGTCGGACGTGGACATCACCTTCTCGCATCGCTGGCTGGCGACGACAGACGACGTCTCGGCAATCGTCAAGGGCGAGCATCAGGCGAAGCTGATCGATTCCCGTCCCGCCCCCTTCTTCGAGGGGCAGAAAAGCCATCCCAATGCCGCGAAGCCCGGCACGCTGCCGGGGGCCGAGAATATCTCGCACGCGGTCTGGTTCAATGATCCGACCGAGGTGATGAACTCGACCGAAGCGACTGATATCGCCGCGAAACTCGGGATCAAGAAGTCCGAGCCGGTGGTGGCCTTCTGCAATACCGGCCATTGGGCCGCGACCGAATGGTTCGCGCTCTCCGAGCTGGCCGGGGTCGAGGACGCCAAGCTCTACCCGGATTCCATGGTCGGCTGGTCGCAGGCGGGCGGCGCGATGGAGAACACGCCCGGCCTGATGCAGAACCTGCTGAACCAGATCAAGGGTAGCAACTGATGACGGACACTGTCGCGGCCCCGGCCACGGGTCAGGCGGCGCAGCGGGGGCTGGTGATCCTCGCGGGGCTGGCGGCGATTGCCGCCGTCGCCCTTTTCGCCGGTGCGCGCTATGGCCTGCTGCTGGCGATCGGGCTTGGCTTCGGGATCGCTCTCGAAGGGCTGCGCTTCGGTTTTGCCGGACCGTGGCGCGCGATGATCCTGCGCCGCGAGCCGGCGGGGATCCTCGCGCAGCTTCTGGCCATCGCCATCGTCTCGGTCGTGGCCTTCCCGATGATCGCGAACCATCCGGGCGAGATCGCGGGGGCGGCGGCACCGATCGGCTATGCCATGATCGCGGGCGCCTTCGTCTTTGGCGCGGCGATGCAGGTGGTGCTGGGCTGCGGCTCGGGCACGCTGGTCAATGCGGGCAGCGGCAATCCGGTCGCGCTGCTGGCGCTGCCCTTCTTCGCCATCGGCAGCTTCCTCGGCGCTTACGGTCTGATCTGGTGGACCGATCTCGGCGCGCTGCCGATTCTGACGCTGACCGGCACCTCGGGCCTGATGCTGACGCTGGCGCTGCTTGCGGGCGTTTCCCTGTTGCTGCTGGTGCTGGCAGCGCCCGGCCAGCGGCGCGTGCCGGCAAGGCTGCTTATCGCGGCGCTGGCCGTCGCGGCGCTGGCGATCGGCAACCTCGTCGTGGCGGGGCAGCCCTGGGGCGTGGTCTATGGCCTCGGCCTCTGGGCGGCGAAGGGTGCGGTCGCACTTGGCGCCGACCTCTCAGGCTCGGCCTTCTGGAGCGCGCCGGGCAATGCCGCGCGGCTGGGCGAGAGCGTGCTGACCGACGTGACCTCGCTGACGAATATCGGCCTTATCGTCGGCGCGTTTCTGGTCGCAAGCTGGCGGACGGGCGGGCTGTCGCAGCCTTTGCCCAGGCTGCCCGCGCGGGCCTGGGTCGCGACGATCGTGGCCGGGTTCCTGCTGGGCTATTCCTCGCGCCTCGCCTTCGGCTGCAATGTCGGTGCCTTCTTCTCGGGGATCTCGACCGGCAGCCTGCATGGCTGGGTCTGGTTCGCCGCCGGTTTCGCCGGATCGGTCGTCGGCGTGAGGCTAAGGCCGCTTCTGGGGATGGAGGGGCGCGCATGACCCGCAGCGTCACCGCCCCCATCGCGATCCTGTTCCTCGGGCTGCTGATGGTCTTCGACCATGCCACCTCCGACCTGAACCCCTACAAGGCGCCGCCGATCATCGCCCTCGGCTCGGGCGTCGTGGCTTCGGGCGGCTTCTGCGGGGCAATGCCCGAATAATCCGCTTGCGCACTTGATCCCCGGCAGAGGCATGGCATTCTGCCGGGGCACCGGAACGACGCGAGCGAGAGGACATGACCCCAGCCCTGCTGACCAATCGCGACGCGCGCCGGCTTTTCCTTGACCGCCATCTTCTCCTCCGGCCCGGATCGGGCAGCGGTCGCGGTGCCGATCTTCAGGGCGTGCTGGGCGGGCTGGGCTTCGTGCAGGTCGACAGCGTCAACACACTGGCGCGTTCGCATGACCTGATCCTGTGGTCGCGCCGTGGGCAGTATCGTCCGCCCGCGCTGGACCGGATGATCGCGCGGGACCGCGCGGGGTTCGAGCACTGGACCCATGACGCGGCCATCATCCCGATGCAATTCTATCCGATGTGGCGGCTGAAATTCACCCGCGACGAGGCGCGGATGCGCCAACGCTGGCCGAAATGGCGGCGCGAGGGATGGGATTCGGAAATCGACACCGTCCTGCAGCGCATTGCCGATACCGGCCCCGCCTCTTCGCGCGACGTGGGCGAGGGGGAGGAGCGGGGCTCCTCGGGCTGGTGGGACTGGCACCCGTCCAAGACCGCGCTGGAATATCTCTGGCGTTCGGGCCGACTGGCGATCCGGCACCGGCAGGGCTTTCGCAAGGTCTATGACCTGAGCGAGCGGGTCATTCCCGCGGAATATATCGGCCAGCATGTCGAGGACGAGCGCATCGTCGACTGGGCGATGTCGGCGGCCCTCGACCGGCTGGGCTTTGCCACCAGCGGCGAGCTTGCCGCCTTTTTCGAGATCGCGACGCGAGACGAGGCGAAGGCATGGTGCGCGGCGGCGCTGTCCAGCAGCCGGATCGTTCCGGTGGATGTCGAAGGCGCGGATGGTGCGCTGCGCCGGTCCTTCACGACGCCCGAATTGCTGGATCTGCTGCCGGATCTGCCCGAGCCGATTGACAGGGTGCGTATCCTCTCGCCCTTCGATCCCGCCTTGCGTGATCGCGCCCGAGCAGAGCGGTTGTTCGGCTTTCACTACCGGATCGAGATCTTCGTCCCGGCCGAGCGTCGCCGCTATGGCTATTACGTCTTTCCGGTCATGCAGGGCGCGCGGATGATCGGCAGGCTCGACGCCAAGCGCGAGGCGGGCGGGCTTTCGGTAGCGGCTTTCTGGCCCGAGCCGGGGATCCGCATTGGCAAGCAGCGCCTGAAGGGGCTGCGGGCCGAGCTTGAGCGGATCGCCTCCTTCGCGGGGCTGGAGCGGATCGAGATGGCCGCGGACTGGCTGCGCGCGTGATCCCGCGCCTCACGGCTGCCTAGGACCGGCCGGGCTGAAGCGGGCTGCGGTCGATATTGACCATCGCGGCCCCGAGGCGCGGATCGGCGGCGACGGTCTCGCGATGCCGGGGCAGGGCGAATTGCTGCTCGCGTTGCAGATAGGCCAGAAGCTTCTCGCGGATCTCGCAGCGCAGGTCGAAGGCCTTCCCGGCATGGGAGGCGCTGGCGAGGATGCGGACCTCGACCACATTCTCGCGGAAATCGGTCACTTGCAGCACGAAGACATCGCGGTTCCACAAGGGCGAGGCGCGGACGATACGCTCGGCCTCGGCCCGAAGGTCGGGGATCGAGACCTCGTAATCGAGATAGATCAGCACGGTCCCGATCAGCGTCGCATCGCTGCGCGTCCAATTCTGGAACGGCTGCTCCATGAAGTAGTTGAGGGGCACGATCAGCCGGCGCTTGTCCCAGATCCGCACGACGACATAGGTGGCGGTGATTTCCTCGACATTGCCCCATTCGCCCTCGACGATCACCGCGTCGTCAATGCGGATCGGCTGCGTCACGGCAAGCTGGATGCCCGCGAACAGGTTTCGCAGCACCGGTTGCAGGGCAAGACCCACCACGATCCCCGCCGCCCCGGCCGAGGCGAGCAGGCTGACACCGTATTGCCGCACCCCGTCGATGGTCATCAGCGCCGCGCTGAGCCCGACCGCGACCAGCAGGACCGAGGCGACCCGTTCGAGGATGCGCGTCTGCGTGACATGTTTTCGCGCCAGCAGGTTGTCCTCGACATCCAGACGAAAGCGCCGCAGATGCAGCGTCATCCAGATTTCCAGCATGATGCGCAGCACCCATGTCACGCAGGCGATGAAGGCGATCAGCATCGCGTGGCGCAGCATTTGCCCCTCGCGCAGCGGCAGGGGCGCAATATTGGCGGCGAAGGACACCGCCATGATCATCATGCCCAGCTGCACCGGCCCCCGTGTTCGCGACAGAAGCTTGCGCCAGAACTCGTCACTGTGGCGCATGGCCCTTTGCGCCAGCAGGTAAAGCAGGAAGCAGGCCGCCCATGCGGCGGCCAGAGCGACGACAAAGATCAGGCTGGTTTCCATCCAGGAG
>Ga0182745_1003510_pt1 | contig 13496 bp, 11 predicted proteins | sample eDN3rd30CKraftBY_FD_128523 | JGI IMG/M metagenome (GOLD analysis project Ga0182745, IMG submission 128523) | Enriched backyard soil microbial communities from Emeryville, California, USA - eDNA 3rd pass 30_C Kraft BY (version 2) (version 2) | ecosystem: Environmental > Terrestrial > Soil >...
CCCCTTCCAAGGAGGCGCCGCCGCTCACCCCGCTCGCCAAGCCTGGCTCCTCGAGGAGCTCGAGCAGTGGTTCGCCGGCGACCTGCCCGACGGCCGTGACCGCCGCCGCATCGTCGCCCAGGCGCTGCGCTCCGCCACCGAAGATGCGCACCACTGGCTGGACCAGCGGCTCCCCTGCGATCACCTCTTGCGAGTCGACCTCCACCTCTGCAACAAGGCCGGCCCCCGGCACTCGGTCTTCCCGTCCCTGCCCACGCCGCTCGGCCTCCTGCTGATCTGCCTGGACCAGTGCCAGGTCGGCGACGAGGTCGTCCTCGTCCAGGAGCTGGCCAAGTCCGGCCGGGTCGAGGCCCGGGCCACGTGGCCCTTCGGCATGGACGAGGCCGAGACCCTCACCCGCCCCGTTCGAGTCCCGGTGGGCGCCAACCAGGCCTGAGGACACCGCTCTCCGAGCCGCAGCAACTCCGACACGGGAGGCAGCCGCTCGGACCGGGCGGGCGTCGGGACCCGGTTCCCCCGACGCCCGCCCCAACATCGCACCACCGGCGCGACCACGCGCCGCCGCAACGCCGTGGGAGCCCGAACGGGCGGGCCCCGCGCACGGTCTCCGAGCCGCAGCAACTCCGACACGGGAGGCAGCCGCTCGGACCGGGCGGGTGTCGGGACCCGGTTCCCCCGACACCCGCCCCACAGCTCGCCGCCTCCACCGCCCTCGGACCCGGCGACGGCGACGAGGTGCGGTACGGCCCGGCCGAAGCGACATCCAGAGGACTCGTGGCCGTCGACCGCACCAAGCTCGCCGAGCGCCTCGCTGCCATCACCCCGTTCCGCAACAGGGCGCCCATGGCCCCGAGCACCACCCGAGCCGACGTCGACGCCCACACCACCGCCTTCGCGGGGGCCGTCACCGCGATCTGGTGAGACGTCCGGTCAGCGGGCGGCGTCGGGGAGGGGGCCGGTCCAGGGCTCGGACGGCTTGCGCATCGAGGCCCAGTACGACTGGGTGAAGGCGATCTCCTTGTCCCACGTCGACGCGCCGGCCTCGATCTGCTCGGCGACGAGGCCCAGCTCCTTGCGGCAGCGAGCGGACCACAGGGTCATCAGTCCGCCCCCGACCACCGGGAGGGCGAGCAGCGCCAGCATCGAGTAGCCGCGGTGGGCGAGCAGCGGGATGACGAAGAGGTAGGGGAAGACGACGGCCACGAACACCATCGGGATGGTGACCGCGGCCGTGCGGAAGCGCTGCACCGCTCGGGCGAACTCGGGGCTGTCGACCGAGCGGCGCTCGTCGGCGAACACGGCCTGGAACCCGCTCGGCGCGTGCTCGGCGTGCGCCGGGCGCTCCCACCCGAGCATCCGGCAGGCGACGCCGGACCACGTCTGGGCGACAGCCGGGCCCTCCTTCAGCCGGCTGCCGGGGAGGATCACCTGGGTCCGGTGCTCGGACACGAACGCCACGACCGACCCCGGCGCCGGGTCGCCCACCAGCCAGTAGCGCCGGCGCAGGTCGAACGACTCGGACGTGTTGGGCAGGGCGACGTGGCCGATGACCGCCCCGTTCGGAGCGAGGACCTCCAGGGCCGCACGCGGCATCCGGGCCTTGCCGACGATGGCAGCTCGCAGCAGCACCGGCGAGCACCGAGCGTCGGGGGTGAGGACCTCGGCCGCCCGCTTCTGCGGCCGCGTCCACCGGGCCGCCGTCACGACCTGCGTCGCGGCAGGGACCGGAGACCCGGGCGCGCTCGGAGCATCGCTGACGACATCGGCCACCTGCTCCTCGTCGGCCGGTCGCACCCGGTTCATGAGCGAGCGCACCACCGTTCTTGCCGCCGACAGCACGGCCTGGCGGTCGGACGACGGCGGGGACGGGCGAGGGCGGTGGCCGCCGGGTTCCTCGGGTTCCTCGGGAAAGATGGAACCTTCGGGGCGGTGCGGGCATGGAGGGGTGTCAACCACCTGAGCGGCGAGGAGCCACCGATGACCGAAGCGGACGACGTGGAGCTGTGGAGCCGCATCCGCGCCGACGACGCCGACGCGTTCGGCCTCCTCTTCCAGCGCCACGGGGCCCGCATCCACGGCTACGTGCTGCGACGCACCGGTGACCCCCAGGCCGCCGAGGACATCGTCGCCCTCGTGTTCCTCGAGGCGTGGCGACGGCGAGGCGACGTCGATCTGAACCAGCCATCGGCGCTGCCCTGGCTCTACGGGGTCGCGGCGAACGTCCTGCGCCACCAGCACCGCAGCCGCCGGCGCCACCAGGCCGCACTCGACCGGCTCGCTCACCTCCCGGCCCGATCGCCCGCGCTCGTGGAACGCCAGGCAGAGGCGGCCGCCGACGCCCAGCGGGTGCTCGAGCAGGTCCAGGCCCTGCCCCGTCGCGAGCGCGACGTGCTCGTGCTGTCGGTGTGGGAGGGCCTCTCGCACGCCCAGATCGCCGTCGCCCTCGACACCACCATCGGGACGGTCAAGTCCCGCCTCTCCCGGGCCCGGGCCCGGCTCGACCCCGACCGGCGGCCCAGCGCGCCGTCCGAGCCGCCTTCGCCCGCACCGACCGCCGCACCACCAGCACCCACCGTGCTCACCTTGAAGGAGTCCTGACCATGGACCACCCGACCACCCACGAACCCACCCTGGACGACCAGCGGACCGACCAGCTCCGCACGTTCCTCACCGTCGAAGCGGCCGCGGGGGCCGCGGCGGCACCGACCCGCCATCCCGGCCGGCGGATCCTCGCAGGCGGCGCGATCGCCCTGTTCCTCGGCGGCGTGCTGTTCGCCGCGACCTCGGTCGGCGGCGGGCCCTCCTCTCCCGTCGCCACCCGGGCCGAGGCCGCGGTGTCGATCACGCCTGCGGGGGACGGCTGGATCGACGTTCGCCTCGCCGACATCGACGCCGACCCGGACCAGGTGGTGCGCGAGCTGCGCGCCGCGGGCATCGACGCCAGCAAGGAGCCGATCGCGTCCGTCTCGCTGTCCCCGTCCGGCGAGCCGATGCTCAGCAGCCACGGACCCGATGGATCCGCCACGATCGACGCGAAGCCGTCCGACCTCCAGGTCTTCGGCTTGGTCGACGGGAAGGGGGGTCCGGGTGGGCACGGGCTGGCCGGCATCTCGGTGAAGGTGCCCGAAGGGATCGCTCTCCCACCCGACGGCCCCGAGGCGCCCATCGACCCCTCGTCCCCGTTCAACCAGGCGATGGAACGCCACGGCGTCCGCCTGGCCGAGGACGGGCTCGTGTCGGTGCGCCGGGGCGCCGCGGTCACGATCGTGGTGCTCGTGGCCGCCTGATCCACGCCGGCGGGCCTTCGCCGGCCACCCTGTGGCGCACACCCGGTCGAGCGGCGGTCGGGTGTGCGCCACCTTCGCGTAGGGTCCGCGGCCATGGCCGATGCTGACCGTCCCGCACCGATCCGCAACCGGGTGAGCGAGCTCCTCGGGATCGAGTACCCGATCATCCAGGCTCCGATGGGGTGGATCGCCCGAGCCCGGCTGGCCTCCGCGGTATCCAACGCCGGCGGCCTCGGGATCATCGAGACGTCGTCGGGCGAGCTGGACAACGTGCGGGCCGAGATCGCCAAGATGCGCGACCTCACCGACAAGCCGTTCGGCGTGAACATCGCCCAGCTGTTCGTGCGGGATCCGTCGATCGTGGACTTCGTGGTCGACCAGGGCGTGCGCTTCGTGACCACCTCCGCCGGCGACCCGACGAAGTACACGGCCAAGCTCAAGGAGGCCGGCCTCACGGTGTTCCACGTCGTGCCCACGGCGGCCGCCGCGCTCAAGGCGGTGGCCGCCGGGGTCGACGGGCTGGTGGTCGAGGGCGGTGAGGGCGGCGGGTTCAAGAACCCGCGGGACGTGGCCTCGATGGTCCTGCTGCCGCTCGTCCGCTCGGTCACCGACGTGCCGATCGTCGCCGCCGGCGGCATCTGCGACGGCCCGACGATGGCGGCGGCCTTCGCCCTCGGCGCCGAGGGCGTGCAGATGGGCACGCGGATGGTGTCGGCGGCCGAGAGCCCCGTCCACCAGAACTGGAAGGATGCCATCGTCGGCGCCGCCGAGACCGACACCGTGTTCCTCAACCGGTTCGGCCGTCCCGGCCTGCGGGCGCTGCGCACCGAGCGCACCACCCGCCTCGAGCACGAGGACCAGGTCGACCTGGCCGACGCGTTCGGCGGGGTGGTGGACCTCTACTTCGGCGGCGACATGGAGGCCGCCATCGCCCTCTCCGGCCAGGTCGCCGGCCGCATCACCGACGTCCGACCCGTCGCCCAGATCATCGACGAGACCGTGCAGCAGTTCCGCGAGGCCGCCGCCTCGATCAGCGGCTACTGAGCCGGAGGAGGAGCCGGCGGTCCCCAGCCCGGCCCGACCGGCGTGGGGGCAGAACCAGGACCAACGGCCGCCGCGGATGCCGTCGCGCCCCCGGCGGCGGGGCGAGCCGGGAGGGAGCGGCCGACGACGGCCACGGCGATGCCCAGCGCGACCAGGGCCAATCCGACCAACCCGACGAACGGCACCGAATCGTCATCCGATCCCAGGATCCGGGGATCGCAGTAGCAGTTCGGGTCCAGCTCCACGGACACGACATCGCCGACCCGCACGCCAGCTGGATCGAGGTCGTGCGTCTCCCAGGGCTGCGGTGGCACGCTCGCCCCGCCGTCGATGCCGATCTGCGACATGCCCATCGGCACGTCGAGCAAGACGCCACCTCCGGCGGTCGGCGCCTCGGTCACCGTCGCCTGCACGGTGAAGGTCTGCCGCTCCGGCGGCGAGGACGACGTCGCGAACACGAGGGCGCCGACGACGACGAGCGCGAGTCCGATCAGCAAGCTCACCGTCGAGCGGGAGCGCAGGTCGCGGGTGTCGGAGAACGGGCTCGTCGGGCGGTCGCACCGTGCGCAGAGGCGGGTGGGGCCGGCGCCGTCTGCGGGGCGTACCCCCAGCCGGAGGCGGGAGCCGCCGAAGGCGGGGACGCGACCGAAGACGTCGACACCGCAGGCCGGCCCGCGGCGGGTGCGCCGGGATCGGGTGGCAGGCCCAGTCCGAAGCGGACCGCGGTCAGGGCCCTCGCCACGAACCGGGCGTCGTCGGCCGGAGAGCCCAACGCCTCGAGCGCAGCGACCACTGGCTCCTGGGTCCAGCGCACGGCCCACGGGGCAAGGGCGAACCAGCCGCACCACGCGGCGGCGGTCAGCGCGGTGGAGGCGAGGAGGCCGGGCTGACCGACGGTGCAGACCGCCGGGACGGCGAGCAGGGCGAGCGGCCCGGCCACCGCGCGCCGCTGGCGGTGGATGGTCCCCCAGGCGGCAGCAGCGAGCGGGGCCGGAAGTGGCGCCACCGGGACCGACGGATCGCCGTCCCAGCCGAGCAGGCGGTTGATGGCATCCGACGACGGGTGGACCACCATCGGTTCACCCGCTGCCGTGGAGGCGATCGGCGCGACCGACAGGAGCGCCGCCCGATCGTCCGCACCGCGGAGCGCGATCGACGCCCCAGGTTCGAGCACCCCGTAGGCCCAGAGCTGCCCCCGCGGATCGAACGGCCCGTCGGGCGAAGAGACGGGAGCAGGGCCGATCTCCTGGCCCGTGTCCGATCGGTGGAGTAGGAACCGGGTGCGCACCTTCGAGGGCGATCCGCCCCACGCCACCTGGAGACGCACCGGAGCCGGCGGCGCGTCCGAGGCGAGGGCGGCGCGCGCCCGGGCCTGCACCGCCTGCTGCTTGCGGCTGCGGACGATGATCCTCGCCAGCGCCGCCGCCAACGCGACGACCGGTGGGCCGATCGACGGCCAGATCGACGACGAGCTGACCAGGGCACCGATGAGCGGGATGGCGAACAGCAGGCCGATCAGGGCCGAGGCCGCGCCACCGACCTGGAGCGGGGCGGCGGGGCCGGTCACGACCGGCGGAGGTGCGGGATCGTCGCCCGTGGTGTCCGGCGGCGTCACGGGGCCGAAGGGTGCTGGGGGACCGCCGTGGTGCATCCTCACCTGATCGGCAGCAACCCGGGCCAACCTGAGCCGATCGGGATCGCGGCCCGACGAGACGCCGTCAGGCTTCGAAGTCGGCGGCCCCGGCGCGGAGCTTCTTCAAGATGCGGTGGAGGTCGTGGGCCTCCCGGTGGGTGAGCTCCTGGACCCCGACCTGGGCGGCGACCACGGCCTTGGTGGCGTCGGCCACCGTCGATCGGCCCTCGGGGGTGAGCTCGGCCAGCGTGGTGCGGCGATCGGTGGGGTGCGGCACCCGCTTCACCAGGCCCTGCTGCTCCAGCCGGTCCACCAGGTTGGTGATGCTGGCCTGGTGGAGCATCAGCCGGTCGCCCATCTTGCCGAGGGGCAGCACGCCCTCCTTCGAGAAGTGGAGGAGGACCAGCACCTCGTAGCGGGCGAAGGTGAGCGACCACGGGCGCAGGGCCTCGTCCACCCGGGACAGCACGATCTGCTGCGCCCGCATGATCGACGTGGCCGCCTGCATGGCCGCCCGCTCGTCCCAGCCCTGGACGTCCCACTGGCGGCCGGCCTCCTCGATGGGGTCGAACGGGAGCGGGCGCGCCATGGCCGGACACGGTACTCGCTACGTCCTCCGAAGGTCAGTAGACAGATAGTTGGAAGTCAAAGTATTCTGTCGACGTGAGCACGCCCGACCTGCACCACCCCGCCAACGCCGTCCGGTTCGTCACCGCGGCCAGCCTGTTCGACGGCCACGACGCGTCGATCAACATCATGCGCCGCATCCTCCAGAGCCAGGGCGTGGAGGTCATCCACCTCGGCCACAACCGCTCGGTCGACGAGGTCGTCACCGCGTGCGTGCAAGAAGACGTCCAGGGCGTCGCCATCAGCTCCTACCAGGGCGGCCACGTCGAGTACTTCAGGTACCTCGTGGACCTGCTGGCCGAGCGGGGCGCCGGCCACGTCAAGGTGTTCGGCGGGGGCGGCGGCGTCATCGTGAAGGCCGAGATCGACGAGCTCCACGCCTACGGCGTCAGCCGCATCTTCTCGCCCCACGACGGCCAGTCCATGGGCCTCCCCGGCATGATCAACTCGCTCGTCCAGGCCGCCGACGTGGACCTGGCCCGGGACCTGCCCGAGTCGCTCGACGGACTGCTCGGCGGTGACCACGCCGCGCTGGCTCGGATCATCACGGCCATCGAGAACGACCGGCTGCCCTCGGTCCAGGTCGCCGAGCTGCGAGCCGCGGCCGGGCTGCGGAGCGTCCCGGTCCTCGGCATCACCGGCACCGGCGGGTCGGGCAAGTCCTCGCTCACCGACGAGCTGGTCCGCCGCTTCCGCCTCGACCACGAGGACAAGCTCCAGATCGCGGTCATCGCCGTCGACCCCACCCGGCGCAAGGGCGGCGGCGCCCTCCTGGGCGACCGCATCCGCATGAACTCGATCGACCCCGGGACCGTCTTCTTCCGGTCGCTCGCCACCCGCACCGCCGGCACCGTCGTGCCCGAGGGCACCGACGACATCATCGCTGCGGCCAAGGCCTGGGGCGCCGACCTGGTCATCGTCGAGACCCCCGGCATCGGACAGGGTGACGCCGCCATCGTCGACCACGTCGACTGCTCCCTCTATGTGATGACCCCCGAGTTCGGTGCCGCCAGCCAGCTCGAGAAGATCGACATGCTCGACTTCGCCGACGTCGTGGCCATCAACAAGTTCGACCGCCGCGGCGGCGAGGACGCCTTGCGCGACGTCCGCCGCCAGATGGTCCGCAACCGCGAGGCGTTCGGCTCGGCGCCCGACGACATGGCGGTCTTCGGCACCGTCGCCAGCCGCTTCAACGACGACGGCGTGACCGGCCTGTACCAGGAGCTGCGCTCACGGCTGACCGGGCTCGGGCTGGCAACCGGCAGCGACGATGGCGTGCTCCCGAAGGTCGACACCAAGGTCTCCTCCGCCGACACCGCCATCGTCCCGCCCGCGCGTGCCCGCTACCTGGCTGACATTGCGACGGCGGTGCGGGACCACCACGCCAAGGTGGCCGACCAGGCCGGCGTCGCCCGCGAGCTGCAGCAGGTGCGCACGGTCCGCTCGCTCGTGGATGCCGCGGGCGGCGACGTCGACGCCGCCAAGCTGCCGGGCCTCGAGGCCGCCGCCGATCAACGCCTCGGTGCTGAGGCCCGCGACCTGCTCGCGGGTTGGCCGCAGACCGTGGCCGACTACTCGGGCGACGAGCACATCGTGGAGATCCGCGGCAGGGAGCTCCACACCCAGCTCGCCAAGGAGTCGCTGTCGGGCACCAAGGTCCGCCGGGTTGCCCTCCCCCGCTTCACCGATCACGGCGAGCTGCTCCGGTTCCTGATGCTGGAGAACCTGCCCGGCCGGTTCCCGTTCACCGCTGGCGTGTTCCCGTTCAAGCGCGACGGAGAGCGGCCGGCGCGCATGTTCGCCGGCGAGGGCGACGCCTTCCGCACCAACAAGCGCTTCCACCTGCTGTCGGAGGGCCAGCCCGCCACCCGGCTGTCGACGGCGTTCGACAGCGTCACCCTCTACGGCTTCGACCCCGACCTCCGGCCCGACATCTACGGCAAGGTCGGCAACTCCGGCGTGAGCATCGCCACCCTCGACGACATGAAGGTGCTCTTCGACGGGTTCGACCTGTGCGACCCGAGCACCTCGGTGTCGATGACCATCAACGGTCCCGCCCCCACCATCCTCGCCATGTTCCTCAACACGGCCATCGACCAGCGCCTCGACCGCTTTCGGGCCGAGGAGGGCCGGGAGCCCACCGACGACGAGGCCGCCGAGCTGCGGGCCTGGGTCCTCGCCAACGTCCGCGGCACCGTGCAGGCCGACATCCTCAAGGAGGACCAGGGCCAGAACACCTGCATCTTCTCCACCGAGTTCGCCCTCGGGATGATGGCCGACATCGCCGAGTGGTTCGTGGCCGAGCAGGTCCGCAACTTCTACAGCGTCTCCATCTCCGGCTACCACATCGCCGAAGCGGGCGCGAACCCCATCAGCCAGCTCGCCTTCACCCTCTCCAACGGGTTCACCTACGTCGAGGCCTACCTGGCCCGGGGCATGGACATCGACGACTTCGCCCCCAACCTCTCGTTCTTCTTCAGCAACGGGATGGACCCCGAGTACACGGTGCTCGGCCGGGTGGCCCGCCGCATCTGGGCCGTCGCCATGCGCGACCGCTACGGCGCCAACGAGCGCAGCCAGAAGCTCAAGTACCACGTGCAGACCAGCGGTCGATCGCTGCACGCCCAGGAGATGGCGTTCAACGACATCCGCACCACGCTCCAGGCCCTCATCGCCATCTACGACAACTGCAACTCGCTGCACACCAACGCCTACGACGAAGCCGTCACCACCCCCACGGAGGAGTCGGTGCGCCGGGCCCTGGCCATCCAGCTCGTGATCAACGAAGAGTGGGGCCTGGCCATGAACGAGAACCCGAACCAGGGCTCGTTCGTCATCGACGAGCTCACCGATCTGGTCGAGGCGGCCGTCCTGGCCGAGTTCGACCGCATCGCCGAGCGAGGCGGGGTCCTCGGCGCCATGGAGACCGGCTACCAGCGGGGCCGCATCCAAGACGAGTCGCTGCTGTACGAGACCCGCAAGCACGACGGCACCCTGCCGCTCATCGGCGTCAACACGTTCCTCCCCCCGGCGTCGGCCGACGGCGGGGACGACGAGCACGTCGAGATCGAGCTGGCCCGCTCCACCGACGACGAGAAGCAGAGCCAGCTGCGCCGGCTCGAGGCGTTCCACGCCGCCCACGCCGACGAGCGCCCCGCCGCCCTCGCCCGCCTCCAGGACGCGGCGCTGGCCGGCGACAACCTCTTCGCGGTCCTCATGGACGCCGTGCGGTCCTGCTCGTTGGGCGACATCACCCACACCCTCTTCGAGGTCGGCGGCCGCTACCGAAGGAACATCTAGACCCGCACCCCCCCTCCCCCCTCCCCTCCCCCCCTCGAACTTTTCGTGAAGTTGGTGGCAGAGCCACCACGGTCACGAAAAGTTCGGTTGGGTTTGGGGTGGTAGCCATCCCTGCATGGGTGATCGGTTCGATGTTGACGCACTCATCGGTGAGCTGACGCTGGAGGAGAAGGCGTCGCTCGTGTCGGGGTCCGGGTTCTGGTGGACCCGGCGGGTCGAGCGGGTGGGGATCCCGTCGATCATGCCGTCCGACGGTCCCCACGGGCTGCGCAAGCAGGCCGACCGCAGCGACCACGTCGGGCTCGGGGCGAGCGTGCCCGCCACCTGCTTCCCCACCGCGTCGGCGCTGGTGAGCTACCCGTTCGGCCACGGCCTGTCGTACACGACGTTCGCCGACGAGGACCTCGTCGCCCAGCCGCTGGACCACACCGGTGCCGACGCCGAACCGGGCGACTGGCGGGGCGCTCCCGTCCTGGAGGTGTCGGCCACGGTCGCCAACACCGGACCGGTCGCCGGCAAGGAGGTCGTGCAGCTCTACGTCGGCGCCCCCGACGCATCGGTCTCCCGAGCGGTTCGGGAGCTGAAGGGCTTCGCCAAGATCACCCTCGATCCCGGCCAGGCCGAGACGGTGGTCTTCACGCTGCACGAGCGGGACCTGTCGTACTGGTCGACGCGCACCCACGGCTGGGTGCTCGAACCGGGCACGTTCGAGATCGCCGTCGGCGCCTCGTCCCGCGACCTGCGGCTCACCCGCACCGTCGAGGTCGACGGGCCGCCGATCGCCTACCCGCTCGACCGCAGCAGCACCCTGGCCGAGTGGCTCGACCACCCGGTGGGCCACGAGATCCTGATCGACGTGCTCCGCCACAGCCGCGCCGGCGACCTGAGCGGCATCGCCAAGGATCCCGAGCGGGTCCGCATGCTCGGCTCGTTCCCGGTGACCCGCCTCACGACGCTGTTCGGTCCGACGCTGGACGGCGACGTGGTCGACCAGCTCCTCGCCCGCCTCGGCGAGGCCTGACCGGCCGCGCCCGGCGGTGCGGGCGCTAGAACTCCCTCGTGACCGAAGCTCCATCTGATCGCCGGCCGAACGTCATCCTGGTCAACTGCGACGACCTCGGGTACGGCGACCTCGGCTGCTACGGCTCCACCCGCAACGCCACACCGGCCATCGACCAGCTCGCGGCCGAAGGACTCCGGTTCGACGACTTCTACATGGCGTCGCCGGTCTGCTCGCCGTCCCGCGGCGCCATGCTCACCGGCTGCTACCCGCCGCGGATCGGCTTCGACTCCTTCGACGGGCTGCCGGTGCTGTTCCCGGGCCAGGGCCTCGGGCTGCCCACCAGCGAGATCAGCCTGGCGACGATCCTGCGCGGCGCCGGCTACCGGACGCAGATGGTGGGCAAGTGGCACTGCGGAGACCAGCCTGGCTTCCTCCCCACCGACCACGGCTTCGACCACTGGTTCGGCCTGCCCTACAGCAACGACATGGGCCGCCAGACGCACCCGGCCGAAGGGCCGCTCGCTCCGCCGCCGGGAACCGAGCCCTTCTTCTTGAACCCGCTCCCGCTGATGCTCGACGACGCCGTGATCGAGCAGCAGCCCGACCAGGCGGCGCTCACCGAGCGCTACGTCACCGAGTCCGTCCGCTTCATCCGGGATGCCCGTGACGAACCGTTCTTCCTCTACTTCGCCCACCTCTACGTGCACATCCCGCTGTACGTGCAGCCCCGGTTCGCCACCGGGTCCCAGAACGGCGACTACGGCGCCGCGGTCGCCTGCATCGACTGGGCGCTCGCCGCGCTCCTCCACGAGCTGCGGGAGCTCGGCCTCGACGAGGACACGATCGTGATCTTCACGAGCGACAACGGCTCCCGTGGCGTCGACGGCGGGAGCAACGCGCCGCTGCGCGGCGCCAAGACCACCACGTGGGAGGGCGGCATGCGCGTCCCGTGCATCGTCCGCTGGCCGGGCACCGTCGCACCCGGGCGCACCACCGCCGAGGTGGCGACGGCGATGGACCTCTACCCGACCCTCGCGGCGGTGTGCGGCGCCGAGGTCCCCACCGACCGGACGATCGACGGCCGCGACCTGGCGCCCCTGCTCCGAGACGACGCCGCCACCTCGCCGCACGACGCGCTCCTCTACTACTGGATGGACCAGCTCGAGGCGGTGCGGGTCGGTCGGTGGAAGGTGCACTACGCCAAGCACGGCGTCGAGCAGATCGAGCTGTACGACCTGGAGGCCGATCCGGCCGAGACGACCGACGTCGCCGCCGGCCACCCCGAGGTGCTGGCCGAGCTGGCCGTCCACGCCGAAGCGGCCCGAGCATCGCTGGGCGACCGCCTGCAGGGCCGCGTCGGTGCCGACGTCCGGCCCATCGGCCGCGTCGCCGACCCCGTCACCCTCACCTCGTACGACCCGGACCACCCCTACTACCTGGCCGAGTACGACCTCACCGACCGCGGCTGACGTCCCCTGGCCGTCCGGTGGTCGCGCACGCGGCCGGCCGAGAACGAATCGCCACGCCGCTCGATCCCCCTCCCGGAGGTGCGTCACGTTGCGCGCCTTGCACCTCGCCCGACCTGCGGTTCTGACCTAGCGTACGAACCCAGATCGGTTGGGTACCAGGGGGACGATCAATGGAACGGGCACACCGGGATGCGTCTCGGCCTGCTGCGAGCGGCGGCCGCAACCAGACCTCGACCGCGCTCGCGGCCGTCTGCTTCGCGGCACTCGCCGTGCTCTCGGCCACCGTGGCCGTGGCGGTCGTCGGCTCGCCCGCTGCGTCAGCGGCGGCCCCCACCGTCGTCCACCTCAGTGCGTCGACGATGCCCGCCTTCCAGAGCATCCCCGTGACCGTGACCGCCACCGTGTCGAGCCCGTCGGCACCGGGCGACGCGTCGATGACGGGAACCGTTCGCTTCAACGGACACACGCACTGCCTCGACCAGCCCATCGTCAACGGGGTCGCCACCTGTCAGACCGCGTCGAGCAACCAGACCTACTTTCCGTTCACGGCGACCTATTCGGGCGACGAGAACTGGGCCAGCTCCACATCGGAGGTCTTCGGGTGGCGGTCGAGCCGGAACGGGATCGACTGGAGGATCGAACCGGACATGGACCAGACCTGCGGCGCGTTCCGCTCGCTGGAGCTCCCCGACGTCGCCGGAGCGATCCCAGGCGCCACCACGGCGACGATCACCCTCGAAGGGGGCAACGGAGGAACGTCTTCCATCAGCCTCGGCGGGGCCAGCTCCACCAGGGGTCGAGGAGGGGAGGCATCGCTCCAAGGTGTCCCGTATCCGATCGCAGGGTCCACCCACCTCTCCTACATCATCGGATGTGCAGGCCAGAGCGTCTTCCCGGCAACCACCGCTGCCAGGGGCGGCGCGGGCTGGGGCGACGGCGGACGCGGCGGCGCCCCGACCGGGAGCGCGCCCCGAGGCGGAGGAGGAGGGGGCGGCAGCGCTGCGTGCCTCGCCACCTCGGAATCCGACAGCTGCATGGCCCACACCCCGATCCTCGTCGCCGGTGGTGGTGGCGGCGGTGCCGGCGGCAGCGGGCCCTCGGACACCCTCACGGGAGGCGGCGGCGCAGGGGGC
>Ga0182745_1003511_pt1 | contig 13495 bp, 13 predicted proteins | sample eDN3rd30CKraftBY_FD_128523 | JGI IMG/M metagenome (GOLD analysis project Ga0182745, IMG submission 128523) | Enriched backyard soil microbial communities from Emeryville, California, USA - eDNA 3rd pass 30_C Kraft BY (version 2) (version 2) | ecosystem: Environmental > Terrestrial > Soil >...
CGAACAGGGTCGACAGGGGCATCGCCACGGCGCCCAGCTGGTAGCAGGCGATATGGGCGATGGCGGTTTCGAAGCATTGCGGCAGGATGATGGCGACGCATGCGCCGCGCTGCACGCCCAGGTCCTGCATCAGGTTCGAGAGGCGGTTGGCCTGGCGCTGCAAATCCCGGTAGCTGAGCCTGCGGCTGTGCCCGGATGGGTCTTCGACCAGGATCGCGGTGCGCTGCTCCTGTGCGGCCCAGCGCTGGCAACAGACTTGCGCCAGATTGAAATCGTCGGGCACGTGCCAGCGATAGTCACGATATAGCAACGGGTAGCGGTCTTGCATGGACTCGGCGTTAGGGGAAGTCATGCTGCCTCCGTTATAATTGCCGGGCAATTTAATCTGGTTTCGGCCACCTTCAAGCAATCATCCCCATCATGAAACCATCCTTTTCGGAATTTATCACGGTCCGCAATCTGCGCTACCACATTCGTCAATGGGGTGAGCCGGGCGCGCCAAAAGTATTCCTGTTGCATGGCTGGATGGATATTTCCGCCTCCTTTCAATTCCTGGTGGATTGTTTCAAGCGCGACTGGCACGTGATTGCACCGGACTGGCGCGGTTTCGGCCTGACCCAAACCCCCAACACCGATACCTACTGGTTCCCGGATTACCTGGGCGACCTGGATGCGATCCTGCGCCATTATGCGGCGGGCGAGTCGGTCAACCTGGTCGGCCACAGCATGGGCGGCAACGCCGCCTCGCTGTACGCGGGGGTGCGCCCGGCGCGGGTGCATCGGCTTGCCAACCTGGAAGGGTTCGGCATGCCGGCCACCCATCCGGCCCAGGCGCCGGGGCGCTATGCGAAGTGGCTGGACGAGTTGCGCGATCCGCCGGTGATGCGCACCTACCCGACCCAGGCCGACGTGGCGCGGCAATTGCAGAAAACCAACCCGCGCCTGTCCGACGCGCGCGCGGAGTTTCTTTCCGGTCATTGGGCGCGCCAGAATGCCGCCGGGACCTGGGAGATCCTGGGCGACGCCGCGCACAAGGGCACCAACCCGGTTTTGTACCGCATCGACGAAGCTACCGCGTGCTGGCAGGCGATCAGCGCACCGGTGCTGTGGGTGGAGGCCGAGGATACCGATGCCTGGCGCTGGCTCGGCCCCAAGGACGAGGCGCGGATCGAGATCAACCGCCGCATCCACTTCATTCCCCAGGTCACCACCGCCACCATCGCCGATGCCGGGCATATGCTGCATCACGATCAGCCGCAGCAATTGGCCAGCCTGCTGGAGGATTTTCTTTCCTGAGGTATCTTCAGGATCAGCCTGCGGCAGGATGTTTGCCATGCGGCGTACAATAGGGACTTTGCTGATGCAAGGTTCGGCCTTGTAGTACCGTACCCACTATGCGCAACTTTGATCTTCACTGCCATTCGAACGTCTCCGACGGCATGCTGCGGCCCGAGGCCGTGGCCGAGCGCGCCTACCGCAATGGCGTCGACGTCTGGGCGCTGACCGATCACGACGAAGTCAGCGGGATTGCGCCCGCGCGTCAGGCGGCGCAGGAACTGGGCATGGATTTCGTGACCGGGGTCGAGATTTCGATCACCTGGGCCAATCAAACCGTGCACATCGTCGGCCTGCGCTTCGACGAGACCAACCAGGTCTTGATCGACGGCCTGGAGCAAACCCGTTCCGGGCGCGAACGGCGCGCGCACGAGATCGCCGCCCAGCTGGAAGCGGCCGGCATTCCCGACGCCTTTGAAGGCGCGGCAAAGTACGTCGACAATCTCGACCTGATCTCGCGCACCCACTTTGCCCGCTACATCCTGGAACTTGGCGTGCACAAGGATATCAGCACGATATTTCGTCACTACCTGTCGGAGGGCAAGCCGGGTTATGTGCCGCATCGCTGGGCCAGCCTGGAGCAGGCGGTGGGCTGGATCCGCCAGGCCGGCGGTGTTGCGATCATCGCGCACCCGGGACGCTACAAGTTCGATGCCCTGGCTTTCGATGCGCTGTACGATCAGTTCCGCCAGTTGGGCGGGGCCGGCATCGAGGTGGTGACCGGCAGCCACACGGTGGCGCAATACGCCGAATACGCCAAGGTGGCACAGCGTTACGGCTTCCTGGCCTCGCGCGGCTCGGATTTCCACGGTCCTGGCGAGTCCCATATCGAACTTGGCCTCCTGCCGCCCTTGCCCGCCGGCCTGACGCCGGTATGGCATGATTGGGAACTTCAGAAATAGTCCCGTAACAGACTTGGGACAGGCTGCCTAGGCAGCCTGCCTGGGCAGCCCCCGCAATTTCCTCTTGAAGGATGGTTGCGCGATCCACATATGAACCGTGTTTATCCACTTTGAAGGCTTAGCCGCATGAAACGAATCGCTTTGTTCCTTGCCACCAACATTGCCGTGATCGCGGTGATGACCATCGTGCTCTCCATGCTGGGGGTCGATCGCTACCTGACCGGCACCGGTCTGAATTTGCCGATGCTGATGGTGTTTTCGCTGGTGGTGGGCTTTACCGGCTCGATCATCTCGCTGCTGATCAGCAAGCCGATGGCGAAATGGTCGACTGGCGCCAAGGTCATCGAAACACCCAATAATTCCACCGAAGCCTGGCTGCTCGATACCGTCAGCAAGCTTGCGCAACGGGCTGGCATCGCCATGCCCGAAGTCGCCGTATACCAGGGCGAGCCGAATGCCTTCGCCACCGGCGCTTTCAAGAACTCCGCCCTGGTGGCCGTTTCCACCGGGCTGTTGCAAAGCATGCGCCGGGAAGAGGTCGAAGCGGTGCTGGCGCACGAGGTCGCGCACGTGGCCAACGGCGACATGGTGACCATGACCCTGATACAGGGTGTGGTCAATACCTTCGTCGTGTTCCTCTCGCGCGTGGTGGGCTATGCGGTGGACCGGGCCATTTCACGCAACAACAGCGGTCCAGGCATCGGCTACATGGCCACGGTGTTGGTCTGCCAGATCGTGTTCGGCATCGCCGCCTCGATGATCGTGGCCTGGTTCTCGCGCCATCGCGAATACCGCGCCGACGCCGGCGCCGCCAGCTTGATGGGTACGCCCCAGCCCATGGTGAACGCCTTGGCGCGCCTGGGCGGATTGACCCCGAGTTCACTGCCGGAAGGGCTGGCTTCGCTGGGCATCAACGACAAGCCGGGATTCATGGCCTTGTTCTCGTCGCACCCGCCGATCGAGGATCGGATCGCGGCCTTGCGCAAAGGTTAGTTACTACATGAGCCAATACTTCCAGATCCATCCGGATAATCCGCAGTTGCGCCTGATCCGCCAGGCGGCGCAGGTCATCAGCGGCGGCGGCATCGTGGCCTTGCCGACCGATTCCAGTTATGGCCTGGTATGCCAATTGGACGACAAGGATGCGGTAGGGCGCTTGCGGCGCATTCGCGAGGTCGATGACAAGCATCACCTGACCTTGCTGTGCCGCGACCTGGGCGAGATTTCGCATTACGCCCGGGTCGACAACCGCCAGTACCGCCTGCTCAAGGCCAGCACGCCCGGTCCGTACACGGTGATCCTGGAAGCGACCAAGGAAGTGCCGCGGCGCTTGAGCCACCCTTCGCGCAAGACCATTGGTCTGCGGATTCCCCAGAACCGGATCGCGCTGGCCTTGCTGGAAGAATTTGGCCAGCCCCTGATCGGCACCACGCTGATCATGCCTGGCGAGGAAGACCCGCTCAACGATCCCGAAGAGATCCAGGCGCGCCTGGGCAAGCTGGTGGACCTCGTGGTCGACGGCGGCAGTTGCCCGTTTCAGCCCACCACCGTGGTCGACCTGACTGGCGAGCAGCCAGTGCTGCTGCGCCAGGGCCGGGGCGATATCGCGGTGTTCGGATTGTGATGCCGATTGTGATACCGATTGTGATACGTATTGGCGCCGGATTGCGCAACCCGCTCTGTTACAATCGCTGCGATGAATGATCTCGTCCAGACCTTCGCGGTTTATGCATTGCCGATTGTATTCGCCATCACCCTGCATGAAGCCGCACACGCCTACGCCGCCAAGTATTTCGGCGACCTGACCGCCTATTCCCAGGGGCGGATGAGCTTGAACCCGATCAAGCATATCGACCCGATCGGCACCTTGCTGATTCCGATCGCCTTGTATGCCATGGGCAGCCCCTTCCTGTTCGGTTACGCCAAGCCGGTCCCGGTGGAATTCGGCCGTCTGCGCAATCCCAAGCGCGACATGGCCTGGGTCGCGCTGGCCGGTCCCGCCGCCAACCTGGTCATGGGTTTCCTGTGGATGGCGCTGGCGGTGATCCTGGCGGGGTTTCAGGGGCGCGAGGAATTCTTTCCGCGCATGGCCCAGGCCGGCATCATCACCAATCTGGTGATCTTCGCCTTCAACCTGATCCCGGTGCCGCCCCTGGATGGCGGCCGCATCCTGACCGGAATGCTGCCCAATTCCCTGGCCTATAAGTTTGCGCGCATCGAGCCGTATGGCTTTTTCATCGTGCTGGGGCTATTGTTCCTGAACATGCTGCACTACTGGATGGTGCCGATGATGAGCATCGCCGGCTCGCTGCTGGCGATCCTGATTTCTCCTTTAACCTTTTTGCTGCGATGAATCCTCACTTGCGCCTGGAACGTCCTTCCGCCTGGGTGGCGCGCTTTGCGCCCCTGATTCCGGCTGGCGAAGTGCTGGATCTGGCCTGTGGCGGCGGCCGCCACGCCCGGCTGGTGGCGGAGCTGGGGCATCGGGTGCTGGCGGTGGACCGCGACCAGGAAGCCTTGGCGGCGTGCATCGGCAGCGGCATCCATACCGATTGCGTCGACCTCGAGCAGGATGGTTTCGCCTGGCCTTTCGGCAACCGTCGCTTTGCCGGGGTGGTGGTGGTGAATTACCTGCACCGGCCCTTGCTGCCAGCCGTCCTGGAGAGTCTGATGCCGGGCGGCATCTTGATTTATGACACCTTTGCCAGCGGCAACCAGCATTTCGGCCGTCCCGCCAACCCGGATTTTCTGCTCCAGCCGGGTGAATTGCTCGCCGCGGTGCATGGCGCCGCAGCCGACGCCGAGCACCCGCTCCGGGTGCTGGCTTACGAGGACGGCTACGAGGACTTGCCGGTTCCGGCCATGCGCCAGCGCATCTGCGTCCGGCGCCAGGATCAGGCCGGACTTGACGATGCCGAGGCCTGTGAGCGTTTACGCATCCCGCACTGAGCGTCTGGCTATCTTGCGCTGTGATTCACCATCAGCCATGGCTATCCGCTACAATCTTAATTTTTCCTAAAACACCAGGTTAATGATCATGATCCAGGGCAGCATAGTTGCTATCGTAACGCCGATGAACCCGGACGGGAGTCTCGATCTTGCCGGCTTGCGCAAGTTGATCGATTGGCACGTATCCGAGGGCACCGACGGTATCGTCGTGGTAGGAACGACTGGCGAGTCGCCCACGGTTTCGGTCGAAGAGCATTTCGAACTGATCAAGGTGACGGTCGAGCACGCCGCCAACCGCATTCCCGTGATCGCCGGCACCGGAGGCAACTCCACCACCGAAGCGATCGAACTGACCGAGTACGCGAAGAAGGTCGGGGCGCAGGCGTCGCTGCAAGTCGTTCCCTACTACAACCGTCCTACCCAGGAAGGCATCTACCGTCATTTCCGCGCCATTGCCGAGGCAGTGGATTTGCCGATGATTCTCTACAACGTGCCGGGACGCACCGTCGCCGACATGTCCAACGAGACCACCTTGCGCCTGGCGCAAGTCCCGGGGATCATCGGCATCAAGGAAGCGACCGGCAATCTTGGGCGCGGTTGCGACCTGATGCGGCGGGTGCCGCCGTCCTTCATCGTGTATTCCGGCGACGATATCACCGCCTTGCCGCTGATGCTGTGCGGTGCCAAGGGGAACATTTCCGTCACCGCCAATGTCGTACCCCGTTTGATGCACGAGATGTGCATGGCGGCGATCGCCGGGAACATCGCCGAGGCGATCCGCCTGAACAACCTCATGCTGCCCTTGCACAAGGATTTGTTCGTGGAACCCAGCCCGGTCCCCGTCAAATGGGCATTGACCGAGATGGGCATGATGCCCGCGGGCATTCGCCTGCCATTGGCGCCGCTGGCCGAGGAGTTCCACGACACCGTGCGTGCCGCCTTGCGCTTTGCGAATGCCTTGTGATGACAACCGCATTCCCATCGCATCCCATCCCAGCATGATTCACATGATCAACCGCAGGAACTTACGCATGACCACAAGTATTGGCAGCACTGGCGCAAGCGCCAGCTTACGGCGTACCCTGGCCTGCGCTTTTGGCGCGGTCCTGGTTGGATTGTCCGGCTGTAGCTCGATCAATTCCAGCTTCGGCACATTGCTCGAAGGCGAGCGCATCGATTATAAAAGCGCGGGCCGTGCAAAAACACCGTCGCTGGAGATTCCTCCCGACCTGACCCAGATCCAGCGCGACAATCGCTACGCCTTGCCCGAAAGCGCGCGCGGCATCGCCACCGCATCCGGCTTCAGCCAGGCGCAGGCCAGCGCCCCGGCCGGCACCCAGGTCGCACCGCAGGCCAATCCCGACATCAGGATCGAACGTTCGGGCAACCAGCGTTGGCTGGTGGTGCGTCAGGCGCCGGAACAGCTCTGGCCGCAGATCCGCGATTTCTGGCAGGACTCCGGTTTTCTGCTGAGCCTGGACAGCCCCAGCGCGGGCGTGATGGAAACCGACTGGGCCGAGAACCGCGCCAAGATTCCACAGGACTTTCTGCGCAGGACGCTGGGCAAGGTGCTCGACTCCCTCTATTCCACGGCCGAACGCGACAAGTTCCGCACCCGTATCGAACGCACCAACTCCGAGTGGACCGAAGTCTATATCAGCCACCGCGGCGCGCAGGAAGTCCTGAGCGGCGCCGACAATGAGCGCACGGTCTGGACCGCGCGTCCCTCCGATCCGGAACTCGAAGCGGAATTCCTGACCCGCCTGATGGCGCATCTGGGTGTCGAGACCAAGCAGGCCAGGACCATGGTCGCCAGCGCCATGCCCTTGCAGGCGCGCGCGCGCCTGGTGAGCGACGCCGGCACTCCCTATGTCGAAGTCGATGAGAGCTTCGATCGCGCCTGGCGCAGGGTAGGCCTGGCGCTGGACCGCGTCGGCTTCACGGTCGAGGATCGCAACCGTGCCGATGGCGTGTATTTCGTGCGCTATGTCGACCAGGAGACCGAAGCGAAGGAATCGAAAGGCTTCCTCTCGCGCGTGTTCTCGTTCGGCTCCAAGGACGATCCGAAAACCGCGCAGCAGTACCGGGTCGCAGTCAAGAGCGGTTCCGGCGGCGATGCCAGCCAGGTCATCGTGCAGGACAAGGACGGCAATCCGGAAAGCTCGCAGACCAGCAGCCGTATCCTGAGCCTGCTGGCCGAGCAGTTGAAATAAGTGCTGCGGAAGCGGCGCGCATGAAGTTTGCCAGTCTGGGAAGCGGCAGCGAAGGCAATTCGCTGCTGATTTCCGGCGCCAGCGGCAGCACCCGTACCACCGTCATGCTCGATTGCGGCTTCGGCATCCGCGAAACCGAGCAACGCCTGGCGCGCCTGGGTGTCACGCCCGCGGACTTGTCCGGCATCCTGGTTACCCACGAACATCAGGATCATGTGGGCGGTGTGTTCAAGTTTGCGCGCCGCCACAGGATTCCGGTGTGGCTGAGTTTCGGGACCTGGCAGGCGGTCCGGCAGCAAGTCAAGGACGTCACCATCCATTTCTGCCGCGACAGCGAGCGCTTCGCCATCGGCGACCTGGAGTTTTCCCCGTATACCGTTCCCCACGATGCGCGCGAGCCCTTGCAGTTCATGGCGACGGACGGCGACCGCCGCCTGGGGGTCTTGACCGATGTCGGGCAATCCACCGCCCACCTGGTCGCGGCGTTGGCCGGTTGCCATGCCCTCATGCTGGAGTGCAACCACGACCGGGAAATGCTGGCGAACTCGGCCTATCCCTATTTCCTCAAACAACGCATCGGCGGCGAATTCGGCCATCTGTCCAACCAGACCGCTGCCGAAATCCTCGCGCGCCTGGATACATCGCAATTGCGCAGAGTGGTGGCGGCGCATTTGAGCAAGCAGAACAACACCCCGGAACTGGCGCGCTCGGCCTTGAGCGGCGTGGCGGGTTCGTCACGCTACGAGATCCTGGTGGCGTACCAGGCCGATGGCCTGGGATGGACCGGGTTGGCGGACTGAGCTGGATGGCCTGATGAAAGGCCGCATTAGCCCCAGGCAGGGGTCTGCATTTTGTTCGCGTTATGTATCAAAAAACGATACACCATGCGAACCGATTGCAAATGAGGTGGGGCCACACTCATGGCAACGATCTGTAGGGGCGGGTTTCAAACCCGCCCGCCTTGCTTCGCGGATAAGGTACACAATAAAAAAGCCCTCACACGCGGTGAGGGCTTTTCATCAGGTCAGGCCGGCGTACCCCGGCCCGTCGGTGTCATTACTTGGAAAGCGCTTCGTTGGTGGCATCCTTGAGCGTTTCAGCAGCGTCCTTGACGGTCTCGGTAGCCGATTCCAGGGCGTTGGTGGCCGACTCGGTCAGCGAAGGAGCGCTGGCTTCGGCAGCGGGAGCTTCGGAAGAACCGACGGCTTCGCCGGCAGGTGCTTCAGGAGCCGGAGCGGCAGGCGCTTCGACAACCGGTTCAGCCGGAGCCACGATAGCCGGCACTTCGGCGGCGGGGATGGCTTCTTCTTTTTTGCCGCATGCGGTCAGGGCGACGGCCAACAGGGAGGCGAGCAACAGGGTCTTCTTCATGGATTTTTCCTCAAGGATTAGTAAAGTGGTTGCGGCGACAATCAGAACATTCGTGTTGAATACGGGTGTTGAATGCGCGCGTTGCCGACATCGGATTGTTGCGTTGCATTTCCAGCAAAGTCAGGCTTGGATTGTGCCGTGCAACAACGCAGATTGACTAGTCGAAAATTATAGCGGAATTGCCATGGCGTATTCGCCTAAAGTGTGACAAAGCGTAACGATTTGATATCAACTACGGCGCCCGCTTGAGCGCTTCGAGCCAGCCATCCTGGTACCACAGATACAAGGCTTCACGCAGGTCGTCGCTGGCTTTGGCGATCAGCGCGCCATCCAGCGTGCGCGCATCCGCCAATTGCGATAAGGCTTGCTTATCGATGGTCTTGACCTGGTAGGATTCGCCATTGATGAAAATATAGCGTCCGCTATGCAGCATGCGGGTCTTGCGCGATAGCGTGATGCCGCGCCGGATCGCGCCTTGCAGGAAGCGCGCCCGTGTCAGCGGCGCATCCGGAACATCGAAAGAAACTTGCGCCTTGGGCTCGGACAGATATTCTCCAAGAAACACGGCGATATCATCCTCATCGAATTTCAGCTTGGAGAATTGTGCGGCAACTTGCTGCACCATGGCTGCCGGCAATTGCGCCGGGCGGCGCGCGGGCTTGGCGTCGGGGTCGGCGTAGCGTCCGGGCAGGTCCATGGTGTCGGCCATGAATTGCAGGAAACTTTCGCCCAGCTCCTGGAACGATGGAGCCCGAAAGCCGATCGAATACGTCATGCATTCACCGATCGCCACGCCATTGTGGGCATAGTGCGGCGGGAGGTATAACATGTCTCCTGGTTCCAGGATGAATTCCTGCTGGGGCTGAAAGTCGCGCAGGATCTTGAGGGGCAGGCCCTCCTGGATCTCCAGATCCTGCTGGTCGCTGATGCTCCAGCGGCGCTTGCCATGCGCCTGCAGCAGGAACACGTCGTAGGAGTCGACATGCGGGCCGACACCGCCGCCATCGCTGGCATAGCTGATCATCAAGTCATCCAGACGGGCGTCGGACAGGAAACGGAATCGCTGCATCAAGGCGTCGGCCGCATCGCTGTGCAGATTCGCCCCCTGCAGCAGCAGGGTCCAGTCCTTTTGGCGCAGCCCGGGGAATTTCTTGATCGGGCCGGATTGCAGTTGCCAGTGTTGATCGAAATGCGTGACCAGGCGTGATTCGACATCGTCGCGCCGCGCCAGATCGAACAGCTCGCCGCGCGACAGCACTGGCGCGAAGGAGGGGATCGCTTGCCGCACCAGCAGGGGTTTTTTGTGCCAGTAGTCGGAAATGAAGCGCGCGGGCGTGATACCGCCCAACAGGGTATGTGAGGTCATGGATCCAAGGCATAGTCAAGGCAGGACCGTGATTATAAGATGGTTCAACCGTCAGACGGGCACGGAGAACGTATAATCGTGGGCGTCGACAGAAAGGACTCCAGATGAGCGCACCAGTCAAAATTTCCAGAAATACCGTGGTAACGGTGAATTACCAATTGTCGGATGCCCAGGGCAATCTGATCGAGGAAGGCAGCGAACCCATGGTTTATCTGCATGGCGGCTACGAAAACACCTTGCCGAAGATCGAGGAAGCGCTGGAGGGCAAGAGCCCCGGCTTCGAAGTCACGATACAGGTCGAGCCTGCCGACGCCTTTGGCGACTACGATGCCGAGCTGGTGAAGATCGAGCCGCGCGATCGCCTGCCGTCGCCCCTCGAAATCGGCATGCAGTTCGAAGGGACGCCGGATTCGGAAGAGGATGACGCCGAGACCAGGATATTTACCGTGACCGACATCGCAGACGACAAGGTCGTTTTGGATGGCAACCATCCCCTGGCCGGCATGGCCTTGCGTTTTTTCCTGAAGGTGATCGAAGTGCGCGCGGCGACCGAGGAAGAAATTGCGCACGAACACGTGCACGGTCCGCATGGCCATCATCATCACGACGACGATGACGACGAAGAAGGCGACCAGTTCCGCAGCTTGCCTATTCATTGAGCAATGCGCATTGAGCACTGCGCATTGAGCACTGTGCCTGAATCGTAGGGGCGGGTTTCAAACCCGCCCATGCTCCTGGCTCCTAGCGCGCCGCCACGGCAAACAACCGGTCGGCGGCGGGGTCGACCTGGACCCTCTGCCAGTATGAGCGGCCCGCCAACACACCGATATTGCCCTGCCATTGGATGCTGGCGTCCTGTGGGCGGCGTTTGCCGTCCGCTCCGACGACTTGCGCTTCCTGGCCGTGGACCAGCAACAGCTTGCCGGGATAGTCCTTGGCGTGCTGGCGCAGGGCGCGCCGGATTTCCCGAAAGCCGTCGCGCCCCTGGGGTTCTGGCCCACCTGCGCTGCCGGACAGCAGTTGCGGATCGCCGTCGACGAAGATCACCACGCCGCGCATTTTCTGCAGCTTGGCCAGCACGAACAGGCGGTTGAGCCAATCCTGATTGGCCACCAGACGGTCCTCGAATTCGCTGTTGCGTCCAGCCGCCACCAGATAGTGATTGTTCGGCGCGGGCAGGTTCAGGCTGGCGAACATCACAGTACCCACTTCCCAGCGCACGTTTTCTCCATAGCCGCGAAACTTCGGGATGGCGGATTGACGCGTCAGCGGCAGCTTGGTCGCCCCCAGGGAGAACTCGCCCTGAAAGAAAATATCGCGCAACTGTCTCAGGCGCTCGCTCGCAACCGACATGCCGTTGCCGGCGGCGTGACAGGTAATCCAGTCGTTGCCGGCGAGCGCAACGATCAATCCGTGGCCGCCACCTTCCATCTCGGCATGGCGCCGGCGGTAGAGCTGGTCGCTGCAAGGCTCATCCCTGGCCCGAATCCCATGCACCGCCACGAAGGCCAGATTCGCCAGGTTGCTGGCGCCGATGGCCTGGTCGAGGCGCGCGCTGCTGCCATTCTGCATGGGCGGCAGTACGCCGAAGGCAAATTCCCCGGCCGCCATGGCTGCCCCTGGTGTCAGCAGGCAGGCGCCCAGCAGGCAGGCTCGGCCAAGGGCCCGGCGCGTGCTGGCCAGGAATTCATTCGACACTGGCCGCACGCGATATTTCCTTCAGGCGGTACAAGGCATCCAGCGCCTCGCGCGGGGTCAGGCTGTCGGGGTCGATTTCGGTCAGCGCCTGCTCAAGCGCCACCGCGGACTCCAGCGCATCCGGGTGCTGCTCGCTGTCGTCTTCAGGAAGCGCCGGGTCCAGGGCGGGGTTGGCCGCGAACAGGTCGAACTGGGCGCTGGCCTGGATCGAATGGGTTTCCAGCTCGGCCAGGCGGCGCCGCGCCGAGCGGATTACCGCTGGCGGCACACCGGCCAGTTGCGCCACCTGCAGGCCGTAGCTTTGCGAAGCCGGGCCGGCTTGCACGGCGTGCAGGAACACGATGCTGTCCTTGTGCTCGATGGCGGACAAATGCACGTTGGACGCGCTCGGATGCGCCTCGGGCAATTGCGTGAGTTCGAAATAGTGGGTCGCGAACAGGGTGAAGCTGCGGTTGACCTCGATCAGATGGCGCGCGATCGCCCAGGCCAGGGCCAGTCCGTCGAAGGTCGAGGTGCCGCGCCCGACCTCGTCCATCAGCACCAGCGAATTCTCGCTGGCGCCGTTCAGGATCGCCGCCGATTCGGTCATTTCCACCATGAAGGTCGAGCGTCCGCCGGCCAGATCGTCGGCGGCGCCGATGCGGGTGAAGATGCGGTCGATCGGGCCGATGGCGGCGCTGCCGGCGGGAACGAAGCTGCCGACATAGGCCAGCAGCGTGATCAGCGCCACCTGGCGCATATAGGTCGACTTGCCGCCCATGTTGGGGCCGGTGATCAACAGCAGCTTGCGCTCGCTGTCCAGGTCGCAGTCGTTGGCGATGAAACGCTCGATGCTGTTTTCCACCACCGGGTGGCGGCCCTGCTGGATGCTCAGGCTGGGCTGGTCGACCAGTTGCGGGGCGCACCAATCGTGGCGCCGCGCATGCCGCGCCAGGGCGTGCAGGGTATCCACCTGCGCCACCGCGCGCGCGATGTTCTGCAAGTCGGCGATGTGCGCGCCGAGCTGTTGCAGCACTTGCTCGTACAACAGCTTTTCCCGCGACAGGGCGCGCTCCTGCGCCGACAAGGCCTTGTCCTCGAAGCTCTTCAGTTCCGGGGTGATGTAGCGCTCGGCGTTCTTCAGGGTCTGGCGGCGGCGGTAATCCTCGGGCACCTTGGCGGTGTGGGCATGCGTGACTTCGATGTAGAACCCATGCACCTTGTTGTACTCGACGCGCAGATTGGCGATCCCGGTGCGGGCCCGTTCCCTGGCTTCCAGGTCGAGCAGGAACTGTCCGGCATTTTGCGACAGCCCGCGCAACTCGTCGAGTTCGGCATCGAAGCCGGGGGCGATCACCCCGCCGTCGCGCACCATGGCGGCCGGCTCCGGCGCGATCGCCTGTTCCAGCAATTCCAGGCAAGCCCCGGGAGTCGCCAGCGTCGCCAGCAACTCCTGCAGCAGCGCCACTTCGGCGGAGCCGCTGCAGCGCTCCAGTCCGGCGCGCAGCTGCGGCAATTGCTGCAGGCCGCCGCGCAGTCCGGACAGGTCGCGCGGCCGCGCCGACTGCAAGGCGATGCGGGTGCTGATGCGCTCGATGTCGGGAATCGCGGCCAGGACCGGCGCCAGCTGTTCCTCGGCCTCCAGCAAGACCTCGATCGCGGCATGGCGGCCGCGCGCGATC
>Ga0182745_1003514_pt1 | contig 13490 bp, 14 predicted proteins | sample eDN3rd30CKraftBY_FD_128523 | JGI IMG/M metagenome (GOLD analysis project Ga0182745, IMG submission 128523) | Enriched backyard soil microbial communities from Emeryville, California, USA - eDNA 3rd pass 30_C Kraft BY (version 2) (version 2) | ecosystem: Environmental > Terrestrial > Soil >...
CGTAATGACGCACCGGCGAGATCCCGGCCTTCGCCGGGATGACGGAGTTCGGTCGGATTGCTGATGATCCTCCCTGTCGCGCAGCGATGGGGAGGTGGCAGCGCGAAGCGCTGACGGAGGGGCTCTTGGCGCAACCGTCGCGGCCCCTCCACCACCGCTTCGCGGCGGTCCCCCTCCCTACGGCTGCGCCGCAGGGAGGATCAAGGTTCGCAATCGGTCGATAACCACATAGTCTTGGCGCCCTTGGCAGTTACTTCCCCGGCCCGCAGCTTACCGTCCCGCTGCCGAGGTTGCGCACGGTGCAGGCGGGGCGGCCGAGCACGACGGTCTTGCCCACCCCGCGCGTCGTGATCGCCGCAGTCTTCACCGCATTGAGGATATGATCGCCCGCGCCTTCGCTGTCGCTGACCAGATCATCGATCGCCAGCTTGCCCGCGTCGACCACCCCCGCGCCCGACAGCGTCATCTGCCCCTGCTTGGCCTTGCCGGCCAGCGTCATCGTGCCGTTGCCGATCATCGCGACGCTCAGCCGGTCGGCGTCGATGGCGTCGACGCTCACCCGCCCCGGCCCGCGCAGCCCGATCGTGACCCGCGCGCCCTTGAGGCGGTCGATCCGCAGCGACCCCGCCCCCGCGAGCGTCGCGGCGCGCAGGTTCGCGGCGTTGACGCGGATCGTCACCGGGCCGAGCGGGGTGCGGCGATTCTCGTCGCCCGCATATTTCTTTTCGCCGATCACCAGCCGCCCGTCGCGGGTTTCGAGCGTCAGCCGGTCGAGGGCGTCGGCCGAGCCGGTCGCCACCGCACCCACCGGCGCGCGCGACACCACCTCGACATCGACGTCGGTGCCGACCTCAATCGTTTCGAAGCTGGTGAGGCCATAGCGCTTCTCGGCCGCGACGACGGGGCCGGACAGAAGCAGGGCGGCGGCCGCGACGGCGGCCAGGCGCGAATAGCTGGTCATGCCGCCGCCTTACCGCGTTCGCAGGAGCCGCGCCACAGGATGTTCCAGCAAGGAATAACCTGCCGTGTGTCCCCGCGAAGGCGGGGACCCATCTCCGGCGGGTTCCAATGAGCACCGGCCGGAGATGGACCCCCGCCTTCGCGGGGGAACACCGCTTTTTAAAGAGCGGTCGTCTCAGGGCAATCATCCGCTACCGGCAGGTCGCGGTCCCCGATCCCATCGCATGCGTCGAGCATTTGCCGCCGCCGCCGATCGTCGCATCGCCCGAGCCGAGAATCTTGATGTCCGCGCTCGCGGTCGCCTGCGCATCGACGTCGCCCGATCCGGTGATCGAAACGCCAAGCGTCTGCGCGACCAGCCCTTCGGCGTCGATGTCGCCCGAGCCGGTGACGCCGAAATCGCCGCTGGTTATCGCGCCGCCCTTGACCTCAATATTGCCCGATCCCGAAACGTCGAGGTCGGCGCTCTTCGCGGTCAGCTTCGCGACGCTGAGGTCGCCCGAGCCGGTGACGTCGAGCGTCGCCGCGTCGGCGACCAGCGTGTCGGCGTCGATCGACCCCGATCCGGTCAGCTTCAGCGCCTGCAGCTTCGGCATGGTGATGCTGATCTCGACCCCTTTGCTGTCGTGGCGGGTGAAGCTGAAGCCTTCGCGCTTGCGGCCGATCGACAGCGTCGATCCGTCGAGCACGATCTCCAGCTCGTCGAGCTCGGCCTGCGGGCCCCTGGCGCTGATCGAAAAGGCGCCGCCCTGGCGGATGGTGACATCGTCGGGGCCGGTGACCTTGACCCCGGTGAAGCCCTTGAGGTCGAAGCTCTGCGTCGTCGCCGGGCCGGACGCGACCGTCCGCCTGGCATCCTTGCCGTCGCCCGTTCCTTCGTGGCCGCACGCCGACACCGTCATGGCGAGAGCCAGCGGCAGAACCGCTATCGTCCAGTTTCGCATCGTCATTCTCCGCTCATTCTTTTTTCGTGTGTTACTTGATTAACACAGGGAGAAGGACTTGTCCACCTACCAGCGGAGCAGCGGCGCGAGCAGCACCCGCCCGGCGACGGCCCACAGCGGGATGGCGAGCCCGTGCCAGAGCGCGATATGGATCATGTCGTTCGAAGAGCAGCGGAGCGCGACCGCCGCGGCGCCCGCCGCGCCCGCAGCGATGCCGACGACCCAGCCGGCGCGCGCGGGCGATGTCGGCGCGCCGCCTTTCAGCCAGGCGAACAGCGCGGCCCCGACGCCAACCCCGGCGATCAGTCCGTCGAGCGTGCAGCGCATCCCATGGTCGGGCCGCATTTCGGTCAACGCGCCGTGACTGTCGCCCAAGCCGATGATCAGCGCGGTCAGCGGCAGCGCCAGCGCGGCAAGTCCGGCCCAGCGCCAGCCGCCATAGTCTCGCCCGACGCCCGGCAATCCCATGCGCAGCGCGCTCCAGCTCGCGGCGAGCGCCAGTGCGACGATCAGCCAGAAGGCGAGCATCGGCAGCGGCGCCATCGGCTCCCCCGCGGCGAGGTCGTGGCGCATCCCGAACAGCCAGAGCAGCAGCGCGCCGCCCGCGATCCAGCCCGCTGCGACCCACAGCCCGCCGCGCAGCACGCGCCGCGGGCGCACAGGCTTGAGCTCGCCTGCCAGCCCCTCGATCAGTTCGTCGATCGACGCGTCGCTCATCTCACTCGCTTTCCACCAGTCCCGCGAGCGTCTTCAGCCCGCGATGGATGTTCACCTTGACCAGCGACTCGCTCTGGCCGCTGATATTCGCTGCCTCGGCGATCGAGGCGCCCTCGATCTTGACCAATGTGATCGCCTGCGCCTGCCCCGGCGGCAGCCGCGTCAGCAGATGGTCGAGGCTGAGCCGCGCGTGCACCGCCTCGTCCTCCGCCGCGACCGCCGCGTCATGGTCGCCAAGCTCGGCCTCGTCCCGCTGGCGGCGCAGCGCGTCGATCCAGCGATAGCGCGCGATCGCCGCGAGCCACGGCAGGAAGGGCCGCCCGCTGTCCCAGGTCGCAAGCTTGCGGTGCAGCGACACGAGCGTTTCCTGCACCAGATCGTCGATCTGGTGCGGCGCGATGCGGCGCGCGAAATAGCGGAGCAGCCATGTGCGGCAATCGGTCAGCAGCGCGCGATAGGCCGCGCGATCCCCGCGCTGCGAGGCAGCCATCAGGCGCGCAAGCGACGGTTCGTCGGGGCTCATCGGGGCACTCTATCAGGGATCGCGGCAAAGGGCATCGCCCCCGGTTCGCGGGCGCCGGCGCGCCGGTTACGCGCGCGGACGAAATTTCGCGCCATCTTGTCGCCACCTTCGCGGTGCAACAGACCCGCTTTCCTTCCCGACGAGAGAGACGATGAGCGTAGCCTTCCGCCGCGAGAGCGACGACGAACATATGGAACCGGCCTTCGAATGGCCGATCCCGGTGGGACCGAACCTCGTCACGCCGCGCGGCGCCCGCCTGCTCGGCGAGGAGGTCGCGCGCCTCGAGGCCGCCGTCGCCGCAACAAGCGAAGAGGAAGGGCGCAAGAAGCTGCTGCGCCGCCTGCGCTATGTCGGCACCCGCCACGCGACCGCCGAGGTGCAAGATGCGCCCGCCGCCGATGTCGTCGGCATCGGCAGCCGGGTCCGCTACAGGCTGAACGGCGCCGAGCGTGCGGTGACGATCGTCGGCCATGACGAGGCCGACCCCGTAGCGGGGCTGATCGCTTTCACCGCGCCGCTCGGCCGCGCCCTGATGGGCGCCGAAGTTGGCGACACCGTGGAATTTCAAGGCCGCGAGGACGCGATCACCGTCCTTGCCGCCGATGCCGATCCGGAGGCGAACGCATGAAGGACAAGTTCGAACGCCACAAGCAACCATGGACCGCCGCCGAAATCGACAAGCTCCACACGCTCGCAAAGAAAGGCATGGCGCTCAAAGCCATCGCCAAGGCGCTGACGCGCAGCGAGGAATCGGTGAAGATCCGCGCCAAGGCCGATGGGCTGTCGATCGCGAAGCTGCGCTGATCATCCAATGACCGCTTCCGATTATGATGCCGTCGTGCTGGGCGGCGGCGCGGCCGGGCTGATGTGCGCGGCGGTCGCGGGGCAGCGCGGCAGGCGCGTCCTGCTGCTCGACCATGCCGAGCAGGTGGGGAAGAAGATTCTGATCTCGGGCGGCGGGCGCTGCAACTTCACCAACATCCACACCGCCTCCGACCGCTACATCTCGGCGAACCCCCACTTCGCCAAGTCGGCGCTCGCGCGCTATACCCCCGCCGATTTCATCGCGCTCGTCGATCGCTACGGCATCGCGTGGCACGAGAAAACATTGGGCCAACTCTTCTGCGACGCCTCGGCGAAACAGATCGTCGCGATGCTGCTCGAAGAGGCGGCGAAGGGCCGTGTCGACATCCGCTGCGGCGAGGCCGTGGGCGAAATCGACCATGCGGACGGCCTGTTCCGCGGCACCTTCGGCGCTTTTTGCTTCGCGGCCCCGAATCTTGTCCTCGCCACCGGCGGCCCCTCGATTCCGAAGATGGGCGCGACCGGCTTCGCCTATGACCTTGCGCGCCGCTTCGGCCTCAAAATCGTCGAGCCGCGCCCCGCGCTCGTCCCGCTCACGCTCGGCGGCGAGGATGTGCTGTTCCGCGACCTCTCGGGCGTCGCAACCCCGGTCGAGGCGCGCGCGGGCAAGGCGGCGTTCCGCGAGGCCGCGCTCTTCACTCACAAGGGCCTGTCCGGCCCCGCGATCCTCCAGATCAGCAGCTATTGGCGGCACGGCGAGCCGGTGACGATCGATTTCCTCCCCGACGCCTCGCCGGGATGGCTGGTCGAAGCCAAGCGGGCGCGGCCGCGCGTCCCGCTCGCCGCGGCGCTGCCGCTGCCCGACCGGCTGGCGCGCACCCTCGCCGATCGCCTCGCGCTCCCCGGCGAACTCGGCGCCCAGACAGACCGCAAGCTCGCCGACGCCGAAGCGCGGCTCAAGCGCTGGATATTCCACCCGGGCGGCACCGAAGGCTTTGCGAAGGCCGAGGTCACCGTCGGCGGAATCGCGACCGCCGGACTCTCGTCGCAAACAATGATGGCCAAAAGCGTTCCGGGGCTCTATGCGATCGGCGAAGCCGTGGACGTCACCGGGTGGCTGGGCGGCTATAATTTTCAATGGGCCTGGGCCAGCGGACATGCGGCAGGCCAGGCCCTTTAGGAAAAGCTCGTAACCCTTCGTCACCCCGGACTTGATCCGGGGTCCATTCAGCGCTTCGTGGCAAGTGACGAATGGATGCCGGATATCCTGAGCCTGTCGAAGGGCCGGCATGACGAATTAAAGAATCGGCGGCGCAGCCCGCCACGGAAAAGAAGAAAAATATGGCTTTCGATCATCTTTCACCCGTCCTTGCGGACGCCCTCACCGCGCGCGGCTATGAAACGCTCACCCCCGTCCAGGCGCAGGTCGTCGAGGGCGAGGCCCGCGGCCGCGACCTGCTCGTCTCCGCGCAGACCGGGTCGGGCAAGACCGTCGCCTTCGGCCTCGCGATGGCGGACGAACTGCTTGAGGAGGGCCGCCTGCTCTTCGCGTCCGCACCACTCGCGCTGATCGTCGCGCCGACGCGCGAGCTCGCGCTGCAGGTCAGCCGCGAACTCTCCTGGCTTTACGCCAAGGCCGGCGCGCGCATCGCGACTTGCGTCGGCGGCATGGACGCGAGCCGCGAGCGCCGCAACCTCAACCAGGGCGTGCATATCGTCGTCGGCACCCCCGGCCGCCTGCGCGACCACCTCGAACGCGGCGCGCTCGACCTCGAATCCTTGCGCGTCGCGGTGCTCGACGAGGCCGACGAAATGCTCGACATGGGCTTTCGCGAAGACCTCGAGGAAATTCTCGACGCGACTCCCGACACGCGCCGCACCCTGCTCTTCTCGGCGACGATCCCGAAGCCGATCGCGCAGCTTGCCAAGCGCTATCAGAACAATGCGCTGCGCATCTCGACCGTCGGCGAGGATCGCGGCCATGGTGACATCGCCTATCAGGTCGTGACCGTCGCCCCTGCCGACATCGAGGGCGCGGTGATCAATCTGCTCCGCCTGCACGAACCCGACACGGCGATGCTGTTCTGCGCGACGCGCGACAATGTCCGCCGCCTGCACGCGCGGCTGGTCAATCGCGGCTTCGCGGCGGTCGCGTTGTCGGGCGAGCATAGCCAGAACGAGCGCAACCATGCGCTGCAGGCGCTGCGCGACCGCCGCGCGCGCGTCTGCGTCGCGACCGACGTCGCCGCGCGCGGCATCGACCTGCCGAGCCTGAGCCTCGTCATCCATGTCGAAATCCCGCGCGACGCCGAAACGCTCCAGCACCGCTCGGGCCGCACCGGGCGCGCGGGGAAGAAGGGCACTGCGGTCCTGATCGTCCCCTATCCGCGCCGCCGCCGCGTCGACGGGATGCTGCGCGGCGCGCGCATCACCGCCGAGTGGATGAACGCGCCGACCGCGGCCGACGTTAACGCACGCGATCAGGAGCGGCTGATCGAAAAGCTGCTCGCGCCGCAGGAGCATGAGCCCGAGGATATCGAGCTCGGCCAGCGCCTGCTCGCCGAACGCAGCGCGGAGGACATCGCCGCCGCGCTCGTCCGCGCGCACCGCGCGACGATGCCGCCGCCCGAGGATCTGATCGACGCCGGTCCGCGTCCGCGCGGCGAGCGACCCGAACGCCCCGAGCGCGGAGAACGTTTCGAGCAAGGCGATCGGGCCGAGCGCGGCGAGCGCCGCGACCAGTTCGACGACAGCGTCTGGTTCAAGCTCAACATCGGCCGCCGCCAGAACGCCGACCCGCGCTGGATTCTTCCCCTCCTCTGCCGCCGCGGCCATGTGACGAAGCACGAGATCGGCGCGATCCGCATCGGGCCGTCGGAAACCCTGTTCAACATCCCGCTCGCCATCGCCGACCGCTTCGCCGAAGCGGTGATGCGCACCGCCAATCAGGACGGCGAAGACGACAGCGGCGTCGCGATCACCCCGGCGCCCGGCGGCGCGACCTATCCGCCGCGGCGCGAGAAGGGGGCGCACAAGGGCGGGCCGCGTCACGGTGCCCCTCGCGACAACGGCCCGCGCGGCGACGGGCCGCGGGGGCCGCACAGCAAGCCCGGCGGCTTCAAGGCCAAGCCCTTCGGCAAGGGCAAACCGCGTCCCGGCGGCAAGTAACAAGCCTCGTCATTGCGAGCGGAGCGAAGCAATCCAGAGCGGTGTACGCACGCTCTGGATTGCCGCGTCGCCTTCGACTCCTCGCAATGACGGAGCATATGGAAGCTCGTCCCTTGCACTCGGCTGACGCTCGCCCCAGATGGGCTGCACCAGCAGGAGAGCGGCCATGCAGGCGATCGAAGCCTTTATCGAAACGCAGGGCGGACCCGAGGTCATCGACTGGCGCGAGGTCACGCTCGGCGAGCCCGGCCCGGGGCAGGTGCTCGTGCGCCAGACTGCGGTCGGGCTGAACTATCTCGACACTTATCACCGCGACGGCACCTATCCGATCGAGCTTCCGGGCGGGCTCGGGGTCGAAGCGGCGGGTGAGGTGGTCGCGGTCGGCGCCGACGTCCACGGCCTCCAGCCCGGCGACCGCGTCGCGACCTTCGGCCCACAGCGCAACGCCTATGCGAGCGCGCGGATCGTCCCCGCCGCATCGCTGTTCAAGCTTCCTGCCGCCATCGACGACGACACCGCTGCCGCGGCCTTGCTCAAGGCCTGCACAGTTGAGATGCTCGTCGAACGCTGCGCAAAAATCGAGGCAGGCTGGCCGGTCCTCGTCCACGCCGCCGCGGGCGGGGTCGGGCTGATCCTCGTCCAGTGGCTGAAGGCGATCGGCGCGACGGTGATCGGCACCGTCAGCACCGAAGCGAAAGAGCAGGCGGCGCGCGAGGCGGGCGCCGACCATGTCATCCGCTACAAAGAGGAGGATGTCGCGGCGCACGTCCGCGAGCTCACCGACGGCCAGGGCGTCCCCGTCACCTTCGACGGCATCGGCATGGCGACCTGGACGACGTCGCTCAAGGCCACCGCGCGGCGCGGGCTGATCGTCAGCTACGGTAATGCCGGCGGGCCGGTGACCGGAGTCAACCTCGGCGTCCTCGCGCAGCATGGGTCGCAGTTCGTCACCCGGCCGACGCTGTTCGACTATTATCTTCACGCGGGCGAGCGGGCCGCCGGCGCGGCGCGGGTGTTCGAGATGATCGAAAGCGGCGCGGTGAAGATCACCGTCGGGCAGCGCTATGGCCTGCAAGACGCAGCGCGCGCGCATGCGGACCTGGAGGCGGGGCGGACGACGGGGTCCAGCTTGCTGATTCCGGAATAGCTCGCACAAAATCGTCAATAGCAGGCCGTTCCCCCGCAAAGGCGGGGGTCCATCTCCGGTCGGCGCAAGATGGAGCCGACGGGTGATGGGTCCCCGCCTTCGCGGGGACACGATGCTTTTTCTGCGGCAGCCTACGCCGTCAGCCGCTCCGCATGCCACGCGACATGCTCGGCCATGAAGGTCGAGATGAAATAATAGCTGTGGTCATAGCCCGGCTGCATACGGATTTCGGCCTTCTGCCCCGCGCGCTCGCACGCCTCGACCAGCAACTCGGTCTTGAGCTGTTCGGCGAGGAAATTGTCGGCGTCGCCCTGATCGACGAGCAGATCGGGCACGCGCAGTCCCTGATCGAGCAGCGCGCAGGCATCATAAGCCTGCCAATCCTCGCGATCATCGCCGAGATAGCCGCCCAGCGCCTTCTCGCCCCACGGACACCGAGACGGCGCGACGATCGGCGAGAAGGCCGAGACCGAGCGGAAGCGGTCCTGATTGCGCAGGCCGATGGTCAGCGCGCCGTGCCCGCCCATCGAATGGCCGGTGATCGCCTGCCGCGTCAGGTCGGCGTCCGCAAAGTTGCGGAGGATCAGCGACGGCAGTTCATCCTCGATATAGGAGCGCATCCGGTAATGCTTCGCCCATGGCTCCACGGTCGCATCGACATAAAAGCCGGCACCGTGCCCGAAATCATAGGCGGCATCGGCATCGTCGGGCACCTCCTCGCCGCGCGGACTCGTGTCGGGCGCGATGAAGATCACGCCATGCTCGGCGCAGGCGGCGCGATACTCACCCTTCTCCATCACATTGGCGTGGGTGCAGGTCAGCCCCGACAGATACCAGAGTACGGGCAGTTTCGCATCCGGCGCATGGTCGGGGATAAAGACCGCGAAGGTCATGTCGGTGCCTGTCGTCGTGCTGGCATGTCTGTAGACGCCCTGCGTTCCGCCATGGCTGCGGTTGGTGGAGAGGGTTTCGATGGTCATGCGGGGTCCTGAACCGGAATGGGCGCGACGAGGGGGTGATGCCCCCAATGACGCAAGAGGTCGAGTATCGTTGCACCGCCAATCCCGAGGGTCGCGGTGTTGCGAAGCGGATGGACATTCACCCGCTCGGCCGCCGCGAGGCCGGCGTCGAGCACGATCGTGATGCTGCCCGGCGGCGCATTGATCGCGGCGAGCGGCGTGACCGATCCCGGTGCGATGCCGAGCAGCCGATCCATATCCTCGGCCTTGCCGAAGCTCACGCGCTTGCTGCCGATCACGGCGGGCAGCGCCTTCAGGTCGACACGCGCCTCGCCGGGCACGGTGACCAGCCAAAAGGCGCCGCCACTGTCCTTCAGGAACAGATTCTTGGTATGCGCGCCCGGAATCGCGGCGTTCACCTCGTCGCTCTCGGCGACGGTGAACACCGCGACATGCTCATGCGCGGCGAAGGGAATGGCGAGGGCATCAAGGTCCGCCATCAACCCCGCTTCGCCGCGCATCGCCATCCTTACATCCGGTGCAGAGCGCAGAGCTTGTTGCCCGCGGGATCGCGCAGATAGGCGAGATACATCTTCATGCCATTGCCTTCGCGCACGCCCGGCGGGTCTTCGATCGCGGTGCCGCCGGCCTCGACGCCCGCGGCGTGCCAGGCGTCGGCCTGTTCGGGGTTCGCCATCGCGATGCCGATGGTGCAGCCGTTGCCCGCGGTCGCCGGCTGGCCGTCGATCGGCGCGGTCACCAGGAACAGCCCGCCGTTATGCATATAGATAAGCCGGCCCTTCTCGTCCTGAATCCCCGGCTTGCCGCCGATCGCCTGAAAGGTCGCGTCATAGAATTTCTTCGACGCCTCCATGTCGTTCGACCCGACCATATTGTGACTATACATGTTTCCGCTCCTCCTGATTCTGGTTGCGAATCGATACCTACCCTGCGTCGCCGATCAGGGCCAGCCGCCATTCCGCTCGGCATTCCCCGAAAGTGACGAACCGAAAGCGCCGCGTCCGGTCCTAGCGGAAAACCACCGTCTTGCGTCCGTCGATCAGCACCCGCTGCTCGGCGACCCAGCGCACCGCGCGCGCAAGCACCTGTGCCTCGATATCGCGGCCGGTGCGAATCAGGTCGTCGACCGACTGGCGATGGTCGACGCGCTCGACCGCCTGTTCGATGATCGGCCCCTCGTCGAGGTCGCCGGTAACGAAATGCGCGGTCGCGCCGATCAGCTTCACCCCGCGCTCGTGCGCGCGGTGATAGGGTTTGGCGCCCTTGAAACCCGGCAGGAAGCTATGGTGGATATTGATGCAGCGGCCCGCGAGTTTCGCCGACAAGTCGCTGGACAGCACCTGCATGTAACGCGCGAGCACCAGATAGTCGGCTTGACCACGCGCCATCAGATCGAGGATCGCGGCTTCCTGCTCGGCGCGGTTGGCGTCGCTCACCGGCAGATAGTGGAAGGGCACGCCATGCCACTCCGACAAGCGCCGCAACGCCTCGTGGTTCGAGACGACGCCGACGATATCGATCGCGAGATTGCCCGTCGACCAGCGGTGGAGCAGGTCGTTGAGGCAATGGCTGCCCTGCGACACCGCGATGACGAAGCGCGGCTTCGCGGCGCGATCGCTGATCCGCGCGTCCATTGCGAAGCGCGCGACGATCGGTGCAAAGGCCTCCTGCACCGCCGTCAGCCCTTCGGGAAAGCGCGGCCCCGCGCCGCGAAACTCGACGCGCATGAAAAAGCGGCCCGAACCCAGATCGGCATATTGCTGACTGTCGAGGATGAAGCCATCGCGCTCCGCGAGCAGCCCCGTCACCGCGGCAACGATGCCGACCGCATCGACGCAACTGAAGGTCAGGACATAGGGTCCGGTCAAATCGTCACTCCCCAATTCTCGTCATTGCGAGCGTAGCGAAGCAATCTCCAGATATCGGCCATGCGCAAGGTCGATAGCTGGAGATTGCCGCGTCGCCTTCGGCTCCTCGCAATGACGAAGCTTGGCGAGAAACGAAACCGATTTTTAGTATACCACCACGCTACGGATGCTTTCCCCCGCGTGCATCAGGTCGAACCCCTTGTTGATCTCCTCCAGCCCCATGACGTGGGTGATCATCGGATCGATCTCGATCTTGCCCTGCATATACATATCGACGATCTTCGGCACGTCGGTGCGGCCCTTGGCGCCCCCGAACGCCGTGCCGCGCCAGTTGCGCCCGGTGACGAGCTGGAACGGGCGCGTCGCGATCTCCTTGCCCGCTTCGGCGACGCCGATGATGATCGAGGTGCCCCAGCCGCGGTGGCAGGCTTCCAATGCAGTGCGCATCACCTCGGTATTGCCCGTCGCGTCGAAGGTATAGTCGGCGCCGCCGTCGGTCATCTGGACGATCGCCGCGACGACATCCTCGCGGCTCATACCCTTCGAATTGAGGAACTCGGTCATGCCGAACTTGCGGCCCCATTCTTCGCGATCAGGATTGATGTCGACGCCGATGATCCGGTTCGCGCCCGCAAGCCGCGCGCCCTGGATCACGTTGAGCCCGATACCGCCGAGCCCGAACACGACGACATTGTCGCCGACCTGCACCTTGGCGGTGTTGATCACCGCGCCGACCCCGGTGGTGACGCCGCAGCCGATATAGCAGCTCGACTGGAACGGCGCGTCCTCGCGAATCTTCGCGACCGCGATCTCGGGCAGCACGGTGAAGTTCGAGAAGGTCGAGCAGCCCATATAGTGGAAGATCGGCTGTCCCTTGTAGCTGAAGCGCGTCGTGCCGTCGGGCATCAGACCCTTGCCCTGCGTCGCGCGGATCGCGGTGCAGAGGTTGGTCTTGCCCGAAAGGCAGCTTTTGCACTGGCGGCATTCGGGGGTGTAGAGCGGGATGACATGGTCGCCGGGGACGACGCTGGTGACGCCCGCACCGACCTCGCGCACGATCCCAGCGCCCTCATGCCCCAGCACGCTCGGGAAGATGCCCTCGCTGTCGAAACCGTCGAGCGTATAGGCGTCGGTGTGGCAGATGCCCGTCGCCATGATCTCGACCAGCACCTCGCCCGCCTTCGGGCCTTCGAGGTCGAGTTCGACGATTTCGAGCGGCTTCTTCGCTTCGAACGCGACGGCGGCGCGGGTCTTCATGGGGCGGTCTCCTTCTCGGGCGCTCCAATCAGGCAAATGCGGCGGCAATGCAAGATCGGAGCGTGCGGCGACGCGGGCGGCATAGCAATGCGGCGTGATTTTATTCGGAAGGTCACAAAGGTCACGCCACGCACCCCTCTTGTTTCGCTTCCCCGGCGACCAAAGCCGGGAGCGAGGCGCAGGGCAGTGACGGGCAGGATCGCGGCGGTCATGGCAAGCAGGCTATGTCCACGAAATAATGTAGGAAAGCCCAATTTTAGCGCTCTGGGCGGGGCGAGCGACGCCCACCTCTCCCGCTTCGTCTTGCTGAACGCGTTTCGGCATCCATGGCGCTATCCGGTCAGGGCGGTGCCAGTTGTTTTTCGCACAAAGCCACAAAGCCTCGAAGATGTCGCGTCGGCCGCGAAGCGGCTTTCTCTTGTGACCGTGCGACCAGCCGCACCGTTGATGGGGGAATGGGCCTGTCGGCCCAAGCCTTCTTCTTCGTGGCTTTGTGGCTTTGTGCGAAACAAAAAGCGCAACGTTGAAGGACAGGTCAGGCCATGGACCCTGAAACAAGCCTGTCCTGAGCCTGTAGAAGGGTTCAGGGTGACGAGAATGGAAAGGTCATGCGCCTCTCACACCCCCCTCCCTTTCGTCGCCCCGGACTTGATCCGGGGTCCATTCAAACCAGCGCCGGACCAATGGATCCCGGATCAAGTCCGGGATGACGATGAATAAGAGGTGGTGATCAACACTCCACCACACTGACCGCTAGCCCGCCCTTCGACGTTTCCTTATATTTGTCGCGCATGTCGCGGCCCGTCTGCAGCATCGTCGCGATCACCGTGTCAAGGCTCACCACATGCGTGCCGTCGCCGATCATCGCGATGCGGCTCGCGTCGATCGCCTTGATCGCGCCCATCGCGTTGCGTTCGATGCACGGAATCTGCACCAGCCCGCCGATCGGGTCGCAGGTGAGGCCGAGGTTATGCTCCATGCCGATCTCGGCGGCATTTTCGACCTGCGCGTTGGTGCCGCCGAGCGCGGCGGTCAGCCCCGCCGCCGCCATCGAGCAGGCGACGCCGACCTCGCCCTGGCAGCCGACCTCGGCGCCCGAGATGCTGGCGTTGCGTTTATAGA
>Ga0182745_1003515_pt1 | contig 13489 bp, 16 predicted proteins | sample eDN3rd30CKraftBY_FD_128523 | JGI IMG/M metagenome (GOLD analysis project Ga0182745, IMG submission 128523) | Enriched backyard soil microbial communities from Emeryville, California, USA - eDNA 3rd pass 30_C Kraft BY (version 2) (version 2) | ecosystem: Environmental > Terrestrial > Soil >...
AGCTGGCCTCCACGCTGCAAGTCGAATTGGAGCAGGCGCGTGTAATGGCGCGTTGAGCGGAAAATCCGGCGCAATGAAGCAGAAGCCCCGCAGATGCGGGGCTTCTGCTTTTCCGGCCCGGTAATCGGTGGCGCCCGGCCGTTGGTCGAGCGGGCTTGGTGCGGGCCGATGATGCCGACCAACGGTCGGCACCCACCTGCAATCGCGACAGCGGGTAGGTCGGGGCCATGCCCCCGACTGGCCTTGGCTTGCCGAAAGAATTGCCGGCAGATACGCATCGCGTCGGGGGCGTAGCCCCGACCTACGGTATCGCCGGGTTTGACATGGTGGCTCGATTACATCAATGTATTAACACGCTATTACATTGATGCAGATGAAACCACGTCCCGACTCCGACCGCGAAAAGTCCTCCGATGCCCCGCTGAAAGCGCTGGCGCGTGCATTCGCCGCGCTGGAACGACCGCAGGACGTGCAGGCTTTCCTGCGCGACCTGTGCACGCCCGCCGAGCTGGAGGCGATGGCCGACCGCTGGCGGGTGGTGCCGCTGCTGCGCAAGGGCGTGCCGTACCGCGAGATCCATGACCTGACCGGGGTGAGCGTGACCACCATCGGCCGGGTCGCGCGTTCGCTCGAACACGGTGCCGGCGGTTACGCCGCCGCCATCGAGCGCATCGCAGCGCGCAAGACCGAATCCAACTGAGAAACCAACATGAGTGCTTCCACCTCCGCGCCGGCCCGCGACCGGCTGCGCATCGCCATCCAGAAGAGCGGGCGCCTGGCCGACCCGGCGCGCAGCCTGCTGGCCGCCTGCGGGCTGAGCTGGCGGCAGAGCCGCGACAAGCTGTTCTGCTTCGGCGAATCGCTGCCGGTGGACCTGCTGCTGGTGCGCGACGACGACATCCCCGGGCTGATTGCCGATGGCGTCTGCGACCTCGGCGTGGTCGGCCTTAACGAACTGGACGAGCAGGCCAAGGCGCGCCGGCAGATTGGCCTGGCCGATGCCTACCAGTCGCTGCGCGGCCTCGGCTTCGGCCAGTGCCGGTTGATGATCGCCGTACCCGACGAGTGGGAGTGGCAGGGCGTGCAGCAACTGGCCGGCAAGCGTATCGCCACCAGTTACCCGGCCATCCTCGCGGCGTGGCTGAAGGAAAAGAACGTGAATGCGCAGGTGGTGGAGCTGTCCGGCTCGGTGGAAATCGCGCCGAAGCTGGGTACCGCCGACCTGATCTGCGATCTGGTTTCCAGCGGCGCGACGTTGGCCGCCAACCAGCTCAAGCCGGTGGAAACCCTGCTCGACAGCGAAGCGGTGCTGGCCGGTCCGGTGCACGAGCTGGACGACGCCCGCGCCGGGCTGATGGCGATGCTGCTGCGCCGCCTCGACGGGTTGACCAAGGCGCAGGACCGCAAGCTGCTGATGTTCTCCGCCGACGAGCAGCACGTGGACGAACTGGCGCGGTTGCTGCCCGATGCCGAGCCGCTGCTGCGGCTGCCGGGGCAGGGCAGCGCGGTGCGTCTGCAGGCGATGTGCAACGGCGCATTGAGCTGGCAGCGGCTGGAGGAACTGGAGCGCGCAGGCGCGCAGGAGCTGATGGTGCTGGCGGTGGAGAAGTCGCTGGCATGAACGTCTTCGACTGGAACACGCTGGATGCCGACGCGCAGGCGCGTGCACTGACCCGCCCTGTGCAGGCAGTGGCCGCGCAGACCCGCGAAGCGGTGGCGGCCTTGGTCGAGCAGGTGCGCGGCGTCGGCGACGTTGCCTTGCGCGAGATCACCGCACGTTTCGATGGTGTCACGCTGGAAAAATTCGAGGTGAGCGAAGCCGAGTTCGCCGCCGCCGAACTGGCGGTGCCGGCCGAGCTGCGCATCGCCATGCAGCAGGCGGCCGAGCGCATCGATGCCTACCACCGTGCCGGCATGGCCCGGCCATACAGCGTGGAAACCGCACCGGGCGTGGTCTGCGAAAAAGTCATCCGCCCGATCGGCCGCGTCGGCCTGTACGTGCCGGCCGGCAGCGCGCCGCTGCCTTCCACCGCGTTGATGCTGGGCGTGCCAGCCAGGCTCGCCGGTTGTCGCGAAGTGGTGCTGTGCACGCCGCCGCGCAAGGACGGCAGCGCCGATCCGGCGGTGCTGGTGGCCGCGCGCCTGACCGGCGTGCACAAGGTGTTCAAGATCGGCGGTGCGCAGGCGATTGCGGCGATGGCATGGGGCACCGAAACCGTGCCTTCCTGCGACAAACTGTTCGGGCCGGGCAACGGCTTCGTCACCGAGGCCAAGCAGCAGGTGGCGCAGGCTGGCGCGGCCGCCATTGACATGCCGGCCGGGCCGTCGGAAGTGCTGGTGATTGCCGATGCCGGCGCCGTCCCGGCCTTCGTCGCCGCCGACCTGTTGTCGCAAGCCGAGCACGGCCCGGACTCGCAGGTGATCCTGCTCAGTGACGATGCCGCGCTGATCGCCGCGGTGCAGACCGAGGTGGAGGTGCAGGTGACGCGCTTGGCGCGCGAGGGCATCGCGCGGCAGGCGCTGGCCGCGTCGCAACTCATCAAGGTGGCGTCGATCGAACAGGCTTTCGCCATTTCCAACCGTTATGCGCCGGAGCACCTGATCCTCGCGCTGCGCGAACCGCGTCGTTGGCTGGGCAAGGTCGAAGCCGCCGGCTCGGTGTTCATGGGCGACTACACGCCCGAGGCGCTGGGCGACTACTGTTCCGGCACCAACCACGTGCTGCCCACCGCTGGTGCCGCGCGGGCGTACAGCGGTGTCAGCGTCGCCAGTTTCCAGAACCAGATCAGCGTGCAGGCCGCCAGCCGTGAAGGCATCGCCAACATCGGCCCGTGCGCCTTGACTCTTGCGCGCGCCGAGGGCCTGGGTGCGCATGCCAATGCCGTCGCCGTGCGACTGGGAGTCGCACCATGAGCGGCGTGCTCGAACTGGTACGCGATGACCTGCGCGGCTTCGCTGGTTATTCCTCCGCGCGCAGCGCCAGGCTCGATGGCGAAATCTGGCTCAATGCCAACGAATCGGCATGGGCCAATCCCGGCGATGCGCAGGCCGGTTGCCGCCGTTATCCCGAGCCGCAACCGCAGGAACTGCGCGAACGCATGGCGGTGCTGTACGGCTGCGCGCCGGAACAGCTGCTGATCGGCCGCGGCAGCGACGAGGCCATTGACCTGCTGGTGCGTGCGCTGTGCGTGCCGGGCCGCGACGGCGTGCTTTGCACGCCGCCGGTGTTCGGCATGTACGCGGTAAGCGCGCGCTTGCAGAACGCACCTTTGCTGGAAGTGCCGCTGCGCGATACCGAAGCCGGCCTGGTGCCGGACATCGACGCGATCATTGCCGCCGCCAGGCAAGGTAATGCCAAGCTGGTGTTCCTGTGCTCGCCCTCCAACCCCGGTGGTTCGAGCATTCCGTTGGCACAGGTCGAACAGGTGGCCACCGCGCTGCACGGGCAGGCCTTGGTCGTGGTCGATGAAGCCTATGCCGAGTTCGCCGACGAACCTTCGGCGACCACGCTGCTGTCGAAGCATGACAACCTCGCCGTGCTGCGTACCTTGTCCAAGGCGCACGCGCTGGCGGCGGCGCGCGTCGGCTGCGTGATCGCCGATGCCGGCCTGATCGCGGTGCTGCGCACCTGCCAGGCGCCGTATCCGATTCCGACGCCATGCTCGATGCTGGCGCTGGAAGGCTTGAGCGACGCGGCGTTGGCGAAAACCCGCGCGCGTATCGCCACCGTGCGCAGCGAGCGCGAACGCCTGCGTACCGCACTTGGGAACCTGCCGAGCGTGCGCCGCGTCCATGCCTCCGACGGCAACTTCCTGCTGGTGTGTTTCACCGATGCCGAAACCGCGTTCCAGCGCCTGCTGGCGGCCGGCGTGGTGGTGCGCGACCAGCGCGCCGCGCCGCAATTGCACGATGCCTTGCGCATCACCCTCGGCACGCCCGAGCAGAACAACCGCGTCCTCGACGCACTGGCCGCGCTGGAGTCCGCTGCATGACCCCCATCCTGTTCGTCGACCGTGACGGCACCCTGATCGAGGAGCCGGCGGATTTCCAGATCGACGCCTACGAGAAGATCCGCTTCGTCAGGAACGTCATCCCGGCGATGCTCAGGCTGCGCGACGCCGGCTACCAGTTCGTCATCGTCTCCAACCAGGACGGGCTGGGCAGCGAGGGCTATCCGCAGGAAAGCTTCGACGGCCCCAACGACCTGATGCTGCAGATCTTCGCCAGCCAGGGCATCGTCTTCCGCGACGTGTTGATCGACCCGAGCTGGCCGGCCGACAACAGCCCCAACCGCAAGCCGGGCATCGGCATGATGCTGCCGTACCTGCAGGATCGGAACATCGACTGGGCGCGCTCGGCGATGGTCGGCGACCGCCCCACCGACATCCAGTTCGCCGACAACATGAAGATCCGCGGCTTCCAGCTGCGCACCGAGCAGTTCGGCGGGCAGTGGGACTGGGACGCCATCGCCCATGAACTGGCCGATGCGCCGCGCCGCGCCACCGTGCAGCGCGACACCAAGGAGACGCAGATCCGCGTGTTCGTCGACCTGGACAAGCCGGCCGCATCGAAGATCGACACCGGCCTGCCGTTCTTCGACCACATGCTCGACCAGATCGGCCGCCACGGCGGTTTCGCGCTGGAGGTGCAGGCCAGGGGTGATCTGCACATCGACGAACACCACACCATCGAGGACACCGGCCTCGCCTTGGGGCAGGCGCTGCGCGAGGCGCTGGGCGACAAGCGCGGCATCGGCCGCTACGGCTTCACCCTGCCGATGGATGAAACCCTTGCCAGTGCCGCGCTGGATTTCAGCGGGCGTCCTTACTTCGTGTTCGACGGGCAGTTCAAGCGCGAGCGCGTCGGTGACATGCCGACCGAACTGGTGCCGCATTTCTTCCGTTCGCTGTGCGATGCGGCCGGCCTGAACCTCAACCTCAAGGTGGAAGGCGACAACGACCACCACAAGGTCGAAGCCTGCTTCAAGGCGCTGGCGCGGGCGCTGCGCCAGGCCATGCGCCGCGAAGGTACCGAACTGCCTTCGACCAAGGGGGCATTGTGAGTGCGGTCGGGCTGATCGACGCCGGCGGCGCCAACCTCGGCTCGGTGCGCTATGCGCTGGAACGCTTGGGCGTCGCCGTGCGCATGGTGCGCGAGCCTGCCGCATTGGAAGGCGTGCAGCGGGTGATCCTGCCCGGTGTCGGTGCCGCCGCCGAAGGCATGCGCCGCCTGCACGCACAGGGGCTGGTGCAACCGCTGCGCGAGCTGCAGGTGCCGCTGATGGGTATCTGCCTGGGCATGCAGCTGTTGTTCGAGCGTTCGGAAGAAGGCGATGTCGAATGCCTCGGCCTGCTGCCGGGCATCGTTCGTCGCCTGCACCCAGCCGTCGGCGTGCGCGTGCCGCACATGGGCTGGAACAAGCTGCTGGCGTTGCGCGAATCGCCGCTGCTCGATGGCGTGTCGCCCGGCGCCAGTGCCTATTTCGTGCACAGCTACGCCGCGCCGGTCACGTCCGACACCGTGGCCGCCTGCCATCACGGCGGCTTGTTCACCGCCGTGGTGCAGCGGGGCCGGCTGTGCGGCGCGCAGTTCCATCCCGAGCGCTCGGCCGGCCCCGGCGCGCGCCTCCTGCGCAACTTCATCGAGAACGATTTTTCATGAACTTCACTGTCTATCCCGCGCTCGACATCCGCAACGGGCAGGTGGTGCGCCTGTTGCAGGGCGACTATGCGCAGCAGACCACCTACGGCGACGACCCGCTGCCGCGCGCGCAGGCGTTCGCCGCTGCCGGCGCGCATTGGATGCATCTGGTCGATCTGGATGCAGCCAAGGCCGGTGGCTACACGCTGGCTCCGCTGCTGGGACAGATCGCATCGAACACGTCGCTGAAGGTGCAGACAGGCGGCGGCGTGCGCGGCCGCGATGACGTGGCGCGCATCCTCGATGCCGGCGCAAGCCGGGTGGTGATCGGCTCGCTGGCGGTGCGCCAGCCCGAACAGGTGCTGGCGTGGCTGGACGAATTCGGCGCCGAGCGCCTGACCATCGCGCTGGACACGCGGCAGGGCGCAGACGGCGTATGGCGCCTGCCGGTGCATGGCTGGACCGAAACCGCCGACGTCACCCTGGACGAACTCGCCACCCGCTATGCGCAGACCGGCATGAAGCACCTGCTGTGCACTGACATCGCCCGCGACGGCATGTTGTCCGGCCCCAACATCGACCTGTATGTGCACCTGTCGAAGCTGCTGCCGGGCGTGGCGGTGCAGGCGTCCGGCGGCGTGCGCGACGTGGCCGACGTGGCCGCGGCGAAGGCCGCAGGCTGCGGCGGCGCGGTACTCGGCAAGGCGCTGCTGGAAGGCCGCCTGCAACTGGACGAGGCACTGGCATGTTGAGCCGCCGCATCATTCCCTGCCTCGACGTGCGCGACGGCCGCGTGGTCAAGGGCGTGCGCTTCCGCGACCACGTGGACATGGGCGACATCACCGAACTGGCGCTGCGTTACCGCGACGAGGGCGCCGACGAGCTGGTGTTCTACGACATTTCCGCCAGCCCGGAAGGGCGCTCGGTGGACCGCGGCTGGATCGAGCGCGTGGCGCGGCTGATCGACATCCCGTTCTGCGTGGCCGGCGGCATCCGCGACGTGGAAACCGCCCGTGAAATCCTCCATGCCGGCGCCGACAAGATCTCGATCAACACGCCCGCGCTGGAAAACCCGGCGTTGATCGGCGGATTGGCCGATGCCTTCGGCCAGCAATGCGTGGTGGTCGGCATCGACTCCATCCGCGAGCCGGACGGCCAATGGCGGGTGCGCTCCCATACCGGCGACCCCGCAAAAACCCGCGCCGAGGCCCGGCTCACGCTGGACTGGGTGCGCGAGGTACAGCAGCGCGGCGCAGGTGAGATCGTGCTCAACTGCATGGACAGCGACGGCGTGCGCAAGGGCTACGACATCGCCCAGCTGCGGCAGGCGCGCGCCTTGTGCAAGGTGCCGCTGGTCGCCTCCGGCGGGGCGGGCACGCCGCAGCATTTCGCCGACGTGTTCGAGCAGGCCGACGTCGATGGCGCGCTGGCGGCCAGCGTGTTCCATTCCGGCGCCATCGCCATTGCCGACTTGAAGCGCTACCTGCGCGAACAACAGATCGAGGTGCGTGATGTGCAGTGAATTCGACCCGGCCGCGCTGGACTGGGACAAGGTCGGCGGGTTGGTGCCGGCCATCGTGCAGGATGCGACCACATTGCGCGTGCTGATGCTTGGCTACATGGACCGTGCCGCGCTGGAAAGCACGTTGAAGGGCGGGAAGGTCACGTTCTTCAGCCGCAGCAAGCAGCGGCTGTGGACCAAGGGCGAGACCTCCGGCAACCATCTGGACGTGGTGGACGTGCGCACCGACTGCGATGCCGACACCGTGCTGGTCACCGTGCGCCCGCATGGACCCACCTGCCATACCGGCAGCACCAGCTGCTTCGGCGATGCGCCGGGGCAGTTCCTCGGCGCGCTGGATGCGTTGGTCGAACAGCGCGAGCGTGAGCGCCCGTTGGACAGCTACACCACGCAACTGTTCGAAAAGGGTACGCGCCGCATCGCGCAGAAGGTGGGCGAGGAGGGCGTGGAAACCGCGCTGGCCGGCGTGGCACAGGGTGATGACGAACTGCTCGGCGAATCGGCCGACCTGCTGTTCCACCTGATCGTGCTGCTGCGCGCGCGCGGGCTGTCGCTGGCCGATGCAGTGGCGGTGCTGGAGCAGCGCCACGCAAAAGCAGTGGAGAAGTCATCCGGTCGGTAGGTCGGGGTTACACCCCCGACGACACGGTGCGGGAGGCAGGGCGCGCCGGGGGCGTAGCCCCGGCCTACGTTGGCCCAAGCCATCAGCATGGTAGGTCGGGGTTACACCCCCGACGACGCGGTGCGGGAGGCGGAGCGCGCCGGGGGCATAGCCCCGGCCTACGTTGGCCCAAGCCATCAGCATGGTAGGTCGGGGTTACATCCCCGACGACGCGGTGCGGGAGGTGGAGCGCGCCGGGGGCGTAGCCCCGGCCTACCGCGCGATAATGGCGGCCTGTCCGTTCGCCTGACGAGGCTTCCATGCGCCATCCCCTGCTTGCCGGCCTGCTGCTGGCCTGCGCACCGTTCGTCGCCACCGCCTCCTGCGTGGAGGGCATGGTGTTCGAGGATGCCAACGGCAACGGCGCGCGCGACGCGGGCGAGAAGCCGCTGCCGGGCATCCGCGTTTCCGATGGCGAGCACATCGCCGTGACCGGCCGCGATGGCCGCTATCGCCTGCCGGATTCCGTGCAGCCCACGGTGTTCGTCATCAAGCCGGCCGGCTACGCCGCCGCGCCGCGCGCCGACGGCCTGCCGGACATCTGGCGCCCGCGCGCCGGTGAAGCCGAAGGCGGGCAATGCCGCCCCTTCGCGCTGGTGCCGCAGCCGGATGCACCGGCCAGCTTCCAGGCGCTGGTGATGGCCGACAGCCAGACCGCCAGCGCGCGGGACGTGGATTATTTCGAGCGCGACATCGTTGCACCGTTGCGTGGCAAGCATGCCGCGCGGCTGGGCATGACCCTGGGCGACATCACCAACGACGATCCCTCGCTGTATCCGCTGCTGGTCAAGGCGGTGACCTTGCTGGGCGTGCCGTGGCTGCACGTGCCGGGCAACCACGATATGGACGTGGGCGCGGCCAGCGATGCCGAGTCGCTGCGCAGCTACCACCGCCAGCTCGGCCCGGACACGTATGCGTGGGAAGAACCGTCGATGGTGTTCATCGGGCTGGACGACATCGTCGCCCAACCGGGGCGGAGGCCGGCCTATGTCGGTGGCCTGCGCGAGGACCAGTTCGCTTTCCTCGAACGCTATTTGCCGACGGTCCCCAGCGACAAGCTGGTGGTGCTGGGCCTCCACATTCCGTTGTTCGACCGCGACTTCCGCGCTGAAGACCGCGCACGCCTGTTCGCCCTGCTGGAAAAGGTTGAACACCCGTTGGTCCTCAGCGGCCACACCCACAACCAGAGCCAGCGCTTCTGGAATGCCGCGCAGGGTTGGAACGGCGCAAAACCGCTGCACGAATACAACGTCGGCGCGGCCTGCGGCGCGTTCTGGTCGGGGGTGAAGGACGCACAGGGCATTCCCGACAGCACCATGTCCGATGGCACGCCCAACGGCTACGGCCTGCTGAACGTGCAGCCGCAGGGCCGCTACAGCGTGGAATACCGCGTCGCCCGCGCGCCGGCCGACGAGCAGATCGCGCTGCATGCGCCGAAGGTGCTGCGCCGTGGCGCGTACCCGGCATGGGGCGTGTATGCCAACGTGTTCATGGGCTACGACGGCCTGCCGGTGGAGTTCCGCGTGGACGCGGGCGAATGGCAGCCGATGAAGCGCGTCGAACAGCCCGACCCGCGGCTGCTGGTGGAAAACGTGGCCGACGACCTGAGCGACGGCCTGCGCGGCTACGACCGCTCGCCCGAAGCCCGGCCCTCCACCCACCTGTGGCGCGCGGCGCTGCCCACCCGGCTGGAAGCGGGCGAGCACACCGTGGAAGTACGCGCCACCTTCGACGGCCGCGAATACCGCAGCCGCACCGTTTACCGCCTGCAGGACGCGCAGCCCTGAGCATCCGGCTCAGGGCTGCTTGCGGGCCAGCCGTTCGTGCACCTCGCGCAGGCCGATCAACGCGGCGCTGCCGTAATAGGTGTGGTATTCGGCCACCATCTCGCCGTTGACCAGCACCGGATCGGTCGCGGCGAGCTGCCGCGCCTCGTCGATGTCGGCCACGGCGAAGACGAACAGCCCGCGCCAGCCGTCCACGCCATCCAGCGGCCCGGCCAGCACCAGCTTGCCCTCGTCGGACAGGCGCTGCATGTTGGCGAAGTGGCCACGGAACATCGCCTCGCGCTCCGGCCCGGCCGGCATCGTGTTCGGCCCGGTTTTCAGGATGACCAGCACGTAGGCGCGCATGCCGTACTCGTCGGCCCCGAACTTCGTGGCCAGCGCCTCGTCGTAGGTCGGGGCGTGCTGCGCGGCGACGGGCGGGGTGAGCACCAGCAAGGCGGCAAGGGCGCCGGCAAGTTTGAAGGACATGCGCGTTCTCCCGGAGGGCGTGCGGGCATCGTACATGCGTGCCGGCTGGCGGGTGCGCCGCGCCGGCGCTATCGCGACTTGCGGTTGTCCGGGCCCGGGTCGCGGTGAAGCGCCGGCTGCCGCCGCGGAGCATGGGTGAAGGGATAGGGCACCGGCGGGCTTGCCGGCAAGCCGGAGCGCCAGCGTGCCAGCGCCGGGGCGATCGCCTTGCCGGCGAAGAACTGCGGCTGCGAGGGCAGCTCGCCTTCTTCCACCTCCCGCTGCCGCACCGTGGCGCTGGCCGCCTTGAAGGCGCTGGCGAAGTCGTTGGTGGCGTTCAGCGCCTCGACCAGGAACGCGCGGCCGAACCAGGTGGCGCTGTCGGTATTGCCGCAGCCGAACGACGGGCGATCCTTGCGCGCGGCGGTGATGACCATGCGGTTGGGCGCTTTCAATACCGGCACGAAGCCACCCGAGTAGCAGGCCGACACCACGATCACCGCGTTGCCGATCCCGGCTTCTTCCAGCAGCTGCGCGAGGCCCTCCGGCGCGAGGTAGTCCTCCTGGTCCGGCCCGGTGTGCAGGTAGACGCTGTTGTCGTCCAGCCCGTGGCTGCTCAGGTACAGGAACAGCACGTCCTCGCTCGGGTCCAGCGTCTGCCCCAGCACGTCCAGTGCGTAGCCGATGCTTTCATACGTGGCCAGTGGCGCGGCGGGCTCGCCGGGCAGCGCATTGGGCTGGTTGACCAGCGCCAGCATGCGGTCCCGGGAATCCCAGCGCTGCGCCGACAGCTGCCGCAGGTAGGCCACCTCGTTGCGGAACACGTCCTCGTCGGCATCGCCGGCCACGCCCAGCACGTACATGTCGGTCACGCCTGGCCGTTGCGCTGGCAGGCGCTCCAGCGCGGCGTCGAGCTGGGCCAGTTGCGCACCTTCCAGCCTTGGCGTGGTCGGCTCCCATGTATCCGCTCCGGGCGTCTGCGCCACCGCTGGCCAGATGCAGGAGAGCAGGGCCAGGGCAGGCGCCATCGCCGTGGAGCGTCGGGCAATGCGCGTCATGGCGGAGGCGGCAGGCGTCATTGGTGCAGGCATGAAGGAGGGCGGGGCGATTCTAGCGTGGCCGCTGCCGGACGCCGGTTGTCCGAGCGAGGTGCTGATCGGCCATGACTGCGCGGCAGGCCGTGGATCGCTTGGATGCCGCGGGGCATGCCGCTGGCTCGATGTGTCCGAAGGCGGTGGCGAAGGTGCCGGGTGTACTGGCGTCTCGTCACATCAACCGCGGCAAATGCGCCTATGGTGTATGGAGATATCGGGCGCCCCGTGCCCAGGATGCTTCCCATGAACTACGAAGAAATCCGCGCTGACCTCGATGAGCTGGCGCAGGAGATGACAATCTCGACGCACGCCTGGTCGTACTCCCAGCGCCTCGGCAAGCTCCGTTCCCTGGCAATCCTCTCCAGGCGCGCCATGAGCGCCGCATCGGGTTCGTTGAGCGAATCGGAACGACGGCACGGCATCGAATGCCTCCTTGCAAGAATCAAGGGCATGGTGGCGGCCGCGCAGCTTGGCCCGCTCAAGGGCGGGTCCCCGCTGGTGGGGGTTTCCGCAGGAACATCCGCAGATCACGGCAAGAATTTCAGCGTCGACACATAAGGCCCAGCCTCATGACTACCCCAAGAGATCGCGACTTCGTCAATGTGGACACGGAACTTGGCTATTGGCAAACCCGGTTCGACAATGGCGCACTCATCGGAGACAGCTTCTTCAAGGATTGCCGCCCCGTGATAAAGCTCGCCTGCGATATCTACGTGCGGAACCCGCATGGCAGCCGTTCGGCCTGGCTGGTGGATCTGGACAGCCACCTTCCCGATGCCCTGAATCGGGATCAAAGAAAAATCTCCGGCCAGATCGCCGAGCTTTGCTGGAGTCGCCTGCTCTTCTGACTTGCGCATTCATCCACGGCGAACAAAAAGCACGTTGCAGTAACAGGCTATGGCGCAAGCTTCACTTGCGATGACTTCATCGCAATGGAGTGGAAAATGAGTAGTCCCAATGCAACAACCGGTACCCAGGGCTCGCAGGAACGTGATCCCAAGCCGGCACAGGGAGTGCCGCAACAGAACGACAATGACCGCAAGGATGCGGCAGCCAGGGAAGGCAAGTCCCATGAGGGCGGCAAGCCCCAGCAGAAGTAACGGCATCTGCTGCTAGACGAAGGAGAGCTGCGCCAAGCGCGCAGCTCCTCCCGAAGGAACAACCGGCGGTGAGTACGGTAGCGGAAGCGAAGGCACTGATGGCGAAGATCGCCTATCAACTTCGCCCCCCGGAAACGACGACGATGTCGCCATGCAAACTCTGTGGAAGCAGCAGCCCGGGAGGGCAGGCCTGCTCCGATTGCCTGTGCCTGCAGCTCGAAGCCCTGATCCGGAACAAGGGGGCCGTGGTTCGCTGGACGAAATCGGTCAAGGCCGCGGCAGAAGACGAGGCATTGATCCTGAAGTATGCGCAACGGGCCAGGAAATGAGATCGCCTGCGCGCCGCCCTGCTTCATTGACCATTGATTGGATGGAGGGGCAGGTCGTCCATCCGTAAAGCGAGTAATCGTTGTGGTTGCGTGGCCCCGGGAGAGACATCCTGCCGACGCTGGAAGAACTCGGGATCGGGTTCGTGTCTTTCGGCCCGCCGGGCAAGGGCTTTCTCACCGGGGCGATCGGCGCGGACACGACCTTCGGTGGCAATGACTTCCGCAGCGTCGTGCCACGCTTTGCGCCGGAAGCACGGGCGGCCAACCAGGTGCTGGTCGAACTGCTTGGTACGGTCGCGGCAAGAGCTGCGTCAGTTCCGCGGGGACCGGCCCCGCCGCAGCCAGAAATAGATCGGCAATCCGGCCACGATCAGCCCGGCGCCCCATAGCAGCGCCTCGGCGCCGATCCCGCCCAGTGCGTACAGACTGAAGGCCAATGCGCCGGCGGCAGCGAGCCGCGAGGCGAGGCCGCTGCCGCGCCACAGCCATGCGGCGGCGCCGGCCAGATAGGGCAACAGGGTGGCGGCGGTGGACAGCAGCACCGAAAACTTGAACAGGTCCACCAGCGAGCGGTTGTAGTTGCTGATCACCAGCACGGTGGCGAGCAGGCAACTGACGAGGATGCCGAAGGCCGGGGCGCCGCGCCGGTTCTCTTTGGCGAAGGCGTGTGGCAGTACGCCGTCGCGGGCGGCGGCCATCGGCAACTGCGCCGACAGCAGCGTCCAGCCGTTGAGCGCGCCGATGCAGGAAACGGCCATCACCGCCGCCAGCAGCATGCCGGCACCGGGCCCCCACAGCGCGGCCGCGGCGTCGGCCATCGGCGCGGCCGAGGCCGCCAGCACGTCGGCCGGCAGCAGGCCCAGCACGGTGGTGCAGGCCAGCACGGTGGCGACGCCGGCGATGGCGGTG